>Ga0116129_1000062_pt1 | contig 78858 bp, 69 predicted proteins | sample June2015DPH_17_2_FD_89732 | JGI IMG/M metagenome (GOLD analysis project Ga0116129, IMG submission 89732) | Peatland microbial communities from SPRUCE experiment site at the Marcell Experimental Forest, Minnesota, USA - June2015DPH_17_10 | ecosystem: Environmental > Terrestrial > Soil > Wetlands... | reverse complement strand
TATTTCACAATCTCGCTGACCGTGCCGGCGCCCACCGTGCGGCCGCCTTCACGAATCGCGAACCGCAACCCCTTGTCCATGGCCACCGGCGTGATCAGCTCCACTTCCAGGCTCACGTTGTCCCCCGGCATCACCATCTCCGTGCCTTCCGGCAACTGCGCCACCCCCGTCACGTCCGTCGTCCGGAAGTAAAACTGCGGCCGGTATCCCTTGAAGAACGGCGTGTGCCGCCCTCCTTCTTCCTTGCTCAATACGTACACTTCCGCCTTGAACTTGGTGTGCGGCGTGATGGTCCCCGGCTTCGAAATCACCTGCCCGCGCTCCACTTCGTCCTTTTCCACCCCGCGCAGCAGCAAGCCCACGTTGTCTCCGGCCCGCCCTTCGTCCAAAAGCTTCTTGAACATTTCGATGCCGGTCACCACCGTCTTGCGGGTATCGCGGAATCCCACGATCTCCATTTCCTCGCCCACCTTGCAGATGCCGCGCTCAATCCGGCCCGTCACCACCGTGCCGCGCCCCTGAATCGAGAAGATGTCTTCAATGGGCATGATGAACGGCTTGTCGATGATGCGCGCCGGCATCGGGATGTAGTTGTCCACCGCATCCATCAGATCGTCGACCGTCTTTTCCCACTGCGGCTCGCCGTTCAGCGCGCCCAGCGCCGATACCCGCACCACTGGTAGATCGTTCCCCGGGAATTCGTAGAACGTCAGCAGCTCGCGGACTTCCAGCTCCACCAGATCGAGCAGCTCGGCGTCGTCCACCATATCGACCTTGTTCATGGCCACCACGATGTACGGCACGCCCACCTGCCGCGCCAGCAGAATGTGCTCGCGGGTCTGGGGCATGGGGCCGTCGGTAGCCGCCACCACCACAATCGCGCCATCCATCTGCGCCGCGCCGGTGATCATGTTCTTGATGTAATCGGCATGGCCGGGGCAATCCACATGGGCGTAGTGCCGCTTGGCGGTCTCATACTCCACGTGCGCCACGGCGATGGTGATGCCGCGGGCTTTTTCTTCCGGCGCGTTGTCGATCGAGTCGAAGCTGCGGAACTTGTTCTTGGGATTGTGCTTCGCCAGAACCTTCGTGATCGCCGCCGTCAGGGTAGTCTTCCCGTGATCGATGTGCCCGATCGTCCCAATGTTGATGTGCGGCTTGCTGCGGTCGAATTTTTCCTTTGCCATCGCGTGCCTTCTCTGTATGGATGCCCTACAGGAGGGATGAAAACTGGAGCCGTTGACCGGGCTTGAACCGGTGACCTCGTCCTTACCAAGGACGCGCTCTACCAACTGAGCTACAACGGCCTATAACAAGTCTACAAGACTCTTGGTGGACGGGGGAGGATTCGAACCTCCGTAGCTCCAAGGAGCGACAGGTTTACAGCCTGTTGCCATTAACCGCTCGGCCACCCGTCCGGACCACACACCCGCAAATGCCCGCCCAAACAAACTCCGCCTAAAGCGAGACTTTCACATTACGGGGAACTTCCAGGATACAAGGATTGGGTGAGATGCGCAACTTCGGTTTTGGCCGATCATCCCGATTGCCGGTTTTCGCGAGGGCCAAGGACCTTGTAATATGATTATAGCCCGCGAAGAAGCTCTGCCTGGGTCCACGCCGATCATGGTTCGCTCCGTCGAAACCTCCGCTGCCGGCAGGGTGCTCAACAAGGCCACCTCCTGGATTCCCGCGCCGCTCCGCTCTTACGCCATCGCGCTTTCCGCGCTGACGCTGCTCAGCGCCGCCGCGTATCCCTTCCTGCATGGCGCGCCGCGCGGCTCGATGGGGCTGCTGGGCGTGGCGATCACGCTCCTCTTTCTGGTAGCGCTGCTTGGGTCGTCATGGCTGGGCTATGGCGCCGGACTGATGACCTGGACGCTGGTTACGTTCGTCGTCCCCAGGGTGCTCGGGTTGCCGCAGCGGCAGCCCACCGACCCGCTCCGTTTCGCGCTACTGCTGCTGGTCTCGCTGCTGATCAGCCGCATCGCGGCCACCGGACGCCGCCGGGAAGCGGAACTGACCCGCGCCGCCGAGGAACTGGAACAGCGTGTGGAAGAGCGTACCGCGGAGGCTCTGCGGTCTGCGCAAGCTGCCCAGGCCGCGGCGGAAGAGCTGCGGGAGCAGGCGCAATTGCTGGACTTGGCGCACGATGCGATTCTGTCGCTCGATTGCAACGGGACCATTCGCTTCTGGAACCGGGGCGCCGCGAGCATGTATGGCTGGACCAGGGACGAGGCGCTGGGCCGCATCTCGCACGAATTGTTGCGGACGCAATTTCCCGTACCGATCGGCGAAATTCACGAGCGGTTGCGAGCGAACGGACATTGGGAGGGCGAACTGGCGCACAGGCGCAAGGACGGCTCGGAGTTGAAAGCGGCCAGCCGCTGGGCCCTGCGGCAAGCGGGCGATAGCCAGCCGGCCGGGTACCTGGAAATCGTAAGCGATATTACCGAGCGCATCCGCATCGAAGAGCAACTGAGGCACACACAGAAGCTGGAGAGCCTGGGCGTGCTGGCGGGCGGCGTGGCGCACGACTTCAATAACCTGCTGACCGGCATTCTGGGCAATGCCAGCCTGGCGCTGGACAACATCGGGCCCAGCCATCCCAACCGGCCGCTGATCGAAGAGGTCATGAAGGCGGCCGAGCGCGCCGCCGAGCTGACCCGCCAGTTACTCGCTTATGCCGGCAAGGGCCGCTTCGTGATGCGTACGCTCGACCTTTCCGAGCTGGTGCGTGAAATCAGCAGCCTGGTGCAGACTTCCTTTCCGAAGCATGCGCAGCTGCGGATGCAGCTGGCGGACGATCTGCCGGGAATCGACGCAGACCCCGGCCAGTTGCAGCAGATCGTGATGAACCTGGTGATCAACGGAGCCGAGGCGATCGGCGCGCAAGGCGGTTCGGTTCTGGTCCGAACCACTTTGCAGGATGTGGACGAGCCGTATATCGACACCATGTCTTCGGCGGGGGAACTGATGCGGTCGGGACGCTACGTAGCGCTGGAGGTCCACGACACGGGCGCGGGAATGGATGAGGAGACGCTGGCGAAGATTTTCGACCCGTTCTTCAGCACCAAGTTCGCGGGGCGTGGCCTGGGGCTATCGGCGGTGTTGGGAATTGTGCGCGCTCACAAAGGCGCGTTGAAGGTGTATAGCGAGCCGGGGCAGGGAACTACGTTTAAGGTGCTGTTTCCGGCATCGGCGGGTCCCGTGGCGAATGTCGCGGCGCCTGCAAAGAGAGACCTGACGGGAGCCGGAACGGTGCTGATTGTGGACGACGAAGAGATTGTTCGCACCACCGCGAGGCACACCCTGCTGCGATACGGCTACCAGAGCGTCTCGGCGCAGGATGGCGAAGCGGCGTTAAAAGCTTACCGGGATTTTCAAGGCAAAGTGGCGCTGGTGCTGCTCGATTTGACCATGCCCGTGATGAGCGGCGAAGAGACGCTGCGGCAACTGCAACTGATGGACCCGCACGTGAAGGTGCTGCTCACCAGCGGTTACAACGAGGTGGAGGCGGTGCAGCGCTTCGCGGGCAAGGGCCTGGCGGGGTTCATACAGAAGCCCTTTACGGCGGCGGCGCTGGCGGGGAAAGTCAAGGAAGCGTTGGCGGGGTAAGCGGGCGCCGTGGCGACTCAATCTGTACGGTGAATGGCGATTCCGCGCGCGGACAATTCTTCCAACAGCACAGCCACCGCGGGAGAGATTTCGCCGTCTCCGGGGACGATTACGGCCCATTCCAGGTTCTCGCGGAATTCGCGCGAGCTGATGCGCCATGGGTTGAGAGCGGGCGGCGCGGCGGCGCCGATTTGGATGACGGACCAGTGGCGGGCAAGGGCGCGCGCGGTCGCGGAGCCGGGCAAAGGGCCGCGCACGATGAAGTGATTGTCGCCGTGGACCAGGATGCCCAGCATGGCGGAGGCGCCGACTATTTGCGCGGGAAAGCCGGATTGCCGTCGCGGTTGGAATCCGGGCGGCTGACGGCGCGCGCAGCTTCAATCTGTTCCTGGGTCCGGACGTCGGGCTCGGAGACCTTGACGCTTTCTCTGGCGCGGGTAACCTGACGCTTGTGGCGCTTCGCTAATCTCTTGTCCATAGCTTTAGATTACACCCCGGCAGCTTTAGACTACGCCTCGGCGCCGGGGTCGCGCGTCGGGGGCTGGAAATGGATTCGCGGGAGCCGGACGGCGTCGTCAAACGGCGTGCTATCGCCCACCAGGCGCATCGAGCGAGTCAGCGGCGATGCGGCAGGCGCGCGCACGGCGCCGATGGTGAGCGCTTGTGACTCACTTGAGACGCGGCGTGACAGCCACAGGGTCAGCGACAAGAATCGCCTTCAAGATGCGCACCCGTTGGAGCGGCGCCTGGAAGGTCGGCCGGGCGGTAGGTTCCAGCCGTCCAGGAGATTTAATAATTCACGCCGAAGCAATAACTCTCGTTGGAGTCGATGCGGCTGAAGGAATACTCGCCCGGATATAACTGCCGCGCCGGTGAAATTTCATAAGTGTAATCGCTGATCTTGTCGATGGTCACGGGCAGCGCCGGCGGCCGGCCTCCGCCCATTGAGGGCTGCGTCTGCCGGAAATTCATTCGCGATTCGAGCTGGTACAACTCAAAGCGGCGCGGGTCGCCTCCGGAATTCAAACGCAACACAAAAACAATTTTATCCCCTCGTCCGACGCGCACGGGCGATTGCGGTCCCTGAATGCGGTAGACCGTCGGCCCCATCCCATACATCTGATTGCTGCGGACCAGCATCGCGTACGCTCTTTCGAGTGAGAGGAACCCCGATGCGCCGCGCATGAATGGGACGCCCGTCACGTTGGGCTCTAACACCGGCGGCGGCGCCACCGGAGCCTCCGGAGCTATGGTGTTCGAGATGCCGGTGGAAGTGAACTCCACCGACACGACGTCCGCACGCGGATACCGCTCCACCCGGTCGTCCACCATAAAGCGAACTTCGTCCGGTGTGCCGCCCAGCCAGGTTCCGGTTAGGGCTGCACCGGTGCGCAGCCGCAGCGTATCCGCCTGGCCCGCCACCAGCAGGGCCAATGTGATTGTTGTGAATCGCGCAATCATAGCCGCTCCTTGGTTACTCGCCTTCCTCATTCTCTCACTGACGCACGCCCAGCATAGCCGGTTGCCTGGCGGCATGGGTCTGCCGTACACGACGCGCCACTAGCCGCGAGTCCTGCGACCCGATTGCAGTGTAGCGCGAGGACTTCGTTGAACACGGCGACCGGAGGGGCGAGAACGTTAAGAGAGCGGCTGCCGACCGGGCGACTCCGGCGTGCCCGGAGAAAATGACGGAACGAAGCCAATTTCGCGGAAGTTAAATGTTCACTATAGGTTAGGAGGATTTCTGGCGGATTGCCATTGGAAATCGGCTGGGGGAATCGGGCCGTCTGTGAGTCGCGGGCAAATTTATTTTGGAAGTATGTACTTTACGCAAACTGGCAGCATGACCGACGTTGCACACCCTACGGGGTCATTTGGGCCAACCCTCGGCTGGCTTCTTTTTCTCCAGGGATCGTTTGATGGCTCTTGCCAATCTCCGTCGATTTTCAGGACTTCTGGCTTCGGGCCGCGAGATGCCGGTAATTCTGGTTTTTTTAACCGTTTTTTTCGTTCATTGAGGCGGATCTGGTTCGTACTCCATGATGGTTCTTACGGATCGAAGGCTAGCGTCGCCGATTACTTCGTCGATTAGGCCAAGCCAATACGCATCTGTTGCTGTTAAGTCATTTTCGCCGTATTGAAGGGCGTGACATAGTGACACAAAAAACGCCCACACTGGTTCTAAGATGGGGCGAACTTTCTCAACCGTCAAGGTCAGTCGTTCTTCTTCCGGACGCCCATCTAACTCAGCCTTTTCGTCATCCGTGAGGGCAAATTTTCCCCAAGACGAGATGAAATCTGTAAGCCGCGCCGTCTTTATATCGGCAAGGTGTTCGTTCACCAAGAAAAAGTCGTCCGATAAGTTGGTCAGGCCAAAGTCGGTAAAACTCCAGTCTGGATTCTTCTTGTTGCTGTCTACTTCAAAATCTATAATTGCCTTCAATCTTGCGGCCTCTAACTTAGCTTGCGTAGTTCCTGTCCTAGCCTTCACTTTTTTTAGCAGCTTCTCATACCTCTGGTATCTATTGATGGCGCTGTCGAATAACTTCTTTCCGCGAGCGGATAACCCGTTTTTTATGACTTCTAGAAAACAGTCAGCGTCTGTCATCTGTTTGGCTGGATTATCTTTCCGTACATCCGCAAAACTGTCTTTATAGAGGAGAAACTTTTGCATGAACCGAACTTCTATTTTTCGAATTCGATCCATTGCGTACTTTTCGTTGGTGATCCTCAAGTAGTAGGCTATGAGTGCCGCTCTCTCTAGAGTCAACTGTGCTGGATACGATGGAAGTCGAGAACCGTGGTACAAAACGGCACTGTGAGGATATGCGACGGCCCAGTCGCCAGAGGACAGAAGATCGGCAGCGGCGCTGGCTGCGCGCGTTGTAACCACAGTAATAATAACGCACGGAGCGCTGCCGTCCTGGTCACCAACATTAAGCAGTTTCCACAATCCTTCCATGTCTACAATCGAGCCTCCGGGACTGTCGATGTAAACGGAGATTGGCTTACGGCTCCGAGATTGGAGCAGCGTGATCCTCGGAGTTAGACGTGATACCAGCGCCTCGTTAATTTCACCTGTGACGTACAGTGCTCTATCTGGGCTGGGACGGAAATTTTCGTTAGGTACAATCACTGCGGTTCATCACCACGTGTGTTGTAAGTCGAGAACTTTTGCGTTCTAGCTTTTGCTCTTCTTCCACATCGTGGAAGAATGCCGTCAGGTTATTGCCGTATTTTTCATACACCTTATCGATAGCAGTATCGACATCGCTCTTGGTGACTGTGGTGTGCTCTGGTATCGTATGGGTGATGGGCGTTTTTTGTAATCGTTTGCGTTTGTCTGGTTTATTAGTGCGTGACATTTTAGTACCTTTATCTCATTCGATACATCAACCGCTTACCCTCAGCGCAGCGACCGGCTTCAACAGTACGTCCTCCATCATCTGGCAATTCGATTTCGTTTGGAATAATCGGCGACTGAATGCTTTTAGTGTTTCCCCCGTAACGTCTGGCACTACCCGACGGCGAATATCGCCGCCACGCTCTACAACCGCGAATACTGGCGTTTTGCTGGTGCCGCGCCCAAGCTTATGGATCTTGCCGTCTCCATGTCGGGGTTTGCCACTACAATACGCTTCGTCGGCCTCTACGGTTCCCGTCAACTTGGGGGCGTTAACGTCTGGAGCCACAGCGAATCGAATCCGATTCATCAGAAACAGCGCCGATTTGTAGCTAATCTGGCAATGTCGCATAATTTCCTCGTATACCGTACCAATCCGAACAGTATACTGCTTTTTGCACTCCCGGCAACGCCACAGGAACCGCCTATTACGGTTGCCGGTGGCCGCGCCCGTCATCTTGTAGACCATAGTGCTATTGCAATGTGCGCATGACGGAACGCCTCCCCACCTCAATGCCTCAAAGAACTCCACGGCGCACAATTCGTCTGAACAGGCCAGCGGGATGGCTTCGATCACGGCTGATTTTGATAGGTGCTGGAGTTCTTCCCTCATGCTTTAATTTTTATACTTAACGCAACGCATTGTCGACTCTCCGCCTTGTTTAATTCGCGTAAAGTACGTACTTCCGATTTATTTTGGAGTGTTATGACCGGAATGCGGATTCGGCTTGCGACCCGATTCCAGTGTAGCGCAGGCACTTCGTAAAACACGGAGGCTTGGAGGGCGCAAGGTGATTACGGAAGGCTGCCAAGCGGGCGATTTTGGCGGGGGTCGGAGAAAGTGCGGAACGAAGCCAATTTCGTGGAAGTCCAATCTTAACTGTGGGTTGGGAGGATGTCTGGCAAGCTGCCGATAGGGAATTGCGTGCGAGCGGAGCGTCCGTGGAATAGCGGTTTGGCGAGGCCGGATTTATTTGAAGGTACTGTGACTGGCATTCGGGCGATGGCTGCTATCATGGTGGAACAATGCCTCATGCCACTCCTACAGTGGTCATCGTGGGCAGGCCTAACGTCGGAAAGTCCACCCTCTTCAATCGAATTACGGGACAGCGGCGCGCCATCGTTGGCGACGAGCCTGGCATCACGCGCGACCGTATCCACGGCGCCGCCGAGCATCACGGGCGCCGCTTCGAGTTGATCGATACGGGCGGCATTGTGGTCAACGACCACGAGTATATTCCCGCGCAAATCCTGCGGCAGGCCGAAGTGGCCCTGCAGGACGCCGCGCACATCATTTTTCTGGTGGACGGGCGCGGCGAGATCACCGGCTCCGACCGCGACCTTGCGCGCATGCTGATCCGCCTCGGCAAGCCTGTGTCGCTGGCCGTCAACAAGGCCGATACCATGGCCCGGGAATATCTGGCGAATGAGTTCCACGGGTTGGGAATCGCCGACGTCTTCCCCGTTTCGGCGGAACATGGCATCGGCGTGGATGCGCTGCTGGACCGCGTCACGGAAGGCTTCGGCGTGGCGCAAGGGGATGCGACAGACGGCGCGACAGACGACGCGACAGACGGGGACCCCGGGCCGGCGGAATCCGCCATCAAGATCGCCATCATCGGCCGGCCCAACGTGGGCAAATCCACCCTGCTCAATGCGCTTACCGGACAGGAGCGCGCCATTGTTTCGCCCATCGCCGGCACTACACGCGATGCGGTGGATGAAACCGTTACGCGCGACGGCCGAGATTACATTTTCGTGGATACGGCCGGCATCCGCCGCAAAGGCAAGACGACGGAGATGGCCGAGAAGCTCAGCGTGGTGATGGCGCGGCGGAACATCCGTATGGCGCATGTGGTGCTGCTGGTGCTGGACGCTACCGAAGGGGTGGTGAGCCTGGACGCGACCATCGCCGGGTACGCGCACGAAGGCGGGCGCGCGGTGATTGTGTGCGTGAACAAGGCCGACCAGTTGCCGGGATCCAAGAAGCAGGAATTCGAAGAACAGATCAAAGACGAGTTCAAGTTTCTGGACTACGCGCCGGTGCTTTTCATTTCGGCCAAGACCGGCGCCGGGGTGGAAAAGCTATTCCCGCTGATTCGGAAGGTGTACGATTCGGCGTCGCGGCGCATTACCACCGGCGAGCTGAACCGCTTCGTGGAGCAACTGCGCTTTGAGCAGCGCAAAATCTTCTACATAACGCAGGCATCCATCCGGCCGCCATCATTCGTGGTTTTCATCGACAAGGGCGGACCGCTGCATTTCTCGCACGAGCGCCATTTGATCAATCAAATCCGGCGCGGCTTCGGGTTTGAAGGCACGCCGATTCTGCTGAAAACCCGCGCCAAGAGTTCGGCGCCGAGGCGATAGGTTCTATCCAGTACCAAAGTTCCGCTCAAACCTGTTTGCCTTTTCACGGTCATGCCCTTACTATGTATGCAGTAGCATGATCGCATTTATACCTAATCCAGGAGGACGGCTATAATGTGGAACAAACGCCGGGATGAGGAGCCCATAAAGCCCTACGCTCCGCCTCCCAGTCCCGCTCCAATTGCGCCAAGTCCCATACCACCTAAAAAGGAGATTACGCCCGTGTCCAGCATGCCCATGGGAAAGTTTGAGCCGCAGAGTCCCGCCGGCTCCGCCAGTATCGGAAAGGCGGTTAAAGTCGTCGGTCAGATCTTCAGCAAGGAAGACCTGTACGTCGATGGGGAGATTGAAGGCACAGTGGAGGCGCTTGAGCACAAGCTGACCATTGGGCCTAACGGCGTGGTCCGCGCCGGCGTGAAGGCGCGGGAAGTCGTAGCTCTGGGCACCATCCAGGGCAACGTGGAGGCCCACGATAAGCTCGAAATCCGGAAGGACGCGAAGCTGGTGGGCGACATCCGCACGGCCCGCATCATCATTGAGGATGGCGCGTACTTCAAGGGCAGCATCGATATCGTCAAACCCGAGCCCGCGAAGGCGGCGGTGAAAGCGCCGCAAACGGCGGCGCCAGTCGCCGCGCCGGCTGCGGCCGCGCCAGGGCCGCCGGTGGTTGCGCACGCTTCCGCAGGCGGTTCCGAGATCAAGCGATAGGCGCCGGAGGCCGCGAAGTTGCTGCCGGATAAGCTGAAAAGCATGTGGCGCGGCCCACGCGGCGGGCAGGCGCCCGGTGGCGCCGAAAAGCCGGGCGCGCCGGGCCGTGCGTTATTTGCGCGGAAAAGCGCCGGCGAGACCGTCGCCATGGAACGCCCCAGCCGCGGGCTGGAGGAATTTTTCAAGGACATCCGCGACACGTCCGGATTGACCATTCTCGATCTGGGCGTGGCTACTCAGCAGAACGTAACTTTTATCACTAACCTCGGCCACCGCTTATGCGCCGCCGATTTTCTGCAGACTCTGAACGACACTTTCGGCCTGGACGACACGGTGGATCAATCGAACCCGGGCCAAATCGAGTACTTCCTGAAGCAGGCGCTGGATTTTCCGGAGGGGCATTTCGATGCGGTCCTGATCTGGGACGTCCTGGAATATCTGGCGCCGGCGATGCTCTCGGCAGTGCTGGAACGGCTGCATCAGATTGTGAGGCCCAAGGGCTACATGCTGGCGTTTTTCCACGCGGACGACAAGCTGGAAGCGGTGCCGTTCTACACTTTCCGCATCCAGAATCTGACTACCCTGAACGTGGCGCAGCAAGGGCAGCGGCGGCCGGCGCAGTTATTCAACAACCGCAGCCTGGAAAAGCTGTTCGGCAAATTCGATTCGGTGAAATTCTTCCTCACGCGCGAGCGGCTGCGCGAAGTGATAATTAAGGCGTAGCAATAATTGCCGTAGCAATAAACAAAGCCCAGTGAATCGTCCCGTTGCCGGAATACTGATCCTTTGTACCCCGCTGGGGCTCGCGGCACAAGTGACGTTTACGCACGATATCGCGCCTATTGTGGCGCGGAATTGTGCGCCCTGTCATCAGGCGGCCGGGGCCGCTCCATTTCCACTGCTGACGTATGAGGACGTGAAGAAGCGCGCGCCGCAGATCGCTGCGGTAACGCGCAGCCGCTACATGCCGCCGTGGCTTCCGGAACACGGCTTCGGCGATTTCGCGGATGAGCGGCGACTCAGCGCGGACGAAATTCGGATTATTTCGGATTGGGTGGCGGAAGGGGCGCCTGAGGGAGCGGCGGCTGAGGTAGCGGACGGGTCGGCGCCTTCGGCGACCGACGGGCAGGCCATGGGCCCGCCCCACCTGGTCATCGAAGCGCAGTCTTCGTTTACCGTGCCCGCTTCCGGGCCGGATGTTTATTGGAATTTCGTCTTCCGTCCGGATATCGATAAGACGCGCTATGTGAAATCCATCGACATCCGCCCCGGCGACCGCCGCCTGGTGCATCACGCCAACCTGCTGGTGGACCGGATGGCCACTGCGCACCTGCAAGAGAGCGCGCCGGGCCAAGGGTTTCCCGGTATGGACCTCGCCATTATGCGCAGCCCGTTCGACCCCGATGGCGACTTCCTGTTTTGGAAACCCGGCGCCGCGCCGCACGTGGAGCCCGACGGTTTCGCGTGGCGGCTCGACCCCGGCAATGAGCTGGTGCTCAACGTCCACTTGCATCCCATCGGCAAGGCGGAAGAGGTGCGCCCCGCGATCACGCTCTACTTCACTGATAAGTTCACGGACAAGCCGCAAATGCGCTTCCCGCTGCTGGTGCAGCTTGAGAACGACGACGCGCTCAATATCCCGCCCGGCGTCCGCGATTTTCCGGTCTCAGACGATTTCCGCCTGCCGATGGACGCCGATATCCTGGCCGTCTATCCGCACGCGCATTATCTCGGCAAGCTGCTCGAAGCCTACGCCACGCTGCCTGGCGGCGCGCGGAAATGGCTGGTCCGCATCCCCGATTGGGACCCCAATTGGCAGGCGGTCTACTACTACCGCGAGCCGGTCTTCCTGCCCAAAGGGTCGGTGATTTCAATGCGCTACCACTACGACAATTCCGCGGCCAATGTGCGCAACCCGAACCATCCGCCGCGCCGCGTGAAGGGCGGGGACCAGGCGACGGACGAGATGGCGCACTTGTGGCTGCAGGTGCTGCCGCGCGGCGCGGGCGACCGCCGGCGCGAGTTGCAGGAGGCGGTGATGCTGCACCGCCTGGAGAAGAGTCCGGACGATTTCGTGGCGCGTATGAACCTGGGCGCGGTGATGCTGTCGCGCCTGAATCCGCAGGGCGCGGTGAGCATGTTGGAGGCGGCGGTGCGCATCGACCCGAACCGGGCGGACGCGCGCAACATGCTGGGCCTGGCGCTCTCGCAGACGGGACGCACGCGGGAAGCGGCGGCGGAATTCCTAGCGGCGCTGAAGACGCGGCCGGATTTTCTGAGCGCGCGGCTCAACCTGGCGGCGGTGGAGCTGAAGATGGGCGCGCTGGACGAGGCGATCGGGAATCTGGAGATATTGGCGAAAGCGGAGCCGGAGAACGAGACTATCAGGCAGAGGTTGGCGGATGCGGTGGCGGCGCGGGGGAAGCGGTAGGCGAGGCCCGCCGGCCTGTTTTCGGCGCCAGTGCGAGTTCTTCGGTCAGACTGGGGCGATTGCGGCGCCGCGTCACCCATATAGGATTCAGGTATGAAGCTGCTTGTTTACCTTGTGTCCCGCGATTCCGGGTTGTATCTCGCAAGGGCGGACGGAAGCCGAGCCGGCTGTGTAGAGGCGCGGTTGTCCAATGGTATGCCGTTGACGATCGAAGTTCGCGAGGTCGAGGTTCCGGTCTAATGGCGACGCTGTATTCCGGAAACATCGAGCCGTTTGGTTCGCCCCCGTAGTGTACGCACTTGGTTCGGCTGGTCACGATGCGCAAATGGACAATGAGTTGAAAAGCTGCCAGAAATCCAGTGCAGCGGATGTATGGTGTTCTCGGAGAATTACTGAGCAGCGTCCACAGAGTTTACCATTGAGAGGCGGTCGATACATAATGCGCAATCAAGAATTGTTTACGGATGGACACGGCAACTGTTGGCAAACGATTGCATCCGCCTTGTGTCTGGCGGCGTGGTGCCTTACTGGAGGATCGCAGACAGGTTTCTCTCAAGGCGGGCATCCTGACGTGCGGACCTCAGGCGCGGGGCCGGCTTTTGAGGTTGTCTCCGCGAAACTCACACCCAAAGACGTAGTCGGTGGCTCCGTTCTGAAGTATGAGAACGGCCGGCTGACGATGCGAAAGGTAGGCCTGATTGAAATTGTTTCCTGGGCCTTTAACGTGAAGCGTTCGGACATGGTTGTTCCCGGTTGGGCAGAAGAAGCTCGGGGGATGCCCACCTATGGCATTGAAGCAGAGGCGGACGGTCCCGTTCCCCAGGACCGGGCGAAATTGATGCTTCAGAAGTTGCTGGTGGAACGCTTCCAATTCGCTGCTCATCACGAGGTGAGAGAGGGCGTACACCAAGTGCTCCAGGTGGCGAAGGGAGGCCCCAAGCTGAAGGAGGTCGCCGCTGTTGTGGCGGGCAGACATACTGTGACGAACGACGGTGTGAATTCGCGGATCAACTGCACTGGATGCAGCATCGATGAGTTCTTGGGTTTTCTGAACGTGACCGGTCTGGGTGGACCGATCTATGATCGGACCGGGCTGAGTGGACGGTACGATTTTACGCTCGATTACGGCAAGTATATAGAAGATTCCGACGCGGGCCACCGCTTGAACGCGTTGATGGCAGCACGCATTGATGCCATGCGCGAACTGGGCTTGAAAGTGGTCGAGGCAAGAATACCGATCGACACGTTCGTGGTCGACCACGTCGAGAAGATTCCCTCCGAGAACTGAACCACTGCGCCCCTGAGAGTTTTCAAATCGCGATCCGCTCGACCTCATCGAGCGTGATCTTGTCTCCCGTCCGATCATAGAGCTTCGCAGTCCGCGGAGATTCGTGCGCGGCGATGGCTTGGGCGTTCTCTATCGTGCCGCCGTTCTCCAAACAGGCAGTAATGCGTAAGCGTCTGAGAATCGCCCGCGCTTGGCTGGTCGCAGAGCGGGTCCGGGGGGACCCGCGCGGACCAGGGGGTCCGCCCTACTGTCTTGCCGAATCGTGTAAACTCGTTGAATTCAGGAGAACTGCCACATTGTCTATTTTGCCCGAATTGACTCGCCGTTTAACGTTTCTTGGACTTTCACTCGCGGCGCTTGCGCCGGCTCAATCGCTCGACCCCAAACTCTATTCCGAGATGCACTGGCGCTCGATTGGACCGCCGCGGGCCGGACGCGCGCGTGCGCTCTCGGGCGTGCCCAGCCAGCCTAACGTGTTCTATATCGGCTTCGATAACGGCGGCGTCTGGCGCTCGACCGACTTTGGCTCCACGTGGACGCCGCTCTTCGATAACCAGCCCACCGGCTCGATTGGCGCGATTGCGGTGGCGCCGTCCGATCCCAACATCGTCTATGTCGGCGCCGGCGCCGGAATCATCCGGCCCGACCTTTCGGTGGGCGACGGCGTGTACAAATCCACTGACGCGGGGAAGACGTGGACGCACCTCGGGCTGCGCGATTCGCAGATGATCGCCAACATCGAGGTGGACCCCGCGAATCCGAACCGGCTCTTTGTAGCCGCCCTCGGACATCCTTATGGACCAAATCCGGAGCGCGGCATATTCCGCTCCACCGATGGCGGGGCGAGCTTTCAGAAGGTCTTATATAAGGACGAGTACGTTAGCGGCAACGACGTGCGCATCGATCCAAGTAACCCCAACACAGTTTACGCCGCTCTCTGGCAGCAGCAGCAAGGATACTCGGAAGACGGCAGTTACGGCGGAACCGATGGCGGCATTTTCAAATCCACCGACGGCGGGTCCACCTGGAAGCAACTGACCACCGGTCTGCCGGCCATCACTGAGGCGAACCTCGCCATATCTCCCAGCAATCCCAAGGTGATTTACGCGACTGTAGCGGCGGGCCCGGCTCCGGCTGCCGCAGGCGCTCCCGCGGCGGCAGCGGGTGGACGTGGTGGCGGGCGCGGCGGACGCGGCGGCGGTGGAGGAGGCATCTCGTTCTACAAGACCACCGATGGCGGCGACCATTGGTTCCTTGCCACGGACGATCCGCGTGTGAGTGAGATGGGCTCGACGCGCCATCCGCCGGATAACCGGCCGCTGGGCCGCATCGGCGGCGGCGACCTGCCCACCATCGTAGTGGACCCCAAGAACGAGAACGTGGTTTATAGCTGTTCCACTGTCTTCTGGCGCACTGAGGATGGCGGACTGACATGGTCAGCCGTGCGCGGAGCGCCCGGCGGCGACGATTATCAAAAGAGCTGGGTGAATCCTACTAACTCAAATATCATCTTGTTAGTCAGCGACCAGGGCGCGGTTGTCTCCGCCAATCGCGGCGAGTCATGGAGTAACTGGTACACGCAACCTACGGCTGCGGTGTATCATGTTACCGCCGACAACGCCTTCCCCTATCGTCTCTGCAGCGGCCAGCAGGATTCCGGCTCGGCTTGCGTGGATAGCCGCGGCATGGATGGCGAAATCACCTTCCACGATTGGCATCCGGTGGGCATCTCGGAGTATGGCGAAGCTGCTCCCGATCCGAAAGACCCGAATCTGGTATATGGCAGCGCGCGCGCCCAGGTGAGTCTCTACAACCGCGTCACAGCCCAAAAAGCCACGGTTGGCCCGGGTGGTGGAGGGGGCCGCGGTGGCAGAGGGGGCCGCGGCGCCGCCGCAGCCGCCGGACGTGGAGCCGCGGAGCCTTCGGCCGAGCCGCCGGGCCGCGCCGTTCGCACGCAACCGCTGATCTGGTCGCCCAAGGACCCCAACGTTCTTTTCTTCGGCACCGCCGGCGTGTGGAAGACCACCAATGGCGGCCATAGCTGGACCGCCATCAGCGGCGACCTGACGCGTCAATCGTGGGAAGCGCCGGCGAACGCCGGTAAGTACGCCTCGCAAGCGCCCCCACAGCCGGGTTCTATTACCGCGCTCGCTCCTTCGCCTCTCGACGTCAACGTGTTATGGGCGGGCGCCGGCGACGGTCTCATCCACCTGACCACCGATGGCGGCGCGAAATGGACGGATGTCACTCCGCCGCAGATCAAGCCGTGGAGCCGAATCTTTAACATGGACGCTGGTCACTTTGACACTAAGACGGCCTATGCCGCGGCCAACACTCTGCGCCTGGACGACATGAACCCGCATTTGTGGCGCACCCACGATGGCGGCAAGACTTGGACTGAGATCGACAACGGCATCGACGGCGGCGCGGTGACTAACTCCATCCGCGAGGATCCGCGCAAGAAAGGACTGCTCTACGCGTCGACTGACACTCAGGTTTGGGTGTCATTCGACGACGGCGATAACTGGCATTCGCTGCGGCTCAATATGCCCGCCGTCTCGGTGCGCGACATCGAAGTGAAGGACGACGCCTCGTGCATGTGCTCGGACCTGGTCGCGGGCACTCACGGCCGCGGCTTCTGGATTCTGGACGATGTAACTCCGCTGCGTCAAGTGACCGAGGCCGCGGCGGCAACTAATGCTTATCTGTTCAAGCCCGAGACTGGCATCCGCATTCGCTTCGGCACCAACGACCCCACGCCGTGGCCGCCGGAATTGCTGGCTGGAGAGAACCCGCCGCCCGGCGCGATTATCGATTACTACTTACCCGCCGACGTAGGTGAAGTGAAGCTGGAGTTACTCAACAGTCAGAGTAAGGTGATTCGCACTTACTCGAGCAGCGATCCGGTGCGGAACCCCGACCCGGCCACCGATCCGGTCGCTTACAACAAGCTATGCCAGCAGACGCCCACCGCGGCCGATTGCGGACTGCCGCTCTATTGGCCCGCGCCCCCGCAGATATTGAAGACCGCGGCCGGCATGCACCGCTTCACATGGGACATGCATTACGATCCCCTTCCCGGGGGCGGAGGCGGCGGTGGACGCGGCGGCGGTGGCGGAGCTAACGGCGCAGTGCCGCATCGGACCTACCCCGGCGTGGCTTCGCCCTGGGTGACGCCCGGCGTGTATACGGTGCGCCTGACGGCGAACGGCCAGAGCGTAACTCAACCTATCACCATTAAGATGGATCCGCGAGTCAAGATTACGCCCGAGGTGCAGCAGATCTTCACGCTGACCACGCAGATGGAAGACGGCGCCCGGAACGCGGCCGGCGCTTACAAAGACGCTCGTAGCCTGGTTGAGAAGCTGAAGGCAAAGCCGCAATCGGCCGCCAACGACGCGCTGATTAAACAGGTGGAGACGATCGCGCCGGCCGAGACCGCTAATGAAGGCGGCGGGGGTGGCGGCGGCCGAGGAGGCCGTGGTGGTCGTGGCGGCCGCGGTGGCGCCGCTGCCGGCGCCGATGCGGCGGAACCGGCAGCTCCGCCGAACCTGTCCAATATCGGCGCGCAAATGGTTGCCGCCGCGCAAGGTATGCAGGGCTCCGAAATGCCCCCGACGGCGGCGGAACTCCAAGGCTGCAGCGAGCAGCAAGCCGCTTATAGCGCCTTGATGACTAAATGGAGTGCCTTGAAGGCCAGGGCGAACGGTCCGGCTGTCGCCGCTGGGACGGGCGGCGGCAAGCAATAGGAAGGCGTCTGTCATCGGACCGCGACTGTCAGTTTCATCGTGGTAGTGGGCTGATGGCCGCGGTCGCCGAGGAGAACGATTGCGTGATTGTCGCGGAAAGCGCACTTCGCGGGTCTGAAGATCGTCAATCCAGTTCGAGGGAACTGACGAGTCTGAGTGGATAAAAGGGCGTCCCGGCTAGGTTCAACACTGTTCACGTAACGCCTCCGGTTCGAAGCGCGTTCACACGAGTGTGACAGCTGCACGCAGGAGTGCGTGCGCCACGATTTGGATCCGCCTGCACTAAGTGAACAGTATTGCGGCTAGGTTGATTCCGATGTTCTACCCGCCTTCGAAAAGTACTTGCCGGCAATCTCCAGGAAGAGCGCAGCCGCTGGATTATCGGGCTTCGCCTTCATTCCGATATCCACCGAGGTCCAATGCCGTGATCGCACCCTTCTGAATATCACTCCCGGCGTCACGAGGCTCGCAACACAGGCAGGAGCCAAAGACACGCCCAACCCTGCCGCAACCAGGCACAACACTGTAGGCCACTGCGGCGCATCCTGAACGAAATTCGGACGGAACCCTTCCGCCTCGCAGCACGCAACAGTCCGGTCATAAGCCAGAGCGCCCATGGCCCGGGAAAAGAGAACGAATGGCTCATTCTTCAATTCGGCCGGAGAGATGACGGCCTTCCTTCGAAGCTTGTGACCGGCCGGGAGCACGGCCACGAACGGCTCGCGCAGGATCGGTTGAATCGTCAGCCCCTCTCGCGCCTCGCCGTCGCGCAGAAACCCGAGGTCGAGGGTCCCATCGAGAAGAGATGGAATCTGCGCCGCCGTGACAAGCTCCCGCAGACGCAAATCCACATTGGGGTTCATACGCCGGTAGTGTTCGATGGCTTTCGGCAAGGCGGTGAACATAGTGGAGCCGCTGAAGCCGACCGTGAGAATGCCCTCCTGTCCGTTCCCCAGCCGGCGAGCCATTTCCACATCGTCGGTTACCCTGGCCAGCGTGATGCGCGCACGCTGCGAAAAGAACTGGCCGACTCTTGTCAGTCTTACTCCGCGCGTTGTCCTGTCAAACAATGAGTATCCAAGATTGCGTTCCAGGTTCCTGATCTGCTGGCTCAATGGCGGCTGCGCCATGCCCAGCTTTTCCGCCGCCTTTCCAAAATGCAAAGTCTCGCAGACCGCGAGGAAGTAGCGCAAATGCCGCAGCTCGATTTCCCGATTCATATCGAATTCATCTTAGTATAGACTATTCAGATATTGGAAATATGATCCCCCTGCGTCTTATGGTTGGTAGTGGAGACGTGGTTCCACGAAACCATGTGCCCGACAGGCCAGGCCATTGGAGCCGGGGCTCTCTCCAACGGAAAGGAGTCGAAAAATGCTTCAGTCTAGCAACAGCTTGGCATCCACTTGCCGGGTCACGATCCGGGAATTCAAGCCCGGCGATGAGACCGCATTCCGCAAACTCAACGAAGAGTGGATTACGCGCTACTTCCGCATCGAAGAGAAGGACGAGGAGGCTCTCGCCGATCCTCAATCGAGCATCCTGGCTGCCGGAGGCCGGATCTTGTTCGCGGAGGTCGAGGACGAGTGTGTTGGCTGCTGCGGCCTGCTTCGTACCGGCGCCAATGAGTTCGAGGTTGCGAAAATGGCCGTCACTTCCGCTTGCCAAGGGAGCGGCATCGGACGCAAACTGCTTCACGCAGCGATAGAGGCGGCCCGTTCGGCCGGCGCGCGCCGCCTCTACCTGGAAACCAATCACACGCTCGCGCCTGCCATACGCCTGTATGAGTCGGTCGGATTTAAGCCGCTGCCACCGTACCGTATCGTGCCCTCCCCGTACGCCAGGGCGGATGTGTATATGGAGATGATTCTGGTTTAGCTTCAACACTGTTCACTTAACGCCTCCGGTTCGAAGCGCGTTCACACGAGTGTGAACGCTGCACGCAGGAGTGCGTGCGCCACGATTTGGATCCGCCGCACTAAGTGAACAGTATTTGGTTTAGCTTTGCACTCTCGCGGCAAGGAATTCGGCGGTGCGATGAAGTTCCGGTCCAGGCTCATTGTCTTGTTGGCAGCGACTCCGGATTTGTTCCTCGTCCCGTCCCGTCGCTTCCAGACGCTCGTCGGGATTCACGCAGTTACTCTTTCGTGGTAGTAGCTTCCGCTCCAACTGTGTTACTGAAGAAACACTCCATATTGGGACGATCCCAGGGATTGCCGGTGCGACACTACAGCCATGGTTCGGCCACGCCGCCGACCACACAGCAGTCTGAGTCTTAAAGCATAGGAGCGAATATGAAAAACATTGTTTTGGTTCACGGTGGCTTTGTGGACGGTGCTGGCTGGGAGAGCGTCTACAAGATCCTGAAGAAGGACGGTTACAACGTCAGCATCGTCCAGAATCCGACAACTTCGTTGGAGGACGATGTGGCGGCTACCAGACGGACTCTTGCGGTGCAGGACGGGGAGTCGATTCTTGTTGGCCACTCCTACGGCGGAGCGGTTATCACGGAAGCTGGCAACGATCCTAAGGTGGCACGGCTTGTTTATATCGCTGCCTTTGCTCCGGACAAAGGGGAGTCGGTGTCTACGTTCATCCAAGACCCGCCGCCGGGTGCGTCCGTTCCACCAATTCTGCCTCCGCAGGACGGCTATCTATTTCTGGACAGGGCCAAGTTCGCCGCCGCGTTCGCGGCCGACGTGGACGCTGAGAAGGCCGCGTTCATGGCCGACTCGCAGGTCCCGTGGGGCGTGGCAGCTCTCAGTGGCGCGATCAGTGAAGCGGCCTGGAGGGTCAAGCCAAGTTGGTACCTGGTCACAACCGAAGATAGGATGATCCCACCTGCTGCCCAACGCGCCATGTCCAAGCGGGCGGGTTCTACGGTGGTAGAGGTCAAGGGCAGCCATGCCATCTACGTGTCCCAGCCCGGCGCTGTTGCGGCGCTGATAGAACAGGCCGCCAAGGGCATCAGCACCGCCGCCGCGCAGTGAACGCATACGGCGCCGCTCCTGAACGCTAAAGAAGCGAGATCCCTACGGAATGGATCGAACAAGCGCATCAAACAAGGCGCTCGTACTCGAAGCCTTCGATACGCTGTTTAACAAGCGGGACTACGCTGCCGCCGAAAGATTCTGGTCGCCGCGCTACATTCAACACAGCGCTCATATCGCGCAAGGTCGGGAGGGCTTGTTCGAGCTTATCAAGAGCTTGCCGCCAACGCTGCGATATGAACCGGGAACCATTGTAGCCGAGGGAGATTTCGTCATCGTGCACGGACGTTTTTCGAACTTCGGTCTGCCCGTGAACTGGATCGCCGCAGATATTCTTCGCATCGAGGACGGCATTCTCGTTGAGCACTGGGATGTGATTCAGGACGAGGCAACTCGGGAGTCATCAAAGAGTGGCGAGCCGATGTTTGGCGATGTGTTTCCGAAATGAGCAATGGCTTGGGGAAGCTGGACAAGGGTATTAATGTACCCACCCTGATCCTTGCCGGCGATCAGGACCGGCAGGACCCGCTCCATCAGCGACAAACCGAGGTCCTTCCGCGAATTCCCGGAGCGCGGCTGTGCGGCCTGCCCGAAGCAGCAGCGTCGGCGTCGCGCGCCGGCGTGATAGCCCACACCGCTGCCGAAGAGCGTCGCGCCGGCTGGCGACGGATACAGCACATCCTCGCCGCAGTCAGTCGTGCCGTAGCGCCACCATCGGGTCCACACGAGCCGCCCGCCGCGCCGGGACGTACGAGGCGAGCAGCGCGACCGCGACGATTACCGCGGCGCCGAATGCGAGCGGGGCCGCGCTCTGCGGTTTGAGATCCTGCACGAGGCTCGCTGCCAGCGGCCGGCTCCACAGCGTCATCGAAGCCCCAACCACCAGCCCCGCGCAGACCATTCCCAGCGCATCTCTCAACACCAGCCGGCTCACTTCGCTCGCCGTAGCGCCTAGCGCCATCCGAACGCCAATCTCGTTGGTCCGCCGCGCCACCGTGTAGGCCAGCAGTCCGTAGAGTCCGATGCCGGCGAGGAGCGCGCCCAGGCAGCCGAAGAACTCGGATAACGTTGCGATGAGACGCTCGGGAACGATGTTCGAATCCACCTGGTCGGCGAGCGTAGTTACACTCTTCACCGGCACGGTTTTCAGGACGTCCCGCACCATCTGCCGAACCGTCCCGGCCACGGATTCCGGGGCTGCCGTAGTGCGCAATTCGAAGTGGTCCTGGAGGCGGCTTTCCTGGAACATATTGAAGTAGATCAAAGGGTACGGAGCATCACGCAACTCAAACGTTTTAGCGTCGCCCACCAATGCCACGATTTCGTAAGGCTGGTCACTCCCGAACCACGCGCCGTTTTTCGGGTCGGGATCGATGGCTACGTACTTTCCGATGGGATCGACGCCGGGGAAATAACGGCGCGCCATCGTTTGGTTGACAATCGCCACGCGTGGCCGCCCCACATCCCGAAAGTCAAAATCGCGTCCCGCAAGCAGCGGCATGCCGAGCGTTTCGAAGTAGCGCGGCGACACAAATGCCACCGCCGTCCGCTGCCGGTCCTCCGGCCGCTCCACATGCCCGTCGACGATCAGAAAACGGGCCCCCGAGCCGCACCCTTGCAGCGGAGTGCAGCCGCTGATTGACGCCGAGCGCACCTGCGGAATAATCTGGAGGCGCGACAGTAGATCCTGGTACGGCGCGGCCAGTTGCTCAGTCTTGTACCCGCTGCGGGAGGGATCGAGGGTCACCTGAAGCACGTGATCGCTGCGAAAGCCCAAGTCGAAATTCCGCAGCCGCGTGAGGTGGTTCAGAAATACCGCAGCCGCGGTCACCAGGAAAATCGAGAGAGCCACTTGCGCCGCCACCAGGCTCTTTCCGAACAAGCGCCAGAACCAGGTGTCGCCGCCCCTCCCGGTCTGCCGCAACGCCATTGCCGGCTGCGCGTGGAATGCGTACCACGCCGGCGCCAATCCGAAGAGCAAGCCGGTGAGCAGCGCGATTCCGGCCGTGAAAAGCACCACGTTCCGATCGGGGTGGACCTCAATGTCGATATGCTCGAACGCGCGGCTACTCGCCATGATGCGCACCAGGACGCCGACCCCGTAATACGCTACCACCACGCCGGCCGCTGCGCCGGCTCCGGAAAGAAGCAGCGATTCGGTCAGCATCTGCCGCACCAACCGGCCGCGGCCGGCGCCCAGCCCCACGCGCACGGCCAGTTCGCGCTGGCGCCCCGCGGATCGCGCCAGCAGCATGCTCGCCATGTTGATGCACGCCAGCAGCAGCAGCAACGCCACCACGGCCGTCAGCAGCACCAGCGGCTTGCCGTACTGGTCGCGTACACGTGCCAGGCCCGCACCCGCCGGCAACAATTCCATCCTGGTTGGCGCCGGGAGATTCATGCGAAGGGCGCTTTGCATCGCTTGATACAGCACGGCGATTTCAGCCTGCGCCTGCCCGATGGTCACGCCCGGCTTCAACCGCGCCAGCATGGTGAGATCGTAGCGCGCCGCCGGAATCCAAAGGTCTGTCCGAGAGCCTACCCGCGGCCCCACGTAGTTAGGCGGCGCGACTCCGATGATGATTTTCGGCGCGTCATTGTAAAATATCCGCTTTCCGAGGATCGCTGGATCGCGCTGCAACCGACGGTCCCAGTAGGACCAGCTCACCACCGCGACATCTCCATCCCCGCTAGCCGGGATATCCGCCGGGCCGAACCACCTCCCGATTGCGGGCTTCAACCCGAGCACCCGAAAGTAATTCTCCGGCACGCTCTCCTCGATCAACGTTTCCGGATCGGAACCCGGCACGCGCACCTGGGCCAGGTTGTCGAACCCCATGCCGGTAATCTCCGAGAAAACGTGATTGCGATCGCGGAGGTACTCATATTTCTCCCATCCCCAATAGCCCGCCCAATGAAACTCGTTCGGGGAATTCCGCACCAGCTCCACGAGCTGCTCAGGATGGTCCACCGGTAGCTGGCGCAGCATCAGGGTATAGAACAAGCTGTAGATGGCGGTATTGGCGCCGATCCCAAGCGCCAGCGAGAGGACGGCGACGGCTGTAAAGCCTGGGCTGCGCTGCATCAGCCGGAGGGCGTAGCGGAGGTCGATCCAAAGCATAATCCATTAGAATGACATCGCGCGTCCGGAGTTCCCGTCTGCCGAAGATTTTGGAATATTTAGGATCCCCTGAGGCCGGGCTAGGGGCAACACTGTTCACTTAACGCCTCCGGTTCGAAGCGTGTTCACACGAGTGTGAACGCTGCACGCAGGAGTGCGTGCGCCACGATTTGGATCCGCCTGCTAGGGGAAGGATTTCAGTTACTCCCGGTCAACACGGCGACCAGCGACGACATGGGGACGGCGCCTTGTTTCAGCGCGCGATCGTGAAAATCGCCTGGAGATCCGCCGCGGGCGGCCTGGTATTCGGTGCGGGCTTTGAGCCAATTGGCCAAGCCGACGAAATACCCGGGCAGCTCGCAGGACGTGAGCTTGGCGCGCTGAAGCCTGGCTTGAGCTTCTTCGGGTTCCTGGAACGCGCCGTTCTGCAGCAGGTTGAGAGCTTCCTGGTCGGTCAGGTTGAGCGTGTGGAGGCGCACGTCCAGAATGGCGTCGGCGATTACGCGAAGCTGCTCTTTGGCGAAGGTGAGCGCCATCTCGGGCGAATTGTCCTGAAAGCCGGCATTCATCGTCGCCTGCGCGGAGTATTCCATCCAACCCTGGATGTATGCGGCCTCGCCAAAAACGGAGCGCAGCAGGCGGCGCGATTCCGGCTGCACGGTATCGGCCGCCTGGGTTTGCGCGTAGCGGCCCGGGATGGCGTCGCGCAATGTGAGCAGCTTCAGCCGGTCCAGATTATATTCCCGCAGCTTCGATTCGGCGCGCTCGGTGGGCCAGTCCGGCGCAATGGGCGTAATCCAGTAGAACGCGCCCAACTGGGGCTGCAGCGCGGGCGCCGGATGGAGGACGCTCACAGAATGGAGCGGCTGCAGAAAGGGGGGCGTGGGCGCCGCCTGGAGATTGCGGCCGGCGGACAAAGTGAGCAGATGTTTCTGCTGCACGAAGGCGCGCGCTTCCTCAATGTCGCGGCGTACATCGTCCAGCAGCGATTCCGGGGTGGAATGGCGGCCGGCGATACTTGCCAGAACCTCGCCGACGATCAACTGCTGGCGTTCCGCGCCGTTGAGCGACTCGTGGTCCTTGTGAGAGGGGGCGAGAGCGCGGTGCAAGGGGAGCGCCAAATCGAACATGCGGGCGCGCACGGCGGCGAACTCGCGCTCGGTGTTTACCAGGAGATCCGGCGGCGCGCCGCCCGATTCGAGCCGGTAGTGAAACTTCTTTCCATAGAGCTCCGCGCCGAGGCGCCAATCGTAGTTGTCCAGGTATTGGAGCTGGTCCTGCATATACGCCTGGAACTTGCGCATGGCGGGCAGCGCCATGCCGGCGGCATCCTCGTAATCTTTGCGCACCTCCGCGGGAACGGCGGCGCGCAGTTCCTTATCCACCAGATCGATAATGCACTGGCCGGATTCGATTGCGGCTTTGGTCCACACGGCCGGCGTGGAGGTGATGTTGGTGGTTGCCTGATCGAGCAACAGCGGAACCTGGCGCAGGCGCGAGGAGATGTGGCGGAACCGCTCGACCTTGGGCGCATAGTCGAGAATGTAAGGCGTGTAGAGAGCGTTGCCGAGCGTGCGGACGTAAAGCAGGGGATCGTGCAGATAGCTGCGAAGCTGGTCGAGATCGAGCAGGGCGAAACCAACCCGATCCTGGAGGATGGCGAGGTCGGCGCGGTCCTGGGCGGTGAGTTTATCGGGATCGAACTGTGCGAGGCGGCGGCTGAAATCCTGGTAGAACTGGCGCTGGTGGTCGATGGCGGCTGGGCCAATGTCGTCCAATTGCTCATCGAAGACCTGACCTTTATACTCGTGCAATCCCGCGGCTGTGGCAGCGGATGGGGAAAAGGAGAGGACGGTATAGACGAATTCCCCGGTAAGGTCGGAGATCTGCGCTTTCCGCCGGCAGCCGGAGGCGAGCAGGATAAGCGCGGCGAAAGCAATGCGGGCGCGCGGGGCACGGAGCGGGCCCATGCGGCGCTACTTGTCGTCTCCTAATTCGAAGACCGCATAGCGGCAGCGGGCGGTCGTGCCATTACTGACGCCGTGGAGGTCGTTCGAAGCGGCGATGCCCGCCGAGCCGGGGCCGAGGCGAGTGGTGGCGCCATTGACCATGAAATCGACGGAGCCTTCGAACACTACGAACATCTCCTCATGCACATGGCGGTGCGGCGGATGGGGTGAGCCGCCGGGAGGCAATTCGGTTTCGTGAACTTCCAGGGCGAAGCCATTGTGGAGCACGCCCTTCAGGATGGCGCGGCTCTTGTTGGCGCCGCCGGTTCCGCTGGCTTTCACGGGGATATCGTCGAACGGGTACGCCTTGGAGGGAAGGGCTGCCGCCTGGGCTTTGGAATCGATCGCGGCCAGGGCGGGGAGAAGGAGGGCCAAGTCTCTTCGTGTGGGCTTCATTTGGGAAGTATACACCTGTCGGGGGGAAGGGGATTCGATCGGGCCAAAAACTCGACGCAGAGACGCTGAGACGCGGAGTTAAGCGCAGAGAAAAAATCTGATTATAGGTTTTCTCTGCGCCGATCTCTGCGTCTCAGCGCCTCTGCGTCGAAGATCTTTTATCGCGCCGCCATTAACGCACGCAGCCGCCGGGCTCGCTCGGGAGCACGCAACTGCCGCAAGGCTTTGGCTTCTATTTGACGGATGCGCTCGCGCGTGACGTCGAATTCCTGGCCGATCTCTTCCAGGGTGTGCTCGCGCTCGCAGCCGATGCCGAAACGCATCCGGATGACCTTTTCCTCTTTGGGGGAAAGCGTCTTCAGGATGCCCGCGGTCTCGTCGCGAACGTTGGATTCAATCACGGCGTCCACCGGAGAGCCTACCCAGCGGTCCTCGATCAGGTCGCCCAACGCCGATTCGCCATCGCGGCCAACCGGAGTTTCGAGAGATACCGGGTCGCGCGAGATGGTCTTCAGCTTCTGGACTTTCTCGACCGGAATGTCCATCCTGCGGCCGATTTCCTCGTTGGTCGGAGTGCGGCCCAGTTCCTTTTCCAGCTCGCGCGTAGCGCGCAGGAACTTGTTCATGCTCTCGTTCATGTGCACCGGGATGCGGATGGTGCGGGATTGATCGGCAATGGCGCGCGTGATGGCCTGGCGGATCCACCATGTGGCGTAAGTCGAGAATTTGTAGCCGCGGCGGTATTCGAACTTGTCGGCCGCGCGCATCAGGCCGATATTGCCTTCCTGGATCAGGTCGAGCAGGTGCAGGCCCCGGTTGACGTATTTCTTGGCGACGGAAACCACCAGGCGAAGGTTGGCTTCCACCAGGTCTTTTTTGGCGCGCTCGGCTTCGAATTCGCCGTGGCGGATCACCGTGAGCGTGTGCTTCAATTCGGGCAGCGAAGCGCCGGCGATCTGCTCGCGCTTGCGGATTTCGCGCTTCAACTCTTTCAGCCGGAGTTGGTTGGCGGCGAGGTTACGCGCTTCGAGGCGCTTGATCTCGCCATCCAGATGGTTGATTTCTTCCACGGCGCGGTCGATCTCGCGCGAAAATTCCTTCCACTTGAGCGGACGGAACGGGCAACGCCGGATCGCCAGAGAAGTCTCTACCTTGGCGCGGTTCACTTTGTTGCACAGCTTCTTCCGCGGCTTCTTATTGGCGACCGAGGTGGTCTCGAGTTTTTCTTCCAGCCCCTGCAGCTTCTTGTGCAGCGTCAGCACGTCGGCGAAGCACTTGGAAGCGCTGGCGCGGATGTGGAGGTCTTGCGGGCTGCCTTCTTCGACATCGCCTAAATCGGCGACGTTATCGAGCTCGACGGCGCCCTTCCTCAACTGGTCGGAAAGCTCGACCACCACTCCCTGAACCAACGCCGAGCGGCTGATGGCCTTCTGCATGCGTAGTTTTCCACGCTCCATGCGACGGGCCAGATCCACTTCACCCTCGCGGGTAAGCAAGGGAACGGCGCCCATTTCGCGCAGATACACGCGTACCGGGTCGTCGGTATAGATGGACTCCTCCACCACAGGCGGTTGAAGGAAATCCGCTTCATGCGCGGCCTCGGCAGGATCGAAAAACTTGGTATCGTCCTCAAAAGTAAGGCCTAATGTTTCAGGGTTGTCCGCTAAAAACTGATCCTCGAATTGATCCACTAAGAGTCACCTCCCGCTGGGGCCCGCCAATCCGGTCGTCGGATGTTTGGGAAATGGGGTATTATGTTGAAAAGCCTACCTGCCGGTCCACCGCCAGTCCGCAAGACGTGGGCTTGCATTCGCGGTTCGACTTCCGCACAATAATACCATCATTTCACAAAGATGTTAAGCCCTATTTTAAGAGATGCTTGAAAGCTGCTTTGGTTACAGAAGTTTAAGTGATTGGACACACCGCCTTCCTCTTAAGGAAGCTTGTGCCGCATGAGCGTTTTCAACTCGTTGAAGAAGGCTTCCTCGTCCTGAAAATCCCGGTAAACCGACGCGAATCGTACATAGGCGATCTTGTCGAGGTTTTTCAGGTTCTCCATCAGAAATTCTCCTATTTCTGTAGTTGAAATCTCCCGGTCGGGCGAGTCGCCGACCCGCGATTCCACCTGGTTGACCAGCTCGGAGAGCCTGCCCATGCTTACGGGCCGCTTCTCGCAGGCCTTCAGCAGGCCGCCCAGGACCTTTTGGCGGTCGAATTTCTCGCGCCGGCCGTCTTTTTTGATCGCCATGTAGGGGACTTCGTCGATGCGCTCATACGTGGTGAAGCGGCGCTCGCAGCTCAGGCACTCGCGACGGCGGCGGATGGCGTCGCCTTCCTTGCTCTCGCGGGAGTCCACTACTTTATCTTCCATGTGGTTGCAAAATGGGCATTTCATGTCGAAGTCTCCGGCCTGATATCTACATGCATAGTAACAGCGAGAGCAGTATCGCCATTTGTAGTTTTGGGGCTGAGCGCCATAGCTTTCTCATATCTCCGTGCCTCCGGGAGCCGGCTGAAAGCCGGCTGCAGCCAGGATTGGCCGCCCCACAAATAACCGTCCCCCTGTGGCGTATTGGAAAGATTGAACCTATCATGATAAAGCCTCGTTTCTTGTAATGAAAGAACGAGGATTATGGCAGCCGCAGCGCCCGCGCTTGGAATTTTCGAGAATCACGCAGCCAGCATGACCCAAGCGCGAGGCGGCGGCAACTGGATGGAAGGCAGCCTGGACCCCGACTTCAGCCTCGTTTCGCGATGTCTGCGCGGCGACGAACCCGCGTGGGAGGAGCTTGTCCGGCTGCATACGCGCAGGGTCTATGGGCTGTGTTTCCGCTTCACGGGCAGCGGCTCGGAAGCGCAGGATCTGACGCAGGAGGTTTTCCTGCGGGTGTTCCGGACGCTGAAGACGTTCCGGTCCACGGAAGGGTCGTTCGCCACGTGGCTGGCGCGGGTGACGCGTAACCTTTTGATCGATCATTATCGCCGCACACGGCAGGAGCGTGTGACGGATTCGATTGAAGAGCAGCTGCCCATGATCGAGGAAGCGGGCGGTTCGGCTTCGGTGCGGCCCGATCACGCTCTGGCGGGACGCGAGGCGAGTGAGATTTTGCAGGCGACGCTGCAGAAGCTGTCGCCGGATTTGCGCGAGGCGGTGATCTTGCGCGATTTGCAGGAAATGGAATACCGCGAGATCGCCGACGTTCTCCGGATACCGGAGGGCACGGTAAAATCGCGAATTAACCGGGGCCGGGCCGAACTGGCGCGGCACCTGCGGAAATTGAAGCTGACGGTATGAACTGCGCGGAACTGGAAGTTCTGATCTGCGACTACGTGGATGGCGCGCTGGACGCGGCCCATAAGGCCGAGGTTGAGCGCCATCTGGCGGATTGCGCTTTGTGCGCCGAGCTGGCGCGCGACGCTTCGGCCGCCGTCCGGTTCATGGAGCGCGCGGCCGAAGTGGAGCCGCCGCCAGAACTGGTGACGCGCATTCTGTTCGACGCCCCGTGGCGCAAGGGGGCGAACCCCACCGGCGCGCACCGCTGGATCAACGCGATTGTTTCGCCCTTCCTGCAGCCGCGGTTCGTGATGAGCATGGCGATGTCGATTCTGTCGCTTTCGCTGATGTTCAACAGCGTGCGGCAATTGCGCCCGCAGGATCTGGAACCCGCCAAGGTGTGGGCTGGAATTGAAGACCGGGCGGTACGCAGCTGGGCGCGGACGGTGAAGTTTTACGAAAACCTGAAGGTGGTGTATCAGGTGCAATCGATGCTGCACGAGTGGCAGCAGCAGGACGAGGAACTGCAGCGGCCGGCTGCGAAGACGGCGCCCGCTGGGCAACTGGATTCGCACAAGCTGTCCGTTCCCGAGAAAACAAAGTAAGAGGAAACCATAATGAATTGCCAGAATCATCCAGAATCGCCGGCCACTGCGTATTGCCGCACCTGCGGCATGCCGGTTTGCGAGGAATGCCGCCGCGACGCGTTCGGAACGGTCTACTGCGCGGAACACGCGCCCGCTCCGGTTTCGGCCCAGGCGACCCCTATGCCGGGATACACGCCGCCGGGCTCGTCACAGTCGAGCTACGCATCGGCGCCGGGTTATACGCCGCCGGGCACGCCGCCGCCGGGCTTTGCTCCGCCAGCGCCCGGATATCCGCCGCCTCCGTTCCGCGCGCAATCCACAGTCTCGCCGGCGCTGGCGTTTTTCCTGGGCATGATTCCGGGCGTGGGCGCGATCTATAACGGGCAGTATGCCAAGGGTCTGGTGCATGCCATCGTGTGGGGGTTGCTGATGAGCATCGCCAATTCGCGCGCGGCGAACGGCCTCGAACCGATCTTCGTGATGCTGGTGATCGCGTGGTGGGCGTACATGGCATTTGAGGCCCACCGCACAGCGCAGAAGCTGCAGGCGGGCGAGGCGGTGGACGAATATTCCAGCCTGGTGCCGATGCGGGGCCGCGGCGATCAGGCGCCGGTGGCGGGAGTGGCGCTGGTGGTGTTGGGCACATTGCTGCTGCTGCGCACGCTCGATGTGCTGGATTTCGAAAGAGTGGCGCGCTACTGGCCGGTGCTTCTGATCGCGTTGGGCGTTTACCTGCTATGGGGCGTGTTCGCCGGTCATGACAAGGCGGCGAGCGAGGCGCGCCATGAAAGATAGAGACCGCTCGGGCATGCGCGGCCTTCGCGGCCCGGTGATGGTGATCACGGTGGGCGTGCTGTTTGCGCTGAACAATTTTACGCCGTATCGTTTCGAGGAGACGTGGCCGGTGCTCATCATCGTGGCCGGATTGGTCAGCCTGTTAGGACGCGCGGTGGCTCCGCCGCCAATGGCGCCGCCGCCGCCGTACACCACTTATCAACCGCCTGTTCCGCCGCCGGCCGCGGCGGGTGGCTATCGGCAGACGCCTTATTCGCAGGGGGGCGATGCGAGGAACGATCCACGGAACGACCCGCGGAATAATCCTGGAGGCACGGCATGAAACCAGTGGCGCGAGCCCATAGCCTGCGGAGGACAAGCATGAAACCAGCCTTTTATCGGTACGCAGGCCATGGGCCCGCGCCACTCTACAACCCTGGAGGCACGGCATGAGGCGTTCGATTACGGGACCATTGATTTTGTTGCTCATCGGCTGCCTGTTTCTGTGGCGCAACCTGCATCCGGAGCTGCCGGTGTTCGATCTGGTGGCGCAATACTGGCCGTTCCTGCTGATCTTGTGGGGGCTGATGCGGCTGGTGGAAGCGCTGCTTTGGCGTAACGGCACGGGCGACTACCGCGGGCGCGGCGGCGGTTTCAGCGGCGGCGAGGTGGTGCTGGTCATCTTCGTGTGCATGATCGGTCTGGGCGCCTGGCAGGCGAAGGAATTCGGCATCCATTTCGACGCGCGCGGTCTCGATATTTTCGGAGAGGAATACAACTATCCGGTTTCGGCGACTGCGCCGGCCGCGGGGATGAAGCGGCTGGTGTTTGAGAATCCGCGCGGCAATATCCACGTGGTTGGCGGCGATGGGCAACAAGTGACGGTATCGGGCCAGAAATCCATTCGCGCCTACGGGCGGGTGGACGCCGACCACACCAGCCAGAACACGCCTATCGAGATTCTGCCGCAGGGCGACCGGCTGGTCATCCGGACCAATCAGGACCGGGCGACCGGCAATCAGCGGATCACCGACGATTTGGAAGTGACGGTACCGCGCGGCATGGCGGTGGAATCGCGCGGTAACGTGGGCGACGCCGACGTTTCCGATATCGAGAGCGACGTGGAACTGGCGAACAATCGCGGCGACGTGCGGCTTTCGCGGATCGGCGGCAATGCGCGCCTGGAGATTGGCCGCAGCGATACCATAAGCGCGGTGGATGTGAAGGGCAAGATCGATCTGGAGGGCCACGGCGGCGATCTGTCGCTCGAAAATATATCGGGACCGGTGACGGTGAACGGCTCGTATAGCGGCACGCTGGAATTCAAGAATCTGGCCAAGCCGCTGCAGTTCGAAGGCATGCGCGGCGCGGAGATGCATGTGGAGGCGATACCGGGCCGCATCACCATGGACCTATCGACGCTCACGGGCAACGGCGTGGTGGGCCCGATGCGGTTTGTGGCGCGGTCGCGGGATGTGCGGCTGGAGCAGTTCTCACAATCGGTGGAGATCAATACCGACCGCGGCGACATCGAGCTGCACCCTGGATCGACGCCGCTGGGGAGCATCGAGGCGCGGTCGGGAGTGGGCGCCATCGAGCTGTCGCTGCCGGAGAAGGCTACGTTCCAACTGCAGGCCACGGCCGAGCGTGGGGATGCGGTGAACGAATACGGGCCGCCGATCGATAAGGAAGTCGACCGGCGCACGGCCACGCTGAAGGGCAAGGTGGGCGACGGTCCAGCGATTACGCTGACGGCGGATCACGGCACGGTTACGGTGCGCAAGCAGGGCGTTGACGCCGCGCAGCCGGGCAAGAGCCTGAAGGACAGCGAAGTTAAGATGTAGTGAAGTCGAGATCTGATGGCGCTGGTCGTCCTCTTCCTGATCAATGTTCTGAATTTTTACGACCGCCAGGCGTTAGGCGCAATCGCCGAGCCGCTGAACCGCGAGTTCCATCTGACGGACACGCAATTCGGCGCGCTGAGCACGGTGTTCACTGTCGTCTATGGACTGGCCGGGCTGCCATTGGGACGTTTGGCGGATACCTCCAGCCGCAAGCGACTTCTGGCTGCGGGCGTCACGGTCTGGGCTGGATTGACGGGCCTCGGCGGGCTGGCCGCGAGTTACGCCATGCTGCTGGCGACGCGCCTGGGCGTGGGGATCGGCGAAGCGGTGTGCGCACCGGCGGCCACCAGCTGGATTGGCGATGCGGTACCGGCGGCGCGGCGCACGCGCGCGCTGGCAATGTTCATGATGGCGGTGCCGGTGGGCGGGCTGCTGAGCTTTTCCATCGGCGGACCGGTGGCGCAGGCTTACGGCTGGCGATCGGCCCTGGCGCTGGCGGCGCTTCCGTCTATCTTTCTGGCGCCCGCGGTTTTGTGGTTGAAAGAACCGAAGCGGACGGCCGCGAGAACGGCGGGCGCAAGTTCACCCGCGGCGCTGATGAGGATGCCGGCCTTCTGGTGGATTGCGGCGTCGGGAGCCATAGTCAATTTCGCGCTCTACAGTTTCTCCAGTTTCTTTCCGGCATTCCTGACGCGATTCCATCATCTCTCGGTGGCGCGCGCGGGCATTTGGGCAGGAGTGGGATCGGGGGCCGCGGGGATCATAGGCGCGCTGGCGGCGGGCGCGCTAGGCGACCGGCTTGGCGGTAATCTGGGGCGCGCGCGGATGCGATTGGCGGCGGCGGCATCGCTGGCGGCGGCGCCGTCGGCTCTGGTAGCCATCGCTGCGCCGGCGGGAGCGATCGCCGTTGCGATTCCGATGATGATGGTGGCGTATGGGCTGCTGCAGATGTACTACGGGCTGGTGTATGCGGCGATGCAGGATGTGGTGCCTGCAAATCTGCGCGGCGCGGCCATGGGCGGATATTTCGTAGTGCAGTATTTGGGCGGCGCCGCGTGGGGGCCGCTGGTCACGGGACGATTGAGCGACCACTTCGCGCACGCGGCGGCGAAGGCAGGCATGGCCGCGGATGCCGCCCGTGCGGCGGGCCTGCATCAGGCGATGTACGCGATTCCGGCGTTAGCGCTGGCGCTGGCGGCGGTGCTTTGGACCGGAGCGCGCTCCATCGCTTCGAAAAGCGGCGCCGCGAGCTTGGTATCATGATCATGCAACCATGCCAGGTTTACTTTCGCAACTCGGCCCCATATCCGATGCAGTCACTAACAACGTCCGTGTCGAGGTCTTATCCAGATACTCACCTGAGAACTCCCATCCGATGCAGGACACCTGGGTATTCCAGTACACGGTCCGCATTACCAACCAGGGCGTCGAGGCGGTTCAACTGATCAGCCGCCATTGGATTATCACCGACGCGTTCGAGCACACCGAAGAAGTGAAAGGCGAGGGAGTGGTCGGGGAGCAGCCGATCCTCGCGCCGGGCGAGTCGTTCAAATATTCGTCGTGGTGCCCGCTCAAGACGCCGATGGGAATGATGCACGGCACGTATCAGATGGCCGGCGCCGGCGGGAGCCGGTTCGACATCCAGATTGCGCCGTTCGCGTTGAAGGCGCCGTATACGGTGAATTGATTTGCGGGGCGTAGGCGCCCGTCCTGCGATGGCGTACTGTCGCTCACGTTGCAGTTGAAGCGCAGCTACTCTAAGCCTTCTATTTCGGCCTTGCATGGTCGTAGTTTGCATGGAGCCTTCGGACTCCCAAAATACAAAAACCTCGCCGTTAGGGGCGAGGTTTGCAAATCTACCGGAGTAGAAAGGGGGATCAGAAATGATTCTTCTCGTCTGATCCTTGTTCTGGTATTACTCAGGACAAGACCGACCAAGCTGAAGATCGAAATCGACCTCTAGCGAAGCCGGAAGAGGTTGGCAGTGCGACCTGCTGACCTTTTCAGCACTAAGCATACCACCAAATTGTCCAAGAATGGTATTGCGACGGACAATCGCCAAATGCCAGGACTTCCGCGGCGCCGGCGCCATGAACGGGCTGGGCGCACCCAATATCACCCCGTGCTACGCTGAAATTTCCCTATGAGTCAAATCGAAATTACCCTGCCGGACGGCAGTAAAAAGTCCGTCGAAGCAGGCTCCAGCCCGCTCGATATCGCTAAATCCATCAGCCCACGGCTCGCCGACGCAGCCATTGTCGCCAAGGTGGACGGCGAACTTTCCGACCTCGCGCGGCCCATCGAGAAAGACGCCGCCGTCCAGATTCTCACCACCAAAGATCCCGAAGCGCTCGTGGTCTATCGCCACTCCACCGCGCACCTGCTGGCCGCCGCCGTGCTCGAACTTTATCCCGAAACCCAACTTGGCATCGGGCCGCCCATCGACACCGGCTTCTATTACGATTTCGACCGCGCCACGCCCTTCACTCCCGACGATCTCGAAAAGATCGAAAAAAAGATGTGGGAAATTCAGGCGCGCCAGCTGCCCTATGAGCGTATCTACACGCAGAAGGAAGAAGGCCTGCGCAAGTATTCCGACGCCTGGATGAAGTGCGAGCTGATTACCGAGCGCGCCGGTGAAGTCTTCACCGAATATACTCTGGGACCAAATTTTATCGACTTCTGCCGCGGTCCGCACGTGCCGAACACGTCGAAGATTAAGGCGTTCAAACTGCTCTCCATCGCCGGCGCTTACTGGAAAGGCGATGAGCATAAGAAGCAGTTGCAGCGCATCTATGGCACCGCGTTTTTCTCGGCTAAAGATCTGGAAGCGTACCTTAAGCAGGTCGAGGAAGCCAAGAAGCGCGACCATCGCAAGCTCGGTAAAGAGCTCGACCTGTTCAGCATTCAGGAGCTCGCCGGCCCCGGCCTGATCTTTTTCCATCCGAAGGGCGGCATCATCCGCAAGCAGCTCGAAGACTGGATGCGCGATCAATACCTGAAGCGCGGCTATTCGCTGGTCTACACGCCGCACGTGGCGCGCTTCGATTTGTGGAAGACCTCGGGCCACTCCGGTTTCTATGCGCAGAACATGTTCTCGCGCATGGAACTCGACGACGCCGAATATCAGCTCAAACCGATGAACTGCCCGTTCCACATCCTGATTTATGCGGACCGGCAGCGCAGCTATCGCGATCTGCCGGTGCGTCTCGGCGAGTTGGGCACCGTCTACCGTTATGAACGCTCGGGCGTGCTCAACGGCCTCTTCCGCGTGCGCGGCTTCACGCAGGACGATGCGCATATTTTCTGCACGCCGGACCAGATCGAAAACGAAGTGGTGGATTGCCTGCAGTTCGCCATCGACACGCTGAGCACCTACGGCTTCACCGAATATTCCGCCGAGCTTTCTACCTGGGATGGCGGCGCCAGCGGCAAATATGACGGCACGCCCGAGCAATGGCAGTTGGGCGAAAACGCGCTGCGCAGCGCCACCGAGCGCCTCAACATCAAGGCGAAAGTGGTGACCGACGAAGCCGCGTTTTACGGCCCCAAGATCGACGTGAAACTGGTGGACGCCATCGGGCGCCCCTGGCAGCTTTCCACGGTGCAGTTCGACTTCACCCTGCCGCGCCGCTTCGCGCTGGAATATATCGGCGAGGATGGCAAGGCGCACCAGCCGCTGATGGTGCATCGCGCGCTATATGGGTCTATCGAGCGCTTCTTCGGCATCCTGATCGAGCACTACGCGGGCGCGTTTCCAGTGTGGCTGGCGCCGGTGCAGGCTATCGTGCTGCCCATCACCGACCGCCAGACCGAATACGCCAGGAGCATTCAGAAGCAACTGGATGCCGCCGGCATTCGCGTCACCGTGGACGACCGCAATGAGAAGGTCAACTTCAAAATCCGCGAAGCGCAGATGCAGAAGATTCCGTACATGCTGGTGCTGGGCGACCGCGAGCAACAGAACCAACAGGTCGCCGTCCGCAACCGCAAGCACGGCGACCTGGGCGTGAAGACGCTGGAACAGTTTCTGACGGATATCCGCGGCCTGATCGATAGCAAGGCCGTGGCAGAGTAGCGGCAGGTATGTTTGCCACCAGCGAAGGCACAGCCCGCTACCGGGACCGCTTCGCCGCGTTCCGCGACGCCGGTTTTTATCGCACTGTCAGATCTCCCGAGCTCGCCCTGGAAGTTTCCAGTCTGGGCGTCGGGACTTACCTGGGCGCCGAGGACGACGCCACCGACCGCGCCTACACGGACGCGCTGATCGCGGCTGGGGAAGGCGGCATCAACTTCTTCGACAGCGCCATCAACTACCGCCGGCAGCGGTCCGAGCGATGCATTGGAGCCGCGCTTAAACAGATGCAGCGCGATGAGGTGGTGGTCTGCACCAAGGCCGGCTTCCTGACGCCCGGCGCGGTTCCCGAATCGCTCCGCCGCGAAGATGTGGTGGGCGGCATGCATTGTGTGGCGCCCGATTTTCTGGCCGATCAGATCGAACGCAGCCGCGCCAACCTGGGCGTGGACACTATCGACGTCTTCTATCTGCACAATCCGGAAACGCAGCTCGGCTTCGTGGATCGCGCGGAATTCGATGCGCGCATCCGCCGGGCGTTCGCATACCTGGAGCGGCTCGCCAGTGAAGGCAAGCTCCGCTGGTACGGCGCCGCGACGTGGGACGGATTTCGCAAGAAGGGCGCGTTGTGCCTGGAACGCCTCGCCGAAATTGCCGTGGAAGAAGGCGGTCCGGAGCACCATTTCCGCTTCATCCAGCTGCCGTTCAATCTGAATATGGTGGAGGCGTTCGTGGAGCGTCCGGAATCGGTCCTCGAAGCCGCGGCGCGGTTGGGAATTGCGGCCGTTGCCAGCGCCACTTTGCTGCAGACGCAGGTGCTGGCGCACATGCCTGGTAGAGTTGCGCAAGTGCTTCCGGGGCTCGCGAGCGATGCGCAGCGCGCCATCCAGTTTACGCGTTCCACGCCGGGAATTTCCGTAGCGCTGGTGGGTATGTCGCGGCGCGAGCACGTGGTAGAGAACCTTGGCGTCGCCGCCGTATTGCCCGCGGCGCGCGAGGACTACGTCCGGCTCTACCGATGATGGAAATCGCAGTCGCGGACGGAGCGCAGCTGGATGCGGCGATGGAAGCGCTGCCTAATAACCCCGCCGTATTCGTGCTTTGGCCGAAAGAGGGCGAGCCGTATCTATCGAAAACCGGGCTGCTGAGGCGCCGTCTGCTGCGTTTGCTGAAAGAGCGCGAAAAGCCGTCGCGGCTGCTGAATCTGCGTCACACCGTGGCGCGCATCGAGTATCAATTCACGGGGTCGACGCTGGAATCTGTGCTGCTGCATTATGAACTGGCGCGGCGCCATTTTCCGCAGACTTACCTCGAACTGCTCAAGCTGCGGATGCCGCCATACGTGAAGGTCCTGCTCAACAATGCTTTCCCGCGCAGCCAGATCGCGACCCAGCTTTCGCGCACGCCTTCGCTTTACTTCGGACCCTTTCGTTCGCGCGCCTCGGCCGAACGCTTCGAAGGGCAGTTTCTCGACCTCTTCCAGATGCGCCGCTGCCAGGAAGATCTGCTGCCTTCGCCCGAACACCCAGGGTGCATTTACGGCGAAATGGGCATGTGCCTGCGTCCGTGCCAGGAAGTGGTGGGCCCGGCCGAATACGGCCACGAGATTGAGCGCGTGGTGGAATTCCTTCGGACCGACGGCCATTCGCTGCTCGATTCCATCTCGCGCTCGCGCGACCGCTTGAGCGAAGAGATGCAGTTCGAGGATGCCGCGCGCCAACACAAGCGCTTCGAAAAAGTACAGGAGGTCTTGAAGCTGCGCGATGAGATGGCGTGCGATATCGACCGCTTGTACGGCGTCGCTATCGCGCCGTCGGTTGCGCCCGATTCCGTGGATTTGTGGCTGGTCCACGCCGGCCACCTGCAGCCCGCGCAGCGCTTCAGTTTCGAAGTGGAAGAGGGCAAACCCGTGTCGCTCGACCGTAAGCTGCGCGAGATGTTCAGCGCGCTCGAACCACGCGCGCTCCCCAACCGTGAGCGTCAGGAGCGCCTCGCATTACTGGCCCGGTGGAATTACTCGACGTGGCGGGATGGAGAGTTCGTGAGCTTCGAAAGCTTCGCCGATGCGCCTTATCGCAAACTGGTGAATGCCGTTTCACGGGTAGCGAGATATCCGGGTGCGGCGGGGTAGCTTTTTTCGACGCAGAGATGCTGAGGCGCAGAGAGAACTAAAGGGATACCGTCTCGGCACGGGTGATCAAGGGATTGAACACCCATTCGCCGAGTGACGATCGCGAGCCGGACGCATAACTCCACACGATCGCCAGGTACCACGCGACGGGATGCGAACACTCCCGTGAGTATGCCTACGAGCGCTCCCCGCCGCCCTGAGATCAGTCGGCCTGACCGCAGAATCCGCGCCAAAAAAGAAAGCTCAAACCGACCGCCGCGGCGCCGGACCAAATCGCGAGCGAATGCCACCCGTTTCCGGCGGAGTGGGCGAGAATCAGATGAGCGATGATGAATCCTGTTGCCCAAAAACCAGCACTGCAATGTACACCATGGAATGCGCGGAGAATCGGCAGAAGCCTATTGTGAAGAGGTCACGTCCGAGGCCGGTCACTACGAAATCGTGCGCCGCTGCTTCGCGATAATCCTCCTCCAAGCTGGGAGACGAACCTCACTCGCCGGGCCCGCGTCCGGTTCGCGCGTTATGCGCTCGAACGGCGACAACACCGGGTTGCGGTAAATCTTCTTTGGCGGCGCGGGACCTGCGCCGGGTTTACGGACGCCGCCAGCGCGTTTCTAATCATCCTTTCAGGGGCGAACATTTCAGACTCGCATCGAGTTCCCGAAGAAACCCTCTGCATTCGTCATTCTAAGTCCTGGAATTAGCAAAGAACATGCCGGCAGCTAACAGTATCATAATCGTTACCACGACGATTGCGGTGCGCTTCTGAGCTTTGGTGAGCGGAGCGGAAGGCTGATTCGTTCCCAGCAGCCCGGCGTCGCGCAGCGCGCCGGACTTCCGCAGGGCGTCCGCGATGTCCCTCAGCGCCGAGCCGGGTTTTGCCGCGGGCCGATTGTTCACCGGCAAGGCAGCGCCGCAGCCGGAACAATATTTCGCGATTCCGGTTTCCACTTTCAATCCGCAGCTACTGCAGTACATCACGCGTCCTCCGCTACACATGATAACGGCCGATGAACATCGCGGCAATACACCGGTGCATGGTGGCGTTGCGAATTGGCAGGCCGTCGAGATCGCTATGCTTGGATACGCGTGTTCAACGGCAAAAGTGAGGAAGACACGATGAAGCCATCGCCGAGTTTCCAACGGTGGTGCGCACCGATCCTACAAGACGCGACGGCGTTGGACGACCGAAATCTGCGAAAATCATTATGTGCTTGCGAAGCTTGGAGGCCTACGAGGAATAGTCACCGGACTCGCACTGGTGATCGGCTTCTTCCTCCTGCTGTTTGGCGCCATTCCGGGGCTTGTGACCGGCGTTTGGCGCACCTACGAAGAGCACATAGTAGAGGCGCGATGAATCGGCGACGCAGCGACGATCGAGAAATGCGCGCTGTTTGTGGATGAACCGACCCGTCGAGAGTCTCGAGACTAAGGAGCGTTTTTCGACCAATACTCGCTTCGCTGCCGCCTGAGATACGAGTTCTCACAACGCCCGCACGTGTTCAACCTCCACACACTGTCCGATTCGTCTCGTGAAGCGCGCGCCGCCATCGAAAAGTGGGTTGAGGTGCACCGCCCCGGCGCGACGCTGGAAGTCAAGGTGAATCCATCCAATCTAACGAGATTGCTGTCGCGAGCCAGTTGCCATCCCGCAATCCGGCACGTCACGACAGGCATGGTCAATGGCAATGTATTCCGGCGCGGGCTTCGTCCTGTTCTTCGTCATCTTTCGCATAATTCGGCTGGCGGCTCCGCCGGGTGGACGACCCATGGTCCGATAGCTGTTGGGGGTCGACTGTGTGGGCAGACTCTGCCTGCGCTCCCTGCCGCAATCGTTTTAGTGGAACTTTAACAGCACATTCTCCCAATGCACTCGATTGGGCATGACTTGGCGAGAAGAGCGCCCTGTATAAAACGCACTATTCGGGAAGCGCCCGAATCGGCGCCGCGAGCGTATCGTCGGCGATCCGTACAGAGGTCGAGCAGCGCAGTATCCGCTAGTGCATTCTCCGAGTGGCGCTTTTATCCGGCCAGGAATCCTACAAACGCAAGATCGGAGGCGCCAAGAAGTGCGGCGCGCCGGGCCGGCGCTTCACGGGCATCGCGCTCGGTCGGGGCGGCGGGGTCGCCTGGAGTGAAGGAAAGCGTGAGCGGCGCCGCATAACGCTGTTGCTAACACTTCTCGGGCGTAGAAACATAGGTTCTAGATCTAGAGGACGCCGCGGCGTTATCTCTAGCCAGCGCGTGGATCGTCGGCCACTCGGAGATTGGCGCGCCTTAGGCCGTTCGGCCATCACTCCCGCGAAGTCATGAAGTCCGGATCTCGGAAGCGTGCGCCGGGAGGCCGTTCGTGTGCAGTCTTCTACAGCCGTCGGGTCTGACGATTCCGAGAGCGCCGTGCCCTGCTACTCTATGTAGAGCCGGATGAACCGCAGGCAAGTCGTCCAGATCCTGGGAAGTACCGCTGTCACCCTTGGCGGCGCGCCCTTGCTCGGTCTCACGCGTGACCATGTCATCGTGGCCGGCGCGGGAATTATCGGTGCATCGATTGCGTATCATCTGGCCAAGCGCGGCGCCCGCGTCACGCTGCTCGAAAAGGAGCACCCCGCCGCTGGAACCACTAAGAATTCCTTCGCCTGGTTAAACGCCTCCGAAAAATCGCCGCGTTCCTATTACGACCTCAACCTCGCCGGCATCGCGGGCTGGCGTCGTCTCGAACTCGATCTCGGCGCATCGCTCCCGATCCGATGGGGCGGGGGCGTGCAATGGTGCAAGCCCGAAGCCCAGCTCCCCGAACGCATGCGGCAGCACGTGAAGGAGCGTCAGTCCTGGGGCTATTCCATCCGTTTGATCGATCGCGACGACCTGCTCCGCCTCATCCCCAGCGCCACCCCCGGCGAGATCGGCGCCGCCAATTTTGCCGATCAGGAGGGCACGGTTGATCCCATAGTTGCGGCCAACGCCCTCGTATCCGCGGCCAAATCGCTCGGAGCAACCGTAATTTACCCATGCGAAGTCAAAGATTTCCATCTGGCTGAGGGACGAGTGCGAGCCGTCATCACAACACAAGGCTCGATGGAAGCCGATTACGTTGTCCTCGCCACCGGCAACGGCGCCACGGAACTTGCCGCCAAAGCCGGCATGCATGTCCCTCTGAAGGAATCGAAGGGGATTCTGGCCCACACCGCTCCGCAGCCGGAAGTCCTCAGACGGGTGATGATGCCTCCCGGCGCGGATGTGAAACAGAACTTCGATGGCCGCATCGTCACCGGCGCCAACTTCGGCGATACCGGCGACGCTCAACCCACAATGGAACTCGGACGCCAATATCTGGCCGCGGCCGCCCGGTATTTTCCGCAATTGAGGAATGCCACGGTGGAATACATGACTCTGGGCTATCGCGTGATGCCGCAAGACGGGCATCCCATCATCGGCCGTTCCCCTAAATTTCCCAACTTCTACGTAGCGGCGCTGCACAGCGGCATGACTTGCGCGCCCATCGTGGGACAGCTCGCCGCCACCGAGATCCTGGACCAGGTGGATGTGGACCTGCTCCAACCGTATCGTGCGGCGCGCTTCTCAGCGTGACGGCGATGCCTGTGTAGAGTAAGCCTTTGACGGGTCACCTGGTTGTATGAGGCCAGAATCGCCCCGCTAAGCGCCGTATCTGACCAGCCATGCGGAATTTGGCCAGTGTGAATGGCGGATCTCCCCTTGGCGTTCGTCATTGCGGTTACTCATAACGCGCCATTTTCAGGAGACTGCATGAGACTTGCGATTTTTATGGCGTTGGTTTCTTCACTTGCCGCCGCTCAGACGTTTCAGGGCGTGGTGCGCGGCCGAATCCTCGACCCTAACGGCGGCACGGTGTCGGCCGTAATAATCACCCTTGTCGATGAGGGTACCTCGGTGAGCCGGCGAACGACGAGCAATGACCAAGGTCGGACCTGCGCATCTCGCGATGAGCGCGGCTGATGGCGTTGAGTTCGCTCGCGCCTTTCCGGACGCGTCGATTATCCCGGTTCGGCTTCAACAACCTCTCGGTAGGGTTCGCAGGCGCTCGCCGAAGGGCTTCGGCTTGGTTGCCGAGGCGGCTTTTCGGCCGCAGAGTAGGTGGACACCTCTATGGCCCGTTTTGCCGCATTCCGTGCCCATCCACCTGGCGGACGCACCGCGATTCCATCGGCCCGGAGATAGGCTCCGGCCATCTCGCGGCGAATATGTGCCGCTCTCTCAATGGGCCGCAGCGACCATCCCAGCCGCCCCAGCGCGATGACTTGCTGTTTCTTTTCTTCGCTCAAGACATTGCTCACCTGACGGAGCCTAACGTCGTTGCGCCGGAAGATTCGTTCGACGCAGAGACGCTGAGACGCAGAGGTTCTACCTTTGTATTGTGTGGGTTGCATTGGCTGGAGCCCATGGAGTCTGAGCTGCCTGACCAGCTAGAGGTCCAGCCTTGCCAGATGCGGTTCGATCCGGTAAGGCGCGCGGCGTTCGGCTACTCGGCGAATCCGCGCCCTAAGCATTCGGCAGAGGGTATAGCAATAGGTTCTTCATCGGAAAATCCTTGACGTTGTCGGTGAGCAGCGTGAGTTCGTTGTAGATGGCGACAGCGGCAATGATCACGTCGCCCAGATTCAGAGTCTTACCCTTGCGCGTGTAGTCGCGTTTGAGTTCACCAGCCAGGCGGGCCGCCGGCGGCATTATGGGTATGTGCTGCAGGCTAGCGAGTAGCTCTTCGGTGGCAGCCTCTTCTTTGGGACGGAGGCCGGCGTAGACCTCGGTGATGTTGATCGCACAACAGGCCAGCACGTGACCGGACTTAACCAAATCCAAAAGCAGGGCGGGACGATTTCGTTTATTATTCAGCGCATCGATGATGACGCTGGTATCGAGTAAAAAAGTGGCCATGTCAGCGGGCGGATATCTTTTCGAAGCGCTGGTCGTATTCGCGGCGGAGGCCTTTCACCCAGTTGGCTGCGCCCAGTTTGAGCTCAGGGTGGTCCTTGTCCTTCCAGGAACCGGCCGCGGATTCCAGGGCCTTGATCTGACGCAGACGCATGAGTTCCCTCTCAGCCGCCTGGGTGAGAAACGCGCTCCGGCCCCGCTTGCCAACCACCATGTCAATCTGAGCGACCAACTGGCGGGGGATAACGATATGCGTACGCTGGGAGTTCATAAGAATGTAGCAACGGGGTTGCGAATATAGGCCCACTGACAGGTTAACACAGTGTGTGATTTTGTCGAATTAGCGCTGCGGTTAGTAACGAGGCCAACGGCGCGGTTCAAAGCCACTTCGCTTCGCTCCACCGTTTGAATCCCGCCTCAGTCAGTCCCGCCAGGCCGGCGATCGGCTCCGGTTCCGGCTCGGTCTTGAAATTGAAGCACGTCTTACCTTGCATTCGCTTCTTCAACGCGGGCGGGATGCTCTTTATAAGCGCCGGGCACATGTAAATCGGCATCAGATGAAAGCTCACGTATGCCTTGCCCATACGTACCGAGCCGAAGTGCAAGGGCTGCCCTTTGTGCTGCTCGAAAGGCGACGCGGATTTCGTGACAAGGGTGTACTCAACGGACGTGTCCGACTTTACGACCAGTCGATTCGCATACTTCGCGAGTACCGGTTTCAACGCGACGAATACAGCGGCATAATCGGCGGCCATAGGGCACAGTTTACCCGATGCGCCGCTGTTTGGCAGGAGGCCGGCGTAACGAGACAGAAGCTTCGCACGATTTGCCTACCCGGTCTGCGCACTTGTGGTCTGCGAGGGTCCCCGGACCCGCTCTTCACTGAGCTAAGCCGGCCGGATGCCGCACAGTTGTGCAAGGGGCCTGATGCGCGATTTGATAAAGCATGCCGCACCGGCCAGCGCCGCCAGCCAGAGCGAGCCGGGTTCCGGATTCTTCTCGATGCTGAACGCCGTATTTCCCGAGTCGTAGGTAAACTGATAATCCTTATCGTCGCTCTCCTGTTCGTAACCCGGCAGAGCGGTTCCATTGCTCTTGACAGCCAGCGTCACCGCTCCGTCGCCCGCCAGAACGTTTTCGTAGCCAGCCAATAAACGCCGGCGGGAAGATTCACGGACAGCCTGTTATGGTGAATGTGCATGTGGTCACGCTGAGATCGTCGGTGGTCAGGGTGGCGACCAGATTCCCAGTAGCAACGGGTCCCAGGACGCTGAAGGGGCGAGCGGGTCGACCGACCAAAGCGACCAGTTTGTGCTCAGATAGTCCGACGCGGATCCAACCGAGAAATCCGAGACATAGCTGAATCCGATTACGGTATCATTATGGAACAGGTCGAAATTGTCGAAGATTGTCCAGCCGGTGTCGCCGCCCGGGCATGCGTTGCCGGTAAAATCGCAGTTTGACCCCAGTCCCGTGACGGCTCCGTTGTTCCACGCCACGTCCGCCTCCGCAGTCCCAGGGATAACCAACGGCGCCAGACACGCGATCACCAACGGGAGTGCTAACCTCATAGATGTAAACAAACCTTCTCTTCGCTGAGAAATTAGCACGCTGCGGCCCCTGGTCGAAATAAAAGCCGCCGAATTTGCTTCGGTAAGCAACCATTGGTGCTGCCGTACCATCCAATCGTATGAAGCTACTATGACTTATAGGCAAACGGTGAGATTCACACCGATTTTTGCGGCCTTCGCGTCGCTCGCACTGGCTTCCGGGCCGGATCTGGAAACGGCTCGTAAACTATACAATTTAACGGACTTCGATCGATCGCTCCAGACCCTGCAAGCGATTCCGCAGAAGGACGCCGCGGTCTACGAGTTGATGGGCCGCGATTACTACATGCTGGCCGAGTACAAAAAGGCCACCGAAGTGCTAGAGAAAGCCGCCGCCGCCAACCCGAACAGTTCCGAGTGCGCGCTGTGGCTGGGGCGCGCTTACGGCCGCCGCGCCGAGACTTCCAATCCGATCTCCGCGGCCGGTCAAGCCTCCAAAGCCCGCCAGTTCTTCGAAAAGGCGGTGCAACTGGACCCCCGGAATCTGGACGCCTTGGCCGACCTGTTCGACTACTACCTGGAGGCTCCCGGTTTCCTGGGCGGAGGTTTCGACAAAGCCCAGGCCACAGCGGCGCAAATCGCCGGAATCAGCCAGGCGGAAGGCTACGCCGCACAAGCTAAGCTCTCCGAACACCACAAGCAGCTCAGCAGCGCGGAAGAGCAGTTGCACCGGGCCATTGAGGCCGCGCCGCAACAGATCGGCAAGCTCATCGAGCTGGCCAAGCTGCTGGCCAAACAGGGCCGCTTCCAGGAATCCGACCAGACCGTCGCCCGCGCTGAAAAGATTGCGCCCAACAGCCCGCGGCTGCTATACGCCACGGCCGATCTTTATATCAAATCGGGACGCCATCTGGACGTGGCGCGCACCATGCTCGAGCGCTATCTGGCCTGCCAGCTGACGCCCGACGATCCGCCTCGCTCGGATGCCGAAAAACTCCTGCGCAAGGCGCGCGGAGCCTAGGCCCAAGCCCGCATGTTCCTCGGCGAGGCCGTCAGTTTCAGCGTTCAATCACTGCGCGCGAACCCGGTGCGCTCGCTGCTCACCGGGCTGGGCATGGTGATCGGCACGGCTTCGGTGATTCTGGTCGTAACCATCTCGCTTACCAGCCGCGATTTCATCCTGCAGCAGATCGAGGGCGTGGGGTCGAACATCATCTTCGCCTACTACGTCTCCGCCGGTCCCACCAGTCCGGCCGCCGACGCGGATTACATCAAGATGGCGGACATCGCGGCGATTCGCAACGAACTGCGAGGAGACATTGTCGCCGCTACCGGGGTGATGACGAATTTCGACCAGATGCTGATCGCCGGCAAAGCGCAGGACGTCAAAGTGATCGGGACCGACGAAGACTACGCAGCCGTTCGCAACATTATTACCAGCAACGGCCGGTTCTTCGACCAAAGCGACGTGGCGCAGCGCCAGAAGGTGGCGCTGCTGACCGATCAACTGGCGAACCGCATGTACGGCAGCGGCGGCGGCGCCGTCAACCAGGTAATTCGCCTTTACGGCCTGCAATTCACGGTGATCGGCACGTTCCACGAGAAGGTGGAGACTTTCGGCCAATCTGAGGTGGAGCGCGACACCATCCTCATGCCCATCACCGTGCTGCGCTATTTCACGCCGGTGGAGCGGATCGACCCGATGTACGTGCAGGTGCGCTCGCCGGAGGAAGTGGACCATGTGGCCGCGCGCGTCCAGCAGATCGTGGAGGCCCGGCATCGCCCCGGCGCGCGCTATCGGGTGGATACGCTGACCGCCATTCTGAATGCGGCCAAGAATATTTCGCTGATCCTCTCGCTGGTGCTGGTGCTGGTTTCCGCGATTACGCTGGTGATTTCCGGCATCGGCATCATGAACATCATGCTGGTGACGGTGACCGAGCGGACCCGTGAAATCGGCGTGCGGCTGGCCGTGGGAGCGTCGGCTCGCGACATACAGATCCAATTCCTGACGGAAGCCATGATGGTGAGCCTTTCCGGCGGCCTGATCGGAATTGCGGTGGGGGTGGCGATTCCGCTGAGCGCCGGCCTTTTCGCCGACATCAAGGTTCCCATCTCACCGGTGGCGGTGGTGGTCGCGTTCGGAGTTTCGTGCCTGGTGGGCCTGGTTTTTGGAATTCTTCCGGCGAATCGCGCCGCGCACTTGAATCCTACCGAAGCCTTGCGCTACGAATAACCACTATCGGAGGCGCCTGGGGGCAGCTACGCCTTCCAGCTCTTCACCTGTCGTACCAGATCCCACATCATCCGGTCCATCGCGCCGCCGGTGTCTCCCGAAGCTTCCCGACTGTTGGCCAGGGCCGCCCAACAGAATCCGCTGGCAGTGCGCACCATAATGCTGGTTGTACCGGGCAAGCTTCCGGTATGCCACCAGTTGGGGACGCGGTTCACCGCCCAGCCCTTGGCATAGCTGGCGTTCGCCGAACTCGCCGTAGTCATCTCCCGGATCGATCCGGGCTCCAGGATGCTGCGGCTTGCGGAATGTCCGTCGACGTGGCTGGCGAACCTCGCAAGGTCCCGCGCCGTGGCCAGCCAGCCGCCGTGCGAATCCATGCGGCGCACGTTCATATCGTACGGATCCCCTCCGCCGGCGCCGTAATAGATCGCTTCGTCCGTCGCGCGATCGGCCCGCGTGTTCCCGGCGATGCGCATGTCCGTCACGCCGCAGGGCTTCAAAATGGCCTCTTGGACGTGCTGCTCATACGCCGCCCCGGTCAACTTCTCGATCACACGTCCCAGAATGCAGAACCCGAAGTTGGAGTAAGCGTAGTGTTCCCCCGGCGGATATGCCAGCGCCAGATTCTGAATAGTCCACGTGATGAGCTGCTTGTGATCCATCCCGGTGTTGTGAAACATAGGGTCGGCGCCATCGTTCTGCCATCCGCCGCCGGTGTGCGTCAGCAGGTGCTTGATGCGGATTTCCTCCACCCACTGCCGGTACGGCGCCTTGCCGAAATCGTCACCCAAAATGCCGCGTTGGCCGAAGACGGCGTCGTCCAGCGTGAGGCGCTTATCTTCCATCAGGCGGAACAGCGTTACTGAGGTGATGGGTTTCGATACGCTGGCGATGCGGAACAAATGGGCCGGAGTCACTCTTTCGTTCTTCTCGCGGTCGGCGAATCCGAAGCCGCGTTCGTAGAGCGGCTGGCCGTCGCGCGCCACCGCAACGGAAAGTCCGGGCACGGAATGCGCGCTCATGAAGGCCGCGGCCACGCCTTCCATGCCGGCGAGTTCCTGCGGTGACGGGGCGTCGCGCGCAGCCGCCGCCGGGTCCGCCGCCGAGTGTCCCGCGATGGCTCCCGCCGCAAGACGCAGAAAGGCTCTGCGCGATTCAGCCATAATCTTGCATCTTCGCACAGCGGGCGCCGAACCAACCGTCTTCATCTCTTACGAATTGATAGAATGGCGGCGTGCCGGAAATATCGGGAGACGTCTTATGCGTCGAGTGATGTGGACGATCCTGACCTTGCTCGCCGCTCCGCCGCTTGCCAGCGCGCAAGACGGCTGGATCTCGCTATTCAACGGGAAAGACCTGACTGGATGGAAGGTCGGCGGGAACGCGGCCACGTTCTCGGTGCAAGACGGGGCCATCGTGAGCAATGGGCCGGTGGCGCATTGCTTCTATGACGGCGCCATCCAGAATCATAGCTTCACGAACTTCGAGCTTCGGGTGGACATATTGACTGAGCCCGGAGCCAACGGCGGCGTCTACTTTCACACCGAGTACCAGGACCGCGGCTTCCCCGCAAAGGGATTCGAAGTGCAAGTCAATAATACCCATTCGGACCCGATCAAGAGCGGCAGCCTGTACCACGTAGTAGATCTAAGCGCGCAGGATATCGAAGGTCTCGTCAAAGACGGCGAGTGGTTCACGGAGGATATCCTGGTTCAGGGAAACACGGTCACTATCAAGTTGAATGACAAACAGGTCGTACGGTGGACACAGCCTGAAGGCTGGGCCGGAACCAGGGATTTCGCGCAGCGGCGGATCGGCGCGGGCGGCGCCATTGCGCTGCAAGGCCACGACCCCCGCAGCATCGTGCACTATAAGAATATCCGGATCAAGCCGCTCAGCTCAGCCTTTTAAACCAGGCCGGATGCAATTGGCTCAGCGGCCCGCGGCCCGGCTGAATGGCGCAGCCTCGGGCGGGCTCGCTTCCCTGTAAATCCAGGCTCCGGCCAGTGCGGCGACTACCGCCTCGACCAGGCCGATCAGCGTCGTGACGGCGGCAAGACCGAGTGGAAACATGTGCGTCACCACCGGAAACGCGCCGCCGAGCCCGTAGTTCATGAACCACATGGCGGCCCCGGCCAGAACCGCCGTCTTCGGACCCTCGCCGTAACGCGGCCGGATCGCCGCATAGAGCCAGACGATCCCAATGCCCGTCAGCAAGCCCAACACGTTCAGCGCCGCCATCTGTCTCACGCTGAAGTTGGTGGACGAATTCAGGTGCTTCATCACATTCGCCCAATCGCTCGCGAAAACCACACCGTTCGTCACGCCTTCAAAGGCATCGATAATCACCCCGGCTAGCAACCCGCCCAGAATGATTCGTTGCCAGTTTACTTTGCCCATACTCAGACCTCCTCAAAACTTTAGGGCCGATTCTATGGCAAAGCCGTTCCGGAAACAAGCGGCGGTTTTGCCAAAAGCGCAGATCCGAAAGCCTGGATGCCAAACCCCCCGATTTGAGTCCGTCCATTTTGCTACGGTTTAACAATTTGAACATCTTTGCGGCGGCCAAAAGCCGTGTTATAGTCAAAATCGCGTTTGATAGCTTCTGCCGATCGGCCGTTTCCATTCCCCTGATTAGCCTGCTTTCAAATTGGCTGGAGGATCGAGATAAGTGAAGAATATTTTCGTAGGCAACTTGAGCTTCAATTCAACCGAAGAATCGATTCGAAGCATGTTCGAGCGCTACGGCGTAGTGAATAGCGCGCGTATTATGACCGACCGGGATACCGGCCGTTCGCGCGGCTTCGCGTTTGTGGAAATGGAAAACGAGACGGAGGCCGATCAGGCGATTACGGCTTTGAACGGTTCTACGCTGGATGGACGCGCGATCAACGTCAACGAGGCGCGGCCGAAACCGGAACGCGGATTTGGCGGCGGCGCCGGTGGCGGCGGTGGCAACCGGTTCGGCGGCGGCGGTGGCGGCGGCCGCAGGCCCGGTGGTGGCGGCGGCGGAGGTGGCGGTGGCGGCGGCCGTCGCGAGCCGCGCTGGTAATTGCTAAACCCCGCGGGTTCCGTTCTCCAGAAAAGTTCTCAACCGATGGCTGCGGCTGGGGTGCCGCAGCTTTCGTAGCGCTTTGGCCTCAATCTGCCGGATGCGCTCGCGCGTCACGGCGAAATTCTGCCCCACTTCCTCCAGCGTGTGCTCGCTTCCGTCTTCCAGCCCAAACCGCATTTTGATGATCTTCTCTTCGCGGGGCGTCAGCGTCTTGAGCACCTGCGCCGTCTGCTCCCGCAGATTGAGATTGATGACGGCGTCGGACGGTGAAATTCCGTTCTGATCGACGATGAAATCGCCCAGGTGCGACTCATCCTCTTCGCCGATGGGCGTCTCGAGCGAAATCGGCTCCTGCGCCACGCGCAGCACCTTGCGTACCTTCGAAACCGGAAGCTGCATGCGCTTCGCCAGCTCTTCGTTGGTAGGCTCGCGGCCTAGCTCCTGCACCATCGTGCGCGAGGTGCGGATGAGCTTGTTGATGGTCTCGATCATGTGGACCGGAATGCGTATGGTCCGCGCCTGGTCGGCGATGGAGCGCGTGATCGCCTGCCGCACCCACCAGGTGGCGTAAGTGGAGAATTTGTACCCGCGGCGGTATTCGAACTTATCCACCGCCTTCATCAACCCGATATTGCCTTCCTGAATCAGGTCGAGGAACTGCAAGCCGCGGTTGGTGTAGCGCTTGGCGATGCTTACCACCAGGCGCAGATTGGCCTCGATCAATTCCTTCTTGGCGTTCTCGGCTTCGCAGTGCGCCTTGGTGATGATTTCGAGCGTGCGCCGCAGCTCCGCGGCCGAAGCGCCGAATTCCTCTTCGAGCTGCTGCAGTTTCTGCCCGCACGCGCGCTGCTCTTTGCGCAGGTCCTTGATGCCGTCGGCGCGATGACCGGACCATGTCTCCAGCTGCTTCTGCACGCGCGCGATCTCTTTTTCCACCGGCCGCAAATCTTCCACGGCCGCGCGCAGACGCCCGATCAGATGCCGGATCACGGGGCTCTGCAGACGGATGCCGCGCATCAGCCGCGACGTCCTGATGATCAACCGCCCCACTTCCCACAACTGCCGGCGGTATTGCTTCGGCTTCATGCCGCGCGGAATGGCCATCAGCTTTTGCCGCGCCTGCAGGATGCGCTTGTAATGCCTGGCGATGTCTTCCACCGAACGGACGAATTCCCGCCGCTTCTCTTCCACCAGCTCGTCGGTGAGTATGGGGTCGGAGATCTGCAGCACGTCGCGCGCGGAGAGCAGCTCCTTCGCCATTTCCTCGTTCATGGCGATGATTTCCTGGATCGCGAGCGGGGCCCGCGAGAGCGACTTCAACACCGTGGCTTGCCCGCGCTCGATGCGCCGCGCAATTTCCACCTCGCCGTCGCGCGTGAGCAGCGGCACCGTTCCCATCTCACGCAGGTACATGCGGACGGGATCGTTGACCTTATCGCCCAACCCCGCGGGCAGGTCCAGATCGAGAGTCTCTTCGCCTTCGTCGAGCTTCTTGTCGAAATCCTTCGGCTCTTCGAGAATCTCAATGCCGGCGACGTCCAGACCGGCCAATACCTCATCGAGCTCGCTACCGCCCGCAAGCTCGCCGGGCAGAACTTCGCTTACTTCGTCGAATAAGACGTAGCCTTTACCCTTGCCTAGCTGTACGAGCCTTTCGAGCCCGTCGAACTTTTCATCTATCGCCACTGAAGCCCCGTAAACTCCCCCAACCTTACGAATGCAGATTATTGTACATCACGGCGCGACGCCGAATTCCCCCGCCCGAGTCTGCCTAATTCTCCCATTAAACGCATTGCCTCTTCCAGTTTTCCCGCGCGCTCCAATTCGTTGATGCGCGCTTTCAATTGCATGTAGCGCTGCCGCTCTCCGCCGCCGAGCAAGCGCTCGATGCACTTGCGCCCCCACTCGATGCCGAACTCTTCCACCGCCGGATCTTCCGCAAACAGCATTTCGGCCAGAATCCGCCGGTCATTATCTTCCAGGCGGGCGGCCACGGCGTCGAAGGTCACTCGTGCGCCCGCGGCGTGCACCGCCATGATGGCTTGCAAAATGCGCCGCGTATCCAAACGATCGAGAGTCTCCACGCGCGTTAAATCTTCGATCAATCCATCGCAGCCTTCGGCGTTCGAGAGCAGAACGGCGATCAGCCCGCGCTCATCCGGCCGCACCGTAGTCTTGGGCAGCTCAATGTATTTCTCCTGCCGGTCCGCGGCCGATTTACGGAAGCTGTCGAGCACCATGCTCGGCGGCACGCCGATATAGCTGGCGAGGTCGCCCGCGATCGCCAAACGTTCCAAACGATCTGAAATACGCTGCACCTTCGGCAGCAGGAACTGAAGCACTGAGACTACCCCTTCGCTAGTGTGAATATCATACTTCTTTCGCGCGCCGTCCGCCAGCCAGTGGAAGTAACCCTTGGCTTGGTCGAGCTTCTCACGGTACGCGTCGGAGCCGCGCTGCTTGCAGTATTCGTCGGGATCGAGACCATCGTCCAGCTCCATGATGCGCACCTTCATGTCTTCTTCGAGCAACATGCCGATGGACTTCTCGGTGGCGTTGGCGCCCGCCGTATCCGGATCGAAGTTCACCACAACGTTCGGCGCGTGGCGCTTGATCGCCTGGATCTGCTGCGCCGTGAGAGCCGTTCCGCAGCTTGCCACCACCGCGCCGATGCCCGCCGCGCTGACGCCGATGGCGTCCATGTAGCCTTCCACCAGAATCGTTCGCTGCTCCTTTCGAATAGCGTCTTTCGCGCGATGCAGATTGTAGAGCGTATAGCTCTTCCTGTATATCGGTGTTTCCGGGGAATTCAGATACTTGGATTTTTCGTCCGCTGCCAGTGCGCGTCCGCCAAACGCGATGATCTTGCCGTCTTCTTTGTGGATGGGAAACATCAGGCGGTTGCGGAAACGGTCATAATAGCCGCCACCCTCGCGCTGGCCGATCAGCCCCGACGCTTCCATCTGCGCCGCGGGAAACTGGCGCTCTTCGAACACCCGCAACAGCGCGCGGCCCGAGGGCAGCGAATAGCCCAGGCCGAACTGTTCGATGGTTTCCGGCTGCACGCCGCGCCCGGCCAGATACGCCCGCGCGATTTCGCCCGAGGACCCGTGCAGGTTGGCGCGGAAGTGTTCCTGCGCCAGCTCGTGCATCTGCATCAGCGCGGCGCGGGTTTTGGAATCTTCATCGGAATACTCCGAACGCTTCGGCATCGGAATGCCGTGCCGCTCGGCCAGGCTCTTGAGGGCTTCGTAAAAACTGACGCCCTCGATTTCCATCACAAACTTCAACACGTCGCCGCTCACGTGGCAGCCGAAGCAGTGATAGAACTGCTTGCCTTCGCTTACGGAAAACGACGGCGTCTTTTCCTTGTGGAACGGACACAGGCCCGCATAGCGGTCGCGCGATGCCTTTTTCAACTGCATGTACTGGCCGATCACGCCGACGATGTTGACCTGGGATTTTAATTGATCGACGAAGTCCATGGCCCCTCCGTTATTATGGCGCAGGCTACACCGTCAACCCACCGGCGCTAACCGACGATATCTTGACCCGCTACGGCCTGCCCACGCTACACTTCCTTATGGGTTTGTGGAGCGTTGTCGATACCGTCAGTCCGCATGCCCGGGTGGCCACGGCGGTCTTGCCGTTCGCCGCGTCCATGATTCTGCGGTTCGTGCTGGGCTCGAACAAATTGATTCAATGGCTGATCTGGGCCAGTACCATGTGGTTCCTGATCAACGTGCTGCTGGCGCCGTATTCGCCGGGCATGCACGACGATTTGGTGACGCTGCGGCGACTGTTCCAGTAAGCGGAGAAGGGCGATTTCGACGCAGAGACGCTGGGACGCAGAGGCAACGCAGAGAAGAGATGGAATGTTTTCTCCCTCCGATCTCTGCGGCTCAGCGTCTCTGCGTCGGCTTTTTAGCTTTTTAGCATCCGGCGTAACGTTCGGACCGTATTTGGCGGTACAATGGAATCTAAGGAGGCCGTATGGAACCCACTGGCATTCAGTTTGCCGGCGTATTGGGCTTGGGCGGTCCCGAGGTAATCGTCATTCTTGTGCTCGCGTTGGTGTTGTTCGGAGGCAAGAAAGTCGGAGAGCTTGGGAAGGGCTTGGGCGAAGGGATCCGCAACTTCAAGACTGCCTTGAAGAGCGACGACGACGAGAAGATCGAAGAAAAGAAGCAGGCGTAGGCTTCGAGGCGCAGCCCGCAAGTTGGGCTTAGTCGTTCGGCTTCAAAGATCCAATAAAAACCAAACCCCGCGAACCCTTTAAGGGGCACGCGGGGTTTATCCGTTTTGGAACTTTCTTCGATTTAGATCTTCTTCGTGCCCGAGTTCCGTGGCTGGTTATTTCTTCTTCGGCGGAACAATCGCATCCTTTGCGGCCTTCGCCACGCGGAACTTTACGACCTTCTTGGCCGGAATCTTAATGGTTTCGCCGGTCGCCGGGTTGCGTCCCGTACGAGCTTTGCGGTCCTGGCGTACCAGCCGTCCGATTCCGGGCAGCACGAACACGCCGTTCTTCTTCACCTCAGCGATCGCTACGCTGGCTAGGCCTTCGAGGATGGCTTTCGCCTGCTTGTTGCTGATCTCGTTGCTCTCCGCGAGCGATTTCACCAGTTGCGTCTGGGTCATTCTTGTTGCAGCCATATTTCTCCTTTTTTAACTGATTCTCCCCGGCGCGTAGTTCGTTCGAACTCGCGTCAATCGATATCAATCATAAGGGAAGCATCACGTGAAGTAAAGAAAAAAGCCCGGTTTTTATGGGTTTTTTTGCATCGTATGCGCTGGAACGCCCTTTTTACCGGGTCTTGGAGCACCCTGCGCCGCCATCGAGGCGCAGGTCGCCCTCGCGGAACGCCGCCGCCACTTTGCTTTTCAAAATGCGGAAATGCACGTTTCCGGTCCTGCCGGCGGACTCCAAAACGATGCGCACAGCCGCGTAGAGCTTCAGCCCCGGCCCCCCCGCGCTGGTTTCGTCCTCGGATGCGCCGGAGCGGCTACGTACTTGATTCAAAACAAGAATAGCCGTTTCTGTTCTGGCCGCCGCGAAGGCCAGGCGGCGGAATCCGGACGACAAAACGCGGCCTTGCATCCCCGCCGAGCCGTCGCCCAAACCGATTTCCAGCTCCAGCGCCGGCGTCAGCGCGGCCGCCGAATCGAGTGCCAAAAGGTCGATTCCGCCCGATCCGGCCAGTTGCCGGGCGATTTCGAGCGATTCCTCGGCGGTATCCGGGCTGGCCATCGGCAGCCGCTCCAGACTCACGCCCCGATCGCTGGCGTAAGCCGGGTCGAAACCATGTTCCGCGTCGATCCATGCGGCGGTCAGGCCGTTTTCTTGAGCGTGCGCGACGATATCGAGCGCCAGCGTGGTCTTGCCACCCGACGGCCCGCCGAATAGTTCCGTGATGCGTCCGCGCGGCAATCCGCCCGCGAGCGCGCGGTCCAGGGCTTCGAAGCCGGTGGGAACGAAGGCCGGAAACCGGGTCTCCGACCGCGCGAGCTTCACCCGTATGGCGCGCTCGCGTTCCCTCTCGGTCATGCCGCTGACGCTACCTGCGGGCGGCAACCGGACGCGCTGCCGCGGTTGGATCCGGCATCGGAATCGGCTCGGCCGCGCCATCCGGCTTGGTCAACCCGAGCGCCTTGCGCAACTCGGTATCCACGGCCTGGCGGATGTCGGCATTGTCCTTGAGGAACTGCCGCGCGTTCTCCCGGCCTTGCCCGATCCGGTCGCCCTTGTAGCTGTACCACGACCCGCTTTTCTCGATGATATTCTGGGCCGCGCCCAGATCGAGCAGATCGCCTTCCTTGGAAATTCCCTCGCCGTAGATGATGTCGAACTCGGCCTCGCGGAACGGCGACGCCACCTTGTTCTTCACCACCTTCACCTTGGTGCGGTTGCCGACCACCGCTTCGCCGTCCTTGATCGCCGCGATGCGCCGGATGTCGAGCCGAATCGACGAATAGAATTTCAGCGCGCGTCCGCCAGTGGTGGTCTCCGGACTGCCGAACATCACGCCAATCTTTTCGCGAATCTGGTTGATGAAGATCAGGCACGTGCGGGATTTGCTGGTTGTGCCCGTGAGCTTGCGCAGCGCCTGCGACATCAGCCGCGCATGCACGCCCATGTGGCTATCGCCCATTTCGCCTTCGAGCTCGGCCTTGGGTACCAGCGCCGCCACCGAATCGAGCACCAGCACATCGATCTGTCCCGAGCCCACCAGATGCGCGGTGATCTCGAGCGCCTGTTCGCCGTAATCCGGCTGCGAAACCAGCAGGTTGTCCGTATCCACGCCGAGCTTTTTCGCATACGCCGGGTCGAGCGCGTGTTCCACGTCGATGAACGCCGCGATGCCGCCGCGCTTCTGCGCCTCCGCCACCACCTGCAGCGCGATGGTGGTTTTGCCCGACGATTCGGGTCCGAAAATCTCGATGATGCGGCCGCGCGGCAAGCCGCCGACGCCCAGAGCGGCGTCCAGCGAAATCGACCCCGTCGAAATCACCGACACGGGTACGATGGCGTCTTTCGATCCCAGACGAAGGATCGAGCCTTTGCCGAACTGTTTCTCAATCTGGCTGAGGGCCAGATCCAACGCGCGCGTGCGCTCCTTGTCTTCCATGCGGGGTATTACTCCTGAGTTGGGGTGAAGCTCTATTGTAGCAACCATGCGTATAGTGTCCTCAATAGGGAGAAGTATAATCGGGGCAGAGGATTTCTCATGTTTTTCCGCCTTCCCGCTCTACTTTTTTTGGCGGCGCTGCTTTCCCAGGCCGCTCCCAAGAAGACTATCGTCACGGCGCGCGGCGAGAATCAGGATCTGATCGTTACGTTCACGATTTACACGACGCCGGAAGATGTCAAAGAACTGCTCGGTTCCGATCTGGAGGGCCATTACATGGTGGCCGACGTGAAGGTGGAGCCGAAGTACGGCAAAGACATCGTGATCTCGCACGACGACTTCGTGCTGCGCGATATGGAGAACGTGGAGAAATCGACGCCCTTCGAGCCCAGCCAGATCGCTGGAAAGGCGGCCCTGATCATCGTGCGCAATGAGAACGGAACCGGGAACCAGCCGGCGCGCCCCACGTTCGGCATAGGCGGCATAGGCGGCGGATCGGGATCGGGAAGCGGCAGCAACGCCCCAACCAACGTGAAGGCCAAAATGCAGAACGCCGACGAGCCGAAGGACACGGCGCTGGAAAAGCTGCTGATGGACAAGATGCTTCCGGAAAGGAAGACCGATCAGCCAACTAGCGGCCTGCTCTACTTCGCGCTGGAAAAGGTGAAAGTGAAGAATTTACAACTGGATTACGGCGGCAAAGAGAATCGGATCACGCTGCGATTCAAAGACAGAGAAAAGTAGCGAGGCGTTCGCCCGCCGTTGCCGAGCGGCGCGACGAGAAACTGTTTGAACCGCAGGGGTGCACGCGCCACGCGCTTCAGCGCTCACGCTGCGCGACCGCGGCAAAGGCTGAGAACACGAATGCCAGGAGTATGGGCCGCACATGGCTAAGACTCAGCACGGCGCGGCCAACTACACTCCCGGCTCCCTCGGGCCCTACTGGTCGGGCAGTGAGAATAGATACGACGTCAATTTGTCGCGATCCTGCGCCGACATCGGGTAAGGCGGCATGCTGGTTCCCGGCGATAGCTTCTGCGGATCGGCAAAATGGTCTTCCACCCAGCTTCGCGCCTGGCGCTTCGACAGGCCATTTAGCACAGGACCGATCTTGCCGCCCGCACCGTTCACCGAGTGACAGGCGTTGCAGTGCTTGGCCTGATAGACCGCCGCGCCTTGGCGCACGAATGCGGGAATGTTCGGCAGGGTTGAAGTGGCGATCTGATCCGGCGTCAGGCTCATCCAATCGGTGGGAAAAGAGAAGTCCGCGGCCGCCTCTTGAGGCGGAGTGGACCTCACCGCGGCCATGGTCAGCGCCGACCAGCCGATGGCCGCCAGCACCACAATGCCAATGGCGGCAAAGCGCCGGGTGACCTTGACCACGCGGCCGCGGTCGAGGAATGGCGTCAGGATCAACGCCAGCACCGTCAAGCCCGGCAGCACCACCGCGCCCACCACTTCCAAAGGTCCGTTGAATAGCTTCAGCACTTGAAAAAGGCACAGGAAATACCACTCCGGCCGCGGAATGTAGGAAGTATCGGTGGGGTCCGCAACCTGCTCCAGAGGCACGTGGACGGCTACCGCCATGACGAACAGCAGAGCAAACGCCAGGAAGATGGCCACCGTGTCTTTGAAAACCTGCATCGGAAAGAAGCGCTTCGTCGGCTTGAGCTCGTCGCCGGGCTCGGGGGCCACGCCGTGCTTGCGCACCAGATAAACGTGCAGCGCTACCAGCAGGATGGTCGCGGGCGGCAGAATCAGCACGTGAACGGCATAGAAGCGGGCGAACGTGACCACGCCCACGCCATTCGCGGCGCCGAGCAACTGTGTGAGATACGCGCCGACGCCCGGGGACATCGCCGCGATCTGGGTGGTGACCGTCGTGCCCCAATACGCGCGGTTGTCCCAGGGCAGCAGGTATCCGGTGAGGCCGTAGGCCAGGGTCACCAGGAACAGCACCACGCCGATCATCCAGGTGGTTTCGCGCGGCTTCTTGTATGCGCCATAGAGGAACACCTGCACCATGTGCAGTACCACCACCACGATGATCATGCTGGCGCCCCAGTGATGCAGGCCGCGAATCAGCGACCCGCCGGTCAGTTCCGTGAGAATGTAGCGCAAGCTGTCATAGGCCTCGCCGGGCGTGGGCGCGTAATTGAAGGCCAGCAGGATGCCGGTGAAAGCCTGCACCATGAAGAGGAATAGCGCCATGCTGCCGAACACCTGCTGCCAGCCGCTTGACGCCGGTATCTCTTCGTAGAGGAAGTGGTGCAGCGCGCCGACCAGGCCGGTGCGGTTCTCCACCCAATCGCCGATTTCCGCGACGAGCCGTTTCATCCCTGAGACTCCTCCGACTTCTTCAGTTCGCCGATGAGCAGCTTATTCCCTTGCAATTTGGTTTGGAAGCGGTCGAGGGGCCGCGGCGCCGGTCCGGACACCACCTTGCCATCGATGGAAAAAACCGAGTTGTGGCAGGGGCAGAGGAAGTCCTTCTGGCCAGCTTCCCAATGGTACGCGCAGCCGAGATGCGTGCAGTTAGGGCCGAAGGCGACGATCTGGTTCCCCTCGTTCTTCACCACCCAGGCAGTGCCCTTTTCGGCAACCACGCGCCAGCCGTCGACGCGGGTTCGGCGGAAAACCATTTCGACAGGCGAGTTGGGGACGAGACTGGAGATGTCGCCGGCCTGGGCCCAAACGTCGGGCTTCTTCTGCCTGGCGGGCGTGAAGAGATAGAGCAATGCGGGAATGCCAAGCGCGGCGGAGACGATGGCCATCATGCCGTTGATGGCGGTCACGTAGAATCCGCGGCGGGTGGTTCCTTCAGGTTGAACTGTTTCTGCTGGCGGCACGTCATCCATAGTAAACCGGACGGACGCGCATTTTGTCGCCTAGTTGTATTGGTTTTGCAAAACCCGGCTACTTCATCTCGGGGCTGCTGGCGGTGGCCGCTTCAGCGCCGAAGTTCTGGTGGATCACCATGCTTTGGTCCGAATAGAAGGTCCGGCTGCCGCCGCTGGGGTTCGCGGGCATGGCGGTAATCACGTAGCCGCCGGCATTGGCGGTGAGCGTGAATTTGTACTGGCCCTTTTCGCCGCCCGACAAGTCGTTACCGATCAGGTCGGAGGCGGAGGGCGTAGCCGCGCCGCTGGCTGGCGGGCCGAGTTCCTGCAGCGAATTGGCATACCTGCCGAATTGCGACTGGTACTGCACCTGTGCTTGATGAAGGGTTTGAATGGCCTTGATGGCGCCTAATTCGCGCGCACCCATCTGGGCCTTTTGGAATTTGGGGACGGCGACGGTGATGATGATCAGGATAATCGAGATCACGATCAGTAGCTCGATCAGGGAGAAGCCGCGGCGGCGGTCGATTTGGTGAAGCATAAGCTCTCTTCTATTCTATGACGCGGAGAAGGGGCGCAACGTTTAGGGCGTCCCCGCTGGAGGCGGGTCGCGGCTCTCACGCGATCCGGCGCGACGGCTCGCGTAAGATAGCGCGACACTGTATACATCAGGTCGGATTTGCCGGCCCGATGGTCGCTTTACAACTGCTCGGCGAATCTCCCGGCGAAGTTGTGGTGCTCGGAGTGCAACCGGAATCCACGGCGTGGAGCGCCGAATTGAAAACCAGTGGGCATTCGCAAACGAATCGAAATTCGCGGTGTCGTGCAGGGCGTTGGCTTCCGGCCATTCGTGTACCGTATCGCCAAACGCTTCGATATGCGCGGCTGGGTGCTGAATTCATCCGATGGGGTGGTGATCGAAGCGGAAGGCGGCAAGGCGCGCTTCGAGGGCTTTCTACGGGCCTTGAGAGCGGAGCTTCCCCCGCTGGCACGGATCGACCAGCTGACCGTTTCCGATCAAGCCCCGCGCGGCGACCGCGATTTCATCATTGAGCACAGCGTCGCCCGCGGCAGCTTCGCTCTGGCGCCTCCCGATATAGCTACCTGCGCCGATTGCGCCGCCGATTTCACTTTGCCCGGCAACCGCCGCTTCGAATATCCCTTCACCAACTGCACCAATTGCGGGCCGCGCTACACCATCATCCGCGACGTCCCTTACGACCGTCCCAACACCACCATGGCGGCATTTCCCATGTGCGCCCGCTGCCAGGAGGAATACGAAGATCCGCTGAACCGCCGCTTTCATGCCGAGCCCAACGCCTGCCCGGACTGCGGGCCTTGGCTCACGCTTTTTTCCGCGGACGAGCTCGCAGCGGAAGGATTCCCAGGAGCACAACTCGCGCCGGCCGCCGCGCCGCAATTTGTTTCCGGCCGTGGAAGCCCGGCGATTCCCGATCGCGCCCGCCAGCTTCTTCGCGAAGGCCGCATCCTCGCCCTCAAAGGTCTCGGCGGATTCCACATCGCCTGCGACGCCTCCAATGAGGGTTCCGTCAGCCTTCTGCGCGAGCGCAAGCGCCGCAGCGGAAAAGCCTTTGCCGTGATGGTCCCCTCGCTCGCCATTGCCGGGCGCCTCTGCGTGTTGACCGATGCGGACCGCGCCCTGCTCGCCGGCGCGCGCCGGCCCATCGTTCTTCTTCCCAGCCGCGAAGACTCTGGAATCGCCCCCAGCGTGGCCCCCGGCAACGCGCGCCTTGGCCTCATGCTGCCGTACACGCCGCTCCATCACCTGCTGTTCGATGGCTCTTGCGGCGCGCCCGGAGCCTGTGATGCGCCCGGAGCCTGTAATGCACTAGTCATGACCAGCGGGAACATGAGTGAAGAGCCCATCGTCAGCCGCAATGAAGATGCGTGGCCGCGCCTTCACGCCCTCGCCGATTATTTCCTGCTGCACAACCGGGCCATCCAGACCCGCGTGGACGATTCGGTATTACAGATCTTCGAAGGCCGCGAATATCCCGTGCGCCGTTCGCGCGGCTACGCGCCCGATCCCATCGAACTCGCCATTCCGCTCGCCGAAGTGCTGGCCTGCGGCGGCGAACTGAAGAACACCCTCTGCCTCACCAAAGACCGCTACGCCATCCTCAGCCAGCATATCGGCGATCTCGAAAATCTCGAGACCATGGAATTCTTCCGCGAAACGCTCGAGCATCTCCAGCGCTTCTTCCGCGTCTCGCCCGTGGCCGTTGCCCACGACCTGCATCCCAATTACCTGAGCACGCGTTTCGCGCTGGAGGAATCCGGCCTGCGCCCCATCGGCGTTCAGCACCATCACGCGCACATCGCGAGCTGCATGGCCGATAACGGCATCGACGGAAAGGTAATCGGCGTGGCGCTCGACGGCACCGGCTACGGAACCGACGGCAAGATTTGGGGAGGCGAATTCCTCGTCTGCGATTTTCTGAATTTCGAGCGCCGCGGCCATCTGCGCTACATCCCTCTGGCCGGCGGCGATAGCGCGGTCCGCCAGCCATGGCGCAGCGCGCTGGCGTATCTGCGCGCGGCCTTCGACGAACGCGCACTCTCTCTGCCGCTTCCGCTCTTTCGCGACATCCCGCCGAAGCACGTGCGGGTAGTGGACGCCATGATGGCGCGCAATATCCAGACGGTGGAAACCTCCTCGTGCGGACGCCTCTTCGATGCCGTCTCGTCTCTGCTCGGCATCCGCCACGAAACAACCTACGAAGGGCAGGCCGCCATCGAGCTCGAAATGGCCGCCACCAACGCTTCCGGCGTATATCCTTTCACGATTGAATCCGGCGACCCGTTTCAGATCGATCTGCGCCCGGCCATCGAGTCGATTGTCCACGACTTCACAGGCGGCGCGGCGCCGGGCGAAATCTCCGCCCGTTTCCATCTGACTCTGGCTAAAGCGGTCGTCGAAAGCTGCGCGCGCCTGCGGGTTGCGCACGGCTTGAGCCGCGTCTGCCTCAGCGGCGGAACGTTTCAAAACATCCGTTTGCTGGGCCATGCGGCGGCCTCGCTCCGCGAAACCGGCTTTGAGGTCTTCATCCATCACCGGGTTCCCGCCAACGACGGTGGACTCGCTCTCGGTCAGGCCGTAATCGCCAGCAGCAGACTGCGCCTGGGACCGGCGGCAGGCACGGAAGAACGCGCAACCAGACCCGACGATCTCATCGCACGCTGAGGCCACGGCGCGGGTCGCCGTCGTCTATAACTCAGTTGTAACTCGGAGTAAGTCGCAGCGGCCGGAGATTCCGCCAGCCGCCGCGTGTTATCCGCCCATGCGGCTGTGATTACTGCTTATCGTTCTTGTCGTTATTGTTAGTCGCGTTTCCCCGCAGACCCGGCGGCGGGGGATCCTTCACCCACTTATCGAACCAGCGTAACTTCTCCCAATTGACATGCTCGATGGTTTCCTTGGCGCGATAGCCGTGAGCTTCGGCCGGCAGGAAGACCAGGCGCACTGTTCCGCCATTGCCGCGGACCGCTTCATACATGCGCTCCGATTGAATGGGGAAGGTGCCGGTGTTGTCGTCCGCTTCGCCGTGGATCAACAGCAGCGGGCTCTTGATCTTATTGGCGAACATGAACGGCGACATCTTGATATAGAGATCCGGATCGTCCCAGATCGTACGGCGTTCGTTCTGGAAGCCGAACGGCGTTAAGGTGCGGTTCGGCGCGCCGCTCTCGGCGATTCCGGCTTTGAAGAGATCGGAATGCGCCAGCAGGTTGTCGGTCATATACGCGCCGTAGCTGTGGCCGCCCACGCCGACGCGGTCGCGGTCCGTGACGCCCATCTCCACGGCCTTGTCGACAGCCGCCTTGGCATCCATCAACAACTGCTCGAGGAAGTGATCGTTGACCGTGGCGCGCGGGCCGACGATGGGCATCGACGCATTGTCGAGCACGGCGTAGCCGTCAAGGGCGAAGAAGATCTCGGAATATCCGCCGATCTCGGTGAACCGCGAACGGGAGCCGTTGGTGGCCGTCTCACTGGCATCGTCGGCAGTCTCATACTCGTACGGATAGGCCCACAGAATGGTCGGCAGGGGCTTGCTGCCAGGCGTGTAATCGGGCGGCAGATAGAGAGTGAACGACATATCCACGCCATCCGGCCGCTTGTAAGTTACTAACTCCTTGTGAACCTTGCGCATGATGGGCTGTGGATCGGGGTAGTTAGTCATCGCCGTCAATTGTCCCGAGGAGGTGCGCACATAGTAATTAGGCGGCTCAGTGGGACTCTCGCGGCGCGTGAGGAACTTGTCCCCATGCGCGTCCAGCAAGACGTCGACTGACTCGTAGTGATCGTCGTCGCACTTGAACAGCTGCTTAGTCTCCTTAGTAGCGAGATTGTAGCGGCTCAAGAAGGGATGGTCTCCTGTGGCGGAAGCGCCGTTCCCTTGCAGGAAGACGTTATCGCCGTCCAGGATGACCACGCGGACGCCGCTCGGAAGCGTCTTCTCCATGGGCCGGCCGGGATCGTTATATCGCGCTCCGCCGCGGGTCCAGAGCGGCTTGGGCTTTTCCGTCGGGTTGGCGAAATCGATCAGGTACGCGGTGGTAGCGCGTCCAGCGCCGCCGCGGCCGCCCCCTCCACCGCCGCCACGCCCGCCGCCGCCGCCATCCACGATCGCGGTATGAAGGTTTTCAGTGAACGTGAAGCCTTCGAGGCTCGTGTCGGCTTCGTAGATCGGCTTCCCGGTTCCGTCGAAAGGAGCCTTGAGCGCCATGATTTTGTCATGGACAGGCTCCGGCGGGGTGTTAGCCGCAGCGCCGCCGGGCGCCGCGCCCCCACGGCCGCGTCCGCCCCGGCCGCCCGTTCCTTCAAACCAGATTAATGTGGCCGGCTCGGTAGCGAGCCAGTTCAGGCCGCGCGGACCGGCAGGGATGGGGTTCTCCAAATCCGCAGCCGCAGCAGCAGCGCCCGCGCCGCGTCCTGTGCCGCCGAGCGGAATGCTGGCCTCCTTCTTGAGCACTTTGCCGGTGCGATCCCAAATCTCTATTTCAGTGGGGAACTGCCGGGCCGTATACGAATAAGAGAACGGCCGGTGAATGTAGTGCACGATGAAATTCTTGCCATCGGGGGACGGCTCCGCGGATTCGATCATTACCGGTTTGCCGATGGGCGACATCGCGCCGCTGACGCTATCTACCACCGCCAACTGCGACGTCGCATAGTATTCGAACAAGTCTTCGTCGTGCGGATTCTGCAGAAGGTCTTCGTAAGTGGGCGCGCCTCTGCCGCCGCCCAAGCTTTCCTGGATGTGGGGACCGGCCGGCACGGCGGGCTCGGGGGGCGGAGCGCCGCGATTGGCGCGCACAGAGTGCACCAGCAGCGACTTGCCATCCGGCAGCCATTGCACCGCTCCGCCGGCGGGCGCACCGCCGCCGCGACCGCCTCCCGCGCCACCGCGGCCACCGCCGCCAAATACTTCATTCACGCGCACGTTCGGCAACCTGTGGGTATGGCCCGTAGCGGTGTCGCCGATCCAGATCTCAATGCCCGACGCGGTGGAGTTGGTGAATTCAAAGTGACTGCCATCCGGACTGAAGCGCGCTCCGCTCAGCTTGGCGTTAGGCGGCAGGGCGATCTTGATCTCGGCGCCTTCCGGAATTTTGCGCAACAGCAGGTTCGATTGGAACGTGGTGTTGTGCAAGCCGTTGGTCTTCGGGTTGATGCGAATGCCAGCCAGGCGCAGCATCGGCTCCGAAAGCTCGGCGATTGGCGGATAGCGCACGGGGCTGCCTTGTATCGCGTAAGCGTGGTTCGGGCTTAGAGAAAGCGTGGGCGTAGTGGGCGAGTTAAGGATATCCTCGATTGCTTTGGGCGGTTTTTGATACGTGTCCGCGCCCATGCATACGAGGGTTGCAGGGGTGAGCAGGAATAGCGCTCGGATTACAGTTTTCATAGTGATTAGGACGATGGTATGGGATGGGGCGCTCGATGTCAAACGGGGCCGGTCGCGCGCATGCCCGCTCCAGACGCCCCCGCGGCGCCCGTTCTCACCCGCATCGGGCGCCTCGATGCCTTAGCTATCTCGCATCCGGCAGGAGGCCTTTTTCCACCAGAACGGGTGGCTTGCGGTAATGCGTTGCCTGCTCGTAGGCATAGGCCCAACCTAACAAATCGCCGTCTTTCCACTGCCGTGTCGAAAGCTCGAGACCAAAGGGAAGACCGCCCGGATAGAAGCCGCCCACCACCACAATTGCCGGGATGCCTATGCTATTGACCCATCCAGTGTTGCTATGTGGACCTCCGCTGATGCGCCCATCCTGCGGCATGGTTTCATCGGGCGGCGGCATTTGGGCGGCCGGATACACCAGGCCGTCCAGGTGTAGCCGGTCGAAGGGTTCGTTATATGCAGCCAGGGCCCGCTGCTGAGGAGAAAAGAAATTGGCATCGGCGTTGGGATCGGTCTTCAGCGCGACTTGCTCCGCCGGTTGCCGCTGGCGGCCGCCTGCATCCGCGCCCCCGGCGCTTGCGCCACCCGCCTGAGCGCCAATAATGGTGGCTGGAAGCGGCGCGCCGGCGGACTTCTCATACTCGGCGGCAGAGTGATAGCCGGCCGGGCCAAATTCCTTGAGGAACATGTCCGTGCCATCGCGGCGGTATGGCTGAGTGTTCACGGCGCGCGTCAACGCTGGGAAACTGTCCGGCAGAATCGAGTCGTCAAAAACAACCGTCGCGCCCGCGGTCCGAAGACCTTCAATGGCCTGCATAAACATGGCGCGGGTCTCTGGCCGTAACGATCCGCTGCCGGCGGCATTGGCCGCGGCCGCGCCGGCGCCGGCGGCCGAGGCGCCAGCGGCGGGAAGTCCCGGCGCATCTTTCAAAATGAATGCGGGAACGCCGAAGCGCTTGCCTCGAAGCGCGTCAGCCTTCAGATATTGCGTGTAAGGTCCCGGCTGCGCCTTTTCCGCTGAGCCGGCAGTGCGAAAATCCAGCGGGTCTTCGCCGGCCATAACGCTAAGCGCGATAGCTGCATCGGTCACTGTGCGTGCAATCGGGCCAGTGTTGTCGCGCAGCCAGTCAAGGGGCGCGATGCCGGCGATGCTGACCTGGCCTCGCGTTGGCAGCACGCCGATCACAGCGCTGGTGGACGAAGGCATGCGAATGGAGTTACCGGTGTCCGTTCCCGTCCCGAGCAGCGCGAGGTTCGCCGTGACAGCCGTGACAGTGCCGCCGGAGGAGCCCCCGGGGCTGAAGCGAACATCATAGGCATTCCCGGTGCGTCCGAAGGCAGTGCTGCGGTTGGTATCACTGGCGGCAAAGTCCGGCATATTAGTCTGCCCTAAAATGATTACGCCTGCCGCGCGCAGCTTCGCGACAATGGCTGCGTCCCTGGGCGCCACCAGTTCATGACCGGGGATCAGATAGCCGCGCCATCCGTCAGTTGTAACCAGCCCTTTGACGCTGGTATTGGCTTTGAGGACAATCGGCACGCCCCACATCGGGCCGCGCTGGAAACCGGGCCCGCCCTTCTTTGCGGCGGCATCTTCCTCGGCGGCGGTGGCGAGCGCGCCTTTGGCGTCGACAGTCTGCACCGCCCGGTAGATACCGTTGTATCTCGCGATGCGCGCCATATACCACTGCACTACCTGTGTGACGGTGTACCTATGGGCGGCATACATCTTCTCAAGCTTTGGGATGGTGACTTCGAGCAGATCGCGGTCCATCGCGGTCTGCCGCGGCATGCCGATAGCCGCAGCTGAAGTCGTATCGCCGCCGTTCGTCTGCGCGGCCAGAATCGCGCCGCAGGTTATCGAAAGCATTACCAGCCAGCAGTTGAGCCGTGGCATCCCCGTTTCTCCTTAAGAAATAGAACCAGACTTCGGTGCGGCTTCGCAAGTGGTCGACGCAAGACAACCCCGGGAGCGCCGAGCTATAACGCCAGACGGCCCCGATAGCGCATTTCCTTAGTGTCGAATTTGGTCTTCAACGATATGCGTCCTACCTCAGTAGTAAATTGAATCGACTTATCGTCGGCGCTCAACTCCAGCACATCCCTGGAGAATCCGACTAACACGGAGCCAGCATCCCTGGAGACCCTCTGCACGGTTCCGGGCTGCACCGGCGGCTGATCGTTGGGCTGCAAAGAGGTGAACTGGCGCAATTGATCGAACAGCTTGTCATCCCCTATCTGGCGCAACGGGACGCCACTTACACTCAGCGTGTAGTGATCTTTGAATTCCTTTGGCAGAGACTTCTTCCTCGCGTCGAGAATCGGTTGCGCGCTCTCCCAAACTATCAAGCCTTGGCTGGGCGGCGCAGTGTTGCCGGTCTCATTCTGCGGCCGGCCGCCGCGTCCCATCCCCGCTCCGCCACCCGGCGGGCCGGCTGAGGCGCCGCTTGACGAACTGCGCGGCCCCGGTTCGGGGATAGCCGACGCTGGCTTGGCCCAAGGCGATTTGGTGAGCAGCCTCTGGATCTCGTCGTCAGTCCAATCGGAGGGATCCTTCCTGTTCCAAAAATCGGCGTCCGCGCCGTACAATCGAATACCGAAGACGCCGGTTCCAGCCAGCACCATCCAGTCGCGCCGTCTCCAAACCATTCCGGTGTCGCTGTGCATGTAAGTTCGACGTGGCGGGCCGCATCGCCGGTTACGCGCGGCAGCGAGCCCCAGAACACCGGCGATGCAGCTTCCGTATGGCTTCACTCACAACGGACCACCTCAAGGCGGCGCGCATGGCTACACCGCGCTTGGCCACACCGCGCTTGGTACACGCTGGGCTATCGTAGAATGGCCCCATGCGCATTGCGGGCTTGCTATCGATCGGCGGATTATTGTTCGGTGCGGCGCTCGATGACGCCACGCGCCAGTTGAGCCGCGACATTTTTCAGGAACTGATCGAGATCAATACCACCGACTCGGTGGGCAATACCACGCGCGCCGCGGATGCGATGGCGAAGCGATTGAAGGACGCCGGATTTCCCGCCGCGGACGTCCAGGTGCTGGGTCCGAACGATCGCAAGGGCAACATGGTGGCGCGCCTGCGCGGCGCCGGCGGAAAGAAGCCCGTGCTGATTATCGGCCATCTCGACGTGGTGGAGGCGCGGCGCGAAGATTGGACCACCGACCCGTTCCAGTTCGTCGAAAAGGACGGTTATTTCTACGGCCGCGGCACGCAGGATATGAAGGTGGATGACGCCATTCTGGTGACTACCTTCATACGCTTCCGCCGCGAGGGTTACCGTCCCGACCGGGATCTGATTCTCGCGCTGACCGCGGACGAGGAGGGCGGCAAATCGAACGGCGTCGATTGGCTGCTGAAAAATCATCGCGACCTGATCGATGCCGCGTTCGTACTGAACGCGGACGCGGGCGGCGTAACTACCATGAACGGGAAGGCCGTGAACGTAGATGTCGAGGCAAGTGAGAAACAGTACGCCGATTTCGAATTGACCTCGCTCAACCCCGGCGGCCATAGCTCCCTGCCCACGCCGGATAATGCGATTTATCATTTGGCCGATGCGCTTTCGCGCCTGGAACATGCGCCGTTTCCGGTGGAGCTGAACGCCGTCACGCGCACTTATTTCGAACGGCGCGCGCCGCTGGAAAACGCGCAGACCAGGTCGGACATGAACGCCGTTCTGCACACGCCTCCGGACGCGGCCGCGGTGGCGCGGCTGAGTAGCGATCCGCGCTACAACTCCATGCTGCGCACCACTTGCGTCGCCACCAGGCTCAGCGCCGGCCACGCCAATAACGCCTTGCCGCAAACGGCGCAGGCGATTGTGAATTGCCGCATTCTGCCGGGCCACTCTCCCGCGGAGACGGAGCAGGCGTTGGTCCGCGTGTTTGGCGATCCCAAAGTCACAGTCCGGTATGTCGGTGCGATTGGCGCAGCGGACCGCGTATCGGACCAGGCGGCGGATTCGAAAGGCTTTCCCACCGTGCTGCCGTCGCCGGAAGTGCTGCTGCCGCTGGAGCGTGTGGCGGCGGAGATGTGGCCCGGCGCCCCGGTGATTCCCGAAATGGAAACCGGCGCGTCCGACAGTATCTATACGATGGCCGCGGGCATACCCAGCTACGGGATCAACGGCGTGGGAATCGACCAGGACGACATTCGCGCGCACGGCAAAGACGAGCGCGTGCGAGTGACCTCTTTCTTCGACGGCGTCGATTTCTACTACCGTTTCTTGAAGGCGATGACTGCGGGTAAATGATAACTCCGGAAACTCGCCCGGGGCGACGGGCCTGCCAGGTGAGATGGCGGTTAGTTCTGCACAGTCACGTACAATGTCTGCGGAACCGAGGTCCCATTTTGCGTCACGTTGATCTGGTAGTCGCCGTTGGCAAGTCCGGCCGGGACAGTGATGTAGAACTCGTAGAGGCCTACGAAGCTGCCCGCCAGTCCAGCGTATGAGAGAGTCGCATTTGCCGATCCGAAGGAGAAGGTGACCGGGTTTACAAGGGCGTTGCTCTGCTGGACGATAACGCCGGGCAGCGTCGCCGGAGTCACGTCTCCGAACCCGACGCCGTACGCGATAATCAAGTCTCCCGGTTTCGCCGGCCGGCTGTTCAAGCCAAACGACGCGCCGGTGCTGGTATTTAGCACATAAGCGCCATCCGATGCGAACGTGGCCACCATGTATTGCGTACCGTTGACGCTGTAAGTCGCCGGCGCCAGCAAGCCACCGGCAAGCGTGCGCCGCGCGAACGTGAATTGCGCGCTGGTCGCCTTACAGTTGGTGACCGTGATGGCGACATTCCCCAAGGTTGAATCCTCGGGCGCTTGAACGTTGAGCTGCGTCGGCGAGAGATACCAAACGTAGGCCGGCTTCCCGTCGATGCTCACGCTGATTCCGTCGAGCGATGTAGGCGCATTCACTCCGTTGAAGTCGCCCGCAGTCCACTGGCCGGGATTGGTGGCGGCGTACAGTCGCGGGTCGGCGGGATCCGCAAGGTTCGTGCCCTTGATCTCCAGCCATGAGCCGGATGCGAAGTAGGAATACCCTCCGTAGGCGCTCGCCGAATCAATCGACGTAATCAGCGGCGGCGTAGAGTTAGTGCAGGTGTAACTCGGTCCGCCGAATGCATACACAATCGCATTGTAGGCGCCTTTCGCGACATAAGCATTGGAGGCGGTGGTGGGATGAAGCATGTCCCAAAACAGATAGGTATTCGGGTTGACGTTGGTCAATCCCTGTGCGGGCGACGTGACATTAACATAGCCATACAGCGACGGGTTCGCGGTGGTCAGCATAAACATGGAATACGCATCCAGCGTGACAATCGTAATCCCGGGATGCGCCGTTTTTAGCTGCGCGATCGCATTGGTCATTGCCTGGTTGTAAGTCACGGACGCCGCATCCAGGGCGGACCGCATGCTGGTATTGATGTTTTCCGGAACCTCTCCCAAAGGCGGCAGATTCACCCACAGGAAATACTTCGCGCCGGCCGTTGCGAGCGTGGCGATGTTACCCTGAACGTTCGCAGCCGCTGTAGCCGCGGCCACACCTCCGGTAATGTCGTTACTGCCACCCCAAAATACATACAAGGCGTTCACCGCAGGCGTGTGATTCGCCGCCAGGAAGAGATTGAGTTGATCGGTCAAATACGGTACGCTGGGCGTCGTCGGCGAGAAGGCTGGATTGGTCCCGGTCAGCGCGGACGCGACCGCATAATTCGTGCCGCCCTTAGCATAGGGTTGAGGAACGGGCAAATTCATGATTGGCGCGAGCTGTTCGATCCACAGACCCAAAGGCCCGCTGGTAGCAGGAACCGAGTTAGCGCCGTCCGTATATTCACCCGTCGCGTACAGCGGCGGGCCAGGCTGAGGAATGCCGAGTAGACTTGTGCCTGCGTAGAAGTTTCCGTTGTCGGAGAGGCTGTCGCCGAATACAACAAAATGCGTGAAAGGGATCTGCGCAAACAGTCGTACGGAAAGGAAGAAGAGCGCGGCACGCCAAAGCATCCGATCATTTTATCGCAGCCCCTTTTTTGCGGATGGGAATAGAGGCGAGCGATCCGCGGCGCCATCGCCCTATTGGGGTGTCACAGCCTCGGGCGTTCGTAGACGCTACGCCCCTCACTGAATGGGCTTCAAATCCAGGCGTTGCCGCCCGTTGGCTTCCACTTTGACGGGCACGGCGCGGTCTTCGTACGGCTTGCGGAATTCGGCGCTTTGCGGCGCGCCTGGCTCCACGCCCAGCCACGCGTAGGCCCGGTACTCGCCGGGCTGTACGTTGGCGAAATGGAACCGGCCGCTGGGCAGTGTGAACACGGCATAGAAACGCTCCTGCCAATCCGCGCGGCTTTGATCGGCAATCAGCGTCACGTTCGCGTTGTACACCGGCTTGCCGGCTTCGTCTGTCACGGTTCCTTCCACCTGACCGAAATCGGCACTGACCGCCACCGTCAAGTCGCCGGAAAAATGCTCGGTGTCGATCTTACGCTCCGGCAGCTCCTGGTCGCCCAGGCGAAGACTCTTCAGATAAGCATTGCGCCCGCCAATGCGCACCTGATATATGCCCGGCGCCATTTCCGGGCTGGAGAAAGTTCCATCCGCCGCGACCTTGGCCTGCTGTTGCCCGGAAGAATCGCTGGCTTGCAGAAACACCGTCAGGTCCCCTAAAGGTACGGTCGCCGACCCTTCCACCTTCACCGTGCCCTTCACTCTTACGCCCGGGGAAAACGTCAGGTCCACGCCATCCACGTCGCGATCGAGTACGTCCACCGGCTGCCGCGCGAACTGGCGTTCTTCCGGGTTGGCGGGGTCGATCGAATCCCCAATCACAATGTATGAGCCGGGCGCAATATCCCGCACCTCGTACGAATCGCGTCCCGCGAGACTCGTCATCTGACCGCGCGCTATGTTGCCCGAGCGCTCCACCACGCGAACCACGCGGCGAGCCTTGGCGGCGTCCCCGTCTTGGAATTTTCCGCGAATGGAGTAGCGCTTCTCCGGCGCCAGGCTGATGTCGATGCCGTCCAGCTCCCCGCCGGGCTGCGCCTGCAATTCCGTAGCTCGCGACGGGTCTGCAACGCCTGGATAATATGCCGCCGCCAGGGTGGTCGGTGGAAGCGTACCGCGCACCTGCGCATTGACTGGAATCATCCGGCGCGCGCCACGCGGTATCGCCTCGGCGTGGACGTAGTAGCGCCCTGGAGGCAGATGGAACATGCGGTACTCGCCGCGATCGTCGGTCTGCACCTGGTGCATGGAGCGGAGCTGCTTATTGCCGGAGACGTACGCATATTGCTGTGCCTCCACCTGCGCGTGGCGCACGGGGTCGCCGTCGGCGTCCAGCACTTTTCCGGCAATCACGCTCTCGGGAATCAGGCGCAGCTCGAGGCCCGTCACCGGTTTGCCGGCCTCCACCGTGACCGGCGGAAAATCGTGCGCGGCGGTGATGCGGTCCGCCGGCCGGCCGATGAAGCCTGGCTTCGATGGCACGGTTTCATACACCCCCGGCGCCACGCCGGCAATGGCGAACCGGCCATCGGCGCCGGCTTGGCAAATGTACGTCTGAGGCGGCGCTCCGCCGGGCGCTTCCACGCCGCGCAGAGTCACCAGGGCGTTGGCCACCGCCTCGCCGTGCGCCGAACTGACGACGCGGCCCTGCACCGTGGCGCCGGTCTGCGCTGCGGCGGCCAGCGCTGTCGCCAGTATCAATCCAGCCAATGCTATGTGGGGCCTCGGCAACCAGGTGGGACAGACGTTTTCGTCTGTCAACCTCGGAGTCTCACCGATGCGCATCACTTCAACTTCCCCTTTGCCTCGTTCACTTCGCCGATAGAAATCGCCGTGACGCTCACCTGCTCGTGACCGCCGGCGCTTTTCCCTCGAGCAGCTTTAACAGATCGCGATTGCGCAGGTCGCTGAAGTCATCGGATTCCCAAGCAAAGATTTTGTAGTCGCCCGGCGGAAGATTCGGAATGCTGAAATTGCCGCCGGCGCCGCTTGACGAGAACCGCTGCATGTCCTGCCGCGCCGCGTACGCGCCATCGGGAACGGCTACCAAGTTGACGGGGACGCCAGCCTCTACGGCTCCCGCCTGCACGGTTCCATCCACTTCGCCGGGGTCGGTCCCCATGGTGATGGTTAATGCAACGCCCGGCTGCAAGCTGGGAATCACGCCGTTGGTTACGTCCTGGCTGCCGTAGAGTACGGACTTGGCGTACAGCGAACCCTGGGGCAGCATCAGTGAATAAGCGCCGGGATACATGCCATCGATCTGAAAAGCTCCATCGCTCTTGATCGTTACTTGGGAAACTCCCTGATTGGGGGTTGTGCGCAAGCCGACAAAAAGCTGTGGCATCGGGTTGGGTGGCGTGCCGTCGATGACCAGCGTTCCGCTGACGGAAAATGAGGCGGACACCGGCAACTCCACGTCGTCCACATCGCCGGCCTTCACCGTGACCATTTGTGTTACCGCCATCACCCTTGCGCCCGGCGGCGTGACGCTCACACAATAGGTTCCGGGCACGGCGCCGGCAACGTCGAAGCGCGCATCGGGCTGCGAGGACGCCTGCAGCGTATTTGGCATCCCGATCCCCGTCGTTCCATCCGCTTCGCAGGGCTGCGCGCGCACAAGGTTGCGGCCCCCGTTGCGCGCCGCCGCTCCCGTCACGCGGCCCCGGATGTGATAGGCGGGAAGCTGGCGCAGTTTGAAATCGGCGCCGGTCCATTCAGCGCCCGGCTTCAGCTCTTGCGGCGAAGTCTGCGTAACATCAGCCACACCCGGGTAATAGACCGCTGCATAGCCCTCCTCAGGGACGGTGCTATGAACGCGGCTCTCTTGCGGAACGCGACCCTGAACGCCGACGCCCACGGCCTGCGGCGCCAGGGCCTGGTTGCGCCGAATGGCGACGGCCATCAGATAATAGCGGCCAGGTTGCAAGTCGAACATGCGGTATTCGCCGCGGTCGTTGGTCTGGGCCCCGCCTACAGGTTGGAGGTTCTTGGCGCCCCTGGAATAGTCGTAGCGCATCGCCGTGACGGAAGCCTCTTCGAGCGGCTGGCCGCTTTCGTCGAGGACTTTGCCGGAGATGGCGCCAAGCGGCGCAATGGGCACTTCCACGTCCGAAACTTCCTGCTGCGCGGCCACGGCGATAAGCTTATGGCTGGTCCGCAAAGCAACGAAGTAGCCCTCGGCCTCAGCCGTCGCGACATACTTATCCGGCTGGACGTTATCGAATTGGAATTTGCCCGATGGATCGGACCCGGTGACGTAGGAGTTTTGCCCGTTACTTCCGCGCAACGTCACCACCGCCTTCTTGACGGCTTGGCCCGTGACGGAGTTGACTACCTTGCCGGACACGCTTCCCGGTTGCTGGGGCGCTTGCGAGAGCAGCGGCGCGGCAGTCAGGATGCAGGCGAACACGAAGCTACCCGGTCTCATCGCGGCTTGATCCCAGCATAGCGTGTGAGCGGCGGGTCTGGTGGCGCGGGGCCATGCCCGGTCTGTCATGCCTCTCGCCCCCTGCTTGTGAAGCCCTGAGCTACAATGCTCTTCGTCATGACCGAGCAACAGATTCACCAGCTTCAAGTCGAAGGTTGGCTCCTGCTCCCAGGAGTGATCGGCGACGCGTGGCTCGAAGCTTTGCGCGCAGCCACCGCCCGGCAACTGGAGCTGGAGGGCGAAAATGCGGGCGCGGAATTTCGCAAAGAGGCCAACGCCGATCGCCTCGCGAACTTAGTCGACAAAGGAGACGTGTTTCAGCAATTGATCGTGCATGCCGAACTGCTGCAGGCGGCCCGGGCCGTGTTGGGTCCCGACTTCAAGCTTGGCAGCTTGAACTACCGCGCCGCCGCGCCGCTTTCCAACTCGTCGCAACCGCTGCATTGCGACATGGGATTGGTTCCGGATGCAAAGGGCAATGCGGTTTTCAATTCCATCTGGCTGCTGGACGATTTCACGACTGAGAACGGCGCCACCCGCTTCGTGCCCGGCTCGCACATTTCGGGAAAGCTGCCACAGCAGGCCCTCGACGACCCGTGGGCTGCGCATCCAGAAGAGCGGTTGGCGCTGGGCGCGGCCGGCGACGTTATCCTGATGAACGCCCACTTATGGCACGGCGGAACTGCCAATCGCACGGCCTCGCCGCGGCGTTCTCTGCACGCCTTCTTCGTACGCGGCGATCAGCCCCAGCAGCAATACCAGAAACGCCTGCTTCGACCGGAAACGCAGGCGTCGCTGTCTCCGGAGCTGCGCCGGATCTTGGCGTTGGATGACGAGCGCAACGACGCGGTCAGCTCGCAATCGAGCGGCCGCAGTGGGTTTCTGCGGTAAGCTAACCCAACGCACAGCGCGATACGCGGCGGACCTTCCGCGCCGCTTGCCTTGCGCATTCTCCGAATCCGCCCGATTTGCGGGCGTTTTGTCTACTATCGTAAGTAAACTCAACCAATCTTCTTAAGTTAGCAACTCGATTTATGTCATTCGTGGAATTGAAATTAGCGGCCGCCTTCCACCATAATCCCATCATAGGAACACGGTATGACTGAGCCATCTCGCGGCACGGAGGAAAGCATGGAATTGGAATTATCGCAAGTCAACGTCATTGAGCAATTGCTGGCCGGCTCCCACAGCCCGGCAATCGCCGCCCGGAGCCAGGGTACGGCGCCAGGCGCGCACCCCATTCACCTTCCCAAACGGCTCAAAATGAGCCGATGCCGCTGCGGCGTGTGCCGTGTGTGCACCGAAGAAGCGCGCTGGGAAAAAGTCTTCAAAGAGAAATTCGCCGACCCAACCTATTACGGCGACCGCCCGCCCAGATTCTCATCGCCTCTATCTGAGATGTAGAGGCAGCCTCGACCCTACCGCTGACCCCACCCCGTAGCCTTCGGCGATAAGCCGGCTAAGTCCGACATCCAAGGCGCCAGCCGATTACCCATCAACGCCCGAATCTGGCCCGGCTTCACCGGGACCGGCAGATGCAGCGCCTCCGCCGCGCGCGCCAGCGCCAGCGCCAGACCCGCCGGAATCGGTAGGAAAATGGTTCGCCGCCCCGCCTCCTCTTTGATAGCGCGCACCAGCTCGCGGTAGCTCGGTTGCTTTTCATAGAACAGATTGAACGCGCCCCTCCGTTCCCCCTCGATCACAACCATCGCCGCATCCAGAAAGTGCTCGATGCGAATCACCGCGGTTGGCTGCAATCCATCCCCAATCACCGGCACAACCGGCATTCGCAGCAGCGCCGCCCGCTGCTTCCGGTACAAGCCCCCGTCGCCCATCACCAGGCCCGGACGCAGCACTGTTTCAAACATTCCCTCCATCTCGAACTTGGTCTGGCCGTATTCGGATTCGGCGTCCGGGCGCGCGGAATAGGAGCTCAGCAGCACCTGCAAGCGCGCGCCCTGCGCCGCCGCCGCATCGAACCACGCGCGCGTGCCGTCCACATTCTTGCGGCGCGCTCCGGCGGCGAAATCGTGCGCGCAGTGAATCACAACCTCCATTCCCGCGAACACCGACGCGTCGAACGGTCCGCCCAGTTGCATTTCGCTCCGCCTCGATCCACGCACCTCGTGGCCGCGCGCCGCCAGATGCGCCGCCAGAGCGCTGCCCAGAAATCCGCCGATACCGGTAATGAAAATCCTCATGGCGCCTGCTGCCCGATCCGGTGCCCAACGCGCCGCCCGATCCGAAGCGCATTGGCCATAATCGTAAACGTCAAATTCTTCGCCGGCAACCGCGAAAAGCCGGCGCCATCCACAATGTACACGCCCCGCGTCCCTGCCAGTAGCCCTTCCGCGCTGGCTTCGTAACGCCCAGGCTCCGCGCGCATCGGCAGCGTCCCCGCATAGTGCAGCCCGGCCCCGCTGCCCGGCCGCTGAATCAGCGACGCGTGCGTGACATATCCCATTTTGCGCAACAGCCGGATCAATCGCCGCTCCAGCTGATGCGGCGGCTCGGGCGCGAATTGCACTTCCAGCTCGCCCGTTGGCCGCAGCCGCACATAGCTCTCCGGGCTCTGCCTGCCGGGATAGAACAGCATCAGCAATCCCATCGCTGGCGCCAGATATTTCGTCCACACCAGGTTGGCGCGAACGGAAAGCGGCAGGCTGAACACGATGTCCGATCGCAGCGGCCCGGTCGCCCCGTAGAGCGATGCCTGCAGCGGCTCGCCCCACTCCGCGTCTTCCACGACCAGGTTCAACTGCGCCAGCGACGTATCGTGAACCGCCAGCGGTTCTCCGATTCGCGCCAAGCGAAAGAACGGAATGCACGCCATGGGATTATCCAGCGCCGGCAGCCGCGTTTGGTAATCGCCATTCGATTCCAGCACGATCCGCGCCGTGTTCAGTGCGCCCGCGCCCAGCAGCAGCTTCCGCCCGCGCGCCACTTCCGTTGCGTCCGTGGCGAGGTTGCGCGCGTGCACCTCGACGCCTTCCTCCGTCTCGCGATAACGTGTCACCAGATGCCCGCTGCGGTATTCAATGGCTCCCGCGCGGACCATTTCGTCGATCGTGTAAGCCGGAGTGTAGATCGCCGGGTCGTGCGGTCTGAAGAACTCCAGATTCCCGTAATCGTATGCGGCGCGTCCGTTGCGCGGCTCCGTCAGCACAGCCAGCCGCGCTCGCCCGATGGCCGTTTTCTCGCGCTGAAACAGCGGCCGCAAGCGCTCGTAACGCCCCATCAGCTCCGCGAAGAAATCCGAAAGCCGCAGCGGCGGAAGCAGCCCTTCGTCGCGCTCGAAATACGCCGTCAGATCGTCGTTGGCGCCGCTCACGCCGATGTGCGCGGTCAACTCGTCGTAGTATGGCCGCAGCTCCGCGGCCGTCAGCGGAAACCCGGCCAGATCGCGATCCGTGAAGCGGTATACGCCCGCGCCCCAGCCATTCGCCAGTCCGCCTTTGGCCAAACTGATGGCGCCCTCGAACGACTCGCTCGCCACCGGCGC
>Ga0116129_1000061_pt1 | contig 79528 bp, 70 predicted proteins | sample June2015DPH_17_2_FD_89732 | JGI IMG/M metagenome (GOLD analysis project Ga0116129, IMG submission 89732) | Peatland microbial communities from SPRUCE experiment site at the Marcell Experimental Forest, Minnesota, USA - June2015DPH_17_10 | ecosystem: Environmental > Terrestrial > Soil > Wetlands... | reverse complement strand
TGCCGCGGGTGACGGTACGGTGCTCGCTCTCTATCGCTCCGCGACGCAGAACGTCCATCGCGATATTTATCTGGTTGCGTCGAAAGATCGCGGTAAGAGCTTCGAGGGTTCACTGGTTCAACGATGGGAGATCAACGCGTGCCCGATGAGCAGCATGTCTTTTGCGCAGAGTGCGGGGACAACGCTGGCGGCTTGGGAGACCGGCGGGCAGGTATTCTACGGAAAAGTTTCCGGCGCCGCGGTTGCGAAGCCGGTCACTGCGCCGGGCGAAGGGAAAGGGCGCAAACATCCACGTGTGGCCATGAACTCTCGCGGCGAAATCATCCTGCTTTGGACGGAGGGAACCGGATGGCAGAAGGGCGGCTCTCTTGCGTGGCAGCTCTTCGATCGAAACGGGAACCCGATAGGAGCCAAGGGGGCGGCGGCGGGCGTTCCGGTGTGGAGTTTCGGGGCCGTGGCGGCGCATCCGGACGGGACCTTCACGGTCACTTATTAGCACGGCTACTTATCGGGTACGCGTCGCGGCGCGCTTTGCCACAAGACGATCGCTGTATGCGAGCGGCTTCGAAACCGGCGTAGAATCAAGGTTCAATGGAGCGCGTTCCCCCGTTTGCGGTAGTGCTGTGGCTGTGCTTGGCAGCGCTGGAAGCCCAAACGAGTCCTGTAGCTCTACCAGGGGCGGGGTATGTCGATTCGACGACTTGCGCCAAGTGTCATCGAGATATCGCGGCAAACTACGCGCGCACCGGAATGGGCCGGTCGTTCTTTATACCGGGAACCGCCAACGCTATTGAGGACTATGCGAAGACTCCCGAATACTACCACGCCCTTTCCGACAGTCACTATGCGATGACTATCCGGAACGGCCAGTATTTCCAGCGCCGCTGGCAACTGGACGCCGCCGGCAAAGAGATCAACGCCGAAGAGCTGAAGATCGATTATGTGATGGGCTCGGGAAACCATGCCCGCTCTTATCTGCACCGGACCGAGCGCGGCATGCTGATCGAGCTTCCGCTCGGCTGGTATCCCGACAAAGGTGGAGGATGGGGCATGGCGCCCGGATCCGACACGGCGCATCCGCAGACTCGCAGGTTCGTGTCTTACAAGTGCATGTTCTGCCATAACGCCTATCCGAACATACCGGCCGCCAACCAGGCGCCCGGCAGCGATCCTGTCTTCCTTGGGGAACTTCCGCAGGGGATCGATTGCCAGCGGTGCCACGGGCCGGGAGGCGAGCATGTTCGAACCGCCGGACGGGCGAGCATGGTCGATCCGGAAAAGCTGAGTCCCGACAGGCGGATGGAAGTGTGTATGCAATGCCACCTCGAAACCACCAGCGGCAGGATCCCGGCCGTGCTCCAGCGGTTCGACCGCGGCACGTTCTCGTACATCCCCGGACAGCCGCTCGTGGATTTCGCGATTCATTTCGACCATGCGCCGGGCACGGGTCACGAAGGCAAATTCGAGGCGGTAAGCTCGGTGTACCGGCTGCGGCAATCGCGCTGCTTCCTTGAGAGCGGCGGAAAATTGGAATGCGCCACCTGTCACGATCCGCACAACGTTCCGCGCGGCGATGAGGCGCTCCGGCAATATTCCAGCGTATGTAAGCAATGCCACACGGCGAACCATCCGGCGCCTGTGACCACAAGCGTAACGGCCACAGCAGCCGACTGCATCACGTGTCACATGCCGAAGCGCCGTGTGGATGACGCTCCGCACGTGATTATGACCGATCATCTGATTCAGCGGCGCGCGCCCGCCAGCGCACTGACCGAGTTCGCGGAACGTCCGGCGGAAGAGTATCGCGGCGAGGTGACGCCTTACTATCCTTCCCCGCTGCCGGACACTCCGCAGAACGCTTTGTACCGCGCGGTGGCGCAGGTGGGGCTGGGAAACAACGTGGCTGCGGGGCTGCCGGAGCTGGCTCAGCTAATCGACCAAGTCAAGCCGCCAGATTCGGAGTTCTACATGGTGCTGGGCGACGGCTGGAAGAGCCTGGGAAAGCCGCAAGAGGCCGCCGCCGCTTACCAGCAAGCGCTAAAAATCAAACCCGATTCGACGCGGGCGATGCGCGCCCTGGCATCGGTGGACCAGGCGCACGCGGAACAGATTCTCGCGCGCGCGGTTCAGATTGCGCCGGACGATCCGGAATCGTGGTTTCGATATGGCGTGCTAACGTCATCGGCGGAGAAAATTCAGAAGGCCATTACGCTCGATCCCTGGCTTCCGGATCAATCGCGCAGGCTGGCGGAAGTAAGCCACTCGGAGGCGGCGCTGAAGGATGCGCTTCGAACCGATCCTTTCGACGACGCGGCGTGGGATCTGGGCGGCCGGATGATGGCGGAGAAGGGCGATTTCGCGGGCGCATTTTTCGACTTCGAGCGCGCCATTAAGCTTTATCCGTCCGGTCAGTATCTGTACGATTACGCACTGGCGCTGGTGCGCGCCGACCGTTTCGACGACGCGCAAAAACAAACCCAAATGGCCTTGCGCGCGGACCCCGAACTCGTCGAGGCGCATGAGTTGCTGGGCGGGCTTCATGCCAGAAAGAAGGAACTGCCCGAAGCGGCCCAGGAGTATGCGGCGGCGCTGGCGCTGCAACCCGATCTGGCGCGCGCGCAGTTGCGCCTGGGATCGGTGCTCGCGGCCGAAGGGGATAAAGAGGGAGCGGCGGCGCATTTCCGCGAGGCTGCGAAGGGCAACGATGCCGCGGTTGCCCGGCAAGCCGAACAGGCGCTGCGGGACATGGGAATCCGATAGCCAATGGGGGTTTTCGACGCGAAGACGCTGAGACGCCGAGCGCTGTTCCTTCTTGCGGGGATGGCGGCGGCGATTTTCGCGGCTCTACTTGCGGCCATGTTGGCAGCGGCGTTGGCCACGGCCTCGGAATCCACAACGGTTCGCTTCATCGATATCGCGGCGCAATCCGGCCTCACCGTTCCCAACACCTTCGGCGGCAGGGATAAAAAGGATTCCATCCTCGAGAGCACGGGCACCGGCGTAGCCATCTTCGATTTCGATGGCGACGGCTCGAACGACGTCTTCATCGCCAACGGGCCGCCCTCGCGTTCGGAGTTGTACAAGAACGACGGACACGGACACTTCACCGAGGTGGGCCAGCAGGCGGGTCTGACGCGCACCGGTTGGGCGCAGGCGGCATGCGTGGGCGATATCGATAACGACGGCCATCCCGATCTGTTCGTGACTTATTACGGCCACAACGCACTTTACCGGAATCTGGGAAACGGCAAATTCCAGGACATCACCGGGCGCGCCGGCCTGCCGGTGACCGGCACGCGCTGGGGCTCCGGCTGCGCTTTTATCGACTACGACCGCGACGGCCTGCTCGATATCTTCGTCGCCAACTATGTGGATCTCGACCTGGCGAACGTTCCAAAGCCCGGCAGCAGCGCGAGTTGTGAATGGAAGGGAATGGCGGTTTGGTGCGGCCCGCACGGTCTTCCGGCCGGGCACAATGCGCTCTACCATAACAACGGAGACGGAACCTTCACCGACGCATCCCAAAAGGCCGGCATACTGACGGACGGACTCGGGTCCGGCAGTGCATGTTACGGCTTGGGCGCGGTCACCGCGGATTTCGATAACGATGGCTGGCCCGACATCTATGTGGCCTGCGATCAGACCCCGAGCCTGCTCTATCGCAACCGGCACGATGGCACTTTTGAAGAGCGCGGCGACGCGGCGGGCGTCGCGTACAATGCCGACGGCCAGTTGCAGGCCGGCATGGGAATAGCGGTGGCGGATTACGATGGCAACGGCTTTCTCGACATCGCCAAGACCAATTTCTCCGGAGACCGCCCCTCGCTTTACAAGAACGAGGATGGCAGTTTCTTTGAGGACGTCTCCGAGATGGCCGGCCTTGGGCGCAATCAGTTGCTGGGCTGGGGCATTGCGTTTCTCGACATAGACGAAGACGGGTGGCCCGACCTGGTGATGGCGAATGGGCATGTCTATCCGGAGATCGACCGGTCGCCCGTCGGCGAAACCTATCGCCAGAAGACGCTGCTTTACCGGAATCTGGGCAACGGCCGGTTCGCCGATATCACCGACTCGGCAGGGCCGGGATTCACGCCGCGCCGGCCGTCGCGCGGCCTTGCAATCGGCGATCTGGACGGCGGCGGCAGGCCGGAAATCGCGATCGTCAACATGAACGAGAAGCCCACGCTGTTGAAGAACGAGGGGCCGCGGCAGAATGCGATTGCGATTACGCTGACGGGGACGCGGTCGAACCGCAGCGCGATCGGCGCGCGCTGCTCCGTGGAAGCGGGCGGCCGCAAGCGGATTGCGGAGGTGGTGAGCGGCGGCAGCTACTTTTCGCAGAATTCGCTGACGCTCTATTTCGGGCTTGGCAAATCGGAGAAGGTGGACCGCATCGAAGTGCGCTGGCCGGCGGGCGAGACGCAGGCATGGCCGGGCGTGGCCGCGAATCGGACTATTGGATTGACCGAAGGCAGCGAGACGGTTGCCAGTCATGCCTGGGTGAAGCGTTAGACGCTAATATGCTTGGCCAATGCACGAATCGGCCACCGCGCGGGTTAGATAGTTTGCAATTGGCTATTGCCACACGGTCTTGACGTAGTTCTTCCGGATCGCTTCGTCCGATGAAATCAATGGGGAAAGTCCGTTTGCTTTAGCGTGGGAGACAATAATCCGGTCGAATGGGTCACGGGTCCACTTCTCATTGATAGCTATAGTGACGAGGGAAGGGAACGATGCATCACACACTTCGACGCCCAGTTCAGCCTTTAGTTTAAGTAGTATATCCTGAGCGGTTAATGTAATCCGATTGATCTCATTCAGGTATGCCAGTTCAAGGGAGACCATAGGGGACACCAATAGGTTAGAGTTTCTGATGGCGTCCAGTGCGGTCTGCGTGATCCGGTTCAGATCGCCCTGAGCTAGCCACACAGCGACACTAGTGTCAAGATATGCTGTATTCATAGCTGGCTCCAGTCCTTCTCCCACTCTCTTTCCATTTCTGCCAGTAACTCGGGCGCCGAGGATTCAAGATTGTAGTCAGGATTGATGAGTTTGAGTGGAGTAATGTTACTGAGCTTGTCAGTGGGCCTATCGGGGACCACTTTAAACGTCACTCCTTTGTGGACGAATTCTACGACATTTCCCTTCAGAGCCGCTTCCGTGAGGGAGAAGATGTCTCTGCGAAACCTCGTGATCGATACAGCCATGTACATATCATAGCGTACATGGCCGTACGCTTCAATGCGGTTTTTCCGAGCGCCATCACTGTCCCCAGGTTCCCTGGGTCTGGCGCTTGACACTGCCTCAGGTAAGACGATATCTTACCTGCATGAAGACTACCGTCTCCTCCAAGGGCCAGATCGTTCTGCCGGCGGAGTTTCGGAAGATGGACCGTATCGAGCCGGGGCAGGAGTTCGACGTCGAGCGCGTCGATCGTGGGGACTATCGCCTTGTCCGGCGTGCGCCTCGGCGGAACGAGGGCGCCATCGACTGGCTGCTCGCCTGTCCGCGGAAGGATTTCTTCGCGCCCATCGACTCTGAGTCGACGGATGCGCTGTGAAGTACCTGGTCGACGCCAACGTTTTGAGCGAGCCTACGAAACCGGCGCCCGATCCGCGAGTCGTGGCATGGCTTCGCGCACATGAGCCAGACATCGCTGTAGATCCCGTCATTCTCGGCGAACTGCGATTCGGGATCCTCATCCTTCCCAAAGGCAGGAAGCGTACCGCTCTGGAGCGCTGGTTCGAGGCGGGGGTCGGGCGTCTCCACTGTCTGCCCTGGGACGCGGACACGGGACTGAAATGGGCGGAACTGCTGGCGCAGCTTCGCACAACCGGGAAAGCCATGCCGATCAAGGAGAGCCTTATCGCGACGACGGCGGTCGTCCACGGTCTGGCGGTCGTCACGCGAAACCGTGCCGATTTCGTGAACGCTGGCGTGCGCATCGTCGATCCGTTCGTTGGATGAGGTCTCTCGTGGACTCTATCCCCAAGGCTGCGGGCTAGCGCTCGTGGCTCAGCAGGAACTGTCCGGGCATATTTTGTGTAGACATCCTACGCATAGATATAGTAGTCTATCTACAGAACATATGGTCAAGACCCGCATCGAACTCGCTCTACCCGCGCTCCACCGGCTCGAAGCGCAAAAAGCTCATCGCGGAACAGTCGAAATGGGAACAGTTGTCAATTGCCATGGCTAGAGTGTTGCAGCCCGCGGAATTGGAACGCATATGATCGTTCGACAGTGGGTCGCACGCCTTCGCGCACTCTGGAACCGGCGGCGCACGGAATTGGAGATCGACGAGGAGATCGAGTTTCACCTCTCCGAAGAAGCCGGCGAACGCGCCGCCGCGGGGGTCGCCGCGGAACAGGCGCGACTCGCGGCCAGGAAAGACTTCGGCAGCGCCGCCCTGGTCCGCGAAAGTGTGCGGGAGGTCTGGGCCTGGGGATTCGCAGAGCGCCTGATCGAGGACGTTCGCTATGCGCTCAGGACCATGCGGCGTCAGCCCGGTTTCTCGACGGTCGCGGTGGCAACGCTCGCGCTCGGCATCGGAGCGACTACGGCCATCTTCAGTGTGGTGAACTCAGTTTTGCTGCGCCCGCTGCCGTTTCCTGGCGCCGATCGAATCGTCGCGCTGTTCGCCACCAGCCCGAAAAAGAATATCTACCGGGATACGACTTCCTTCCCGGATTTTTTGGACTGGCAAAAGCAGAGTCACGCGTTTGCCGCAGTCGCAGCCTATCGGCCGGACCCATTTAACATCACCGGCGACGGTGAGCCGGAGCCGATCGCGGGGTTGAGGGCATCCCATGAGCTGTTCCGCGTGCTCGGCGTCAGTCCAGCGATTGGCCGGGCATTCGACGGGAATGAGCAGCATGACAAGGCGCCGGTTGCAGTCATCGGCAACGGGTTGTGGACGCGGCGCTATGGAAGCGATCCACAGATCGTGGGCCGAACCATCCTGCTGGACGAGGTGAGTCACACGGTGGTTGGCGTGCTCCCGCCAGGCTTCCAATTCCCTCCCTATTACCAGACTGACGTGATCGTACCTGTCCCCGAGCGCGCCAGCCGCTCCACGGGGTACATCTTCGGAGTCGGCCGGCTGAAGGACGGCGTGCCAGTCTCCGCCGCACAACAGGAGCTTGGGGCTGTCGCCCTGCGGCTGGCGGAAACATTTCCCAAGACCAATCGGGACCGCGGGGTGAAGGTAGCGCTCCTACAGGATGACGCGGCGGGCCCCGTGCGCACACCACTCCTCGTATTGCTGGGGGCAGCGCTCTTCGTACTGCTGATCGGTTGCGGCAATGTGGCAAACCTGGTCCTGGCCAGAGGAATCGCGCGGCAGCAGGAGCTCGCGGTGCGGAGCGCGCTCGGCGCGTCGCGGGCGCGCCTGGTTCGTTCAGTTGCTAACCGAGAGCATCGCGCTTGCCGCCATTGCCGCGCTGCTTGGGTCGACGCTTGCGTATTGGGGAAGCCGGTTCCTGGCAGCTTCGCTGTCACAGCGTTTCCACCTGCCGCAGATCGCATTCGATTGGGCTTTGCTCGCCTTCGCCTTCTTCATCGCTGTAATGACTGGCGTGCTCAGCGGCTTTCCGCCGGCGCTGACGGTCTGGAGAGCGGGCCTGAGTGATTTGCTAAAGCAGGCCGGCCGAGGTCAGTCGGGCGGAGTGACTCAGACCCGGTTGGGTAATCTGCTGGTTATCTCTCAGACCGCGCTAACTGTGATTCTACTGATAGGCGCCGGTCTATTAGTAAAGAGCTTCGTCCGGATGCAGCAGATCGACATCGGGCTGAACTCACGCCAGGCACTTACCGCGAATCTGTTGCTATCCAAGCGCTATCTCGACCCGGCTCGCCGTGAGAGCTTCGTGCGAAGCCTATTGGAGTCGGTGGGCGGCGCGCCGGGCGTTCAGGAGGTCGCCATGCATACCGACCCGCCGTTTATGGGAGCAGGATCGCATGAGACATTCAAGGTGGAAGGCGTCGCCGATCCGAGCCCGGAGCACGGCTTCCCGGCGAGTTTCGACATGGTCAGCGGCGGCTTTTTTCGTGCTATGGATATTCCCATCGCTCGCGGGCGCGATTTCGATAAGCGGGACGACGCCAACAGCCCTCCGGTCGCGATTGTGAATGAGACCATGGCGCGGCAGTTCTGGCCAAACGGCGAAGCCGTCGGCAAGCGGTTGCAGTTCTACTATGACAAGGACCCGCAGCGCTGGCTGTCAATCGTCGGCGTCGCGCGTGACGTGCGGTATCTCGGGCGGCTCATCGCGCCCGTCCCGCAAGTCTTCGTGCCCAGCCAACAGAGCCCTTACGCCACGCTGCCTTACCCGCAAGCTCCATTCGTTTCGCTGGTGGTGCGCACGGCCGCCGACCCAGGACCCATGATGGCCGCCGTGCGTGAAAGAATCTGGGCCGTAGACAAGGATCAACCCATCGCAGACCTTCAGCCTATGGACCAGATCCTGCAGGAATCGGCGGCCGCGCCGCGGATGTACATGCTGCTTCTGGGAATCTTCTCGGCGATCGCACTGGCGATTGCCAGCGCGGGCATCTATGGTTTGAGCGCCTACGCCGTCGTGCGCCGGACCCGTGAAATGGGGATCCGGCTCGCATTGGGAGCGGCGCCGGGACAGATCGTCGTCCTGGTCTTGCGCCACGGGATGTTGTTGACCCGGATCGGCGGCGGATTGGGCGTCGCCGGAACGCTGGCGCTGACCAAGGTGATTGCAGGGTTCTTGTACGGAGTGACCGCCACGGATGCACCTACGTTCGTGGGTGTACTGCTGCTATTCGTGGCTCTGGCGTTCTTTCCGCGTACATTCCCGCACGCCGCGCAGCGACCATCGACCCTACCGTGGCGCTCCGCTGTGAGTGATCCCGGTTTGCATGTACCACTCAGCGCGTGCGGCCAGGCGCGAAGAACGGGAGACACTAGCACTAGCCAGGTTTCACCGGGGACACGTTTCACACATGTTTCCACATGTCTCACACCGCGCTTGGACTGCCGACGTTGTCTATGACATAATTGGGACAAGTCAGTTACCTAGAGGGTACGAAAATGAAGAATTCGGCCCGGCTTCTACTGTTTGGAGCGATCGCAACCGTTAATCTCACGGCCCAGATGGGCGGAACGCCCACCACCGGCAGCGGCGGACAAACCAGCGTTCAGGCCAATCCGAATCTGGGTTCCGGCGGCGGCGCCATGGGGGCCAATACTTCGCGGCCCATCTATATTTCCGGCAAAGTTGTCATCGAGGATGGTTCGCCGGTCCAGCCCAATTACAGCATCGAGAGAGTCTGCGGCGGGGTCCCCAAGACTGTCGCTTACGCCGATTCCAATGGGCGCTTCAGTTTTCAATGGAACGACCGCAGTATGATTGTCAGCGATGCTTCCGACGCCGGCTCTGGCGGCGCCCGGAATTCCAGCTCCGGCGGATTCGGTAGTTCCCAATCGGCCGGCGGCGCGAACACCCTGGCTGCCGATCCATTCGGGAACCGCATGATGAATTGCGCATTGCGGGCGAACGTAGCGGGCTTTACCTCGGATTCCATCGACCTGTTCAATCGCAAGAGCGCCGATAGTCCGGATGTTGGCTCCATCGTCCTCCACCGCATCGCGGGCGTCGAAGGATCGTCCATCAGCGTTACGTCGATGTTGGCCCCCAAGGACGCGAAGAAAGCCTATGAGCGCGGCCTGCAGTCTCTGTTGAAAGACAAGCCCAACGATGCCGCCAAGGATTTTGAAAAGGCGGTCGCCCTCTACCCCAACTACGCCGACGCGTGGGTGAGCCTGGGTAAAGTGCGCCTCGAACAGAAATCCATCGAGCCGGCGCACGCCGCTCTGAAGAAGGCTATGGAAGCCGATCCGAAGCTGGTCGCGCCGTACATCGAGCTCGGTCTCCTGGCCGCGACGGATGCCAACTGGCAGGAGTCCGGCAAATATCTGGATCGCGCCGTCGAGCTCGATCCGGTCGACTTTCCGCAAGCCTGGTACGCCGACGCTGTGGCCAACTACAACCTCAAGCAATACGACGCGGCGGAGAAAAGCGCGCGCGAGGCCGTGAAACTGGACCCGCGGCACGTCAACCCGCGGTCCGATTATCTGCTGGGACTCGTGCTCGCAGAGAAGCGGGATTACAAAGGCGCCGCCGCCGAGCTAACGGCATATATGAAACTCGCGCCCAATGCGCCGGATCTGGCGCAGGCGAAAGATCAGCTTGGACAAATCGAGAAGCTGATGAGTGCGACAAAGTAGCGCTGCGCCCGATTCCGCATGATACAGGTTCGCTGGCCGCGAGATTCAGTTCTTTGTGGGGCAGGCGCTTTCGCCTGTCAACCGATTGTCTCAGGGATTCTAAGAAAGCGGCTTCCAGCCAGAGCCCAAAATCACGCGGTCCGAGCGCTGGCAATTCTCGGCGTTTTTTTCGGTCTCGCCGCGAGCGCATCCGCGCAAGACAACACGGCGGACGCAAATGCGCTATTGGCGCGCGGCGTCCAGCTGATGGAATCGAAGCCTGCCGAGGCCGTGAAGTTGCTGCAGCAGGCGGTCCGCCTCGACCCCGAACTTCCCACGCTGCGCTATCGACTGGGCCTTGCGTTCCACGCGATCGGCGATGAGGCGGATGCCCAGGCCGAATTGCGCGAGGCGGTCGGCCGCACTCCGGATTCCGCCCCGGCTCACAACTATCTGGGCATCGTGCTGTTTCAGATGGGAGACGCGAAGGCCGCCCTGGAGGAGTTTCGCGCCGCCGCAAACCTCGCCCCGAAAGATCCGAACGCGCATTTCAATTTGGGCGAGGCGTTGGCGCGTACCGGGGAAGCCAAAGGCGCCGTGGAGGAACTTCGTGTAGCGGCGGGGCTCGCGCCTGAAGATGCCGGGTTGGCGCGCCTGCTTAAAACGGTGGAAACCGCACCCGCAGAGACCGGGAGCACGATCAAGGTCGATGTCAGGCAGGTGCTGGTCCCGGTGGTCGTGACGGATCGGGAAGGGCATCACATAACCGGCCTTGCCCAGGCGGATTTCAAAGTCTTCGAGGATGGCGTGGAACAGAAGATCGCGGCGTTCAGCGTGGAGACCTCGGGCTTGCCGCAAGCGGGCATTCCGGCGAAGAGTGAGCCCGCGCCTTCGGCTCCGGTAACTTCGTCGCCCGTCACGCCGACAGCCGCATCCCCCCAAGCGGCCTCCCAGGTCGCGCGCCGCACCTACATGATTCTGATCGATACGCTCCACGCATCGTTCAATGATTTCAGCTCCGCGCGGGAAGCGCTGGTGAAGCTTTTTCAGCAGGAGCATTCCGCCGGATCCCAATACGTGGTGGTTGCCCTCGGGGCCTCGCCGGAGATGGTGCTCAATGTCACTCCCGACCCTGCGGCAGTCCTCGCGGTTTTTCAGAGCAAGCGCCTCCAGAAAATCTTTCTCGACGGCCAGCAGGGCGGGCTCAACGCGGAGATGGAGCGATTCCGCCGCGATCTTGTGGAGACGCGCTATGCCTGCGACCTTGCCAGCATGGATAGCGTGTTCAAAATAAAGTGCTCAACCGGCCTTCAACGGGCGCCGCAGCAAGCGCAGGCAATCGCGGAATTGGACCGGACGTTGACCGTCGGGTTTCTGCGGCAGTTCCGCTCGCTGGTGGCGCAACTGGCCCGCGCCCGCGACCGGCGCACCATCGTACTCGTTTCGGACGGGTTTCAGATCGAGCCGGGCCGTGAAGCGCTGGCGTTGGTGAATGCATTTTTTCCACCCGGTTCCCACTGCCTGGCGCCGTCGGACGTCTTCTGCCCGCCCAATGCGCTGCTGTCCACCAGCCGCATGACGGAGGAGTTCGAGCCGATACTGAAACTCGCCGCCGCGAGCAACGTCACGATTGATACCATCGATTCCCGCGGCTTGTACGGTCAGAAGGCGTTCGATGCATCCAATCCAGGAAATCCGCCCTCTGTCGATAGCGCCGTAGGCAGCACCGAGAGAGACCTGGCTGCGGCCAACGGCAATACGCTTGCCGAAATCGCAGATGCGACAGGCGGCACGGCCTTCCACGACAGCAATGACCTGCTGGGCGGTCTACAGCGCGCCTTCGCCGATGGCCGCGACTACTACACGATTGCCTACGTCTCTGGCAATGCCAACTTCGACGGGAAATTCCGCGCGATTACGGTCCAGGTGCGCGACCCCAAGGCGGTGGTGAATGCCAAGCGCGGTTACTGGGCCGCGCCGGCCGCCCAGTAACCCGACTTCGCCCGGACACTCAGCTTCTTATCGCCGGTCTCAACCGTGATGCTGTGAAATTTGCCGTCCTGCGCGCTGTTTTTCGGCCGGTACGCCAGCACGTAATACTCGCGGCCGTCGGCCAGCGCGCTGCGGAATTGTTTGAGCATGTCGCTGCTGTCGTGAAAGTACACGCCGCCGGTGGCGCGCGCCAGTTGCTCCATTGAGGCACTTTCCGCGGAGGCAAACGGATTTGCCTGTGCGCCAGCGGTACTCTGCAAAGTGCCGGCTCTGACCGACTGATTCGCGTTTCGCGGACCCAGGTCGCCCAACGTGCTGCTGCCGCCCGAGGCTCCGGCGTCCATGGGTCCGGTGCTCGCAAGGGAGGGCGCGGAACCGCCGCGCGAATCCACTGTATAGATGGTGACGTTACGCTCTGAGGCAACCTTCAGCGCCTCACGCAGCCCGGAATCGGCGTCCTTCGACTCTTCCAGCCTGAACTCCGGACGATTCGGCAGATAAGCCGACACAGCCGCGTAGAATTCGCGCTTCGCGTTGATGCTGAATCCGTCGGAAACCAGGATAAGCGTGCGGCCCGTGGGCAGCTTCGCCAGTTCCTCCACCACGCTCTGGAATTGTTCCAACAGCCCCTTGGTAGGCGCCGTCCAGCGATCGGCCTCGGCGTCCACGCTCTGCTTCAGCGTGTCGATCTCGGAATCGCAATTCTGGCGGCCGGATCGCGTCCCGCAGGCGCACCGCTTGCAAAACTCGTTCATGCGGCTCCGGACGTTTTGGAGTTGGGCCGCCAGAGCCGAAGCGTCCAGCCCTCCCATCGCGCTTTGAAATGCCGCGCCGCGAATCTTCAGCAGAATCGCCTGCGGGTTGGTGGTTGCCGCCTGCAGAACCTGTAGTTGCCGGCCAATGCCGATCAGAACATATTGAGCCCCGGCAGGTTTCTCCTTTTCGAAAAGATCCTCCAGGGCGGTGCGCGTGCGGGCGGCATTGGCGGGCGAGGCGTGAAGCGTATCGATGCAGATCGCGAAAGTGTGCCGCGGCGCTGCCTGCGGAGCCCCCTGCGCGGCCGCCGCGCCGCCGGAAGCCGGTTTCGAAAGCGCGCCGATGTCGTCCACCCCTCCGGCGGTGTCACTGGAAAAAGCCGCGATCTCCTGCTGCACGCCATCCTCGAAGATGCGAAAATCCGACGCATGCAGCCCGCTGACGTGGTGACCTTTCTTATCGGTCACCACCACCGGTACCAGCACCTGCTGAACGTCGACCCGAATGGTGGTCTCCTGCCGGGCGAACAAGCTCCAGCACGCGATGAAGAGGATCAGGCGAGGACGCATTTGGTTCACCATAATTCGGGCCGAAAGGCGGATGCCGCATTCGGGCAGGGCGGGCTCGGCTTCTTCGACAGGCAGGCAGAAGAGCGCTCAAGCCTTCCGGGCGTGGCGAGCAAATTCCAGTTCGATCTGGCCATGATCGCGTTCATGCCAACAATCGTATCGCTTTTAGAGGATATCGCGACGCCGCGGTGGCGGCTCCCTTTCCCGAGAGCATGTCGGCGCCCGGCTGCGGCCCATTCAGCCGGGAAACCCACGACCCAAATGTTGGCCACGCTCCAAGTGGATAACTTCCGCGTGCGCCATACAGGCGCAACACACTTTGTTAGTCAGCTGACTGACTCAGATGCCGTCTTGGGTTGCCGACTAACTCGGCGCCGCTTCCGGAGCCATCAGGCTGGCGACGATATACGATCACATAACCAAGCTTGGTCACGGCCGGAACCTCTTCGCGACCGGGGCGGCGCCGGATTGATGTTCAACCATGGCTACTGGGGCGCATCGATAGGTTTCTATGGTGGTATCGACTGCGGCTCCGGATACTTCGGTAGTGGTTATGAAGGCGGACCGCTGGGACAACGGACATTTTTTCTACAATACGATGTTGAATAATGTGAACCGCAATAACATCCACAACGTTTACGACACAAGGGTGAACGAGTCCGCAGCCAGCCATGTCGGCTACAACGCCCGCTCAAGGCTCCGCTACTCACGCTGGAAATGCGCAACTGGACCGGAAATATCGGCAGCAGCGGGACAAGCTAGTCGCGAAAGAAAACCAGGATCGGCAGAAACTCCAGCAACAGCAGGATAAGGAACATCAGCAACAGGCGAAGCCAGCGGCGCAGCGCGCGCAACCGTCGCAGCAAACCAAGCCGCGGCGCCAGCAACAAACGCAGCAGAGACCGTCGGGCGGCGCAGCTCGTGGCGGCGGCCGGTAACTGTCGGCCAATCTTGGCTGCAGCCGGTCTTCAAGTGGCTCTCTTCATCTCGCGACGCGCTCGGTTTCCACCGCAGGATACGGCGCCCGAACGACCGTCCCTCGTTCGTGTGAGCGCGCTTCGAATGGAGCCGGGACCGGAGGCGCTAAGTGAAACAGTATTAGGCTTAAATCCCTGTTCCTGAATAATCAGTCGAGAATCAGTCCCCGAAAATAGCATTGGGTCAGACCTGCGTCTAACAATCAAGCAGCGTTCGGAGTATCATATAGCTCTAAGCGTGTTTGGTCGTAATATGCGCCTCGCCGACCTAAGGGCCCGCAGTCCTCAAGAAATCTCACAAGCGATTTCCCTGAGCCGCCGCAATTTCCTCCGCACCGTGACTGGCGCAGCCTCGGCCGCCGCCCTCTTCGGCCCCGCATCCCTGCGCGCCATGGCTGTCCCGAAGAATCGCAAAGCCGTTGTAGTCACCTTCGGCGGCGGCGCGCGCGACGACGAAACCTTCATGCCGGACGGCCAGGAGAACATCCCGCACCTCCTCAATGAACTCATGCCCCAGGCCACCTTCCTGACAAACGTCGTCAACCAGGGCATCCTTGGCCATTACGTGGCCACCGCCAGCATCGTCACCGGCGTCTACGAAACCTTCAACAACTTCGCCGCCGTCTCCCCCAACAATCCAACCGTCTTCGAGTACTTCCGCAAAGACCTGAAGCGCCCCGCTACCGACGCCTGGGTGGTCGCGCCCAGCAATGGCTTCGCGCGCATCGGCGAAAGCGCCAACCGGCTCTACGGTCCCGGGCTCGGTGCGGGCGTGATCCTTCCCAAGCGCCTGCTTGCCGCCGCGCTCTCGTCGGCATCCGACGGCGCCCGCTATCAACACCTGCTCCGCGACAATTACGAAACGCCCCTTTACGCGCCTTCGCTCGCCGGCCGGCAGATCGAGCTCGACCAGATGGCCGAAGTGCTCAAGCTCTCCGTCGACGATTTCGCGGCCCATGCCCGTAATCTGGTCAGCCCCGATGAGCTCTCCGTCTATATCGTCAAGCAGCTCATGCGCCAGCTCTCCCCTAGCCTTCTATGGGTTACGCTGCACGACATCGACATCGCCCACTCCGGCGCCTTCTCCCTCTATGTCGATGGCATCAAGCGCTCCGACCGCCTGTGCGCCGAGCTCTGGCAGGCCATCCAGAAGGATCCCGAATACGCCGGCAATACGACCATGTTCATCCTGCCGGATTTCGGCCGCGATTCCGACATCGATTCCGGCGGCAACGGTTTCCAGCACCACCGCACCGGCGACGCGCTTTCGCGCACCACATGGATGATGGTCCTCGGCCCGGACGTAAAACAGAACGTCGTCGTCGATCGCCGGGTCGAGTCGACCGATCTCATTCCCACCCTCGGCGCCTACTTCGGCTTCGACGCGCGCCTCTCCACCGGTAAGCCCATCGCGGAGGTGGCTTGAGCCGTGCTCCCGCATGAATTAACGCCCGCCAGTTTCGCCGCCTACCCTCCGGAAGCGCGGCAGCTCGCCGTCAAGCAGATCGCGCTCCTGCAGCGCCTGCCACTCGCGTTCCTGCCCTTGCTGCTGCGCGAGTTGATCGTCTACGACTGGAAATTCCCAGCCGAACGGGTGGACCTCGGCCGTCAGTTCACTTACCTCGGCACCCTGGCGCCCGGTCCGTTCCAGACAGCCATGTCCGCCTTCGCGCAGCTCAAGCTGGCGCGTGAGCTGGAGCAGACCGATTGGGTGAACTCCCCAGCCATATTTTCGGAAAAGCTCTCCGCGCATTTATGGGCCACGCATCAGATCGACGCCTTCAGCGCCGCCGCGGTGGATTACGTTCGGAAAGCTTCTGCGCCGGCCGGATCGGGAGACGACGCCGCGCTGCCCACGCACCGGCTGGGCATCGCGATTATCGGGCAGGGCATCGCGAAGAACGACTACCGCCTCTTCCGCAAGCTCCGTCCGCAGGGCGTCTACTTCACCCAAGTCAAATACGCGGGCGGCGTGCAGGTGCTGCTCAACGCCGCGGCGGCGCGCGCCAAAGCGCACCCGGTCCCATACGGCCACTGGTATATCGATGGCGGCCATATTGACGACGACAGCCTCGCCGTGCCGGAAACCGTCACACGAATCTCCTACGACGCACTCTCCGCGCTCCGCGCTGCGCTTCAGAGCCGCATGCAGAAAACCTATGAGGCGGCGGTCTTCGATCCCGAGGCTTTCCGCACCATGCTGGCGCAAATCAAGCCCGAAGAAGCCGGTCTCAACGCCGGCGGAGACAGTGTGCTCAACCGCTTCCAGCTCAGTCTGCTGACGGAAGGTTCGGGCACCCAGGTCTTCGCGACGACCTTCGTTCAATGGGCCGCGCGGGAAGCGCTCCGCCGCGCCCAACCCCTGACGCTTGTCACTCGCTTCGCCCCGCGCCAGCGCGAGAATCAAATGAACGAGCTCCTCGCCGAACATCAGCGTAAGCCGGAGCTTGACCCGCAGGGTTCACTGATCGATGCCGACATGGGCGCGTATTACGCCTGGGTCAATCAACAGCGTCTTCCCGGGGACCGGAAATCGGCGTTCCTCGTGTGGTTTGAGGATCACGGCGAGGCGGTAGCCATAGCGCCCACACTCGAGCGAGGCAAACGTTCCGACGCGCCTATCGAGTTGGCCGACCTTATCGCGCGGATTGCATGAGCGCCTGGGTATATTCGTCAAGTCAGGAAGAACAACTGGCATGCCGAAATCGCAGAGGCTGCAGGAGTTCACTAGGTCCGGGGCACAATCTTGCGTTCTTACAGCTTGACGCGGCGGATATCATCAAATGCTCACTCAGGAAATTCATGCTTTGAAGCTGGAATACGGTCGGACCCGACCCGCTTTCGAGTATTTCATGGAGAGTGCCGCCGATTTAGTCATCGCACAGCCAGAACCCGGCACAGCGTAACGCGGCCTACGTTCAGGAGGTCGGCGCATGCGAGCGGGCCTCGCCCCGGCCGATCACATTCCTGGCGGATGCGATAAGACTTGGGATACGACTAAACCTGCGAAGTTCTGTCGATCCAGGGTTACACCGGCGGGGAAACATGTGCAAGGGGGAACGCGTGCAGCTGCTGCATGAGAGAGAGATGAAAACCCGTGAATCCGCACGAGTGCAACGTGATAACCAGACGGTCGAAGCGAAGCATCATGGCGGTGTGCCCTCGCCAATGCTTGCTTCCTGGAGCCGAACCCGTCTTCTTTATTGGATTTAGAGATCAGCCAAATCGAGACTGTCGCCGCTGTCACTTCCGTACCAGTGGCGCCCCAGTGAAAGGGGCTGCCTGGATCTCCGCAAGGAGCCGAGATGCCAGTTCGATGAGCTGGGCAGAGACTTCAAGGAGCGCCCGCCCAAGGGGAGTTGGCTGGTTATGGTAAGCGTCGAGTATTGCGTGCTCCAGATCGGCGTAGGCCATTTGAATGTTGTGCGGCTTGCACGACCTGTCTTCCGACCGAAAGGCGCGCGCGATTCCTTCCAATAGCGCGCTGACCTCACCGTCGAAGTGTATCCACGCACGCAAGACGAGAGGAGGCAGATGCGGCGGAGAGACCTGCAGCCGGTACTGCAACAGTGCAACCTCCATCAGAAAGAGGGAACGGACCTGAGGCAGCCAGCCACGCAGCCGGTTGCGCACCGCGAGGCTTTGGTTCCGCGAGTGGCCGATCTCGAATAGAACCGCGTCTCCCTGTGAGTTCACGTCTAGGAAGTTCCGGCTGATTTTCTCGCGCAGTGTGCGGATCTTTTGGAGGTTGGCCGGCTTCCCGTGGGGCCAGGGCCGGGCATATTCGGCCATGAGGTGAAGGTTCTCGGCGAACAACTCGCGCATAACCTGCACCGCAGGCTTGGCGCCGAGCGTTTCAAAGACGAGCCACATCATCAGGAGCCCAAGCATGATACCCATGATGTTGTCGCGTGCAATCGCCAGGTTCGTCTGAGGAAATGGACCTCGAAGTTGGATGAAGTAAAACGCCAGGGCGAGCTGGCTGCCGAAGTAGGAAAGGCGCGGACTCGATGTGAGGAACCAGGCTGCGACCGCAGTTACGGTGGCGAACATGACGGTGAAGCCGGCGACGGTGTCGAGCATCGGGAGGATCAGGACTTGAGAACCGATACCCAACACGCCACCGCCAAAAATGGCCCCCGAGAAGCGCAGCAACTGCTTCTGCCGTGAGGAGCCGATGCTGGTAACGGCGGTAACAACGCACGTGAACAGCGAGCTGTTGAGTCCGGGCCAGAAGACGGCGTTTAAAAGGAAGTAGCAGAGGGTGGACGCGAGGCAGCCGCGAAGAGCAAAGTTGAGATGCTCGGGGTTCCGGAAAGCGTCGGGCTTAAGGAGTGCCGGAGGGGCGGGGTAAATTTTGTCGAGCGCGAACAATTGACCAGGCGTGGGGGAGAGACTCATGCGCAGCAGGTCGAGCGTCTGTTCGAGACCCAGCAGGATCAGTGGCCCGCCGGAGGGGGTTCTGAGAGGCTGGATTGCTTGCCCACCGTTGCGGGCGCGAATTTTTTGTTGCAGCTTCGCGATCCGATCGGCCATGGCCTGGAGGCGAGGCGCGTCGTTGGGGGTGAGCGTGCCGCAGGCCAGGAAGCGGCCGCCCGGGCGAGTCTGGCCAACGCGCATGGGTAGTACAGCGCCATACAAGAGTCCGATTAGCACCGCCGCAAACAAAACGATCGCAGTTCCTATCAGAAGCGCGTCCCAATGAAACGCCATCAGTTGAGGCATCGTCGCTCTCTCAGGGAAGAATCCGGCGGTTAGAAGGTTCACGGGATAGCAAACGCCATTGTGGCTGAACACTCCCCAAATCATCGCCAGACATATATCGACGAAGTCTCCCGCCAATCCTCCTCTAATTCCCGCCGATACCGGGTGGATCTCAAGCGGCAACCGCGATCGATGCTGTTGGCCGGTAATTCGATCGGTTTCGGTTATTGCCGAGCGTTCCGTGGAAGCAGGAACGGTTATGAGTGTCGGGACAGATTCCTGCTTCTCGTGGGGGAAGACGTCTCGGACCCATCGGACGCAACCGCATAAGGCGAATATTGCTCCGAGGATGCTAACGAATGCCGTGGTGACCAAACCCTCAATGCCAATGCGAGTCCGAGCGCGAAGAGAAGCGGCCATACAGTATTTGCCGGTAACGATACGACGGCATCGGGTTCGGGTTGTATATCTGCGATCGGTCCAGGCGGTTCATATTTCCAGTCCGGGTCCTCCGGGTGCTTGAGGTCCCAAAGCGGACGGCGGCTGTTGACTGCGGGTATCGCTGCGAAGTTGTACACCGCTGGCGGTGAGTCGGTGGACCACTCCAGAGTCCACGCGTCCCATGGATCGATCCCGGCTTTTTCTCCCCTGAAATAGGACCGTAGCAGCTTCACGACAAAGACCAACATCGCCGCGACCTGAAGAAATACACCAATCGTGACGATGAGATGCCATACCTGCCAACCCCGGCCTGGCTCATAGGTGTAGATTCGCCGGGGCATTCCAAGAATGCCTGGTACGTGCATGAAATCGAATGTGAGATGAAATCCGACCACGAGCAGCCAAAAGTGTACTTTCCCGAGGTTCTCGTTCAACATCCTTCCGGACATTTTGGGAAACCAGTAATAGAAGGCGCCAAAAAGGCAAAAGAGAATTCCGCCGACGATCACGTAGTGGAAGTGCGCGACGACAAAGTACGAACCGGTGAGTTGCCAATTGAACGGTGCAGAGCCCAACATGACACCGGTTAAGCCTGCCACCAGGAACTGGAACAAAAACGCGATGCAGAAAAGCATCGGCGTTTTGAACTGAATCTTCCCACCCCACATGGTCGCGAGCCAGTTGAAAAGCTTAATTCCGGTAGGCACTGTGATCGCCATCGTCGTAAACACAAAAAAGGTATTCGCATTTGCATTCATCCCGACCGCAAACATGTGGTGGGCCCACACGCTCATGCTTACGAATCCGATGGCGATGGTGGCCCCAACCATCCCTGGATAACCGAATATCACTCTGCGAGAGAAGACTGGAATGATTTCCGAAGCGATCGCAAAGGCAGGGAGGATCAGTACATAGACTTCGGGATGCCCAAATATCCAGAAGAAGTGCATCCAGAGAACCGCTGAGCCGCCAGCCGCGATATCAAAGAAGTGACCGCCCAGATAACGGTCGATGAGCAGCATCAACTGCGCTGCCGTGAGCGTACTGATGGCCATGATGACCAGGAACCCCATGATCAGGTTGAGCCAGGCGAAAAGCGGCATTCTCCCCAGCGTCATCCCCGTACACCGCATGACCAAAATGGTGGTCACGATATTAATGGCTGTACCGACGCTGCCAACCCCGGAAAGCAAAAGTCCCGGCGTCCAGAAATCCGAGCTGTGGCCTGGCGAGAACATAAGCGACGTCAAGGGCGCGTAAGCGAACCATCCGACGTCGGGAGCATTTCCGCCATCGAGAAATCCGGTACCGCCAAAGAAGCTCGAGTAAAGGATCAACCCACCAAAGGCCGCCATCCAAAAGCTGAATGCATTCAGACGAGGGAAAGCCATGTCTCGCGCGCCGATCGTTAGCGGAACCATGTAATTTGGGAATCCAAAGACAAGAGGCATAGCCACGAAGAAGATCATCGTGGTCCCGTGCATGGTGAACATCCGGTTGAAGAGTTCTGGCGAGACGAAATCGTTCAGCGGCCGGATAAGCTGGAGGCGCATGAGCGTCGCTTCTATGCCGCCGATGGCCAGGAAAGCCAGGGCAAACAGGATGTACAAGATGCCGAGCCGTTTATGATCGACAGTGGTCAACCATCCGTAGACCTTGTCCACCAGCGGGCGGGGTGCAGCTACCGTCTCGGATAACGCTATTGATTCGCTCGACATCGGAGTCTCCAAGTACGCTGTGAGTTCATCTGTCTCCCGGTCACTTAAAGGTCTTCTCGACTCGCAGCACCAGCTTATGGCCGGTAGCGCGATTCTGCGCCCCAAACTCTTGATACCCGTTGGCATAAAAGAACCAGCTTCCGCTGTTCCAAACCATTCCGGGCCCTATCGCACCCACCTGTTCGGGCGAGTTGGGAAGCGCCACAGCGTCGATCTTTCCGTCGGTAATCTGCTTCAGGTAGTAGGCGTTAGGGCCTATCCACAGGCCTTTCCAAAGGTTGTACGCGGCCGTTGCGTTGAAATGAATGGCCTGGCCGGCCTGAGTGGTTTGCGCACCCGTGCTTATTGGAGGATTATTGTTTGTCGAGTTCCAGAGATAGTGAACCCGCCAACTCGTTTCAATCCGTTTTGCCGGAAATGCGGTGATCGCGTAATAGGGATGAACGGTGAAGGCGTTACTCCCGATATTAACGTTAGACGTTCGCGAATATTGCCCCGTGGGCAGGTCGAAATCCGCCACTACACGCTGGTCGATTGCCATGCCTAAAACTCGATGTTCGGGCCATTGCAGAATGAACGGCCCTACCGTCGTGGCGCCCAACCCCCCGGCCTCGCCCGAGGCTCCAGCATTCACATGCGCTGCTGAGAGGACAACTTCCACGCCGTACCAGCCTCCGAGAAATTGCTTATGGCTAAGCCATGCAATGTGCGTCAAACCGCTGATGCTGTTCACTTCGCCCGCGCCCGCAGCGTTTCCGGCCGAATCCGTGATTCTTCCGTCATGTGCCGCATCCCCAATCTGCTCGACGACAAATCCTGGTCCGGCTAGTCCGTCGAGAAAGCTGGTATCGCCGAGGTTGACGGCCGGCTCCGAAACGTGGCGGCTTTGGCCCGGCAAGGAAACGGACTGGAGGCCGATCAGCATAGCTACGGACAAACGTTTGGCCAACCATCCGTAGACCTTGTTCAGTAGCGATCCGCTAGCCATCGGCCGTTCTCCTTCTCCCCACTAACGGAGAGCCTCCAAGTACGCAGTGAGTTCGTCTATCTGCCGGTCACTTAACTGAAATGCGGGCATCAGTGCTCCAGGTTTAATGGAACTGGGATCTTGAATCCACTTACGAAGGTTTTCAGGCGTGTTGAGCGCTGCCCCGGAAGCGATCGTATCTCTGCTCATCAGGTGCGTTAAATCGGGTCCGAGCCGTCCATTCCCGGCTATGCCCGACACTCTGTGGCAGACCAGGCACGGGTTGGTCTCGAAGACGACCTTTCCTTGAGACACAGCGTCGGAGACGAACACGGATTGACGTTGTTGTTCAATCCATCGGTCGAAATCCGCACGCTTTTCGACATAAACGCGTAGGAGCATCTTGGCATGCTGGACTCCGCAGTATTGTGCGCATTGGCCCAGATAAACGCCGGTTTCGTGCGGCTCGATCCACATACTATTCGGATGATTCGGGATGAGGTCCGTCTTCCCTGCAAGACGTGGCGCCCAAAAACTGTGATCCGTATCCGCGGAAAGCAGCGTGAGGAAAGTCGGAGTTGGGTGAGCCGGATCACTTACCGGTACGTGCAGTTCATTCGCAGTCACGACATCCAGTCCGGGGTAGCGATACTCCCACCAAAACTGATGACCGATGACAGTGACTTCGATGGCATCGTGAGGTTTCGCGGCTTCCTGAACGTTCGCAATCACTCGGACGGTCGCCAGGAACAAAACTAAGACAATCAGAACCGGGATTACTGTCCAGGCTGTTTCCACTTGAGAGCTGCCGTAAACCTGCGGTGGTTCCCGCTTATCGTCGTGAGCCTTCTCTCTGAATGTCATTACTGCGTAAGCGAGCAAGCCGAATACGAGGACAAACACTGCTGCCGTAAGCGCAAGTACAAAAAGAGACAGCTCATAGATCGATTGCGCCGGAGTTGAGACCGGACTGAATATGCTTGTCGGGCTCGAAGGTCCATGCGCGGGGTCAGCCAGGGCGATTGCCGTTGCGAAACAATAGACCGCGAGAGCTGGTACCTTCCGTGTGGCGGCTCTGGTCACGACTAGCACCCTCCCGATGCTTGGTCCTGGCGTCAATGGTTAGTTGACTAACGAGACAAATGCACAATCGCTACAAACGCCCGCTTGAACACATAGGTTCTCGCTGGCGGCCTGGCCCGGAAACTCTACCGGACCGCTGAACGTGAAGATGGTCCTGTGATCCAACTAGCCGGCCAGGGCGCGTGGGGCCGTTCCATTCGGACATGCAAGAGCCAAGCGGATCGTCTTCGTACTCGTTTTGTTCATTTGCCGTCGCGGCCGCTTGACCAAACCAAACTAGGCAATATGCACGCCATCAGTCACCCTTTAGTAATCAAGCAAATTGCCCGAAACGCATAAGTCACCGCGTCACTATGTCGACAATGCTGTCGCCTGCAAGTCACGTCTGAGGTCCCAGGGTCGTCCTAAACCTAGAACGGCAATTCGAGTAAGGGTCTTTGCGGCCGCCGCTGCTTGGAACGAGAAGCGGCGCGCCGGTATGAAAGTTCTGCGCTGGATGTCGCGATATCCGGCAACGCCCCCAGTGGCCGAGGCCGGAGCGCTGACGTTGTTGGGCGGCGGTGAGCGCTGCGCCTTTGAATCGGCGGAACCGAGTTTTGCGCCGATCGCGAGTCAAAGCCCTGCGCTGTGAGCTTCGAGACGCGGCAGCTCTTACGGCGCAGCGTACAGCGCCTCGCTGAATTCCTCGAAACGAAGCTGGAACTGGTGATGTTCGCGTATGAGGAACGCCTTGTGCAGTTCGGCGTCGATATCGAAGGTCCCTGGAGCGGTGAGCGTGTTCCTTCCGGCATTACCGAACTGTCCCGGAGGAGCTTCGACGTACGCAGCCCGGTTGTACTAATCCGAGGTGGTTTGGGGCGAAGCATTAGCGGGACCGCCCACGTAGTTCGGCCGATCGTGGCCCACGTCCGTGCTCGAGTTGTCTACGCCGCCGATCGTCAAAGTCACCGGTACGCCGTCCTGGAGGGTCATTATTCCGCCGGTTTGCCAGCCGCCGATGACGCCATTGAGCGCCCGATTGGTGATATTCACAAGCTTTCCTTTGCCGACCGGCAGGTCGTACAGGACGGACGTGACCCAGCGTTGCGGCACATTGAACGCCGACAGACCGCGCTCGCACTCGATGCAATAGCTGTTCTGCGGGAAAAGCGTGTCATAGCCTTGCACGCGAATGCCGCTGGAGTCATCGATCGATTTGGACCAGGTGTAGGAACTGATGACGCTCACGCCATGGCTGAAACGCCTGGTAACCTTGAAGGTCAGCGAATTGTAGTTGGCGTTGACGCCGTCCGCGACCAACTGGAGAACGCCGAAGTCGGACCAAGGCAGACGCGAGATGGCGCTGCCCACGGTTCCGGGAATACCCTGGTCGACGTCCTCTAACCCGTATAGATGATGGCTCTCGGAACCCAGGTAGCCGGCCTCAATCGCCCAATTCGAATTGACCTGGCGCTGGACGTTCACCAGGTACTGCTCGGTATACGCCGTCAAGTTGTTATAGGAATTTGCGTACCCGTAAGGCGCCGGAAATGCCGGCCCTGAGCCACCGGCGCCAACCGGGGTGACGGCATTCGCCCATGTGGCGGGCAGTCCCGTCAGGACGCCGGATCCTGTACTCCAGGTTGGCTGACCAAGGTTTGCAGTCAGGTTCAGACGTACGCCCAAATTGCGCGCCATGTCAAAGTACATGGAGTTGCCGCCGTCCTGGACGAAGAACGTTCCGTACGCGATTCGGACTACGGTCTTCGAATCGGGCGAATAGGCGACGCCGACGCGCGGCGCAAGGTCGTTGTATCTCGTCTGAGCGAGGGCATAATTCTCCAGGCCGTTGCTGCAGACGGCGGGCGTAGAGGACCAGGTGAAAGGAATGGGAGGGCTGGCTGTATAGGGATTCGAGCAGTTTCCCTGCCGGATGAAGTAAGGCTCCTGGGATGTGGGGGCGTTGGAGGACGCGTAGATGTGCGGCAGCACGATATCGAAATAGTTCCCGAGGGTGTCGGTGAAGGGCGGGGTCAACTCCCACCGGGCCCCTAATGTCAGGGTGAGTTTGGGCGTAATCTTCCAGGTATCGTCGATGTACGCCGCCTCCGCATTGCGCTGGAAATTCGCCACGGCGTCCTGAAACGCCACCGAGGATTGATAAATGTCGCCCAGCAGAAATTCGGCGAAGGCGTCGCCCCCGGTATGGGTCAAGCTCTGGGTGGCGTTGGGCTGGAACATAAAGCTACCCCGCAGGAATTGATTACCTAACGTATCGAAATTCTGGCGATTGTATTCGAACCCGAATTTTAAGGTATGTTTGCCTTTAATCCAGGACAGGTTATCCACGAACTGAGCCGTGTTGTCGGCGATCTGATAGGGGTCGTCGGTCCCGTCCCCCAGGGTGCTGAAACCGTCTCCGTTGAACGAGATGGATGGCACGCCCCACTGTACGGGCGGGCCTGCCTCCAAATTGGGAATACCCAGCGATCCCACGGTGTTGACGCTGAAGGCGTCTGCCGTGCTGATCGCGTTAAAGATGCGCGAGTAGCCGAAGCGCGCTTCGTTCACGACATTGGGCGAAAGAGTGCGCGTGTTCGAACCGAGGTACTGCTCGTATCCGGTAGTGACCTTGGTTCCAGCGATGCTCAGTCCGCCGCTCTTTTGAACCTCGTTGCCCCAGCTATAACGGCCGCTCCACTGCGATTTATCCGATTCGATGAAATCCATACGGATGACGAATCCGCTGCGGTTGAAGGGAGACTGGTTGTTCTGGACGTAGTTGTTCACATAGCCGGGCAACTGCGCGGCGTCGTAGTACTTCAACAGTTCCTGTGAGATCGGACTGATCTGGTTCGCCGGAATGATGAGGCATACTTCTTTGGCGGCACGATGCATCGTTTTCCATCAGAGCCCACGTCAAAGGGATTCTTTTCCGCCTGGCAGGGATCACCCCCATTTGACGGCGAACAGCTGATGCGATGGACAGAGCAGCTTTACAACTACTACTTGGATTTCTTCAGGCCCGATCATGTCGAGCCTTTCGCCGTTCTGCTGCGCCGCAATCCCATCAACGCGGGCGGAGGCGTGGAGATGGGTAACTCCTTTATCGGTACCTTCGATACGCATACTAGAGTGGACCCGTTCAAGCTGACCCTGGCGCACGAGATGGTGCCTACGTTTGTGGGGAATCTAGGTGGCTCCCCGGGCGAGGATGCTTCCTGGTACGCCGAAGGCGCAGCGGTCTACTACGAACGCCTGCTGCCTCTGCGCGCCGGCCTCATCTCAGCCGACGAGTTTGTGCACAATCTCAACTCTACTGCGGCGCGCTACTACACCGACGCGCTCAACCACACTCCCAACAGCGAGATCGCCGCCAATTTCTGGGCCGACACACGCATCCGTGTCCTTCCTTACGACCGCGGTTCCCTGTATCTTTCCGTAGTCGATAGCCGGGTGCGCGCCGCATCTGGAGGAAAGCGTTCGCTCGACAATCTGATTCTCGCCATGATCGGCCGCAAGCGTGGCGGCCTGGCCATGGACCAGGCTGCATGGCGCGCCGTCCTCACGAAGGAGCTGGGATCATCCGGCATCTACGAGTTCGATGCAATGTTAAGAGGCGACCCGGTTCTGCCTGCATCGTCCGCCTTCGGCCCATGCTTTCGTCGCACGGCGAAAATGCTCCGCCGGTACGAGCTGGGTTTCGAGCCGAAGGTGCTCATCGAGCCGGCGCGCATTGTGCGAGGACTGATTCCGGGCTCCGCGGCGGAGCGGGCGGGACTACGTAACGGCGATCACATCCTGAAGCCAGTGCCGCAGGATGGCATCCAAGGCGATCAGACCGCACTGCTCCATCTGGAGATTCTGCGCGATGGAAAGCAATTTCCGCTCGATTATCTGCCACGCGGAGAGACTGTCGAAGCCTACCAATGGGAGCGCGTCCCCGGAATACCTGAAACGGCTTGCGCCTTGCCCGCCACCATCGACGCCAGGCGATAAAGTCCAACGCGGACGCTGGCCGCTGACCTAAGCGTTTGTAGCTCCCGATGCCGAACGAGTTGCCCGCGCTATTTCAGACACCGCCCTAAGTCAACGCGGCGAGAACTTTGTCAATATCGGCCGCGTCATTGTACACCGAGGGCGAGATGCGGACGCGGTGGGGGTAGACTGCAATATCGACGTTCGCTCGCTTGAGCTTTGCTGCGAAGTCTCCGGCGTCTTTTTTCGCGAATGTCACGATCGGGGAGATGCTCTCCGCGGGCGTCATCGGTTCGAACCCGAGCCGCGGCATCTCTTTATGCAAACGGAGCAGAAGGGGCTTCCGGTGGGCCTGAATGTTCTCGACGCCCAGTTGCTGGATGTAGTTCAGCGAGTAATTCACACAAGCTGCCGTTGTGTTTGAAACTGTGCCGACTTCGAAATGGCCGCCGGCCCCGCCGGCCTGCTTCCAGTCCATCACGGTTTCGCCGGGCGGGTCGTACGGAAAGACGTGATATTGCATTTGAGCCAATTGCCGGAATCCGTACTGGCTGCGCTGAATCCGGTCCAGGCGATCCTCGCGCACGTAGAGAAACCCGAGGCCCATATCGCCCATGAGCCACTTGTAGCTGGAGCAAGCCAGGAAATCGACGCCGCTGGCCCGGACATCCACGGGAACCGCTCCGGCCGCCTGCACGGCGTCCCCATATACCATCGCGCCGCGGGAATGAGCCAGATCGCACACCGCTTTCAAGTCGTGCTGAAACCCGTTAATCATGGAGACCAGCGACACAGCTACGAGCTTAGTCTTTGAATCGATGACCTTATCGAGGTCCCCCAATTCGATGCGCCACTCGCGCGGGCGAACAATGCGGACTTCCAGACCCGATTTCGCGAGCTCGCCGTATTGGTACAGCGAGCCTTCGAAGTGCAAGGCGTCGGTAACGATATTCCCGCCGCTCCGCGGCAGATCGAGGCCCGCGGCAATCAGGTTCTCGCCAACTGTTGTGCTGGGCACGAAACTGATCTCGGACGGCTGACCATGAATCAGTCTGGCAAACTGAGCCTTGGCCTGGTTCTGCAACTCGCCGGCATAATCCGGAACGCCTCCGCCGCCGCCGGCCTTGTATTCGAGATATTGCTGAACCGCCCGGGCTGCGCCAATTCCGATCGGATGCCAACGCGCATTGTTGAGACAGGTTTCGGCCTTCACGACGCCGAATTCCGACTTCGCCGGCAATCCTGGAACGGTGGTTGCCGCACCCATCCGGGATTGTAGCTGCGCTGCCCCAGCGGCGAGGAGCAAACCTCGACGGGATACACCCATGGCTTAATGTTCCTTTCCGAATTGTCTCACCGCGTGAATCATCGCACGGCGCTTTGGAGGAAGGCGGCGTCGTTCTTCAGTTGGCGATAGGCCTGTTGGTTATCGTACATCATATGACCGCCGAGATAGCAACCGGTGGCGACGTTGCGGCAGAACCCGGAGGGCTGAATGTGCTCCATGAGATAGTTATTAATCTCCTGCAGCGCCACCGTCCTGCCTCTCCTCCACCCAATCGCGGACAGCATCTTTCCACATGCCTCCTTCGTAGGCGGACAGGAGCATCTCGATGAACTGGCGTTCTCTCGGTGGCGATTTAACCGGCATGAGCTTTACGGAGTCGAGGTTGGCCGCCATCGGCTGGGTCTTCTGGGCCCCCGCGCGTGGTCGCCAGTGGTCACCCGAAGTCTGTAAGTAAGTGTATGAGTCTTTGGTAGCGCTAAAGGGAGTCGAACTCGCATTTAAGCGGATTTCAAGGGGTCTTAGAACTCTCTGTTCTCTGCGCAGAGGTGTGCGCCAAACTGCCATCGTCACCGAAGTCGCATTCTCCCCCAAGCTACTCAGATCCTTGATCGGTACCACGCCAAAGAATCTTTGCACCGCGCCGCTCAATCCATCTTCGGCGCAACCAGCGAAGGCAAGCAATGGGCAACAGCGCGCCGCACGGAGCTGGATGCCGGCCAACTGCACGCCATCGTCCACGCTCTGCGGCCGCATGCCGCCGCTTCCGCTGAGGCTACCAAATGTGCGCTGTACATATTCCGCAATCGCGCGCGCATGCGCTACCCGAAATTTCACGCCCAGGGTCTGTGTACCTCCACCGGCGTCCTTGAGGCTGGATGCAAAGTGGCGATTGGAACTCGCCTCAAACGGTCTGGCATGCACTGGACTGTCAATGGCGCAAATGCCATCATCGCTCTGCGCTGCTCGAAACTCAGCGGACGCTTTCAGGACTTCTGGGAACGTCGCTTCGGCCACGCTGCCGCATGATTACGATCCCTCAAATCCGGCCTGCGCCCACAGCTCAGGAAGTCCACCCGGAAGCCGCACTACATGTCGGCGACCGAGCAAGCAAAGATCGAGATGGTCGCGCCCAGCTACTTCAGGAACATCGTTGTAATCTTGTCGGAAATGGGGCTGCGTTACAAAAAAGAACTCCTTCCGATGAAGAAGGAACAAGTCGATCTCGAAAACGGACTGGTGCACATTGCGGAATCGAAGACGGCGAACGGCATTGGCGATATGCCACTGACCCAGGTTGCCATCGAGGCGTTCCGGCGTCAAATGGACGAGACGGCGGGAAGCAACTACCTGTTCCCCAGCCCGAAGCTGGGAACGCAGAAACCGTATATGACCAAATTTCGCCCCATACGAACTTCGGCACACGTTCGCTACCCGGCTGAGTGCGGGCGGCGTCGCCGATCACATGGTGACGCAGATGTTAAGACAGGGCGATGCCGAGGTCTTCAAGCTGTACAGTCAGGCAAACCTCGGAATGATGCGCGAGGCGCTTACCAAGCTGGACCGGCAGGCGAACGAGCGGGGAGTTTTGTGCACGATGAAGGCAAGCTAAAACGATTTTGTGCACATTTTTGGCACAATTGCCTTCCTGTATTCACTCCAAAGGGAGACGAAGCATCAATTCTGAGGGGTTTTTTGGTCGGGCCGGCGAGATTCGAACTCGCGACCTCTTGCACCCCAAGCAAGCGCGCTAGCCAGGCTGCGCCACGGCCCGAACCTTTGTATTATACAACGCCGTATATCGTTCAATCCAACATATCGAGCGCCGCCTGCATTTCGCTCTGCGCGTGCCCGTCGCCCTTTCGCCCCGCGGCATCCACGCCGTCGCGGTACATCGCGCGCGCGTCGTCCGTCCGCCCCATCCTCTCCAGCGTTTGCCCGCCATGGAAATACCCCGCGGGATAGTCGGGATGCGCTTCAATCAGCGCGTGGAACTCGCGCATCGCCGCATCGTAATCCGCCGCATTCTTGTATTCCATCGCCAGCCCATACCGCGCGAATGCGTCGTTCGGGTTCTGTTCCAGCATGCTCTTCAGCGTCTCTAACCGTGTGCTCGCCATGGTTGTGCTACGATACCTCCGAAATGTCGTGCCCGTATTTCTATCCCAGCATGCCGCGGTCCTTGCCTTCCGATCCGCAAGCCGCCTTGCTTCCCCTGGGCGACGATTGGTCCGGCGCCTGCCGCGCGGCGCCCGATCATCCCTGGCAGCCCGACGCCGCCACTCTGCGGCCGCTCTGCAATCTCGGCTACGCCCGCGGCGCCTGCAGCCGTTTTCCGGATGACGACGGGCCCGACGCCGTCCGCTTCACCATCTCCGGCGACGATGGCGCCACTCTTCGACTCTACTACGTTGTCGAGCGCAATCACCACCCCTTCGCGCACGGCCCGCTCGCCTGGTCGCGCGCCATCGCAGTCTTCGACGAGCCCCCGGAGAGCCCGTCTCTGCGCCGCCAGGCCCAAGCTTATGTCGAAAGTTATTTGCGGCGGAAATCCGACGCCGCAACCGTCCCCCCGGCATCTGTATCGGTATGATCGAAGGCAAGCCCGCACGTGAATCCGCATCGGAATACTGCGAGTTAGCGCTACCCAACGACGCCAATGGTCTCGGCAACGTCCTCGGCGGCAAAGTTATGCATCTGGTCGACCTCGCCGGCGCCATGGCCGCGATGCGGCACGCGCGCCGGGCCGTGGTCACGGCTTCCGTCGATAGTCTCCACTTCCTGCACCCCGTGCGCATCGGCCAATTGTTGATTCTGCGGTCCTCGGTGAACCGCGTATTCCGCACATCCATGGAAGTGGGCGTGAAGGTCTTCGCGGAGAATCTTCTCACGGGCGACACGGTTCATACCTGCTCGGCTTATCTCACGTTTGTAGCTCTGGACGCCGATGGCAAAGTCACTCCCGTCGCACCCGTGATTCCCGAAACCGAGCAGGAACAGCGCTGGTATCGCCAGGCGGCGGAACGCAGGGAATATCGCCTCGCGATGCGCCATCGAAGGAGCTCCGAGCGTGTCTGAGCCGGCTCGGCGCTCGCTGTACAGTGCGGTCAGGCCCCTCTTGCTGCTCGTAATTGCCACAGTGAGCAATCTGCCGGCTGCCGACGTGCGCGGAAGATGGAGCGGAACTGTGGAAATGCATGGCGGCCAAATCGGCATCGTAGTGACATTGAGCCAACATGGCCAGGAACTCTCCGGTTCTATTTCGACCAGTGACGATACCGAGCCTTCGCCCATTGAGAACGGGGAGATCCGGGGCGATACAGTGACATTCGAGATGCATGACAATGCCAATCGGATAGTCAAGTTTCGGCTGGCTCTCACAGATGGTTTGATGCGCGGCGAAGCTAGTCTTGGCGATCGAGTTTCCAAGATCGAGTTATCCCCGGCGTCGGACTCGGGATTCTATCCAATCGCCGGGGGCCTCCTTTCGTCGCCTCCATTGCTGCTAAGACAAGTCGAGCCCGCATACACTGAGGAGGCCCGCGCAGCGAGAGTCCAGGGAGTGGTAGTGTTACAAGTCGAAATAGATCCTGGCGGCAAGGTAGCTATGGGTCACATTACAGTGATTCGTAGCCTTGGCTTGGGACTCGATGAGAAGGCCATCGAAGCGGTGAAGAAGTGGAAGTTCAAACCCGCTACCCGTAACGGAACACCCGTAACGGCGAAAGCGACGATTGATGTGAACTTCCGGCTGTGACCACCGGCTCAGAGCCTGGAAAGAGCCGCTCGGCTCCGGTTGGCTTATCCCGTAATGCGCGCCTCGCTGCCCGGTCGCTGGTCCGAACGCAGCCCGCTACAATTGAAGCGTGGCCCTCACCTGTTACTTGGACGCGTTCTCGGGGATCAGCGGCGATATGACCGTAGGCGCGCTGGCCGATGCCGGCGCGGACCAAAACGCCATTGCCGCGGCCGTCTCGTCGCTCAATGCCGGCGCCGCCGTCTCGTTCGAAAAGGTCAAGCGGGGCGGGATCGGCGCCACCAAGTATCGCGTGGCGGCCGAAGAGACCCGCAAACACCGGCATCTGCCGCACATCGTCAAGATGATCGAAGCCGCGGAGCTGTCTCCGCGCGCGAAACAGAACGCCATCGCCGTGTTTCGCAAACTCGGCGAAGCCGAAGCCGAGGTACACCAGGTTCCCATCGAGAAAGTGCATTTTCATGAGGTGGGCGCGGCCGATTCCATCGCCGATATCGTTGGCGCCTGCGTCGCCTTGGACGCGCTCGGCGTCGACGCCATCGTGTGTTCGCCGGTGAACGTCGGCAGCGGCGCCGTGAATACCGAGCACGGCGTGCTGCCCGTGCCCGCGCCCGCAACCGCCCTGCTGCTGCGCGACGCGCCGGTCTACTCGCAGGGGCCCGCTTTCGAATTGACCACGCCCACCGGCGCCGCCATCGCCGCCGCCCTGGCGCAGCGCTTCGGTACGCTCCCATCCATGAAGATCGCGCGCACCGGCTACGGCGCCGGCGATCGCGAATTTCCCGGGCAAGCCAATGTACTGCGCGTCATCCTCGGCCAGGCCACCGGCGCCCAGGAAGCGCTAAGTGTCTCCGTCATCGAGGCGAATATCGACGATTCCAACCCGCAGGTGTTAGCCTACGCCACGGAGCGTCTGTTCGAAGCGGGCGCGCTCGATGTGACGCTGCAGCCCATCCTCATGAAGAAGGGCCGGTCCGGCAATCTGCTGCGCGTCATCGCCAAGCCTGAAGACCGCGAGCCGCTGGCGCAGATTGTCTTCCAGGAAACATCCACCCTGGGCCTGCGCATCTATTCCGCCGAGCGGCGCGTGCAGGCGCGCACCTGGACGGAAGTCGCGACGCCCTACGGAAAAGTGCGTGTTAAAATCGCCGGCGAAGGCGCTTATGCTCCAGAATATGAGGACTGCCGCAGACTCGCGCTCGCATCCGGCGTTGCACTGAAACAAGTCATCGCCGAAGCCAATTTCGCATACCTCAACCTATCCCGATGAAATACTATCTCACCACTCCGCTGTATTACGTGAATGCCGCGCCTCACATCGGCCACACTTACACCACCATGGCCGCCGAAACCATCGCGCGCTACAAGCGCATGAAGGGCTTCGACGCGGTGATGTTCACCGGCACCGACGAGCACGGCCAGAAGGTGGAGCGCGCCGCCGAAGCCACCGGCAAATCGCCGCAGGAGTTCGCCGATACCATCTCCGCCGAATTCCGCAAGCAGTGGGAGAAGCTCAACATCCGCGTGGACCGCACCATCCGCACCACCGACCCGCGCCATCACAAGGTGGTGCAGTGGCTGTTCCAGCGCTGCATGGAAAACGGCTTCATCCACAAGGGCAGCTACACCGGCCAGTATTGCGTTTACGACGAGCTCTACGTTAACGACGCCAAGCCGGGGGACCCTTGCCCGGAATGCGGCCGCATCACCGAGACCGTTACCGAGGAAAACTATTTTTTCAAGCTTTCGGCTTTCACCGCGAAGCTGCTCGAACTCTACGAATCGCAGCCCGGTTTCATTCAGCCCGAATCGCGCCGCAACGAGGTAATCTCCTTTGTGCGTGAGGGTCTTCACGACCTGTCCATCAGCCGCACCACTCTCAAATGGGGCATCCCTCTGCCGGTGGAGGGCAAGCACGTTTTCTACGTCTGGTTCGATGCGCTGATCGGTTACATGAGCGCCGTGGATGGCGAAGATCTCTGGCCCGCCGACCTGCACCTGATCGGCAAGGAAATCGTGCGCTTCCACGCGGTCTTCTGGCCGGCGTTCCTGATGGCCGGCGGCGCGCCGCTGCCCAAGCAGGTCTTCGCGCACGGCTGGCTGCTGTTTGAAAACGACAAGATGAGCAAATCGCGCGGCAACATCGTGCGCGCCGAACCCATCCGCGAAGTGATGGGCGCGGACGCCCTGCGCTACTTTCTGCTGCGCGAAATCGTCTTCGGACAGGACGGCAGTTTCAGTTACGACGCGCTGGTGGGCAGGTACAATTCCGACCTCGCCAACGGCCTGGGCAACCTTGCCAGCCGCACGCTGACCATGATTCATCAGTATCGCGGCGGCGTTGTTCCCGAAGGCGCCGATGCCGAGATCGGCGTGGTGGCGAACTCCACCATTCAAGCCGTGCAGGACGCGTTCGACCGCTTCGAATTCTCCAAAGGCCTCGAAGCCGTGTGGGGATTGATCTCGGCGGTGGATAAATTCATCGTGCAGCGCGCCCCGTGGAAGCTGGCGAAACAGCCCGGCGACGAAGCGCGCCAGCAGCTCGATTCCACGCTCTATACCGCGGCTGAGGCGCTGCGCATTGCCACGGCGCTCCTTTCGCCGGTACTGCCGCAATCGGCTCCCAAGATCTGGGCGCAGCTCGGTATGACGGAATCCGTCGAATCGGTGCGCTTCGGCGCGCTGGAATGGGGCGGCTTGCAGGCCGGCCAGAAGATCGGCGAGGTGGTCGGAGTTTTTCCGCGAATCGAACTGAAGGAAGCCGTCGCAAAGATGCGCGACCTGGAAGAGAAAATCTCCGCCGAGCAAGCGGTCCTGGTGGGGCGGGCCCATGGCCTGCCAACCGAAAAAGAAGCCGCCGAATCAGCCAAGATCCCCGCCGACGATTTCTTCAAGGTCGACCTGCGCGTGGGCTTGGTCCTCTCCGCCGAGCGCGTCAAAGGTTCCGACAAGCTGATGCACATGAAAGTCGATATCGGCGAGCCGGAGCCGCGCACCATAGTCGCGGGCATCGCCGAGGCATATACGCCGCAGCAATTGCTCAATCGCAAAGTAGTGATCGTCGCCAACCTGCAGCCGCGCAAGTTGCGGGGCATCGAATCGAACGGCATGATTGTCGCGGCGTCCATTGAGGGCGGCCAGCCGGTGCTGGCGGGGTTCCATGAGGACATCCCCGCCGGAGCACGTTTGAAGTGAACCTGACAGATTCGCACTGTCACCTGGATCACGAGCAGTTCCACGCAGACCGCGAGGCGGTAATCGATCGCGCCCGCGCCGCCGGCGTGGAATGCATGATGGCGATAGGCGCCGGCGATGGTCCGCCCGATCTCGAAGCCGGCATCCGCCTGGCCGATCGCTACCCTTTTATATACGCCACGGTCGCCGTGCATCCGCACGAAGCGTCGAAAGCCACTGAGGAAACTTTCGCGCGCCTGCTCCAGCTTGCGCAGCATCCCAAAGTGCTGGCCATCGGCGAGATGGGCCTCGATTATCACTACGACTTTTCGCCGCGCCTGGTGCAGCGTGAAGTCTTCGAGCGCCAGCTCGATGTGGCCGCCGAAGCGCGCAAGCCCATCGTGATCCACACGCGCGAAGCCTGGGCCGATACGCTCGAAGTGCTGCGCGCGCACTGGCGCGGCGAGGGCATCATGCACTGTTTCACCGGCGATGAGGCGCAGGCGCGCCAGGCGCTCGACCTGGGGTTCTATCTCAGCTTCGGCGGCGTATTGACGTTTCCGAAAGCCGAAACCGTGCGCCAGGCCGCGCGCATCGCGCCCGCGGATCGCATCCTCGTCGAGACCGATTGTCCCTATCTCGCGCCCGTGCCGCGGCGCGGAAAGCGCAATGAACCCGCATTCATCGTCGATACCGCGGTCCGTCTCGCGGCGGTTCGCGGATGCGCGCCGGAGGCCATCGCGGAGCAAACCTCGCGTAACTTTCAGCACTTATGTTTGCGGCGTACGCCCCCTAACGGGTAAACTGGTTAGCATTAGATGAATTTAGGCAAGTTGGGGCAAGCCCTCTCCGCCAGGGAAATTTTCGACCTGATTCAGCATGAGCTGGAACTGGTGGAACAGAGGATTTCCTCGGAATCCGTAGCGTCCGTCGAGGCGGTGACTGCCATCGGCCAGTACCTGCAATCGGCCGGTGGCAAGCGTCTTCGCCCCGCGCTGCTGTTGCTTTCCGCCAAACTCGCCGGCAACGGCGGACGCACCGCGGTTCAACTGGGCGCGGTGGTAGAGCTCGTCCACGCCGCCACTTTGGTGCACGACGACGTCATCGACGCCGCGCAGACGCGCCGCGGACGCCCCTCGACCAACTTCAAGTGGGGCAACCATACCTGCGTGCTCGCCGGCGACTGGCTCTACATGCAGGCGTTCCAGATTGCGCTGCGCGAGCGCAATTTCCAGATTCTGGAACTGCTCATCGGCCTCACCCAGATGATGGTGGAAGGCGAGTTGATCCAGCTCGAGCGCATCGGCCGCATCGGCGTCACCGAAGCCGACTGCATGGAACTGGTGGACCGCAAGACCGCGTGCCTCTTTTCCGTTTGCGCCCGCCTGGGCGCGCTGGCCGGGAACGCGGACGCGCAACTCCAGGAAAAGCTGGGCGAATACGCCTGGAACCTGGGCATGGCGTTTCAACTGGTGGACGACGTGCTCGATTTCACGGCCCGCGAGAAGACGCTCGGCAAACCCGTCGGCGGCGATCTGCGCGAAGGCAAGGTGACGCTGCCGCTGGTGTATGCGCTGGAGTGCGCGTCTCCCGGCGAACGCCGTCTGGTAGAAGTCATTCTGCAGCAGCGTAGCTACGACGAAGTGCCGTTCGCGCGCATCCTGGCGCTGCTCGAAAAGTATCGCGGCATTGAGCGCGTCAAAGAGCGCGCGCAGACCTTCACGGATAAGGCCCGCAACATTATCGGCGAATTTCCGGAGTCGCCATACCAGCGTGCGCTGATGACAGTTACCGAGTTAATCACTGAGCGCGATCACTAAACGGGCCGTGGCGCACGGGGCGCCCTCACGTGGCTATGTGCGATTCGGGGTGCTGCGTCGCTTTCACCGGCCCCGGAATTCGAGAACGGTCTCGGCTAGGCAACCAGTCTGAATGGGGGAGCCATTTCGCGCGGACGCCATTGCCAGAAAGGAATTTGCACTGGCTCGATCAGACCACGGTCTACGCTGCAAAGATTCGGAAGCCCGGAGCGCCGCACGTTATGATGAATGCCATGAGCCAAGTTGCCGAGAGCCCGACAGTTCTGGACGATCTGGTCCGGCGAATCGCAGAGCGGTTCTCCCCCGAAAAGATCATCCTCTTCGGCTCTAGCGCGCGGGGCGACGCGGGTCCGGATAGCGACATCGACCTGTTGGTGTTGTTTTCAGAGGTCGGCGATCCAAACAAGCGTGCGGCGGAACTCTACGCATCGCTGGTGGAATTTCCCCGCCCCATGGACATCGTCGTTTCGACCACTTCCCGTTTCGAACGTTACCGGAACGTGGTCAATACTGTCTACTGGCCGGCCTCGCGTGAAGGCAAAGTCCTCTATGAACGTGCCGCCTGAGGTTGTTGAAGTACTCCGGCAATGGGTTCGTAAAGCGGAGCATGACCTCGAAGCGGCAAGCCGGATCATGGCAACCGAGGAAGGTTGCCCCTTCGATACGGTCTGTTTTCATTGTCAGCAGGCAGCCGAGAAGTACTTGAAATGCCTGCTCACTTACTTGGGCATTCAGGCGCCCCGAACCCACGACCTGAAAAGCGCTCGCGGCGCTCATTCCTTTGGAAGTTCCCGCTACGGGCGGAAGATCTTGTCGAACTGAATCCGGTATGCCGTCGATGTTCGCTATGCGGATGATTGGCGCGAACCGCAATTGAGTGATGCCAAACGGGCTCTTGCGCTGGCATCGAAGGTTCGGGCCGCAGTCCGTGAGTCGCTGCCGCCTCCCGTGGTCGATTAGTTGGCGGTCCTGAACCGCTTTTACGAAACTGGCCGAATGCGCGTTGTAGGAATCGTGGACGAAGACCAGCGGCATCATTTCCCGTTGCCTCACTGCGGACAAAATTCATCAAAGGTCCGCCCACGAAATTACCGGACGGAACCTCGCCAATCCCAAATCGCCGGGGGCGCCCCGGCACGCTAGACCTGGACCGTTGACGGCCGCCAACATCCCGCCCCCCCAGCACTTCTGATCGGCCCGATAAATTCTATTTATTCGACACCTCCCGCCGCCTCTGATAGGCTTCGCCTAGGGGCTGCTACGCCAAGCCGGCGTGGAACTCCGCTCCTCCGTCGTGAGCGCATGCCGTCCTGGCATGCCGCGCAACAATCTTTTACCAAGAGAGGGTGTACGATGACGGTTTTGACCGACCAGCAAAAAAGCGAATTTGTAACGCGCGGCTTTTCCCGCCGCCATTTCGGCCGGCTCGGCGCCATGCTCGCCGCCGGCGCGTCGCTGCCTTTCTATAACGAACCGGCCCTGGCGCAGCTCTCGGCCGTTCGCGACATGCCGCCCGACGCGGTGCGCATCAACGCCAACGAGAACCCCTTGGGCCCGTGCGCCGAGGCCGCCGCCGCCATCCAGACGATTGTCCAGAAGGGCGGCCGCTACATGTATGAAGAGACCTTCGGCTTCCAACAAACCATGGCCGAAACGGAAGGTCTGAAGCCCGACTACGTGCAAGCCTACGCCGGTTCCAGCGCCCCGCTGCATCAGGCCGTGCTGGCGTTCACTTCGCCCTCGAAGCCTTTCGTGACCGCCAATCCGGGATACGAGGCCGGCGAGCGCGCCGCCAAATTCGTCGGCGCCAAAGTAATCGCCATTCCGCTGACTTCGTCCTATTCTCACGACGTCAAAGCCATGGCCAAGGCCGATCCCAACGCCGGCCTGATCTACGTTTGCAATCCCAACAACCCCACCGGCACCCTGACGTCGCGGGAAGATATCGAGTGGCTGCTTGAGAATAAGCCGAAGGGCTCGGTGCTGCTTCTCGACGAAGCCTACATCCACATCGCCGGCGCGCCCATGAGCTCTTACCTGGTGGCCAAGGATAAGGACATCGTAATTCTCCGCACCTTCTCCAAGATTTACGGCATGGCCGGATTGCGCGCCGGCGCCGCGCTCGGCCGTCCCGACCTGTTGCAGAAGATCGCGAACTATTCCGCGGGCGCGATGCCCGTCACCGGAATGGCCGGCGCAGCCGCCAGTCTGAAGTCGAAGACCGTCGTGCCCGAGCGCCGTAAGATCATCGCCGGCGTCCGCGGCGACGTCTTCGAATTCCTGGAAAAGAACCGCTTTCACTACGTTCCTTCCGTCTCCAACAAGTTCATGGTCGACGTCAAGCGCCCCGGCAATGAGATCATTGAAGCCATGCGCAAGGAGAAGATCTATATCGGTCGCGTCTGGCCCAGCTGGCCCACCTACGTGCGCGTTTCCATCGGCACGCAGGAAGAAATGAACAAGTTCAAAACGGCGTTTCTCAAGGTGATGGCTTGAATCTTGCGCTCCTCCATGGCGAGCGGAAGGGCCCTTACGGGTGGACGCAGTTCTTTGGAGACTGCTCGGGGGGGCTCATCGCCGCCCTGATTGCCCTGCCTTACGGACTCGCCATGGCGGCGCTGATGGGCCTGCCGCCGGTGCTCGGGGTGTTCACTTCCATTCTTACCGCGCCGGTGATCGCGCTGCTCGGGCGCAACCCGGTGCTGATCGGCGGCACCGCCAGCGCCACCGTTCCCTTCATCGCCATGGCGGTGCGCAACCAGGGCATAGGCGGCGCCGCTAAAGTCTCCATCGTAGCCTCGGTAATCATGATGGGCTTCTGCGTTTTGAAGCTGGGGCGGCACATCACGCGCGTTCCTCACGCGGTGGTCACGGGGTTTTCCTGCGGCATCGGCGCCATGATGGTGATTTCGCAGCTCGACACCATCATGGGAGTCGCCTCGCCTTTTTCGCGCCAGGCCCGGTCCGCCCTGGGCCAGCTTACCGCCGCGCTGAGCCATTTGGGGGACGTCCGCGCCGTTCCTCTAGCCCTCGGCCTTACCGTAATCCTGGCCGCCAGCTTCGTGGCCCGCTACTCGCACCGCATTCCGGCCCCGCTCGTAGGCATCGTGCTGGCGGTTCTGTTGGCCCGCGCTCTGGGCGTGCGTGAAAAAGAAGTGGGCGCGATCTCCGCCGCGCTGCCGGCGTTCGTCGGGTTCTCGTGGAATCCCAGCGACGCCTTCACCGTGCTTCCCTCGGCCTTCGCGCTAGCCTTCGTATCGTCCGTCAATATTCTCATCACATCGCGCGTAGTGGAGCATTTCCGCGGACGCCACCAGCGCATGAATGCCTCCGCGGCGGACGCCGAGCTGGGCGCTTACGGCATCGCCAATGTATTCGCGGGAATGATCGGCGCGCCGCCCAGCGTTGGCATTCCGGCCCGCAGCCTGGCAGTGGTGCGCTGCGGCGGCTCGACGCGCCTGGCCAACCTGATGCACGCCGTTTTTCTGATCCTGATTCTTCGGCTGGGGTGGGAATTCGTTTCTCACATCCCGCTGGCGGCGCTCGCGGGCGTTACCGCTTGGATGGGCCTATGCCTGCTCGATTGGAGCGCCTGGCGCAGGCTCCCGAAAATGGGACGTGTGGACGCTTTAGCGTTCCTCTCCACCGCCGTCGCCGTGCTGGTGGTCAATGCCGCGCTGGCCGTGGCGATCGGGTGCTCGTTCTACGTCGTCCGCGCCATGCTGGGCCGAAGCCCCGCGATCAATTCCGCGCCCTTGGAACTGCGCGAGCATTAGGGGCTTGCTTGAAAGCGTTAATCGCCCTTATACGGCGTTTCGAGGTATTTGGCAGCCTGCTCCAGTGCGGCCCGAGTGTTGTCTTGCGTCCGTTGCGCCATCTTATATTGGTTCACGGCGCGGTCTCGCTGGCCGGTCACATCAAAAATCTTCCCTAACTCCAGGAATGACCAGACCTTGGTCCACTTTGGGTTGAGATTACCGCTAAGAGCCGAGCGGAATTGATTCGCCGCTTTCTGAAAGTTCCTCTCTCGGAGCAATATTTCGCCAATGCGGTAATGCGCCAGAGAGTTGCCCGGATTGACTTGAATAATCTTCTCGCAAGCATCCAAGGAATCACAATCGTCGTTTTGCGCAAATCCTGTCGCAACAAATAACAGAGCAAGGGCCAGTATCTTCATTAATGGGCGCCGCTTCAGCGATCGTATTACGAAAGTCAGCTTGAGACCCATCACGCTGCTTCTAAAAGATCCCGCACGCCCCAAACGCGATCTGCAATTCCCGCCTCCATCGCTTGCCGTTTTTCAGCAAATCACCTGCGGACATTACCCCCGGATGGCATGCCGCGATCGGCAATCGCCATTAGAACGCGCGTCGCAACCAAGCGCCGCGTCCGGCATGGGCGCCCTACTAAGCCGCGCCTAAGCCGCGCACTCGCCGCGGCCAAGTTGCAGCGAGAAAGCCCCGCTGTCGCCCCAATCCTGATAAATCTCCGGGAACAGTTCTGCGGGTTTGGACAGTTCCGCGGTCAGCGCGCGGAACGTCTCCACCTTGTTACGCAGCACGTACTGCCGGAACGTCTCGCCGTTTTCCCGATGCGCCAAAAAGTGGTCGAGCACGCGCGTCAAGGCTTCCGGAGCCAGCCGCGCGGGCACCGATTGCACCGCCAGGCCGAACCGCACAATGCCCTCTTCGTCATAACCGCCGCCGAGCAGCATCTGGTAGTAAGGCACCTCTTTCCCGTCGATCTTGCGGGCGTTGCCATAAAACCCAACATCGCCGATCCAATGTTGTCCGCACGAATTCGGGCATCCGCTAGCCTTGATGGAGAGGCTCTTCACCTGCGAATCGGTATAGCGGCGCGCCGTTTCCTGCAGCGCCGCGCCCAGATTCATCGTCTTGGTCAGCGCCAGGTTGCACGAGTAAGCGCCCGGGCAAGTGACCACGTCGTCGATCTGGTGCGCGCCGGCCTCGGCGAGACTCAGCTCGCCCAGCGCCAGATACACCTGCGGCAGCCGCGCCAGCGGGATGAATGTCAGCACCAGGTTCTGGTCGATATCCACGCGGACGGTTCCATCGCCGGCAGTGGACGCCAGGCGCGCAATACCGCGAAACTGATCGCTCGTAAGGTTGCCCTGATCCACCTTCACAATCACCGCCGCATAGCCGGTCTGGCGTTGCTCCACCACATTGGTCGCCAGCCATGCGTCGTATGCCGCGTCGCCCGATTTCTTCGCATTCACCACCGGCAGCAGCGCGCCGTTGCCAAGCGGCTGCGGGTTCGACTGGTAGCCGCCGAAACCCTCGGGAACAATCTCGGGCCACGCAATCCCGCCGTTCGCCAGGATATCCGCGTACTCCTTCTCGATCTGCTCCCGCACCCACTCCGCGCCGCGCGTGCGCACCAGGAACTTCAAGCGCGCCGTATTGCGGTTCTTTCGATTGCCGTGCTGGTTGAAGACGCGAATCACCGCTTCCACGCGGTGGATCAGCAGGTCCTCCGGCAGAAACTCGTCCAGCAGTTGCGCCTCGCAGGGCAGCGGTCCCAGTCCGCCGCCGAACACGATGCGGAAGCCGCGTTGGCCATCGCGAACCACGGCGCGAATCCCCAGATCGTTGATCGCTCCCGCGATGCAGTCTTTGCCATTGCATCCGTCGAAGGCGATCTTGAACTTGCGCGGCAGGTTCTGCGTCAGATCCTTGCGCAGCATGGCATAGGCCAGCTTCTGCGCGTACGGCCGGACGTCGAAAACCTCGTCGCGCGCGATGCCGCTCCAGACGCACGTAGTGATATTGCGGACGGTGTTATAGCAAGCCTCGCGGTTGGTAAGGCCGGCGTCGGCGAGCATGTGCATCAGGTCGGCGGTGCGCTCGAGCGGCACGAAGTGATACTGCACATTCTGCCGCGTCGTAAGGTGCCCTTTGCCGCCCGCGAATTCATCCGCGATACGCGCAAACTGCTCGATCTGCCGCGACGTCGCCAGCCCCCCGGGGATCTTGACGCGGACCATCTGCACGCCCGGCTGACGCTGGCCGTAAATGCCATGCTTGAGTCGAAACGGCCGGAATTCATCGTCCGGGATCTCGCCCGTAACGAACGCCGCAGCCTTCTGGCGGAAGATTTCAATCTCCTGCCGGACGGTCTCATCGTATTGATTCTCAAAGGCTTCGCGCTGTGAAAGGTTTTCGTGAACGGCTGTTGCCATGATTACCCGCTTCTCTATAGGGATCAATCTATAGGTACCCTATTGAGATTAGCGAAGTTGGTGAAAGGTTGCAACTACCATAAGTGGGGCGGACCCCCTGGTCCGCGCGGGTCCCCCTGGACCCGCTCTTCGACTAGCCAAATTCAGCCAATTGCGATCCCTGAGAGGCCACCCTGTGGTCGGCCGCGGACAAGCGGGGATTTTGGGAAGGCGGAATCGGTGGGATTGTCGGTTGCCGTGACGACGCACACCTTCGCCCGCGGCGATGGTGTAACAGCCTAATCTCGGCCTCTGAGAATTGCTGCCATCACGCGGGGGCTGCGTCGTCCATGCATCACCGCGACAACCCACAGCGGCTTTTCCTCCGGCGCGTAGGTAATCGGGTATTCACGAACCAAAACGAAGCGCAGTGGCCGCGAGGTAATGTCGGGGCGTCTGTGGCCGCGGCCCGGAACAGGCGCCAGAGCATCAAGAGCGTCCAGAATTTCCGCAATCAGGCGGCCGGCGGCGTCGAGATTGTCCCCGCGAATGAATTCCCAAATCTCGTCAAGGTCAAGGCGGGCTTCCGGATCGAGATCATACGCTCATCAAGCGGGCGGCTTCCGGCGAGCGGCGGCGCTCTTCTCGCGGAAGTGGGCAATAACTTCGTCGCGGGAAATGGGCGTCACGTTGCCGGTTTTCAGATCGTCGAACGGCGGTTGAGCATTTCGCGCGTCTCTACAAGCTCGGCACCGTACCCGGCCATGGCGTCCTCAACCAGCTTGTCGGGCGCTAATCCGGTTTCGACGACCAACTGGTCGATCTCGGCTTGCAACTCAGGGGCGAAATGTACTTCCATGGCTTTCAGTTCAGCTTTCGGCAGGTTTATCCACGCTCTCCGTTGTCGACGATCGGTCATGTGGACTTACCCGCCGCTTCTTCTGGTCGGCGTTGTCGCAATATCCTCCGCACAGAGCCCTGACTCCCTTACGTTCGAAGTGGCATCGCTCAAGCCGAGCTCTCCCGGGGCCGTGAGCGGGGTCGTGCGTCCCGCGCCTGGCGGCGGACGATACGTCGCCGAGCATGCTCCGTTGCGAACGCTCATCATCACCGCCTACCGGGTAGTGGGTCGAAATTGACCCACTACCGCCTACCGAATCAAAGCCGATCAAATCACGGGAGGTCCGGGGTGGATCGACACCAACCTCTTCGACATGGACGCAAAGGCGGAGAAGGCCTCAACCATCGCCGAGTTGCACACAATGCTGAAGAACCTGCTCGCCGAGCGCTTCCACCTGCAATTCCACTATGAAACGAAAGAGCGGCCGGTCTATGTGCTCAGCATCGATAAGGCCGCGAAGAACCTGACGCCGCATCCTGCGGGAACCGCTGGCGACCCAACTATTGCAAGGGCTAGCGAAAAGCCTCTTCACCCAAAGTGGACAATGACGGCCGTTTCCATGGACTACTTCGCGTATGGCCTGGACTTTATCATGGACCGCCCAGTGATCGACCGCACCGGCCTCAAGGGCGATTTCGACTTTACCGTTCGATACACCGCGGATTTGCCACCAGGAGTCACCGAGAACACGATCGTCAACGGTGCGCCCCTTGACACCTCCGGACCGGACATTTTCGAAGCGCTTCGGGAACAATTGGGACTTCGCCTCGACCCACGCGAAGGTCCGGTGCAACATATGGTGATCGATCGCGTGGAGAAGCCGAGCGCGAACTGATGCTCGATGAACCGGCGTTTCTAGTATTGCGTTTCATTAAAATATATCCAATTAAATTGGACGCCGAAGTTCAGTACTGCCTTCTTGTCCGCCAGGCGGGACGAGCGTCCGAAGTTGGTTGCCAGCCCACACAGAAGGTGTCAATGCCTCTTTTCGATTTTTGGTCTCTGCCTTCCCGTGTGAATGATGCTCGCATCACAAAACAAAGCATTATGGAAATGTTTTACGAAACGTTATACTAGTTCTTGCTAGACGACCGTCAAGCGAATTCAACAAACCTCTGTATGCGCTCTTCCGATTCGCACCCCCGTTGCTGATTTGGTACCCTTCTCGCACAGTTTCTTCTGCTTCCGTCGGCGTTCCTGATTATGCAAATTGCATAAAGGACTGCCGGGTTCGATTTCCGACGACGAGTATTCCGTTTACGCCGCCTGGATTGCACAAAACTTCAAAGAACAGCCCGGAGGGCGGATTCAGCTAACCAACAAAGTACGGATCTGGTAGCATGCGGCAATGAAACGGCTGAACGTGGGCGCCAGCCAGTCCGGCAATAAGAGCTTACGCGCGAAACGCTTTCGGGGTATCGACCTGCAGCCAATTCCCCCGGGCGCCGTTCAATTCAATATCCACCAGCCTCTCAGTCGAAATTTGTCCGTCGCCTTAGTGCCGGTCGGTTCTTATCGGCGTTAATCGGCGTTAATCGGCGGCCAACCATCTTTTCCCACAGATTCCCCCCTACCCCAAAACCCAGTCACAGCACTTCGACTTTTATTTTTAGCCCCTATCAGGCCATTCCAGAGCACTTTAGCCCTGCAACCCTCCTGCAGCCGCAGAACCGCCTGCTAGCCTCAAACCGGAGGCTTTATGCCATCACCTAAACAAACCGCAGCGAATCGCATGAATTCGCAAGCATCTACCGGCGCCACCGCAAGCCAATCCGCATCTCGCTACCACCCCGCGAAGCACGGCATCGCAGCCGCAACCCAGATCATGTTCGACGAATCCGCCGAAGATCTCGCCGAACTCGCCGCCGAATACCACGAACACCACAGCCCCGCCGATTCCGGCCAGCGCTTCCTGGTCGACACTCTCGTCAGCAACGAATGGCGCCTCCGCCGCCTGCGCCGCGTCGAAGCCGAGCTCTGGGACACCGCCACCAACGCCTTCCTGGCCGCAAATACCGAAGCCCCCGCCTGCACTTCCGGCGACGCCTTCGCCACCGGCTCCGCCACCTTTGAGCGCCACCAACGCATCGTCAATTCCTGCGAGCGCGCCTATCACCGCGCCCTCAAGGAACTCAAAGCCAAAGTGGGGCAGGCGCTTTCGCCTGCCAACCCCGATGCTCTGCCGCAGGGCCCGCAACTCGAAACCGACCCCGCTCCCAACGCTCCGCAACCCCCGCAACCCGAACAAACCAAACCCACTTCCGCGAAATTGGGTTCGTTCCGTCAAAATCCGAAAAGCGCGCCGCCCAATGCCGCCCAGGCCGTCCCCGCAACCCCCGCATCAGCCCATACCGAGACCCAAAATTCCCGGAATTCAGCTCCAGACGGAGGTCCCCACAACGTCTAGCCGCCAACTACTCCACGCTCTCGATCACCTTCTTCTCACGGAACCAGTCGAGCAACCTGTCCCGCATCGGCCCGGCATCCTTAGGGAACAGCAAGCCCGTGGTGCGCAGATTCTCCCCCGTCCCCTGATTGGCGGCCGTATAGTAGCTCACCGCCGGCGTATAGTCGCGATCCGGGTCGATCTGCCAGTCGCCGACCACCGCCTTGGGCAGGTCGCGGCCCTTGAAGGTCCCAATCGGCGCCTCGTTATCGAACGGCATAATATTCCAGATCTGGCGGTCCAGCAACTGGCCCTGCGGCAGCGTGGCGTCGCGGTGACGGCCACGATGAGCATTAGTCCCGAAACCCCCGGAACGGCTGCTGTACCTGTGGCCGCGACGCCATTTTCGCGTCGTCCTGCGCGGTCTCCACTAACTCCCGGTAATTGCCGCACCGGTTCACTCCGGCCGGATCGCATCGTTCAGTTATCTGATCGCGCAACTCCTTCTCTTTGCGTTCTTCTGCGGTTGTCGCCAAATTCGCGTGCCGCCGCTCGGGGCCGCCTTCGAACTGGTACTTCCAGCAGTAGAGGAGTTTCCGCTGCAAGCTGCATAGTTGGCCGCGCTGCCAGCAGCCACGCCCGCCAACCATGGGCCCCCATTTCCGGACCACGAATTGAGCCGCATATTCGATGCCGCTGCTTCGTGGAAGCCGTGCCCGTGGCGCAACCGGCAGCAGCGTTTCTTGTGCGCCGGCAGGCGCCTCCATTCCAGGCCTTGCCGGCGCGCGGCGCTACAGGCAATAAATGGAAACAAGGGACGAAAATTCCTGCGCGTTTCCTGGGCTTGAAGCGTCCATGCGTATAGATGGATTATCGGGAGAAGTGTCTCCAGGCCCCTGTTCTTCAGTTCCAATTCCGGGCATCCTGCAGGCCGTGGCTGGGCCACGTTTTCAATGCCACTCTGCTTTTGATGTGCTGTTCTGTTAACGCGGCGGCGCAGAACCCGCCAGCGGTTGCCAGTCTCCCAGCCGCCAAGGCCATGGAGCTGCAGCAAACTCGTTATGAGCTTCGGGCGGGCGAACCCGCGCAGATTTCGGCGGCGTCCGATACGCTCAATTTCCTGTTAAAGGCCAAGAGCCGGCGGATTGAGATTCAAGGCGCGCAAGCGGACGGCCTTGTAGTGGGGCCGAACAGGGCCGGAGATGGGATCTTACTCGCTGCATCCCTGCGCGCCAAGCCCGGCGAGTACGCGGTCACGCTGTCGGCCAAAAGCGCGGCGGGTGAAGAGCGGCAAGCCGCCGTGACCATGGTTGTGCAGCCGCGGCAAGCCGTGCCAACCGGCTCGTCACGGCCCCCCGTGGTGCTCTTGAATGGATGGGAGGTCGGCTTCACTAACTCTTGTCCTATTTCGAACAGCTCGACGGACACATTTGGCAATCTCGCTTCGTATCTGGTGTCGGACGGCGTGCCCGTGGTGTATCTGTTCGATAACTGCGTGGAAGATCCCAATCAGCCGATTGAGGTGTTAGCCAACGACTTAAGCACGTTCCTGAATTCGATTCAGTATACTAACGGCGCGCAGGTTCCACAGTCGGACCTGGTAGCTTTTAGCTTGGGTGGGTTGATCGCCAGGGCATACCTTGCGGGGTTACTATCCACCACCGACTTACTCACGCCGCCAACCAACACGTTGGTCCGGGACATGGTCTTGATCGCCTCGCCGAACTTCGGATCGTTTGTCGCCGGTAATTACGCAACCGAAATTGAGACTGGGACGCAGAGCGGCGAGTTAGTTCCGGCCAGTTCATTCCTGTGGAATCTGGCCACATGGAACCAGCGCACCGACGACCTGCGGGGAGTTAACACCATAGCCGTGATCGGCAATGCCGGCGAGTATCTGCCTAACTTGTCGTCCGGCATCGAAAACAACAACGCCAGCGATGGAGTTGTAACGCTGTCCAGCGCCTCGATCGGCTTTGTCTATCCGCACTCGGCTTCTACAACCCGCATTGTGCCTTACTGTCACGTGGACCCCAGCGCATTTACGAATACCACCCTGGGAGCGTTCCTCTGCGATGCGCCGGGGATTGCGAACGTCACCGATGGAAACCAGTATACGGGCCAGATCGTTCGCTCTTTTCTCGGCGGCACAACCGCTTGGTCGTCCATTGGAACAACGCCGGCCACTGACCCTTATTTGTCGCAGTACGGGGGAATGTTTTTCGCGGTGGTGAACGCCGAGGACAGTTACCTGTCGGATCTGAGCGAAGTCGCGTGGGGAACCTTGATACTGGTGGAGGGCGGCGACATCGACACTATATTTTACGACGACTTGATCGCGGGGACAGGCGCGTTCGCGGTCACCAGCGCCTCGCTTGGCACGGTAGCCTGCCCTGCTCCTGCGACGGCCACTGTCGCCCCCGGTTACTCTTCGGCCGTGCGTTGTAAGATAGGCGCGAATATCGACACGATTGGCGTTGGCCCAACCTTAAGCCTTCTACCACTGATAGTGAGCGCTGGTTCGGCAATTACTATCACCGGAGACGATTTCAGCGGACAGTGCAGTGGCTGCCAGGTGGTAGCGACCCCGGCCGGCTCCACAACCGGGCAGATTTTGACTGTGAACTCATGGACAAATACCGTGATTACGGCGGTTCTGCCAGCCACTTTGACCGGCCTTATCACCATAGCGGTAGAGGCCTTAACCGGAACCGATACCATCGCCATTATAGCGGCTGCGCCTTCCCCTTCCACCATTGCCGCTGCGCCGGCGAGTCTGCAATTCACCTATACGACAAGCGGTACGGCCCCCTCCGCGCAATCGATCCAGATCGCTAACGGCGGCAGCGGCACGCTCGCCTGGAAGGCCACGGCAAGCGCATCCTGGTTGACTGTGTCGCCCGCTTCCGGCACGGCTCCCTCGACGCTTTCCGTATCTATCTCCACGGCCGGTCTTATCGCGGGTACTTACAGCGGCAGCGTTCAGATATCGTCGACTGGCGCCTCGAACACTCCGCTGTCGGTGCCGGTCGCACTCACCGTGACTCAGCCTCCGCCGTCGCTGGCGATCGCGCCGCAGGCGTTAACGTTTAACTACACCGTTGGCGGCTCCGCTCCGGCCGCGCAGAGCGTCTCGATTACCAACGCGGGCGGCGGCGCCCTCTCCTGGACTGCCTCGACAACCGATTATTGGATAGCTGCCTCGCCTGCTTCCGGCAGCGCTCCGGGTACGCTCTCGGTGTCGGTGAGTCCCGGAAATCTGGCGGCTGGCACTTACACCACCGCCGTGCAGATAACCGCGGCGGGCGCAACCGGCAGTCCGGCATCCGTCGCCATAACTCTGGTAGTGCAAGGCACGCAGCCCGTGGGCAATATCACTGCCGTGGCCAATGCCGGAAGCTTTCTGCCCACCGTCGCTTCGGCTACCTGGTTATCTATCTTTGGCGCTAACCTGTCCGCGGTCACTTACACATGGCAGAGCTCCGATTTCGTAAATGGGCTGCTGCCGACTTCCTTGCAAGGCGTATCGGTCACTATCAACGGCTTACCCGCATATATCGACTATCTCAGCCCGACTCAAATCAACGTACTGGCGCCGGACGATGTTACCACCGGCCCGGTCCAGGTTCAGGTGACTGGGGCGCAACAGGCGACCAACAGTGTAACTGTACAGAAGAGTCAGTTTGCGCCGGCATTCTTCACGATTGATAACGGCGTCTATATAGCCGCGCTCCACGCGGATTACACGCTGGTGGGCAGCGCTAACCTGCTGCCGGGGGTGACCACGCTGCCGGCGCAGCCGGGCGAAACCATCCTGCTATATGGCACGGGGTTCGGTCCAACGAATCCGGCGCTTCCGACGTCTCAACTGGTGACCACGCCGGCCGTATTGGCGAACTCAGTTCAGGTAACCATGGGCGGCGTCGCAGCGACCGTTGTTTACGCCGGCCTGGTGGAACCGGGCCTCTATCAGCTCAACGTGACCGTGCCGAATCTGCCCAACGGCGATGCGGCGGTGGTAGCTACGATCGGTACTGTTTCCAGCCAGACTGGAGTTTCAGTCACGGTCCAGCAGTAGGGTATGCTTTAGCCTGAAAAGGGCGCTGTAACGAGAATTTTGTTCCCATTGTATTCATGAAAGCTCAGGCGGCCACCTCCAGGCCGATTTCATGGACCAGATTGTCGAGTGCCTGCTTGACCGCAAGATAGCGTTGATCCAGCGCCGTGGTTCGATGGAGTGGCAGGAGGTTATCGTTGGGACAGGGGTGGATCATTCCGGCGGTGAGCGGCGCATACAGTTTTTCAAACAGTTTCAGGTAGACGATGCTGAGACGGTATCCTTGCCCGGTGAACTGGTAACGGCGGGATCGGGGGATCTTCTCGACCAGTTCCTTGGCGCGAAGCTTGGAGAGGTCGTAGCGGAGCGAGTTCAGTTTGTATTCCTCAGGGCTACGGCCCAGAATCTGAAGAACCCGCGGGTAGAGATCGGCGGTGGTGAACTGGCCAGCCAAGATATGGCTGAATGCCACCAAAGCCTGCATCAGCGCCAATTGTCTGGCATTGTCCAATTTCAGACCGGGAGTCCGTTTCTTGCCGACGACGGTGGGTTGTCTCAGCCGCTCCAGTTCACCGCGATCCAGGAAAGTTTCCAGGATATCCTGTTGGGCGTTGCGACAGTTGCTAGTAATCTGGGAAAAGCGCTCCCGCGCCAAGGGCAGATTTTCCACTCCCTTGAGGAGTCCCTTAAAGTCGGTGATGTCGTTGGTTCCCACCTCGACCCGGTCGATTCCGCCAAACTCCGTGTTTCCGCCCCGTACGTAGTTTTTCAAAACACTGTGTTTGTACAAGGCGCGCAGCACCGGTTGGCCCAGGTGAAGATCCTCCAAACTAGTCTGGAGCCTGCCATTGTGTTGGCGGGTAATGCGATGACCGAAGACTACCGCCACCTGGTCGGGACTGCCGAGTTTGCGGTTGGCGTCTAAGAGCCGGTCGTGGAGAGCGTCCAGGACTGCTCGCTCGCGAAAGATCAGGTTGTCGCAATGTTCCAGTTGTTTGAAGTAGAAGCGATGTTCGCAACCCAGAAAGTCACGTTCCTGGGGGGTGAAAAAGGGGACGAGGCGATCGATCCATTTTCTGCCGCAGGCCATCAGATCCTGGGCGGTGAGGCTATCGGCGATGCTCTGCAGAGCGGTGGGATCGTCACAGGCGACGAAGGAATTGCTGCGCTGGCGCACGTCGATTCCCTGCGAACGCAAACGGATCGCAATCCAGTCATGTTGGTTCAGGCAGAGCCGCGCCGTGAAGGGAAAGTACGGGGAGATCCGCACGAACATCGGGCCGAAGTCGCGGTCTTGAATGTAGTAGTTGAATTGGTTGACCCAGCGCAGCTTGGTTTCCAGATGGCTACTCTTACCCTGCTGGCCCACGGCGGTCAGGATGCGTACCGGTTCCCGCGCTTTGATGATGCCCACGATCTGGTCCGGCCGGGCGGAGGCAAAGTACGGTTCCATGAACTCATCACGCCGGCCCTCGGGATCTTCCAGAAGAGGACATTGGCTGCTCCGGACCTGCTCTTGCACCCACTTCTCATAGTCGGTTGGAGATCTTCACCAGATGGTTTTTGTAAACCGGGAAAAGGCCGCGGCATTGACTGAAGAATCCCATCGCGCGGGCGCCATCCAGAAAGGCGGGAATGCGTGCGTCCAACACGATGCGGTCGAAACACGCATAGTGCATGGCGATGCTATCTTGGTGGTGTTCGTAAAAGGCGTTCATCGCTATCCTCCAAGCTCACTACCTGGAAAGTTTATGCGATGAACGCCCCGAAGGCATCTACCAGGGATACCAAGGCGAAGCCCTTGACTAGCTTGCCCGATGGTCGAGCGAAGCTCGCCGAGCGATGGACTAACCGATGGCGCTGCGTTAGACTCCGGAAATGCTGTCGCTGCGCCTTACGTTAATCGCCGGGCTCACGCTTGCTTGTTTGGTCCACAGCGGATTCGCGGCATCCGGCTGTAAGCAGGCGCTCGCCCAGCTCGCGGTGTGCGAAACCGCGAACGCGTTTGCGATCGATGCTATCAGGGGCCGCCGGCTCGAAGCCGTATCGGTGATGCAGGATGTCGCATCCGGAGCGCTCGTTGTCTTCGCATCCTCCAAACCATCCGGATTGGACGTGTCGACCCTGGTCATGCCGCTGTCCTTATCCAAGGTTTTCCTCGCGGCCTCCTGGTGGGGTAACAACATGGATAACGGCGGACGCGCCGACAGCCACGCTTCCGGGAAACCGGTGAATGTACATGAAATGCTCGTGGGCGGCAGTGACTCATCGGGAAGACAACTCGCGCTCACGCTGCGTAAATCCATCGGGACTCAGAAAGTGCTCGCCGATTTTCGCAGGTACGGTTTCAATCGTAGAGAGCCGTCCCCCAATAGACACGAATCGTTTTGGGCTGAAGTCGATCCGCAATGGAGGAAACGCCCGACGCCACCGCAGGCCTACCTCCATCGATAGGTTGAACGATGAGGACTGGAGTTCCGCGCTGTCGATCGGGGAAAGTTACATGATGACGACGGCATTGCAGGTATCCCGATTCCTGCAGGGTATTGGTAACAACGGATTGCTTTGTGCACCTATGGCGCGACGCATGACTAACGGCGCAGGGCAAGCGCGGAACATAGGCTGCAGCGCTCCCACTCGCATGGTTGAGGAAGCGACCGCAAGAGAGCTTATGGCGGCTATGATCGATACGGTCAAGCGGGGTACGGCGGCGCGTATCGCGAGTGCCCTGGAAGGCATCGGATGGACGATCGGAGGGAAGACCGGCACAGGAGGCCGGGCCGGAGCGCCGATGAACGAACAGGACGGATGGTTCGCGGGTCTGGTCTTCGACCGCCAGGGAAAAGCCCGCTACACTGTGGCCACCTTTGTCAAGCGAGGCGGTCTGGGTGGCGGGAGCGCCGCTGAGATCTCGGCGCAGTTAGCCCGCTTTGTAACGGACGGAATGACCCGAGTAACTTCGCAGGCCATGGGCCCGCGCCACTTTCACTTACTCACTCGCAGCATCACTACGCCATGACTCGGCACCGTCGCTGCGAATTCTTCTCCTTCCACCTTCACGTCCGCGTGCGCCCAAAGATCCCGCGCCTTACCCTTCACGCCGAGATCTTTCCACTTCACTGACATCTTCGCCGCATCGCCGCCGCGGTTGAATAATGCCACGGCTTTCGCGCCGCCGTCCAGATCGCGCACCCAGATCTCCTGGTCTCCTGAGAGTGACATCCGCTTGCCCTGCCTCCCGGCCTTGTCCTGATCGATCGCGATCACTTCGCGGTTCATCAGGATTTCCTTGATCGCCGGCGTCATGTCCCGCAGATCGTTTCCGGCCAGCAAGGGCGCAGCCAGAATCGACCACAGACTCATGTGGGTGCGGTACTCCGTATCGCTCATCATGCCGTTGCCGATCTCCAGCATGTCGGGATCGTTCCAGTGCCCCGGCCTCGCCCACTGCGCTAAATCGTTCTGCGCGAAGCCGATCTTCGTCATAGAGTCCCACGCATCGCGAATGTCGCCGGTGGTGCGCCAAAGGTTGCCGCCCACGTCTGGTCCCCACTTCCAGACGTCGTCGTTGCCGTATTGGCATAAGCTGAAGACGATCGGCCTGCCGCTCGCCCGCCCGGCCGCAAGCAATGCATCGCCCATCTTCTGATACACCGCTTGCATCTCTTCCGCAGTGTAGATATTGCGCGCGGCGCACCAGTCATATTTCAGATAGTCGATGCCCCACGCAGCATAGGTTTTCGCATCCTGTATCTCATGCCCATAGGTCCCTTCATAGCCCGCGCATGTATCCGGCCCTGGCGACGAATAGATGCCCAGCTTCAGGCCCTTGCCATGGACATAATCCGCCAGCGCCTTCATATCGGGAAATTTCTTGTTAGACTGAATATTTCCGGCGGCGTCGCGGTAGCCTTGCCAAGTATCGTCGATATTGACGTAGACATAGCCGGCGTCCTTCATTCCGTTCGAAGCGATGGTGTCCGCCATGCCGCGCACGGCCGCATCGTCCACGCGTCCGTGGAACTTGTTCCAACTGTTCCAACCCATCGGCGGAGTCTTGGTGAGGCCATTATCGGGAATCTTGTGCAAAGCCGGCAAATCGATGCGCGCCGGATAAGCGCCTTCGCCCGCGGGCGCACGATGGGCCACCATCTCGGTTCCCGGCGCACCGCCTCGCCCGGCCCCCGTGATGTGCAGTTCGTCGCCGGTCAGTTTGCCCTGGTACGTGACTTTCCGTTCCTTCTTATCCACGTCGATCATGCTGCCGGTCATGGTGAATCCGTCGGCGTTGCCGGTGCTGTCCTTGATGGCGTAGTAAAACTGCGTGACGCGGATGTGGCCGGTGATGTGGCCGCCATCCTGTTTGAGATCGAAGTAGGTGCGACGCTCGGTTCCGTCGTGCTGATCTTGGCGGACGGCCCAGTTGCCAGTCAGATCGGCGGACCAGGCGGACGCGGCCAGCCAGGTCACCAGGGACATTAGCGGTTTCAATCGGGGAAGTCGCATTGGAAGCCTCTGGACGGCTATCATATCGCATATCCAAGCTTTAGCGTTAACGCAGTGGCTCGGAACACATTGGAGTCCCATGGGCTGCGAGCGATTTCAGAAAGTCCTTGAATCGCGCAGGCCATGGGCCCGCGCCACGTTCTGCATCAATTCGTTGGCTTCGACATACGTCACTGGAGCCTCCAACATCCGGCTGTACGTTCCCGAATCGCGAAACTCCTCCGCAATCCGCCGCATTAGCCCCATAGTCGCGCGCATCGGCCCGGAGCCCAGACTCACTCGCGCCACGCCTAATTCCTGCAGCCGATCCACCGTGGGCGCCCCGGCGGTTGCCAGAATGTTCAGTGGAAATTGTAGCGCCTTAACCAACCCCGCGATGGTTTCCTCGTCGTACACGCCTGGTACGAACAGGCAGTCCGCGCCGGCTTCCCGATATGCAAGCAGTCGCTCCACCGACCTCTCAAACCGGGTCGCAGCGTCGCCGAGCCGGGCGAGATAGATCTCGGTGCGCGCATTGATCACTATCGGCACGCCCAACCGCTCGCCCACGCGGCGGACAGCCTGGATCTTTTCGATTTGCGCGGCAAGATCCACCAGCTTGCCGTTCTGAAAGTCTTCGAGGTTCAACCCAACCGCGCCCGCCTCCACCAAACCGGCGGCGGTGCGTTCGATGTCCTCGTAACCTGCCTCGAGGTCGGCCGTCACCGGAACCGCGACCACCCGCGCGATGCGCCGGACTTGCGCGAGCATTTCGGCGGCCGGGATGACTTCTACGTCCGGATACCCCAATGAAAACGCCACGCCTGCGCTGCCCGTGGCCACCGCCGGAAAGCCCGCCTCTTCCACGATTCGCGCGCTGGCGGCGTCCCACACATTGCAGAGCCGCAAGATGGAAGGGCCGTGATGCAATCGCCGCAGTAACGCGGCTTTCTCTGCCTGGTTCATGGACCCAGGATAGCTGCTCACGAACTGTCACGCCATGTCATTCAGGCGGCGAAAGAGTGAGCATCATCTATCAACGTCCCGACTTCCGCTTAGTCTGCAAAGGGCCAGACGCGCTCCACCGTACGGCTCAGCATCCACTGCTTATCTTCGGCGTTGAGGAATTTCATATCGTCCCGAACCACAGTCAGCGCCTGCGAGTAAGTCGCAACGCTCTCTATAATCGGCCAATCCGTCGCCCACATGAGGCGCTGCGGGCCGAAGGCGGCGTGGAGACGCTTGACATGCTCTTGCGCATCCAGATACGGATACGGCTGATGCGAAAGCGACCAGGTGTGCGATACCTTGACGAAAACCTTTGGGTATCTCGCGAGTGCGATCAGCTTTTCCAACTCCGCCGGCTTATCCACGGGACAGTCGGCCATGTGGTCGATCACTACAGTGAGATCCGGGAATCGCTCGATCAACGCGCCGGCGTCTGGGACGCGAGCAATGGGAACGAGCAAAGTCATCGGAACCTTTAACTGCTGGCAGCGGCTCCATAGCGGCGGCATCAGCGGGCCGCGGATCCAATCGCCCGCGGCATCGGCGCCGGGGCTGAGACGGACGCCGCGGAAACCTTGTTCCTCCACTAACCGCGAGAGATGATCGGGCGCCGCGGCGTCAAGCGGATCGACCCGACTCACCCCGTGGAAGTATTGTGGGTACCGCTTCAATACGGCTGCCAGATAACTGTTGTCATAGCGGTAATGAATCACCTGGATGATGACTGTTTTAGACACTCCGTTCGCCTTCATGAGACCGAGGAGAGTCTCAGGCGTGGCGTCGCGTGCGGGCGGATGAGCCTCCTTGGCAAAGGGAAACTCGGGATCGTGCTTCCACACGTGTACATGCGGGTCGATGATGCGGTAATCGGCGGCAGGTTCGGTTGCGCTCATGGCTGTCTTATCCAGGAAGGCCGCCACGGAAGCTCCCAGAAAGGCGCGACGCGACGGATCATACATAAATCGGTTCCAGCTTGTCGACCACGTAAGCGCCACAACGCTCGTAGCTGACGCGCGGCCCCTTGCGGGCTGTATCGAGATCGACGCAGATCCAACCCTTGTAGGCCATGGATTTGAGCACGCGGTGGCATCCGGGGAAATCGATTTCGCCGTCGCCCAGATCGAAGATATTGTCCTGCAGCTTGTCACTCACCTGACGCGCATCTTTGTAATCCATCATCATCAGCCGGTCTTTGTATTTGGCGAGAGTCTTGACCACGTCGATCTTGGCGAGGTAGAGATGCGCGGTATCGGGAGAGAAAGAGAAGAGCTTGGGATCGGTCATCGCCATGCAGCGATCCACCTCGGCCGCGTCCTGCACCATTTGGCCCATGTGATTGTGCAGGCCGGCGCGGAAACCCATTTCGCCGGCCACCGAGCCTAGCTGGTTGTAGCATTCGCACATGGAGCGGAACGCAGCGTCGCCCGATCCCTGGGCGCGCGAAGGCGAGAAGACCACCAGCATGTTGGCCCCGAAGCCTTTGAGGAATTCCATGGCGATTTTGGCATTGGCGAGGACCTCGGCGCGGCGCGCCGGGTCGTGCGCGGGGCCGTTGAAGGAGATGGTGATCACGTGCAAATTGCGCTTGGAGACCTCGCGCTCCAGATCGGCCGCGGTCATGTTGTAGGTGGTGAGGATTTGCGGAAACTGCGTGACGCGGACGCCGATGAAGCCGGTATCGCGCATGACGTCGAGAATATCGGTGAAGGGTACGTGCGGAAAGTAGTTCCACAGGTTCGAGCCGAGGGCCCAGCGGACATTGCGGTTGGCGGGGAGCCGGCCGGCCGCGCGGACGAGAGAGGCCGCCATAGCAGCCAAGATTGCGCGTCGAGTCATAGCGATCCCGATTATCTCTCGAAATGCGCCGTGTTGGGGCGGCATCTAAGATTTCGTCAATTTGTCCGGGTATGCTCCGGGACGGCCGCTGCCTCGACGGTTGCGCAGGCGCACAGAGTTCGCTGCGGCTGCGCTGAGGCTCGATGTCCCGCCGGCTACGAAGCGGCTTTGAACAGATTTCGGTTGCTGCCGCCCGCTGCGAGCGCTAAAGCTTGATACCGCCGAGCGCTAAGAGCGGCTAGGACTCGGCAGGCCATGGGCCCGCCCCACTAGGGCTGCGCGCGCGGCATAGTATCCGCACATGCCATGCACGCCTCCGCCCGGCGGCGTCGACGAAGAGCATAGGAAAACGCCGCGCAATGGCGTGGCGTAGAGTCTTGGCGTGGGGCGCAGAAACATCTGGCGGAGATCGTTCGCGCCGCCGGCGATATCGCCGCCGATCAGGTTGGCGTTGTGGCGCTCCACATCCGCGGGGGGCATCGCATGGCGCGCCAGAATGCGATTGCGGAAGCCGGGGGCGAAGCGCTCAATCTGCGACTCGATGGCGCTCGACATATCGGCGGTCGAACCGTTGGGAACGTGACAGTAGGCCCATACGGTGTGCTTACCTGCGGGGGCGCGCGTGCTATCGAACAGGCTTGGCTGCGCCAGCAGTACAAATGGACGCCCCATGTGGCTGGCTTCCCATGCGGCGATCTCATCGAAGGTTCCGCCTACATGAACGGTGGCTGCGCGAAGGCACTCCTTAGCGCGCCAGGGGATGGGCGCATCCAGCGCGAAATCCATCTTGAAGACGCCCGGACCATAGCGATAGCGGGAAAGCGCGCCGCGGTGACGCTCGGGCAAACGGTCGCCGGCGATGGCGAGCAACTGGCGCGGCGAAATATCGCACAGTACCAGCGGCGCGTCCGGCAAGGAAGCGACTCGCGTGGCAGCGGCAATCTCGCCGCCCATCGAGCGGAAGTAGCCAGCCAGCGCGTCAGCAATGCGCTGCGACCCGCCGCGCGGAATGGGCCAGCCGACCGCGTGTCCGGCGGCCCCGAGAGCGAGGCCAATGGCGGCGCTGGCGGGATTTTCCAAAGGCATGATGGAGTGCGCCGCGAGGCCCGCAAATAGCGCCCGCGCGCGGTCGCCGCGGAAGAGGCCGTACGCCAGCCCGCGCGCGGAACGGATGGCGTGCAGCCCGAAACGCGCCATCAACACCGGGTGATGGGGCAGGCGCGGAACGGCGAGCACGTCGCGGCGCAGATCCGTCCAGCCCGAGGCGAGCGGCTCCATCAAACGCCGCCAGGCGGCGCCATCGGGGCCGGCGCCGCCGCGGCCACCGAGATTGCGCGCGGTGCCATCCACGGAACGCTCCAACATAACGGCCGAGCCATCGTCGAGCGGATGCGCCAGCGGAGCGTCCGAGTGGATCCATTCCAAGCCGTGAACGAAGAGCGGGAACTGCTCGAAGCACGGCGAGGAAACGGCCATGGGATGGACGGCGGAGCAGATATCGTGGAGAAAACCGGGCAGGGTGAGCTCGGCCGAACGCGTTCCACCACCGATCTGGTCTTCGGCTTCGTAGACAGTTACGGGGCGTCCGGCGCGCGCCAGCATGATGGCCGCGGTCAAACCGTTCGGACCCGAACCAATCACCACGTCGCGCACTTGCCGATTGGGCGCCATCGCAGGTTATTGTAAAGGAGATGCAGAAAAAACGGTTAGGCAACAGCGATCTGGAACTGACCCCCATCGGTGTGGGCGCGTGGGCCATGGGCGGCGGCGGCTGGGCATTCGCCTGGGGGCCGCAGGACGATAACGAATCGATCGAGGCCATTCATGCGGCGCTCGATGGCGGGGTGAACTGGATCGATACCGCCGCTATATACGGCTTGGGCCATTCCGAGGAGGTGGTGGCGCGGGCTCTGGCAGGACGCTCGAACCGGCCATACGTCTTCACCAAGTGCGAGCGCATCTGGAACGAGAAGGGCGAAATCAGCGGAGTGTTGAAGGCCGATTCGATCCGCAAGGAGTGCGAAGGCAGCCTGCGGCGGCTCAAGGTGGACGCGATCGACCTCTACCAGATCCACTGGCCGCAACCCGATGAAGACGTGGAAGAGGGATGGGGCGCGCTGGTGAAGCTGAAGGAAGAAGGCAAGGTGCGCTGGATCGGGGTTTCCAATTTCAACCCGCAACAGATGGAGCGCTGCCGGAAGATTGCGCCCATCACGTCGCTGCAGCCGCCGTATTCGGCGATTTCACCGGAGATCGAAGACGAAACGCTGCCGTATTGCCTGGAGCATAAGATCGGCGCGATTGTCTACTCGCCGATGAAGTCGGGACTGCTTTCGGGTTCGATGACGCGGGAACGGGTAGAGGCATTTCCGGCAGACGATTTCCGAAGGAAGGCGCTGAATTTCCAGGAGCCGCACCTGACCCGCAATCTGGCGTTGCAAGAGCTGATGAAGTCGATCGGCGCGCGGCACGGCCGGTCGTCCGGGGAAGTGGCTATCGCGTGGGCGCTACGGCATCCGGCGGTGACGGCGGCGATTGTGGGGATGCGCTCGGCCGAGCAAGCGCGTGGAGTGATGGGCGCGCTGGAATTCCGTTTGAGCGCCGGCGAGATCGCGGAGATCGATACGTTCCGGCAAGCCAGGCAGGCCGGAGCGTAGGCTGAATGACTAAGGACTTGTCTCGAGATAGTCGAAGCGCGTTCACACGAGTGTGAACGCTGCACGCACGAGTGCGTGCGCCACGGTTTGATATGCCTGCACTAAGTGAAGAGTATTGGTTGGCTAGCTGAACGATGTTTCGGGCAGGCGGACGATCTTCTTCTGGATCGCGTAAGTGACAAGCTGCGCCTTGTTGTGAATATCCAGCTTGCGCATCAGGTTGAACTTGTGCGCTTCGACGGTCTTCACGCTCAGATCGAAACTGGCTGCGATTTCCTTGACCGACAAGCCTTCCGCCAGCAGTTTGAGAATCTCGCGCTCGCGCTTGGTCAGCGTGCCGAAGCGAGGCTGCCGCACCGGTCCTCCGTTGCCCTGCATGCGGAAATTGTCGACGAGCTTGGTGAGCAGGCGCGGGCTCAAGTAACTGCCGCCGCGATGCACTTCGCGGATGGCCGTCACCAACTGCTCGGCCGGGCTCTCCTTCAGGACGTAGCCGCTGGCGCCGATATCGACGCATTCGGCCAGGTAATCCTCGTCGTCGTACATCGACAGAAACACGACGCGCGTGTCCGGGCGATCCTTGCGGATCTGGCGCGTGGCCTCGAAGCTGCTCATGCCGGCCATGCCGATATCCATCAGCACCACGTCGGGCCGCACCTGCCGGGCCAGATTGACGGCATCGGCCGCGTTACCGGCCTCGCCCGTCACTTCCATATCGGGCTCGGCAGTAAGCAGAGTCCGAATGCCCTGCCGGAAAAGCATGTGGTCGTCAGTCAACAATACGCGTATTTTTGCCATTTGATTTCACCGGCGCCTCGTCCAGCGGTAATTCGAGACGCACCGTTACTCCTTTGCCAACCGCGCTCTGGACGGCCAGAACTCCGCCGAGGAGCTTCGCGCGCTCCCGCATGCCCGCCAGACCGAACGACGCCAGCTTGCGGACGGCTGCTTCGTCGCGGAAGCCGGCGCCGTCATCGGAAACGCTTAGCCTGATGCATGTATCGGTGGAGCGGAGGGAAAGCTTTACGAATTTGGCCCCGGAATGTTTGGCGATGTTCAACAGCGATTCCTGCGCCACGCGATAAACCACTTCCTCCATGGCTGGGGGAAGGGGTTTGCCGGCCAGCGCGATGCGCATGTGGAGTCTGGCCGCATCCATCTTGTGGAAGCGCGCGGCCAGATGGCGCAGGGCGGCGCGGAGGCCGAGCCGCTCCAACGCCGAAGGGCTCAGGGCGGCGACGATCCGCCGGATCTCGGTCACGGCCGAATCCGCGACGGCGCGCGATTCGGCCAGGCGCTCGCGCAGAGCGGGCGGGGCATCGCGCTGCATCATCTCCAGTTGCAGCAGCAGCAACAGCAGGCATTGGCCGGCCTCATCGTGCAGCTCGCGGCCGATGCGTCTGCGCTCCTCCTCTTCGGCCCGATGCGCCAACGCCTGGAGGCGCCGGTTTTCGTCCTCCAGCCGCGCACGATCTTCAGCCGCCCGGCAGCGTTCGGCGGCGGCCTCCAGCAGCGCCAGCTCGCGCGGCAGCCACGGATATTTCACGGCGAAACCGAACTGCGCGAGCAGATTGCCACCCAGAGGATACGACCAGAATGAGGCATGCCGGCTGCGCATGGCGCGGTCTGCCACCAGGCTGGCATTCGCGCTTCCACGCTCGATATACAGCGGCTTGGCCAGCTTCCCCATTACCGGCTGCGAGAGCGCGACAATTCGGCCGGCTTGCGCGCGAAATGCGGGCGTCAGCACACGGACGAGGCGGCGAAGCAGATCGTCGAGGTCCACGGCCGTCACCTCCGCGTGGTAGATGCCGAACAATGCCTGGGTTTCGGCCTCGCGGACGCGATAGTAGGATTCGTTCAAGGAGAGAGTGGTGGCCAGATGAAGCTGTTCGCGCGCCGGCTGGAAGCGGCCGGCGAGCAGCGGGTCGAGCAGGGCGCCGCTGTCGCGCAGCGCTTCCTGCACCTGGGCGGGTGAGACGTTCATTTTGGCGAGGCGCCGGCCGTTGTATTCCACCTGCTCGAGAAACTGCGGCAGCGTACGCAAACGGGCCGCCGCGGGCGGAGTGATGGCTAGCAATGCGCGGATCTGGGCGCCATTGTGGCCGCGCTCGCGTAGGATCGCGGAGAGGCGCCGGTCGAGCCGCGCGGCCGTGGGTTTTATGGCGCGCGCCATCTCCGCCGCGTAGCGGCTGGCGGCGGGAGTCAGAATCTGGGAATCGGAGGGCAAGTTGAATAGTGGTACGAGCGGGCGGTTTTTCTCAGAAGAATTGCTAGCGGGATGGAAGATTCGTGCGTAGTGTTGAGTTTCGCCGGGCTGATTTGGCCGATCGAGGAGCGGGTCCAGGGGGACCCGCGCGGACCAGGGGGTCCGCCCTACTGCGGCCCTACTGCGGCAAGGTAAGTGCTGCGCGAGAAATGGCGCGCTATTCGGCCAGCATGGCTTGAGCTACTAGCGCGTAGACTGCGGCGCAATCGCGAATGTTACGGATTGGGACAAACTCGCTCGGGCCGTGCGAGACGGCCAGAATGCCGGGGCCGTATGCGAGGGCCGGAATGCCGCGCTGGGCGTAGAAGCGAGTTTCGAGCAGGCCGGGACACATCTCGAACGCGGGCGGTTTGCCATTGACCGACTCGACCGCTTGGGCCAGCGTCCGGGCTAGCGGGTGTTCCTCGGGCAGGCCGGCGGAGGATCCCTCTTGCAGGATCTCTACCTCGTGGTCGATACCATCGCTGCGGAGGCGGTCGAAAATATCCAGCAGGCGGCGCTTTTCGGTTTCGGCATCCTCTTCGGGATTGATGCGCCGATCTACGGTGAAAGAACAGCTCTCGGGCACCACATTGAAATTCGATCCACCCCGGCACTCGCCGCCCATCATTAGGATGGAGCGCCGCGCCGCTCTGGGACGTACCGGAAACGCCGTTTCACGCAGCTCGATTTCGGTCTTCAGCTTTTCGAGCTCGCGGGCAATTACGAGCATCCGCTCAAATGCGTTGACGCCCTGGCAACTCAACCCAACGTGCGCCGGTTTGCCTTTCACGGTGACGCGCAGCGAGATGGCGCCGCGGTTCGCGTTCCAGACCACTCCCGAGGTAGGCTCAGCCGTCATCATGCCGATGCCGCCTTTGCCAAAATCGGCGGAGCGGCTGAGCCAGGCCGTGCCGCGCTCGCCTCCGGTTTCCTCATCGGGCACGATGACTAGCTCCACGCGTCCATTGAGGCGCGCCCGCACGCTTCGAAGGGCTTGAATGGCAAAGACCATTGAGGCGAGCCCGCTCTTCATGTCGGACGATCCGCGGCCTAACAGATTCGACTGTTTGATTACCGGATCGAACTGACCTTCCACGGAATGCGGGACGACGTCATAATGCCCGTGAAAGTAGAGCGCTCGCTCACCTTCGCCGTAACTCGCGGTCACACAATATCCGGGTGACTCGCCGAGTCTCGGGGCGGGTACTTCGATCACTCGGGGAGTCAGTCCGATCTCACTGAGTTTTTTGGCGATCGCGCCGGCGCAGCGTGCGTACTCATTGCCAGGCGGGTTCTCACTGGGAATCGCGACTAACTCGCGCGTGAAATCGATCATCTCGGACTGTGCCGCGTCGACAGCGTCGAGCAGGGGTTCCTCGGGACGAGACACGCGGCTATACGCCCCAGCAGTAGTCTTCGACGGCTTTGCCGATGGATTGATCCTGCTCCGTCAGGCGCATCAATTCGAGCCGGATGGCGTCGACCAAGGCGATCCAACTGGCTTCGATGACGTTGTCGGAAACGCCGGCGGTGGTCCAGTTCTTACGGTGGTCCGACCACTCGATCAACACGCGTACTTTGGCCGCCGTGCCCTGATGCGAATCGAGCACGCGGACTTTGTAATCCATTAGCCGCACGTCGGCAATCTGCGGGTACAACTTACTCAGACACTTACGCAGGCAGAGATGCAGGGCGTTGAACGGGCCGTGGCCGTCGGCGGTGGCAGAGTGTACGCCATCCTGCGCGCGCAGAGTCACCGTCGCGGTGGTGCGCGATGGGCCGGCGCCGGATGTGCGCGTGGAGACTTCGTAACTGTCTACATCGAAGAACTGCAGGCCAGGGTGCAGCGCTTCGCGCACTAACAGCTCGAAGGTGCCCTCCGCGGCTTCGAGCTCATAGCCTTCGAACTCCATCTGCTTGATACGCTCGAGCAGCTCGCGGCGCGAGTCTTCCGAGAGACGGTCCGCCAGACCGTGCTGCTTGAGCTTATAAACTACGTTGCCGCGGCCCGAAAGATCGCTCACCAGCACGCGCTGGCGATTGCCCACGGATTCGGGAGACACGTGCTCATAGGTGGACGAATCCTTCAGGACGGCGCTGACGTGAACGCCACCTTTGTGCGCAAAAGCGCTTTTTCCCACAAAAGGCTGATCGTTGCGCAGCGGCAGATTGGCGATCTCGGCGATGAAGCGGCACGCCGACGAGAGACTCGCGAGCTTCTCAGGCCCGATGGTGGCGTGGCCCAGCTTTAATTCCAGATTGGCGATCACGGTGGCGAGATTGGCGTTGCCGCAGCGCTCGCCGTAACCGTTCATGCAGCCTTGCACGTGCGTGGCGCCGGCTTCCACGGCGGCGATGGCGTTGGCCACGGCGACGCCGGAATCGTTATGGGTATGGATGCCCAAAATTCCATCGAAGCGCTTGCGCACTTCCGCGAAAGCTTCCACCAGACGGCCGGTGAGGGTGCCGCCGTTGGTATCGCACAGGCAGAGCACGTCGGCGCCGGCGTTGCGGGCGGCGTCGAGCGTCTGCAGGGCATAGTCCGGATTGGCGAAGTAGCCGTCGAAGAAGTGTTCGGCGTCGTAGATCACTTCCTTGCCGTGATCTTTGAGATACTTCACGGTCTCCGAGATTAGCTTGAGATTTTCTTCTTCGGTGATGCCGAGGGCGCGCTTCACGTGGAGGTCCCAGGTCTTGCCGAAAATGGCGACCGCGGGCGTGCCTGCTTCTACCAGCGCCAGCACGTTGCGGTCTTCGTATACGGGATTTTTGGCGAAGCGCGTGGAGCCGAAGGCGGTAAGCCTGGCGTGCTTCAGATCGAGCGACGCGGCGCGCAGGAAGAACTCCTTGTCTTTTGGATTGGAGCCCGGCCAGCCGCCTTCAATGTAGTCGATGCCTAGCTCGTCCAGCTTCTGTGCGATGACTAGCTTATCGTCGGCGGAGAAGGAGACGGATTCGCCCTGGGTTCCGTCCCGGAGCGTGGTATCGAAGGTAAAAATTTTCATAAATACTTAACCATTTAGCCGCCGATGAACGCCGATAAACGCAGATAAAAAATCTCTCTAATTCTTATCTGCGTTCATCGGCGGCCATTCTCTTTTTGCCAGCTTTACGCCGTCGCTTCCTGTGGTATGCCTGCCTCTTTTCTCTTCTTCAGGAATGTCATCATTTCGCGTAACTCGCGGCCCACTGTCTCGACCGGTTGATTGCGTGCGGCTTCGCGCATGGCGAGAAACTTGTGGCGGCCGGCCTTGTTTTCGGCGATCCACTGGCGCGCGAATTCGCCGGATTGTATCTCACTGAGAATCTTCTTCATCTCAGCGCGGGTTTCCTGGTTGACTATGCGCGGGCCGCGGGTGTAATCGCCATATTCGGCTGTGTCCGACACCGAGTAGCGCATGTATCCCAGGCCGCCTTCGTAGATCAGATCGACGATCAGCTTCAACTCGTGCAGACACTCGAAGTAGGCGATCTCGGGCGCGTACCCGGCCTCGGTCAGCGTCTCAAAACCGGCGCGGATTAACTCACTTACGCCGCCGCAGAGGACCGCCTGCTCGCCGAACAGGTCGCTTTCGGTCTCTTCGCGGAAGCTAGTCTCAATCACGCCCGCTTTGAGACAGCCCAGCGCCAAGGCGTACGCCAATGCGCGCGGCAGCGCTTCGCCGGACGCATCCTGGTGTATGGCTACCAGCGCGGGCACGCCGACGCCTTCCGTATATAGCTCGCGAACGCGATGACCCGGAGCCTTGGGAGCCACCATGGAAACATCGACGCCGGGGGGCGGCGCAATCTGCTGGAAGTGAATATTGAACCCGTGCGCGAACATGAGCGTCTTACCGGGAGTCATGTGCGGGGCGATATCCTTGTTATATAAGTCGCCCTGAATGTGATCGCTGACCAGGATCATGATCACGTCCGCGACCTTGGCCGCTTCGGCGGTAGTCATCACCTTCAAGCCGGCGGCTTCGGCCTTGGCCCACGACTTACTGCCGGGGTATAAGCCGACCACCACGTCAACGCCCGAATCGCGAAGGTTCAGCGAGTGCGCATGACCCTGGCTTCCATAGCCGATAATGGCCACGGTGCGGCCGTTCAAATAATCCAGATTTCCGTCTTTTTCGTAGTAACGATTAGGCATTGGTTTTCTCCCGGATGGGGCGGGCGTTCACGGCCCCGACTGTAGCTATGGGTGGTTGCAGGCGCAGCTTCTTATTCTCAAGGCCGATGGCCAGGGAACCGGAGCGCGTCACTTCGATATCCCCGTAACTCGCCATTACATCGATAAACTCATTCAGCTTTTCAGGCGCCCCGGTGACTTCTATGGCGAAGCCCTCGGTGGAGGAATCGACCACGCGGCCGCCGAAGATCTCAGCCTCTTTCAACACCGCCGTGCGTGTTTCCTGCGGCATGCGGATGCGCACCAGCACGAGCTCGCGGATGACGGCCGGCACATCGGTAAGGTCGGTGGCCTGGAGCACGTTGATCAGCTTATTCATCTGCTTGATGACTTGCGGGCGGATGTTGTCGTCCACGTCCACGGCGATGGTCATGCGCGAGAGCTCAGGATCGAGCGTGCGCGCCACGGTGAGGCTCTCAATATTGTAGCCGCGCTGCGTGAGCAGGCCGGTGACGCGCATGAGCGCGCCCGGTTTGTTTTCCAAAAGAACCGAAATTACTTGCAGCATGGCTTCTCCTTAACGGACTGCCGTCTCGGCCACAGGCTGGGGCGGCCCTAACACCATTTCGTTGATGGCGCCGCCCGCGGGCACCATGGGATATACATTTTCGAGGGGAGTTACTTTGACGTTGAGTAAGTAGGGCCCCGGCTCATTCACGGCTTCTTCAAGCGCGGCGGCCAGCTCCCACGGCTTATCGATGGTGCGTCCCTTGAAACCGTACGCGGAAGCTAGTTTGGCGGCGTCGGGGAAACAATCGAGCTCCACGGAACTGAGGCGGTCATTGTAGAACAGGGTCTGCCATTGCCGCACCATGCCCAGGTAACCATTGTTCATGATGACAATTTTGATGGGCAGACCGTGACTGGCAATGGTGGCGAGCTCCGGAATAGACATCTGAAAGCCGCCATCGCCGACCAGGGAGAAGACTAACTTGTCGGGCCGGGCGAACTGGGCGCCGATGGCGGCCGGCAAGCCGAAGCCCATGGAGCCAAGTCCACCGGAGTTGAGCCACAGACGAGGCTCGTTGAAGCGGATGAATTGCGCCGCCCACATCTGGTGCTGGCCGACATCCGACGAGACAATGGCGTGCCCGCCGGAGAGCCGGTCGATTTCGGCCATGAGGTGCTGCGGCTTGATCTCGGTCTCGGAAGTGGACGTGAGCAGCGGGTGCTGCTCTTTCCATTCGCGAATCTGGCGCCACCACTCGCGGCGGGCGTTGGGAAGACGGCCCTCGACGGGCGCTTCGGGCTTCTCGCTCAGCAGTTGGTTGAGTTTCACCAGGACGCGTTTCACGTCGCCGACGATGGGCACATCGGGCGTGCGGTTCTTGCCGATTTCCGCCGGGTCGATATCCACATGAATCACTTTGGCGTGGGGCGCAAAGGCGGCCAGACGGCCGGTGACGCGGTCGTCAAAGCGGGTGCCGAGAGCGATCAGAAGGTCGCAGTTAGTCAGCGCCATGTTAGCCGCATAACTACCGTGCATGCCGGGCATACTGATGAAGTTAGGATGGTTGGAAGAGAGAGCGCCCAGACCCATCAGAGTGATGACAGCGGGTATGTCGGTTTTTTCAACAAACTCGCGCAAATCGGCCGTGGCATCGGCGGCCAGAATGCCTCCGCCGGCATACACCAGCGGCCGCTCCGATTCCTGCACTAACTGCGCGGCGCGGCGGATCTGACCGGTATGACCCTCAGTGAAGACTTTGTAACCCGGCAGATGAATCGAAGTTACCGGCTGATAATGTCCCTGGGCTTGAAAGACATCCTTGGGGATATCGACTAACACCGGACCGGGACGGCCGCTGTTGGCGAGATAGAAGGCTTCGTGAACGATCTGAGCGAGATCTTCGAAGCGCTTCACCATGTAGTTATGCTTGGTGCAGGAGCGAGTGATGCCGAAGGTGTCGGCCTCCTGAAAGGCGTCGCTGCCGATTAACTTGGTGGAGACCTGACCGGTGAGCGCGACGATAGGAATGGAATCCATCATGGCGTCGACCAATCCGGTGGTGAGGTTAGTGGCGCCGGGACCCGAGGTGGCGCAGCAGACGCCCACCTTGCCAGTGGCGCGCGCGTATCCGCCGGCGGCGAACGCGGCGTTCTCTTCGTGGCGCACCAGCACGTGCCGGATGGGGTGATCGTAAAGGACGTCATAGAAGGGCAAGGTGACGCCGCCGGGGTAGCCGAACATACAATCGACGTCCTCGCGGACCAGGCATTCCAGCAACATTTTCGCGCCGCTCATTAATTTGGCGCCGTTCGTCAGCTTGGTGTCGTTCATCAGCTTGGTGTCGTTCATCGATGTTGACATGTATTCCGCCTCACAAATCTGATTACCAAAAACAAAAAGGCCATCGGCTGGTCTGTTTCGCCCCGCCGATGGCCATTGAACCGATTTCCGGTTGGCCTACGCGGGGCCGGCTACGATGACCGGGAGAATAATAATGCTTACAGGAATGGCGCCGAGGGTAATGCTGTGGACGGCGCGGCCTATAAGAGAGGTAGACATCGAACTATCACTTTCGAGTTTAGCCTAGAAGTTTCCTAAATACAAGATGGCTTGGGTATAAGTTGTTTTAATGGGCGTATTTTGGGGCAGGGAAGGCGGTCGGGGAAAAATGCGGAACGAAGCCAATTGTGGGATTTTGGCTTTGTAATCAGTGGCTTGCGGGGGTATAAAAGCGGCCCAAAGGGCCAGATGCCGTCAGCTTCCAGCGCCCCTTTGCTTCCAGCCGCGATTCTGGTAAGTTTCTTGAGTGCTCCTCGTATGACACATAAAATCTCTCTCACCATCAACGGCCGGCCCTACTCCGACGAGGTTGAGCCGCGACTGCTGCTGATCCACTATCTGCGCGATGTGGCCGGCCTCACCGGACCGCACATCGGCTGCGAAACTTCCATCTGCGGAGCCTGCACCGTGATGCTCAACGGCAGAACTGTGAAGGCTTGTACCATGCTGGCTGTGCAGGCCGATGGCCACAGCCTGACTACCATCGAAGGCCTCGCCGCGAACGGCAAGCTCGACCCCGTCCAGGAGGCGTTTTGGAACGAGCACGGGCTGCAGTGCGGTTTCTGTACGCCGGGGATGATTCTGGCCGTCAAGCAATTGCTGGCCGACCATCCGCACCCCACCGATAGCGAGATTCGCCATGGCCTGGATGGCAATCTTTGCCGCTGCACCGGCTATCAACACATTGTCAACGCGGTCAAGGCCGCGGCTGCCAAGGCGGGAGCTTAAACCATGGCTACTGTTGTTGCAATCACTAAAACCGCTAAACCGGAACCACTGGTCGGGAAGAGCATTCGCCGGCGCGAAGACCCGCGGCTCATCACGGGAACCGCCGTCTACCTGGACGACATGAAAATGCCCGGGATGACGCATGCCGTGGTGGTGCGCAGCCCGCATGCCGCGGCCCGCATCAAGAGCATCAACGCGAAGCCGGCGCTCGATTTGCCGGGTGTGATCGCCGTCTTCACCGGCGCCGACGTCAAGCATCTGGGCTCGGTGCCGTGCGCCGCTTCGCTGCCGGGCCTGCGCGTGCCGTTCCACCATCTGCTGGCGCAGGACCGCGTCTACTTCAGCGGCCATCCGGTCGCCGTGGTAGTCGCCTCGGATCGCTACATCGCGCGCGATGCGGCCGACCTGGTCGAGGTGGATTACGAGCCATCCGCGGCCGTGGCCGATCCGGAAAAGGCGCTCGCCGCGGGTGCGCCAGCAGTGCATCCCGAGTGGCCCGATAACGTCGCCTTCAACTTCCATCAGGATGGCGGCGATATCGAAGCGGCGTTTCGCGACGCCGAGGTGGTGGTGAAGCAGCGCATCACCAGCCAGCGCCTCATTCCCACGGCGCTTGAAACCCGCGGCGTGCTGGCCGATTGGCGCGCCGGCGAAAAATCCATCACGCTGTATTCTTCCACACAAATTCCCCACCTGATGCGCACCATGGTGGCGGGAATTCTCGGCATGAACGAGAACAAGCTGCGCGTGATCACGCCCGAAGTGGGCGGAGGCTTCGGGTCGAAGCTCAATGTTTACGCGGAAGAAGCGCTGATGGCGTTCATCTCATCGAAGATCGATAAGCCCGTGAAGTGGGTGGAATCGCGGCGCGAAAATTTCCAGTGCACCATCCACGGGCGCGGGCATGTGGACTACTTTGAGCTGGCGGCCAAACGCGATGGCACTATGCTCGGCCTCAAGCTCAAACTGATTCAGGACATCGGCGCGTACCATCAGCTGCTCACGCCGGCAATTCCCACGCTTTCGGTGCTGATGATGCCGGGGCTTTACAAGTTCAAGAACATCGCGGCGGATATTGTGGGCGCGTTCACCAACGCCGTGCCCACGGACGCGTATCGCGGCGCGGGGCGGCCCGAAGCCACGCACGGGATCGAGCGCATGGTGGATATACTGGCTGCCGAATTGAAGATGGATCCGGTGGAGATCCGGCTAAAAAACTTCGTGGGCAACGACGAATTTCCCTTTGCAACGGCGACCGGTTTGAGTTACGACAGCGGCAACTATTCCGCGCCGTTGAGACTCGCGCTGCAACAAGTGGATTATGAATCCCTGCGACGCGAACAGGTGGAGGCGCGCAAAGCCGGGCGGCTGATGGGCATCGGCATCTCGACTTACGGCGAAATATGCGCGATGGGACCTTCGGCCGCGCTGCCTGCCGGCGGGTGGGAATCGGCCACGGTGAAGGTTGAGCCCACCGGCAAGGTGACGGTGTTGACCGGCGCTTCGCCGCACGGACAAGGCGAAGAGACCACGTTCGCGCAAATTGTCGCCGATGAGCTGGGCGTGGATATCGACGACGTGGTGGTGATCCACGGCGATACGTCGGTGGTGCAGTACGGCATCGGCACGTTCGGCAGCCGCGGCACGGCGGTGGGCGGAGCGGCTCTGTTCGAAGCGCTGCAAACGTTGAAAGCCAAGGTGCGTAAATTCGGCGCGATGCTGCTCGATGCGAGCTCGGTCACGCTGGCGGGCGGCGAATGCATCGATGAGGCCACCGGCAAATCGGTCAAGTTCACGGAAGTCGCAGCCGCCGCGTATCACGCCAAGAAGCTGCCGCCGAATACGGAGCCGGGCCTCGTGGCGACGCATTTCTGGGAGCCGCCCAACTTCACCTTTCCCTTCGGCTCGCACATCGTGGTAACGGAAGTGGATCGCGAAACCGGCGCCATCGAGATCCGCCGCTATATCGCGGTGGACGATTGCGGCAAGATTATCAACCCGCTGCTGGTGGCCGGGCAGGTCCACGGAGGCGTGGCGCAGGGGCTCGGACAAGCGCTTTGGGAGCAGGCTGTGTATGACGACAGCGGCCAGCTTATCACCGGCGAGCTGACCGATTACGCCCTGCCGAAGGCGCACTTCATGCCGTGGATTGAAAGCAGCCACACGGAGACGCCGTCGCCGGTGAATCCGCTGGGCGTGAAGGGCGTGGGCGAGGCGGGAACGATCGGGTGCTCGCCGGCGGTGGTGAATTCGGTGGTGGACGCGCTATCGCCGCTGGGCGTGCGGCACATCGATATGCCGCTGACGCCCGAGAAGATCTGGAAGCTGATTGAGGGAGGCCGCGCATGATTCCGCAAACGTTCGAATACTCGGCGCCGGCAACGCTGGCAGAGGCGCTGCATATGATCGATGTCGAGGGCGACCGCAAATTGCTGGCGGGCGGCATGAGCCTCATCCCGCTGATGAAGCTACGCCTGGCACAGCCCGGGCACCTGGTGGACCTGGGCCGCGTGGCCGGGCTGACCGGCATCGAAGCCGGCGGCGGCAAGATTCGCATCGGAGCGATGGCGACGCATCACGACGTGGAGACTTCCGCTGTGGTGCGCGCCAATTGCCCGCTGCTGGGGGAGACGGTGGGCAGCATCGGCGACCCGCAGGTGCGCCATCGCGGCACGATTGGCGGAAGCATCGCACATGCCGATCCGGCGGCCGATTATCCCGCCGCGCTGCTGGCGCTGGAGGCGCAGATTCGCGTGGTTGCCGCGCATCGCGAGCGCACTATAGCCGCGGAAGATTTCTTCATGGACGCCTTCACCACTCCGCTTGAGGCGGACGAGATTGTGGTGGAAGTGCTGGCGCCGATCGAAGATTCCAAGGAAGGCTATCGATACGAAAAGGTGGCGCATCCGGCGTCGGGATTCGCGGTGGTGGGGATTGCGGCGCGCATCCAGAAGACTGGCGGCAAAATAACGATGGCGCGCATTGGCGTCACCGGCCTGGGCTCGCATGCTTTCCGCGCGCACAATGCGGAAGCGCTGCTGGAGGGGGGCGCGGATGTCGACGCGGCGGCAGCGGTGGTGGGCGAAGGCATCGACGCGAACTCCGATCTTTATGCGTCGGCCGAGTACCGTCTCCATCTGGCGCGCGTACATGCGGCGCGGGCCCTGCGGACGGCGCTTTCGAGGGCGGAATGAAGGTAGCGGGGTCTTACTCGCTGCCTGTACCAGTCGAACGCGCATACGCATTACTGCAAGATCCGGATGCTCTCGCCAAGTGCATCCCCGGCTGCGAAGGCCTGGATCGGGTCGCTGAGGACGACTATGCGATGCGCATGAAGATGGGCATCGCCAGCATCTCCGGAAGGTTCGATGGCAAGGTGCGGATATCCGAGAAAAACCCGCCGGTGAGTTTTCGCATGAGCGTGGAAGGCGCGGGCAAGATCGGCTTCATGAAGGGCGATGGCGTAATTAGTCTGGCGGCCGCGGACAGCGGCTCGAATGTGCAGTTCGATGGCGACGTGCAGGTGGGCGGAACGATCGCAAACGTGGGACAGCGCCTGATTGAGACTACGGCTAAGATGATTATCAAGCGGTTTTTCGATTGCCTGGCGCAGAACTGCCTTCCGACTGGACCACCATAGAGCCAGCCAAGTCGTGGCGCATGTACACTGAAGCCGGCGCGGCCGCTAATACAGTCCTTTGACGATTCCGCCATCGACCGAAATCGATACTCCGGTCACGTAGCTCGCGCGCTCCGACGCCAGAAACACAACTACGTTGGCTAATTCTTCCGGCTGCCCCACGCGGCCCAATGGCGTCTGCTTGGCCCAGCGCTCTTCGATCTCGCTCGAAGAGACGCCCTGCTTGCCCGCCAGCGTCCGCGAAAGATCCATCAATCGCGCCGTGGCGGTAAATCCGGGGCATACGTTGTTCACCAGCACGTTGTACGGCCCGTATTCGTTGGACAGCGTCTTGATCAATCCGCTCACTCCGGCGCGAACCGAATTCGAAAGAATCAGGCCCTCCACCGGCTGTTTCACCGTCATCGAAGTGATGGCGATGAAGCGGCCCCAGCGGCGCGCCTGCATCAGTGGCAGCGTCTCTTTTGCCAGGTAGACGGTGCTCATCAAATTCAGATTCGCCGCCGCATGCCAATCTTCCACCGTGGTCTCCGCGAAGCTTTTCGAAGGCGGACCGCCGGCGTTGGCTACGCAAATATCCACGCGGCCGAAGCGCTGGTTGGTCTCCGCCACGAAGCGCGCCACCTGATCAGGATCGGTGACGTCCAGCGCGCGCGCCAGCGTTTCCACGCCGGTTTCGTTGTGTATCTCTTCCGCGGCCGCGTTCAGGACGCCTTCGGTGCGCGCGCACAACGCTACCTTCGCGCCCTCGCGCGCCAAGCCCATCGCGACGGCTTTACCCAATCCGGTGCTCGACGCCGCCACGATGGCGACGCGGTCTTTCAATCCAAGATCCATAGGTGATTTCCCGGGGCTTACTTCTTGCGGAGGTAATCGTCCGTCTTGTTCAGCCAGTCGTGGCGGATCGGGCTGAAGATGTCGAGATCGAGCGTATCCTCCAGCGCCACGGCGCTGTGCGGTACGTTCGAAGGGATCAGCAGCACCTGGCCCTTGCTCACCACCAGGTCCTGGCCCTCAATATGAAATTGCAAGGCGCCTTCGATAATGTAAGTGAGCTGCTCGGCCTCGTGATGGTGCTCGGGCACGACGCCGCCCTTGGCGAAGAAGACCTGCGCCACCATGGCCTTCTCGCCTGAAATGATCTTGCGTCCGATGAACTCGTTGAGCTGCTCTTTGGGCATGCTGTCCCACGTGAATAATTCCATATCGCTGCTATTGTACACGGCGCCGGGAGTGCCCGCTTATAATGAATGCATCGTTCAGGAGAGGTACGCATGGGTTCAGCCCGTTTACGTAGTTTCGCGGCAGCGATTGCAGTCGGCGGAGCCTTGGCCGGCGCGCTTCCCGCGGCCGACGCCAACATCTGGAAAGTAGCGCCGCCGGCGCCCGCATCGTGGGAGCGCGACCGCGTCGCCGATCTCACCGCGCATCGCAAGGCGATGATGGAGCAGATAGGCGATAAGGGCGTGCTGATTCTCTACGCAGCCGAGCCGCGCAATTACGCCGGCGACGTGGATTGGCCGTTCCGCCAGGAAAACAATTTCTACTATCTGACGGGCATCAACCAGACCGGCAATGCGCTGGTGCTGATTCCGGGCGCGGCCAAGTACCGGGAGATTCTGTTCATGGCGCCTTCGAATCCACTGGAGGAGAGCTGGACCGGCCATATTCTGCTGCCGGAGGAGGCGCGCAAGATATCCGGCATCGAAGCCGTTTGGGATGTGCGGCTGCTCGACCAATTCCTCGCCACGCTGATGCCCGACGCGAAAAGCGCCCTCATGCCCGAGGGCTCCGGTGGACGCGGCGGTGGTGGCGGGCGGCGCGGCGGGATGGCCGCTCCGCAGATGCCGGCGGTGGATTGGAGCGCTGAATTCAAGCCCACCATCGACCTGATCGCCAGGCGCGAAGCGCAGATTTATCTGTTCGATTCGCGGCGCTTCCAGGCCGAGCTGGGCCGCGAGATCGAGCTCGCGGGGAAGCTGGCGAAGCTCGACCCACCTATCGAGGTGAAGGATGCCACGCAGATTTTCGGCTCACTGCGCAAGGTGAAATCGCAGCGCGAAATCGACCTCTTGCAGCACGCCGTCGATATCACCGCCGAAGGGTTTCAGCGCGCCTACGCGTTGGGCGTGGCGGGTACGTCCGAGTATGAGATTCAGGCGCAGTTCGAATTCACATTCCTGCGACGCAACGCGCATTGGGGCTACCCCTGCATCGTGGCTTCGGGCGTGAACGCGACCACGCTGCACTACGAAAGCAACAAGGACACCATGAAGGCCGGCGACCTTTTGCTGATGGACGATGCCGCCGAGTTTGACGGGTATAGCGCGGACGTGACCCGCACCATTCCCGTCAACGGCAAGTTCACCAAGGAACAGGCGGATATTTACCGCCTGGTGTGGGCGGCGCAGCAGGCCGGATTTTCCAAAGCGCTGCCGGGACACACCGAGGGCGGCAATAAAGACTCCATCACCTCCGCGGCGAATGAGGTTTTCCGGCAGGGCTTGTTTAAGTTGGGATTGATTACCGACGTCAACAGCGATCAGCAGGTGCGCATCTGGTTCAACCATGGGATTGGGCACGGTATCGGACTCAACGTGCACGACCTGGTAACCGGCCAAGAGTTGCAACCCGGAATGGTAGTGACTGTGGAGCCTGGAATCTACATTCGTCCCGATGTGCTGGATAACTTACCCAAGACTCCCGAGAACGAAAAGTTCATCGCCGCCGTGCGCCCCGCGTTCGAGAAGTATAAGGGTATCGGCGTCCGTATTGAAGACGATGTGCTGATTACCGACGGCCAGCCGAAGGTGCTTTCACAGGGCGTTCCTTCGAAGCTGGAAGATGTGGAAGCTACTATAGCGCAACTGCGTAAAGCGGTGAAGTCGTCGCCGATTCCTTAGTTAGCTCTTTAAGTTAGCTCCTTAATTGGCTCATTAGTTAAACATGGATTCCATTTCGGCTATCGACTTATCCAGCACTGTCGGCCTGATCGCCATGGTAATGCTGACCCTGAATATTTTGATGGGCCTGCTGGTTTCGGTGAATTACAACCCGAAGACGTGGTGGCCGCACCGAAAGCTGCCCATGCCGTTCTGGAAGCTGCATAACTGGAATGGCTATCTGGCAATGGGCGTGGCAGTGTTTCATCCAACGATTCTGCTGTTTTCCAGCACCGCCAAGTTCAAAATCGGCGACGTACTGCTGCCGCTTAATTCGCCTGGGCAGCGCCTGTATAACAACCTTGGCGCACTGACTTTCTATTCGTTCTTGTTTGTAGTAACTACGTCTTACTTTCGTCCGCAGCTTCGCTACCGGCCATGGAAGAAGCTGCACTATACGGCTTATGGGGCGGCCGCGCTGATGTATGTTCACGGCACGCTCATCGACCCTAACCTGAAGAACCTGCCAACCGATTTTCTGGACGGTGAGAAAGTGTTGGTAGAGGTATGCTTCCTGGTAGTAGTCGCGGCGTCGATTTGGCGCTGGCGTTATGGCACGGAGAAGCAGCGATTTGGCGCCGCTAAGGCCGCGGGAAAGGCTATCTAACTCATGCGTTTCATCTGGATTGCAGCCACGGTGTGCGCCGCCGCGATGGCTCAAGACCGCGTGGCGATCCAAACCAGCGCCATCCTGGATGGCAAAGGCGGCATTCTTAAGAACCAGCGGATCGTGGTCGAAGGCGGGCGCATTCAATCCATCGGCCCGGGCAGCGGCAAGGCCGATTACGACCTGCGCGGACTCACGGTGATGCCCGGCTGGATCGACACGCACATCCATCTGAACTGGCACATGGACGCCAACCACAAATCGATTGCGAGCGGCGGCAAGCCCGAGGACGCGGCGCTCTATACCGAAGCCGACGCGTGGATGACGCTGCAGGGCGGCTTCACTACGGTGCAGAGCGTGGGCGCGGCGATCGACGGGCCGGTGCGCGACCGCATCAATGAAGGCGTGCTGCCGGGGCCGCGCGTGCTCACGTCGCTGATCCAGATTCAGGGAGCGGGCGGCGGCCGCGGTCAGCAGCATCAGTGGACGGTGGACGAGCTGCGCGACATCGTGCGCAAGAATAAGGCGGATGGCGCCGACGTGATCAAACTCTTCGCCACGACCGGTCTGGGCGCGGGCGGGAACCAGAGCATGACCGACGAGCAGATAGAGGCGGTGTGCAGCGAAGCGAAGGCGGTGGGGCTGCGGTCGGTGGTGCACGCCATCGGCGATGCGGGCGCGCGCGCGGCGGTGCCAGCCGGCTGCACGTCGATTGAGCACGGCACGTTCCTCAAAGACGAGACTTTGGACATGATGGCGCCGCGAGGCACTTACTTCGATCCCAATCTTTTGGTGCTGCATAACTATCTGGATAACCGCGCCAGCTTTACCTTTACCGAGCAAGCGCTCAAGACGCTCGAAGACGGACTGGCGCCGACCGCCGACGTGTTGAAGCGTGCGCGCGCGCGGCATGTGAAGCTGATCTTCGGGACGGACGCCGTCGCGGGGTCGCACGGGCGCAACGCCGAAGAGTTTGTGTATCGCGTGAAGGATGCGGGCGAGAAGCCCATGGATGCGATTATCAGCGCGACCTCGCTTTCGGCGGAGTCATTGAGCTTGGGGAAGGAAATTGGGACCGTCGCGGCCGGGTTTCAAGCGGACCTGGTGGCGGTGGAGGGCGATCCGCTGGCGGATATCACGGCGGTGCGGCGCGTACGGTTTGTGATGAAGGCGGGCAAGGTTTATCGGAATGCGCGGTGACGCGAATGGTTCCACTGGGCCCATACCTGCTCTCATTGCCCGAGCGCGTGCTGCGGTCGGCATCCGCGCTCTCCGCGGGATTGGTCCGCGAAATTGGTAATGTCACCCTGCCGAAGGCCGTCCGCCAGACCCGGCTCTACCAGACGATGGTGGAAAGTACTTTACGGTTTTTGGTGGAGCAGGTGGGGCAAGTGGACGGCGCCTATCCGTCCGAAGGCAAATTGGCCGAGAACTTTCTGCTCAAGCGCACGCTCGGCGACGGCATCGATCTCGCCGGTCTGGCGGCTTTCCACGCGTCTCCGGTCTGGGTGCTGGCGGCTCTGGCGGATATCTCCGGCGCCGGCCGGCAGCTCATAGACGAGATCTCGGCGAGTCTCAAAGACGAAGGTCTGCTGGACCGTGACAGAAGCTTCGAAAGCGTCGATCAGATTCTCGACGGTCTGGAGCGGACCGCCGGCCAACTGGCTGCCTCTCTCCGATTCCCGCCTCTCGACGTTCCGGGATTGCGCAAAGAGTGGAGCGCCT
>Ga0116129_1000058_pt1 | contig 82854 bp, 68 predicted proteins | sample June2015DPH_17_2_FD_89732 | JGI IMG/M metagenome (GOLD analysis project Ga0116129, IMG submission 89732) | Peatland microbial communities from SPRUCE experiment site at the Marcell Experimental Forest, Minnesota, USA - June2015DPH_17_10 | ecosystem: Environmental > Terrestrial > Soil > Wetlands... | reverse complement strand
CAGCCGCGCCCTGTTGGTCACCGGATCGTCACTCGAGCGCGCGCGCCCGCTCATCGCCAATCTGGAATCTGCTGGAGTCGCCTGCGCGCCGTTCTCGACCCCATCGGAGCCAACCATAGATCTGATCCGCGCGGGCGCCGAATATGCGCGCGCCGAGGGTTGCGGCATGGTGATCGCGATCGGCGGCGGCAGCGCCATCGATACCGGCAAGGCGCTGGCCGCGCTGCTGACCAACCCGGGCGAACCGCTCGATTATCTCGAAGTGATCGGCCGCGGGCAGCCCTTGCAGCACGCGTCTGCGCCATTGGTCGCGGTCCCCACCACGGCCGGTTCCGGCGCTGAAGTCACCCGCAACGCGGTGCTGGCGTCGCCCGCGCATCGGGTGAAGGCGAGCCTGCGCAGCCCGTTCCTGCTGCCGCGGCTCGCCCTTGTCGACCCCGAACTTACGCTCAATCTGCCGCGGTCCATTACGGCCGCCACGGGGCTCGACGCACTGACGCAGTTGATCGAGCCGTATGTGTCCTCACGCGCCAACGCCATGACCGATCTCTACTGCGTGGATGGCCTCCGGCGCGCCGCCGCGGCATTACCGCGCGTCTGGGAAGACGGACAAGATCGCGAAGCGCGCACGGCTATGTCCTGGGTGAGCCTGCTCGGCGGCTTGGCGCTGGCGAACGCCGGCCTGGGCGCCGTTCACGCCTTCGCGGCTCCCGTCGGCGGCGTGTGGAAGGCGCCGCATGGAGCCATCTGCGCGGCGGTGTTGCCGCATGCCATCGAAGTGAACGTGGAAGCCCTTCGCCGACGGGCGCCCGCCAACCCCGCGTTGCGTCGTTACGACGAGATCGCGCGCCTGCTCACGCGCCAGCCGCACGCCATCGCCGACGACGCCGTGCTCTGGATCGCCAATCTCTGCGACCGTCTGGAGATCCCGCCGCTACGTGCCTACGGAGTCACCGAAGCCGACATCCCCGATCTGGCCGAAAAAGCCGCCCACACCAGCAGCATGAAGGGCAACCCGATCCAGCTCACCGCCGAAGAGCTACGCGAGGTCGCCCTTCGCGCGCTATGAATCTCCGCAGACCGAACACGTGGCGCACGCACTCATGCGTGCCGCGTTCACACTCGTGTGAACGCGCTTGGGTCTTGCGCCACAGTGGGACAGGCGCTTTCGCCTGTCAACCTCGGTGCTGGTCCTGCCCGGTCGAGGGCCCTCACCTTATTCTGCCCGCGTCAACAGATTGAAGCCGCCGCATTCCGGACACCGGTACGCGATTCCCCGCACCACGCCCTTCGCCCGCAGATAAGCTACCGCAAATCCCGATCCGCAGCGCACGCACACATTGATCCACGCCTCGCCGCGCTCCGGAACTGGACCGCCGCCGAAATGGAATTCCCATCCGTAAACGCTCAGCCTCGTTCCCAGGCGCCGGTCGATGCCGCGCAGCAACCACATCAGAACGGCGAGGTACCGCTCGCTTCCATTCAGAAACAGCGCGATACGCCGCGGCGCCGGCGCGGTGCGGTTGCGCCGGTTGAGGAAAGAGAGCGAACTATATAAGCGGTGCGTGGCGCGGTGCGGCAATCGAGTGAGGCGCTCCACCGGAGCCGCCACGTCCTGCGGCGTTCGAAACGCATTGACGTGTCCGCCGCCTTTGGCCAGCCAGCGGTAGATACGGTCGGTCAGCGTGGAGGCATCGGGTACGGCGACATACAACGCGCCGTCACGTTTCACCACGCGGCCGATTTCGCGGAGCGTGGCTTCCAGCTCGACAAAATGTTCCAGGCTATGGTTGCTGATAATCGCATCGAACGCCTCCGCGCGAAACGGCATACGCGCCGCGTCCGCGCTCACATACAGGCCGGCCCCCCGATTCGCGGGAATCTCCAGGTCGAGCCGCACCACCGCCAGGTCCTTCCGATTGGTGGTGAAGCTCCCGGCTCTCGCTCCTAAATCGAGCACGCGCGCGCCCGGCGGCAGGGATTCCAGCAACTCTTGCATGCAGCAGTGTGTTCAGCATAACAGCGTGGGGCAGCCAATTCTGGCTGCAGCCGGCTTTCAACCGGCTTCCGACTTGCCACCGTCAATTTGGCCAAATTTTCGTGGCGGGAACCGGGAACCTCACAGCACCAGTCACAACACTTGAAAATAAATCCGGGCCTCGCAAACCTCGACTCCGCAGATGCCTTGGCCGCCAGCCGGCAGCCTGATCGCTACCCCTCCTAACCTATACTTAAGTTTGGACTTCCGCGAAATTGGCTTCGTTCCGCACTTTCCCGGGGCCCGCCAGAATCGCCTGGTCGGCAGCCGTTTCCCCCAACGCCGCCGCCTTCCAAATCTCCGTGTTCCACGACTACCCCGCGCTACACTGAAACCGGGTCGCAAGCCGCATCCGCATGGCGAGTATTCGGAAACACATTTACAAGCGGCTTACAAGATGCGCTGATCTCGATGAAAGGAGGCGCGTACTTTATTTCATGTGCAGACCGGCCTTCAGGGCCGCCCGATGTGCCGTCCCGTACCAAACTTGACACCGCCAGGAAAAGCTGACCAAAATTGCGAAATCGGAGGCAGTTCCTTTGGCACTTACGATCACCGGTCTGTCCAAGACATATCCCAACGGCGTAAAGGCGCTCAAGAACCTTTCGCTCACTATCGGCAACCTTATGTTCGGCCTTCTAGGTCCGAACGGCGCGGGCAAGAGCTCGCTCATGCGTACGGTGGCAACCCTTCAGGATCCGGACTCCGGCTCGATCGACCTCGACGGCCTCAACGTGCTCACCCAAAAGGACGAGGTCCGCAAGATCCTTGGATATCTGCCGCAGGAGTTCGGCGTCTATCCGAAGATCTCCGCCATCGACATGCTACAGCACCTCGCGATCATGAAAGGCGTCACCAACAAGAGTGAGCGCAACCAGATGGTCGAGGCTATACTGAACCAGACCAATCTCTGGGACGTGCGCAAGAAGGCCCTGAGCACTTACTCCGGCGGAATGAAGCAGCGCTTCGGCATCGCCCAGGCCCTGCTCGCCAACCCGAAGCTCATCATCGTCGATGAGCCCACCGCCGGCCTCGACCCCGCCGAGCGCAACCGCTTCCTCAACCTGCTCAGCTCCATCGGCTCCAACGTCACCGTCATCCTCTCCACCCACATCGTCGAAGACGTACGCGAGCTCTGCCCCCGCATGGCCATTATTTCGAATGGCGAGCTTCTGCTCGAAGGCGCGCCCGCCGAGGCGCTCGAATCCCTGCGCGGAAAGATCTGGTCCAAGGTTGTGGCCACCGACGATGAGCTCCGCGCCCTCGAAACCAGCTTCAACGTGGTTTCCACTCATCTCATCGGCGGCCTGCACGAGGTCCGCGTTTTCGCGCTCTCCAGTCCCGGCGAGGGCTTCCGCCCGGTCGATTCCGTCCTTGAAGATGTCTACTTCGTCAACCTCGCCGGCCAGGCGAAGAATTAATCCGGCAAAGGAGACAACGAAATGGCTAAGTTCTGGGAGTTCTTCACCTTCGAGCTCAAGTTCCGCTTCAAGAGCCTCTCTACCTACATTTACTTCGCCGTCTGGTTCACCTACAGCTTCCTCGACATCGCCAGCGAGGGCTTCGGCCCCATCGGCAGCTCCAATGGAAAGCTGTTGCTCAACGGCCCGTACGCCAACATCTTTAACGATATCGGCATCAGCTTCTTCGGCATCATCGTCATCGCCGCGATCTTTGGCACGTCCATCCTGCGCGATTTCCAACGCGACACTATTCAGATCCTGTTCACCAAGCCCATCTCGAAATTCGCCTATCTCGGCGGCCGCTGGGCCGGGTCGTTCGTTGCCACGGTGTTCGCCTTCTCCGGCCTGCTCTTCGGCGAGTTTCTCGGCACGTTCGCCCCCTGGGCCGACCACGCCCGCATCGGCCCCAACCATCTCTCCTGGTATCTGCAGCCGTTCGTCTCCATCGTAGTCTTCCAGATCTTTTTCCTCGGCTCTCTCTTCTTCCTTGTCGCGGCCCTGTCGCGCAAGATCTTCATCGTCTACCTGCAGGGCGCCGCGATCTTCATGCTCTATCTCATCGGCATCGCTATCTTCAACGCCACGCGATCGCTGGAACACTTCTGGTCCGGCATCCTCGACCCCATCGGCTTCCTGTACAACGACGCCATCACTCGTTACTGGACCGTGGTCGAACGTAACACGCTCCTTTACTCCTGGTCACCGCACTCCGCCTCCGGAGTCTTTCTATATAACCGCCTGCTCTGGGGCGGAATAGGTCTGCTCTCGCTCATCGCACTCGGCAAGCTTTTCCCCATGTCAGTGGAGGCCTTGACCACCCGCTCCAGTGGCAAACGCGCCGCGCTGGCCCGCGAACAGGATCTCACTGCGGTCGCCTCGCGGCGCAGCCTGGTTGCGGCCAAGCTACCCACCGTTCACCAGGTCTTCGGCTCCCGGACAACCTTAGCGCAGCTTGTCTCACTCACCCGCCTGCGGATCTCCAACATTGTTCGCGAAGTGCCTTTTTGGGGCATCCTCATTCTTATGGCCGGCATCGCTCTCAACAACGGCCACTACGCCGGCCGCATCGCCGATCAGAACGTCTGGCCCGTCACGTACCTCATGCTCCAATCTGTGGAAGGCGGCGCCGAGCTCTTCTTCTATATTGTCGCGACGCTCTACGCAGCCGAGCTCATCTGGCGCGAGCGCGATACTCACTTCTCCGGCATCCACGACGCGCTGCCAATCGCCGAGACCACCGACTGGTTCTCCAAACTATTCGCCCTCTGCTTTGTCGAGCTCGTCCTGCTCACTGTCACCGGGCTTTGCGGCATCCTCATGCAGACGATCGGAGGCTATTACAATTACGAGCTTGCGCAGTACGCCAAAGAGCTCTATGTGGTCACCTTTCCCCAAGTGCTCACCTTCGCTCTGCTCGCGCTCTTCATCCAGACGGTTGTCTCCAACAAGTTCATCGGCCACGGCATCATCATCGGCATCTTTGTGTTAGTACCTATCCTCTTCAGTTTCGGCTGGGAGAATACCCTCTATCTCTACGGCAACACGCCGCCCTACACCTACTCGGATATGAATGGCTACGGCCATTTCGTTCCCGCGCTCTTCTGGTCCATCACCTACTGGCTCTCTATCTCCTGCTTACTCGCTACTGTCTCCGTCGCGCTCGCCCTCCGCGGCGCCGATGACGGCTGGCGCGCGCGTTTCCGTCTCGCCGCCCAGCGCGCTCCGCGTCTCATCCCCGCCGCGGCGCTTTTCCTCTTAGTCGCAATCGGCAGCGGCGCGTGGTACTTCTACAATTCCCACGTCCTCAACGAATACCTGACTGCCAAGGACCGGCGTGACATACAAGCCGCCTATGAGCGTGACTTCCAGAAGTACGAGACTCTCCCCCAACCCAAGATTATTGCCGTCGATGCCAACATCGACATCTTCCCCGAGCGCCGCTCCTTCTCCGGCGCCGGCCACTTCGTCCTGCAGAACAAAACCGCGCAGCCCATCAGTCGGGTCCACATCACCAACCAGCAGCAGTCCGTCTCAGACGTCCACTTCGACCGCCCGTTCCACGTCGTCTCTACAAGCCCTCGCGCTCTCTACACCATCTACCAGCTCGACGCTCCGCTGGCCGCAGGCGACAAGCTCGATCTCACTTTCAAAGTCGGCTACGCCAGCCGCGGCTTCAAAGACGGCAACGAGCGCCCTGAGCTCGCCTACTCCGGCACCTTCTTCGACAACGGTTATTTCCCCACCATCGGCTACGACGCGAACATTGAGCTCGGCGACCCTCGCCGCCGCCGCGAAGAGCATCTCCCCGAGCAGGAACTTCTCCCCCACCGCGGCGACCCCGCCGGCGCCGTCACCAACCTGTTCACTCCAGAGTCCGACTGGATCGGTTACCACACCACCGTCAGCACCGCCGATGACCAGATCGCTCTCTCACCCGGATACCTCACTCGGGACTGGCGCGCCAATGGCCGCCACTACTTCTCGTATGACATGGGCAATGTCAAGACTCTCGACTTCTTCGCCTATGTCTCTGCCCGCTACCAGGTCAAACGCGAAATGTATCAGGGCGTCGCCGGCCCCATCGCTATCGAGGTCTACCACGCCGCCGGACATACCTACGACGTCGACGACATGATCGAATCGTCCAAGGCGGGTCTGGCCTACTACGAAAAGCGGTTCAGCCCCTTCCAGTTCCGCCAGTACCGCATCCTCGAGTTTCCTCGCTACCGCGGCTTTGCGCAGTCCTTTCCCAACACTGTCCCTTTCTCTGAGGGCATCGGCTTCATAGGCCGCGTCGAAAAGCCCACCGATATCGACTTCACTTACTTCGTCACTGCACACGAGCTTGGCCATCAATGGTGGGCGCACCAACTCATCGGCGGCCGCGTCGAAGGCTCCAACATGATGTCCGAGACGCTCGCCGAGTATTCCGCCCTCATGGTCATGCAGCAAAAATACGGCCGCGACAACATGCACCGGTTCCTCAAGCACGAGCTGGACAGGTACCTGCGCGGACGCGCCGGCGAAATCCGTCGCGAGCGGCCCGTCGTGCTAGTTCAGAACGAGCCCTATGTCTGGTATCAGAAGGGTGGCCAGGTTATGTACACTCTCGCCGACTACATCGGTGAAGACAAAGTCGACCTCGCCCTGCATAACTTCCTCATGCAGTACCGCTACGCCAACGCCAACGATTCGCAGTCTGTCCCCTACCCCGACACGCGCCAGTTCATTGAAGCGCTCCGCGCCCAAACCCCCGCCGAGCTGCAGTATTACCTCGCCGACGCCTTCGAGAACATCGTTCTCTATGACAACAAGGCGGTCTCCGCTACCGTCACGCCCACGCCGGACCACAAATACAAGGTCACTCTTAGCGTCCAGGTGCGTAAGCTGCAATCAGACGGCAGCGGCAACGAGTCCCCCATGCCGCTGCACGACCTGATCGACATCGGCGTCTTTACAGGCAAAAAGGACGAAGAGAAACCGCTGTATCTCAAAAAGGAATGGCTGACTCAACCCACTCAGACCTTCGAGATCATCGTTGACCAGATGCCCACGCGTGCAGGCATCGATCCCTATAACAAGCTCATCGATCGAGACTCGGACGACAACTGGATGGATGTCACAAAGCAATGAGCATTCATCTCACCACCACCGCGGACACGCCGTGGCGCACGCACCCTCGAAAACACCAAGCGAAGCGTGTGCTTTCATACCTTGCCTTGCCCCGCCGCGGGGCAGAGCAACACTCATGCGTGCAGCGTTCACACTCGTGTGAACGCGTCGTCGTCCGGGCTTGGGCGCGATCCGGCTTGCGCCGAAGGGGCGGAGACCGCGCCCGCTCCTGTGTTATCATCCGAATTGGGAGTGATAACATGATTCGCACTCAGGTGAGCCTCGAAAAAGAGGAGTACAAGCTGGCAAAGAAAGAGGCCAAGGCCCTGGGCGTGTCGGTCGCCCACTTCGTCCGCATGGCGGTCCGCGACAAACTTCCCGCCCAGGGCTCGGCGCCTTGGATGCGCTACGCGGGCGATGTGGAATCCGGCGATCCGAATTCCAGCCAAGCCATCGACGAGATAGTCTATGGCGCGAAAGACTGAAGCTTACGTGGATACATCCGCGCTGATTGCCTTTCGCGACCGCTCAGACACCTTCCATCCGCTCTTCCGGCGTCTATTCTCAGATCCGCCGCCGCTCGTGACCTCGGCGCTTGTCGTCGCCGAAGGCCACGGCTGGTTTCTACGCCGGTACGATTCCGCGCGCGCCGTCCAGTTCCTCAACTTCGTCGAAGAATTACCCATGCTGGTGTACCCGTTCGACGGCAACGAGCTTGCCAAGTCCACCCGGCTGATCAAGAAATTCTCCGATCAAAATCTGACGCTGGCGGACGCACATGGACTAGCTGTAATGCAAAGCCGGCGGAACCAGGCGTGCTGGTCCACCGACAGGCATCTGCAGTTGACCGGTGTGCCCCTGGTCATTTGAACGGCCTCACTACTCGCCTTTCAAATCACATCCGGAAACGACTTCCTCAACTTATAAAACCAAGCATGCCCCAGCACCGCCACCACCGCCCCCAGCAGCCATAGCTTCCACAACGGCCCAAACTGCGGATGTTGATTCTCCAGGAACACTGCGCGGTACCCGCGAACCAGCACCGTGATCGGATTCTTCGCCAGCAGCGGCGCGTGGGCCCTCAGCGGATCCTCCGAGTAACAGATCGGCGTAATAAAGAACCAGATCGTAATGATATAACTCATAATCTGGCCTAAGTCCCGCACAAACACGCCCAGCCCAGCCAGAAACCAACATATCCCTGCGGTAAATAGAACCTGTGGCACAATCAGCACCGGCAGCCAGACAATCGAAGCCGGCAGGCTATGCTTGATACCCAGCAGGAACACACAGTAGAGCGCCACCGCGAACGCCTCACTCACTAATCCGGAGACCACCAGGTTCACCGGCAGAGTCTCTATCGCGAACACCAGCTTCTTGACGAAATTCCGGTGTTCCAGCATCACGCTTGGCGAGCGGCCCACCGCCTCGCTAAAAGCCAGCCACGGCAACATCCCGGCTAGAAATTGCAGCGCGAAGGTGGTCTTAGTCTCACCCGGCCGCTGCAGTATCACTCCGAAAACCAGGAAGTAAGTCATCATCAGTAACAGCGGGTTGACAATAGTCCAGAATGACCCGCCGAACGATCCGCGGTAGCGGCCCAGAATATCGCGCCGCACCATCACTCGGATCAGCCCGCGGTTCCGCCACACCGTGAGCACCGGATAAGTCAGCGCGCGCCCCACCGCGCGCACCGCATGGGCGCGTCTCAAGCGCGCTTGCGTGCTCACGCCGAGAGTCTCTATGTGCGCCTGCCCATCCCGCGTCTCGGCTTCCAGCATGAGGAACGGCCAGCCGCGCTCGTAATACCAGCAGACGCCCTCGCGCATGGCTGAAAAGACCGCCCGGTAGCGGCCATCTTCGGGGGGCAATTCCACCTCGAAGCGAAAGCGCTCCTGTTCGCCCGGCGCAATATCGCGCGCGGGGTGCACGCGCAGCCCGTCCACAATCAGCGTTCCCGTCTCCGGGTCGAACAGGTGATACCCTACGGCGAAGCCTTCGGCGCCCTTCCACGTCTCTGCCGAATCGTTGCGAATCTCGAACTCCACGTGCGCCGCGCGCGTGCCCGGGTCCAGTTTCACCCGCGGATCGAGATACGCGGCGTTCATGCGAAGAGCCTCATGTGTAGAGCCATCCCGGGTAACGTACGCGCACCGCGCCGGTCTTCCGGCCCACCGCGAAAATGCCATCGCCGCGCAGGCTTGTATCCAGCTCGTAGCGGTTCAAAAGATGCAGCACCCAGCCATACTCGGGATGCGGTGCGTCGCGAAACCCGCCGGTTTCGAGCAGCGTCACCTCGAAGCCCGAATTCTCCAGCAGCTGATGGATCTCGCGCGGCGTGTATTCGCGATTGTGCCGCGGGTCCACGTGGCCGGATTCGGCCGGCTTGATGTACGAATGAAACAACCCGGGATGATATCCCTGCAAAATGGCCGCGATGCCGCGCAGCGAAGCGATGTTCGGCGTGGTGAGCACAAGGTGTCCGCCTGGTTTCAAAATGCGGTTCACTTCGCTCATCAGGTGCATCGGGTCTTCAAACAGATGCTCGATCAACTCGCCGCAAAGTACCGTGGAAAAATGCCCGTCGGGATATGGAAACCGATCCTTCTCCGCGTCGAACAGATCGACGTCGCACTCGAAAGGCTCGCCCTCAGTGGAAACCACCGTGCGATGGTCGCAGTTCCCCAACTTGCCGTAGTAGCAGCCGCGCACCTCGCCGTAACCCAGTTTCGTTTTGAGCGCCGGCGTGATTTGCAGATACGCGCCCATTTCCAGCACGCGGTCGCGCGGCCCACCCGGCGGCGTGACGGAGAGCGTTTTCACCAGCCGTGTCTCGTGCGTGTTCAGATACCAGCGCTGTTCCGCATCGTGTGCCCAGCCGTGCAGGTAAGGCGCTAACTCCTCGGCAAGCGCGCCTTCCGCGGTCTGCGAGCTTTCCTCAGCCTGCGGGGATTTCTCGGACGAGCCCGCGTCACCCGCCAGCTCTGCGGGCTGCCATTCAGCGCCACTCACCACCGCTTCCAAAAAGCCCGCGTATTTCCGCGCCACCGCCGCCCAGTTGCATTCGGTCGCCACGTAATTCTTCGCCCGCTCGCCCAGCGCGCGAGCCGCTTCCGGCCGCGAAACCAGCAGGTTCAAATACTCGAAGATCATGTCCTCCTCGCCCGCGCCCACCGGCACTTTGAGGCACACATCGTCGGGGAATTCCTGAAATGAGCCCACCTCCGAGACCATCACGGCCTTGCCCAGGCCCAACGACCGCAGCAGCGTCCCCGAGCTTTCACCTACTGTCGGATAGCGCAGGTTGAGCACGATGTCGCACGCCGCAAGATAGCCCACGAAGTCGTCGATCGGCGTGAAGCCCAGCACGCGTACGTTGGCATCCAACCCCATCGAGCGGATCATCGCATTCACCGGAAGCTCGGGATGCGTTTCGCCCACCAGAATCATCTTCGCCGCGGGCGCCACCCGCACCAGGCGGCGAAAGGCGCGCAGCGATTCCGCGATGCGCTTGTATGGCTTCAGAAAGCCGAAGATGCCGATCAGCGGCGTGTTCCCATCGAGGCCCAGCCGATGCCGGTACGCCATGCGATCCGCCTGCGGAATCCACGCCCCGTGCGGAATCACCGCCACCGGCCCCGCATACCCCGCCGTGCGCGTCTCATCGCGCATGAAGCGGCTGTGCACCACCACCCCGCGCGCGGTCTCCAGCAGGCGCCTGGTCATGGCGACGCCTTCGTAGTCGGGCCCCACTTCCAGTTTGCGCACGCGCTCCGCAAAGGCCCGCGCCGCCGCCCCGCCGTGGTACTCGCACTCGGCCAGGTAGGCGTCCCAATCGCCGCGGCGGATAGTCAGGTCGGTAATCAAATGATGCAGGTTCGATTCGTGCATCACTACCACGCCCGGATGCCGCAACGCCGTCTCGTAAACGAAATCGTGGTGCGCGTTGTTGCCTACCTGATAGACCGCGATGTCGAACTGGGTCGCGTCGAACTGGGTCGCGTCGAAAGCCGCCTGCGCGTTCGAAATGACTTCCAGTTCCACCAGCGGCCGCAGCGATTCGATCAACGCCTCGGAATAATCCGCGATTCCGCTCCGCGCGGGCGGCAGCGGAGAGAAGAAAGCCACGCGCATTTCAGGGAACCAGTTCGATCGAGAGGGCCCCTACCGGGAGCGGAATGCGAATCGCCACGGGCGTGCGCGCCGCGTCGCGCGCATAAAACACTTCGAAGTTGAAGTCGGCCCTGGGCCCCTTAACACTCACCACCAGGTGGTCGGTCACAGTGGATTTTCCACCCACCGTGACATTCTGCGCGCCCGTGTAATCCATCCTGGCCGAGTAAGGGCCGCCGAAGTAGACGTCCTGCGCCTGCGGTACGCGGCCCTGCCCCAGCTCGCGGCGGCCGTAATATATGTACGTCAGCGCATCGCGCGCGCAGCCCCCAATGCTGAACGTACTGTCGCCGCCATTTTTGGGCACCGTCGTAGTGCGGTGCGCGGAGCCTTGCTTCTGATCGAAATCGATCTTCTCTTCCGTCTTCCTGCCGCCGTTCGAAAGATCGCGCTCGAACTGCTTCGAGCATAGATCGTCCGTGGCGGAAGCCTTCACGTGATCCACCAATGCGAAGCCGGGAATAGCCGCGTTCAGCGTCATGTCGAATTCCCACCCGGCGCTGCTCAGGTGTTGCGCGCTGAAGGTGGCTTCGCCGAGGCTCAGCCCGCTTGGCCAATTGACGGTGTATTTGAGCGTCTCACTAGTGAACGGAAATCCGGTTTGCGCATGCGCCGCGCCTGTGAGCAGCAAAGCGGCAAGTAGCATCTTACCGCGGCGCAGTCTTCCCCAAGCCCTCTCCGCGTGGTCACCGCGCCTCCGCGTCTCCACGTTGAATGCACAGCCTCGCGTGCGACTTAGTATTGCCGGGATATTAGGGGATTTCATCTTCGAACTATGGGCGCCGGCTGCGTGTGCATGCTTGCGGCACGCGGCCCCTCGGCCACCTCGCGGAAAACGTCGAGCGTCCGCTGCGCGCTCTTCTGCCAGCTGAAATGCGCCGCGCGCTGCAAACCCAGCCGCTCCATGCGCGTGCGCAGCTCGGAATCCAGCAGCAGGTCCGCGATCGCCCGCACAATCTCGTCCACCGCGTAGGGGTCGAACAGAATCGCCGCGCTATCCACCACTTCCGGCATCGCCGACGTGTTGGAGCACACCACCGCGCGGCCGCACGCCATGGCTTCCAGCGGCGGCAATCCGAAACCCTCGTAGAACGATGGGAAGGCGAACACGTCGCACGCGTTATAAAGCTGCAAAAGGTGGCGATCGGAAACGAATCCGAAGAACTGGATGCGGTCCGCCACGCCCGACGCGCGGGCCGCGTCGTGAACGTGACTCGCAAACCAGGTCTCCTTGCCCGCCAGAACCAGGTGGTGTTTCAGTTGTGGATGCGCCCGCACCAGCTTCGCAAACGCGTGGATGAGGCCGATCTGATTCTTCCGCGGCTGCAGATCCCCAACCGAAAGAACGAAGGGCTGCGAGATCTTCAACTGGTCCCGCACGTAGGCCGACGCGGCATCGCGCGAAATCGGGCGAAACTCCGGCGCGGCCGCATTCGATGCCACCACCACTTTGTCTTCGTCCAGATCGCCGTAGACTTTCAGAATCGACCGCCGCGAGAATTCGCTGACCGTCATGATCCTGGCCGCGGTGCGCACCGTGCGCCCCACCGTGGTCCGCAGTTGAAAAGCTCGCGTGCGCGGAAAGTATTCAGGATGCTCCAGGAAGCTGACGTCATGCACGCTCACCACAATCGGCGTTGGGCAGGCGAGTGGTCCGGTGTACTGCACGTGCAATACATCGGGACGGTCCTGCCGAAGCCTGCGGGCCAGGTCCCAGCCGAGCCGGACGTACGGATTGGCCGCTACGCGGCGCACCGTGACATTACGCGGAATGGAAGCCTCGGCGCCATCCGACGAGACATACGCGACGAATTCGCAATCCGCTCCTTCGCCTGCCAAAGCATTCAGCAGGCTGCGAATATAGACTTCGTTCCCCGTCAAGCGGCGGCCGATGGCGTGAGCATCAACGGCAATGCGCATCAACTGTTCCAGTATAGCCGACCAAAACGACCCACCAGTGTATCAAAACGCCAGATGCCGCCAAGCTTTTTCCCATGTGAACTCCTTTTCCAGCAACAGTCTGCCCGCGGCGGCCAGGCGTTCCCGAAGATCAGAGCACGCCAGTAGCCTCTCCACCGCGCCCGCGAGTTGCGAAGCGCCGTCTGCAAGTAACAAATGTTGCCCGTCTCGCACCGGCAGACCCTCGGCTCCAATCGTGGTCGAAACCACCGGCGTACCGGCTGCCCAAGCTTCCAAAATCTTCAGACGGGTCCCGCTGCCAGCAAGTAAAGGGACCACAGCAATCTTGGATTTTGCCAGTTCGCGCACCGCATCCTCCACTTCCCCCGTCACCTCGATACGCGAATCGCCGCGCGTGAACGCCCGCACAGCCTCGGGGTTTTTCCCTACCAGCCGCCAAACCAACTCCGGACGGCGCTCCCGCAGCAGCGGCCAGACTTCCCGGCGGAAGAAGCGGACGGCCGAGCGGTTCGGGTGATATTCCATATTCCCTGAGAACACGATGGAGTCACCTCTAGTTTCGGTAGGGATGGGCCGTAAGGGCAGCGCGTTCGGATAGACGCGTACGCGGGCGGCAGGCGCGATGGCGCGAGCGGCGGCGGCGTCGCTCTCCGAAGCCGTCAACACCTGCGAAAAAAGCGGCAGCCAGCGGCGCTCGAGTTCGCGTGAGGCGCGCTCGAACACGCGGTGAGCCAGCGCTCCAGCGTGGCTCTCACTAGCGGCGCACAGCGCGTGCAGCGCGGATTCGATGTTGTGGAGATCGAGCACCGTACACGCGCACGACGCCGCAATCTGGTCGTAATACGCCGCGCACCAGGAATGCTCGATCACGCCGATTTCGTAGCGGCGCCCTTCCACCGCCCGCGCAATCTGCGCCGCGAAGCCCGAGAACCGGTCCACCAGCGGTGGAACCCGCCGCACCACGCGCGCGCCGTTGCGCACCATGCGCGCCGCGAGGCTCCGCCGATTCGCAGGCAGGTCGATCACCGTGATCCGGCGCACCAACCCCTCGGGCATCCGCTCCGCCGGATCAGCCCCGCCCGGTTGGCGGAACACGATCAGGTCCACCTGGTGCGCCTGCGCCAGATAATGCAGCAGCGACGCGGTGCGCAAGGCTCCGCCGCCCGCCAGCGGATAAGGCGTTTCGGGCGCGAGCAGCAGCGCGGATGGGCAAGCCTCAGCAGTCACTTTTGTGGGGCAGCCAATCCTGGCTGCAGCCGGCTTTCAGCCGGCTCGTCTCGATCCGCAACGGCTTCTTCGTTCACGTCACAGCTTTCCCTACCTTAAGCGAGACGCGAGCCCGACGCCAAATCCGCCCCACCCTATTGCGTCGCCGCGCCAATCAGAATCAACCCGCTCGTATACCCCGCCAACATCAGCGCGACATATTTGTTCGTCCCCGCCGGCGCCAGCCGGAATTCGTGCCAGATCAGCAGCCCCCACAGCGCCGCCACCAGCGTCGCGCCCTGTCCCAGCGCGTAGGAAATCGCCGGGCCCGCCACGCTCGATGCAATCACATTGAAGCTCAGCGCGATCATCCAGATTACGCCGCCGAGAATCCCGATCCCGTGCAGCCGCGCGCTGCCGCGGAAGTAATCGCCATAGGTAACCTTGCCCGCCCACATGAATATCGTATTCCACACGATGCTGCTGCCCAACACGCCCACTCCGAAAACCACCAGCGCGACGTAAGGCGTGAGCATCCCCGGAACGATTGGCGTCTCGTTGAAGTCCGGCGAAATGGAGCGCATCAATTCCGGATAGAAGAAGCCCATGATGCACCCCGCCAGCACCGAAAAGATCAATCCGCGCACGGGGCGTTTTCCGCCCGCGTGCGGCAGGCGGCGGTGCGCTATGGCCGACATGATCATGGCGAACACAATCAGCGCCACCCCTGCGAATAGCAGCCGCGGGTCGCCTTTCGGCTCTTCGATGTAGCTTTCCACCGTGCCGATCGCCAACGCCAGCCCCACCCCCACGGGGAACGCCACCGAAAGTCCGGCCGCGCCGATTCCCACCACCAGCAGAATATTCGCCAGGTTGAAAATGGCCCCGCTGATCAGCGCCGGCCATACAAAGTGAAACGCCGCGCTGTGCATGTTCTCCCGCGCGCCCATGCCCGATTCGCCCCAACTCCCCACCGTGTGCGCGAAGACCAGGCCGAACAGCAGTACTCCGATGGAATAATCCCAGCAGAAGAGCTCGAACGGCCACTTGGCTTTCCCCGCGAGTTTTTGCGTGTTCGCCCACGACCCCCAACCGAGCATCGTGATCACGCAGAACGCGATCGCCACCGGCAAACTGTGCACAACGAACATGGTGTGAATCTCCTCCGCTGGCGCCTATAAATATGCCACCCTAAGAGTCTATGCCCGACTATCCCGCAATTGAAGAGAAAATTCAGCAGGTGCTTGGCGGATCCCGCCGCCCCATCGCCATCGCGTTCGTCGATTCACCGCCCGCGGGCGTTGCCCGGTTCGAAGGCTCGGAACCTTCGTCGTGCAGTTTTTGGCGCCTGGCCGCCGCCGGGCGGACTTTCTACACCGTCCCCGCCGACCACCAGAACTGTCCCGTCGGCGGCTATACCCACAACCTGCTCGAGCCCGCGCGCATGCCCGAACTGCAGCAGACGCTGGCGCTCATGAGCGGCATCGGCTATATCCGCATGGAAGAAGTGGGCGGCGTTTTTCACCTCGATCAATCGGCGAAGTTCGTAGTTTACTCACCGCTCGCCGATGCCCCGGTCGCGCCTTCGGCGGTGATCGCCAGCGGTAAGCCAGCCCGGGTCATGCTGCTGGTGGAAGCTGCCGGACGCGCGGGCGAAATGTCGAATCTGCCGCTGCTAGGCCGCCCGACGTGCATGGCCATCCCGGCGGCCGTGGCCAATGGAGCGGTGGCCAGCTCAGGCTGCATCGGCAATCGGGTCTATACCGGCGTGGGAGACGACGAGTTCTACGTAGTGCTTCGCGGCGCAACCCTGGCGCGCGTAGCCGATGAAATCCCCACCATCGAATCGGCCAACCAAACCCTCACCACGTATCATCAGCAACGCCTCAGCGCCCTATCCACGGCATAACTGCCGGTAGGGTATGCTTTAGCTTCCACTTAGTGCAGGCGGATCAAATCGTGGTCCAGTGCAGGCGGATCAAATCGTGGCGCACGCACTCATGCGTGCAGCGTTCACACTCGTGTGAACGCGCTGTGAAGCGTAGTGTGGCGAAGCGGCACGCGGTGAGCTTCGCTCGACCGCCCGGCAAGTTAAAGCACGCGCCACCTCACCACGCATCACTTTCCGGCGGCGCTCAGTTTCTCCAAAGTCTTATCGAGACGCTCGATGCGATCCTGCACGTCAGCCAACTTTGCCTGCTCGCTCCGAAGCTGACTGGACGCGTCGGCTTCCGCTGCCTGGAGGGTTTGCAATTCCGCCGTTTGCGGCCCGATTTGGCTTTTCATTTCGGACAGCGCTCCTTGGAGTTCCTTGGCTTCGCCCTGCCCTGGCGTCACGGATGCGAGCTTGCCCTCCAGCTCTTGAATCGCCGACGCCGTATGGTCACGATTCGCCTCCGCCCCCGAGCGCCTGTCCCGCGCGGAATCGAGTCGCTGCGCGGCGCGCGCCACGGCGGCATCCTGCATCTGCAGTGCATACAGCGCGATCTGCACACGCTGCGACGCCACTGTCATGGCCTCGATATCCTGCCGCAGCTGATGCACTTCCAGCAGGAGCGCATGCAGGGTATCCGGTTCCTTCGCGGGCGTCTGGCAGAGCCCATTTGACGCCTCAAACAACATCACCGCAAGAGCAATGGTTCTCATGTCTCTCCCTCAACGGTAGTGTTCCGCTATGTGATGGACATCACTGTCGGTAACTGGCCACCAGTAAAGATAGGACCACAAAGAGGCGACAAGGGCGTGTGTAATGTAAGTCACTGCGGCCCCGCGACGTTGGCCCTAAATCTGTTCAGTACTGAATCGAGGAAAAGACATGAAGATTCTCTCTCACCGGCCCGCATTACTGGCGATGGCTGCCATCGGAATACTTGCCGGGTGCTCACAGACCGCGAAAACGCCCGACGTCTCCGCCAACCTACGCACGGCGCTCGATCAGGCCGGGCTGAAAAAGGTTTCCATCGCTCAGGATCGCGACAAAGGCGTTGTGACTCTGGGCGGGCAAGTCGAAGGCGACAGCGACAAGGCGCAAGCCCAATCCATTGCAACGTCCATCGCTGGCGGACAAGTTGTGTCGAATCAGATTGCGGTCGTCCCGTTGAGCGCCGCCAGCGAGGCCCGGAGCATGAATGCCGATTTGGATAAAGGCATCGAGCAAAATCTGGATGCCGCGCTCATTCAAAACAAGCTGCACAATCACGTCAAGTACGCGGTCAAGAACCACGTCGTCACGCTGACTGGCGAGGTCGACTCTCAATCCCGGCGCCGGGAGGCCGAAGGCGTCGCAGCTTCCGTTCCTAACGTTCAGCAGGTAGTGAACGAACTCCAGGTCAAGAATCAAAAGGCTACGTCCTCGCAGTAGAGGACCGTCGCCCAGGGCCGCCATACCGCGGTCTCAACGAGACACCACTAAGCGCCGCGTCCCCTCGCAAAAGGGATGCTACCAAACCGCCCGCCGCAGCGTCTCCGCTTTACTGGCGAGCGAGAACCGCGGCTCGGCCGGCGCCGTTCCCAGAATTTGCGCAGCCACATATTCCCCTACGGCCGGCCCGTGTTTGAAGCCGTGCCCGGAGCCTCCACCCACCAGCCATACATCGGCGCGATCCGGATGTCGATCGAGCAGAAAATCTCCGTTCGATGTGTTGCCGTATTGGCAGACGCGCGATTCCGTGAGCGGCGCGTCGCCTAACGCGGGGAATCGCTCGGCGAGAAAACCGCGCGCCAGGGCGATGCTTTCGGCGGACACCTGTCGATCGCCGGCATCGGGATCGAACGCAGCGCCATGCCGGTCGAAAGCGAGCTTCATGCCGCGATTTTCCAGGTTGGGAAAGCCGTAAGGGCCGCGCGCGTCGGTGTAATCCAGCCAGATCGGCAGTTCCGGCGGTGAAAAGCGGTGGTCGCCCGCGGGCGGCGCAAAGAAGAATACTTCCTGCCGCGTGACGAAGATGCGGCTTGCGAGAAAATCGGGGAACAACTTTGGCAGCCACGGGCCGCACGCGAAAACCAAAGTTTCCGCGCCGATTTGCGGGTCTGGCCACTCTACGGATTGAACCGCATATTCGACCCCGCGGCGTACTGCGTCCTCCACCACCGCCGCCACCGCGCGGCGAGCCATCAACGCGCCGCTCTCGGGTTCGAAGATACCGAATATCTGTGCGCTCGAAGCACGAATCTGCGGATAGCGGCGCGCCAGTTCCGCCGCCGGAATCACCTCGTGCGGCACGCCGGCAGCGGCGAAAACCCGCAGCGTGTCCACGTTGTGCGGGTGGTCTTCGCGCGCCATCCAAAGCACGCCGGTCTTGTGAAACAGCTGGCCGGTTCGACCAAACAGATCCTGCCAGGCCGTCAGCGACCGCATCGACATGTGCGTATAGATTTCGTCCGCGCCGTACCCCATGCGGATGATGCGGCTTTCGCCGCCGGAGCTGGCGCGGCTGTGCGCGGCGCCCCACGCGTCCACCAGCAGCACCGATTTCCCCGCGCGCGCCAGATGCCAGGCCGTCCAGGAGCCGAATACTCCCGCGCCAATCACAGCGACGTCGTAGCTCTTCACGGTAGGTTTCCCAACACTCGCCTCAAGACTTCCGGCGAGATATTGCGGCCGCACAATACGATCGCCGCCTTGCGCCCTTCGTACCGCTGCGCCTCCTTGAGATACGCGGCCACCGCCACCGCCGCGGCGCCTTCAATCAGCCAGTGCTCGGTTTCCAGCATGAGTCGCATGGCCGCCAAAATCTCGTCTTCTGAGACCAGCACGCTGCAGTCGATGGTCTTGCGGCAGTATTCCAACGTAACCGATTCCGGCTCCAGATTTCCAGCCGTGCTTTCCGAGATCGTAGGCCGCTCGGGGACATCGATGATCCGCCCCGCGCGCAGGCATTCATAAAGCACCGGCGAAGTCTCCGGCCAGCATCCCACAATTTCCGTCCGCGGAGACACGGCCTTATAGTATGTCCCGATGCCGCCGATCAGCCCGCCGCCACCCACCGCGACGAAGATCGCATCGAGGTTCGAAACCTGGCGGTGCAGCTCGACGCCGATCGTGCCTTGTCCTGCGATTACGTCCCGATCGTTGTATGGCGAAATGAATACCCGCCCCGATTCTTCGGCGGCGCGTCGCGCGGCCAACTCGGCGCTCAGCGGATCGTCGCCCGCAGTCCGTATGCGCGCGCCCATCGCCTCAATGCGCTGAGCCTTGGCGGATGAGACATGCGCCGAAACGAAGACCTCGGCTTCAATTCCGCGGACCCGCGCCGCAGCCGCCACGCCAAGTCCGTGGTTGCCGTTCGAGGCCGCCACCACGCCTCGCGCCGCCTGTTCCGGCGTCAGCAGCGCAATCTTGTTCGACGCTCCGCGCAGCTTGAAAGAACCGGTGCGCTGCAAATGCTCCAGCTTCAGGTAGGCGCCGGTTGCGCCCCATTGCTCCACCGGCGTCTCACGGATATAAGGTTGTACACGGCGGTAAGCCGCCTCAATGGCGCTATTCACTGTGGGGCAGCCAATCCTGGCTGCAGCCGGCTTTCAGCCGGCTCTCTTAGTCGCGCGGAATCTCGCCGCGCGGCGCGCCAAAGCGTCCCACGCAGCCTTATTTCGTAACCAGTTCCTAGCTTCATGGCAGCTTCCGCCGCGTTGGCTTGCTCTGATCCGTCGGGTCGGCGGAAAACACCAGCGTTACCGCCACCAGGTGCGTCTTCGCTTCGATCTTCGTCTCGGCTTTGGTCTTTCCCAGGTGATCGAAAATGCCGTCTTCACGCACGCGATCCAGAAAATGATCGGGATATTCGGGATTGAACGGCGCGCCTTCCTTGAGGCTCCATATGCGCTTCATCTCGGCTTCGCCTTCCAGGTCGAGACCGGTGAGGGTCAGCTTGCCCATAAGATATTGCGGCCCGGAATCTACGTGGACATCGATATCGGCGGTCTTTTTCGCATCGTCCACCCGCCGCTCCGACGTCACCTTGACATCCAGGTATCCGGCGCGAAGCACCATCTTGCGGATGCGTTCCAGACCGGCGGCGATCAACTCGGCGTTGTCGACATCGCCCGTCTTGAAATCGCCTTCGGCCAGAAGCCGGTCCGCGGGCATCGGCGTGGGCGCGACGATCGCGACCTTGCCCAAGTTGTAGACTTCACCCTCGTCGACGGTCACGTAGACGTGAACGCCCAGCACGTCCTTTTCCGTCTCCGCGCGAATTTTGGGAAACGTCACGTGCAGCCGCCCGCGCTCCTCATAAACGGGACGAACGGCGCCCTCGAGAATCTGCCGGAAGTTGCGCTCCGTGTATGCCGAGCCGATTCCGGCGCTGGAAACCGCGGTCCGCAGCACGCTGCCCGGCACAATCCGGTTGCCCTCAAACGAGACCTGCGCCACAGCGGGCAGTTCCCTGGCCGGACGGAAGAGAATCACAAAATGGTCCGGCCCCACCGAGGTCACGCTGGCGGCGATCTTGTCGTGCCTGCCTTTGGCGGCGAGATACTCTTCCACCCATCCGGCGTCGCGGTCCAGCGTGATCTGGTTGGTGGGCAGGTGGGCCATGGAAAAAAGCGGATCGTGAGAAATCAGCAGCTTTTCGATATCGGCGTCAGGCTCGCCAAGGTCTTCGAATTGCGCCGGAAAAATGGACGTGGTCTCCGCCACTTGAAATGTGGCCGCGTACCCTTTACCCGCGCCCGCGGACGCGAACTTGTAGCCAACCGTTTCGAACGCGCCCGATGCCGTGAGCCGGTCGCGCGCGGCATCGAATTCGGGGGCGCCCGCCACCTGTCCGATCTTGAGCCCGGCGACCGCGAGGATCTGCGCCGTTGGAAATATCTGGTTGCCCTCGACAGCCAGCGACTGGATGGGCCACTTATCCGGAACCGCCGCCGGCGCCGCCTTGGAGGCGCGTCCGCCGCGCGACTGCGCCATAGCGCAAGCCGCCGCCAGCGCCAAAGCGGGTAGAGCACGTGTCATAAGTCTTGCTTTGAGTATGACGCGATAGACCGCCAGTAGGGCGGACCCCCTGGTCCGCGGCCGACCCCCCGGTCGGCCTCTTCATGATTCGCATGAGGATGATCAAGGTGGGCGAATAGCCGTGTCCGTGAGAATCGGCTAATTCAACCTCCCGAGCCCGACGGCTTATAATCAATTCCATCACTCAACGTCACTCTTACATGAGCGGTTTCCGGCTTGTCGCTGGCGTGCTCCTGCTCGCCGCCGCCACTGTATTCACGTGGCTGACCATCGAAGGACTTTCCGCGCGGCGCAAGCTCAGGACCGAGCTGGCTGAGATCAGTCACGTGCGTTATGGGCTGCTCAACGCGGATCGCTGGATGGAAAAGATAGTGCCCATTCTCCAGGCGAACATCGACGCGCTCGATTTGAAAGCGGCGAGCCGGGCGAGTCTCCGGCCGACCGTCGAGAGCGCCCTCTATCGCCTGCTGGACCAGGTCAAGGACAAAATGAGCGCGAAGAGTCCCCCGAGCGCCACAGGTGGCGCGTTCCTCGGCCAGGGAAATGCGCTCATGGCGAACCTCATGGTGGGGATGCTCCGCCCGCACATTCCGGAGTACGCGGATGTGGTCCTGGCGGAATTGGGGAGCCCGGCGAACAAGCAGGCAGTCAAGAAATACATCAGGAGTGCGCTAGCCGATGGCGCCAGGAACACATTCGGCAACGTGGACATGACTTGGTATTCGTCCATCTTGAAACAGCACGGATGCGCGGATGCTACTGCCTGTCAACAGGAGCTCGGCGGTCGCATTCGTCAGGCGGACGCGAAGCTTGCATATTACTACCTGTCAGTGCTGGCGGCGAGCGCGCTGGCATTCATTTTGTTATTGACCGAGCGGCCGGTTCTGCGGCGCCCCGGCGCCATCCTGCTGTTGCTGTTTTGCGTAGTTCTGTTATTAGGCGGCGTGCTCACTCCGATGCTCGAGGTGGAAGCCAAGATATCGCGGCTGAGCCTGACTTTCCTCGGCCAGCCGATCGTGTTTGGGGATCAGGTGCTGTATTTCCAAAGCAAGAGCGTGCTCGAAGTGTTCCGGACGCTGATCTCGCAGGGCAGACCGGACATGTGGATCGTCGGCGTATTAGTTCTGATGTTCAGCATCGTTTTCCCGACATTGAAGATCTTCACGTCAGTCTTCTATATATATAAGCCGTCCTTACTTCGGCAAAATCGCGTTGCGCGATTCCTCGTCCTGGAGTCTTCGAAATGGTCGATGGCCGACGTGATGGCCCTTGCCATATTCATGGCATTCGTCGCCTTCAACGGATTGATCGCCAACACCATGGGCGCCTTGAAGGGGACCAGCGCAGAACTGGCGATCCCGACCGACAGCTCGAAAATGCTGCCCGGCTATTACCTGTTCGTGGGCTTCTGCCTGGCAAGCCTGTTTCTTGCAAAGATGCTGGAACGCGGCATCCGGACTTCGCAGGACACAGAACCCACCTGACGAATCCGTCACACCGGACCGCCCGCGGCTGCCCGAGGTCGGTGCGCAGATTCCAATTACGGAAAGATCCAGCATTAAATCCGCGTTCATCAATTCTGCGCTTCCCAAAAAGCACGATCACGCGACTTTGACATTTATTTTCAGGCCTTTTTGAAGCACTTCAGCCCTACCGCCCCCTGCAGCCCCAAAAACGTCTGCTAGCCTCAAATCGAGGTTTCCTCCGATGTGCCGTACCGAACATGCCAGCCAGCCGAGCCAACTCCCAGGAATCCACCCGGCCGCGCACTACCGCGGGCCAGGTCAAGTCCCGCTTCACGCCTTCACAGCCCCGCCGATCCCGGCCGTCGACACTCACATCCACAACGAATGGCGCTCCGCCGAATGCGCGCCGAAGCCGTCTTCCGGGGACGCGGGCCTTCGCCCAAGATGGCTCGGGACCACGCCCCGCACACCCCCGCAAGCCGAACAATCCAAACCTAGTTCCGCTAAATTGGGTTCGTTCCGTCAAAATCCGCCAACGCCGCCTCCAGCAGCCCGATACTACGAACGGGGTATCAAAGCATACCGAATCGCGGGGATTCAATTTGCGGTCGCATTCGCTACTTTATTACTGGGGAGGTACGCCCGTCGCCATCCGGTTCGGACAGCCGGGCTTCGGTGGCGCGGTTAAAATGCAATCTTCAGTGGAGCGTCGATGATTGCGTTTCGCGCCCCCTCACGCGTCGCCATTGGTTTTCTCTGCTCGCTGCTGAGCGGCTGCGGTTCCCTCCGAAACAGCGCCCCGCCATCGATCGATTTCACTGCGATTCCCGAGGCGGATTGGGGCGGCTCCGGGATCGTCGAAACTATCCAGGGCCACGCCAAAGGCTTCAAGACGGGGCAGCGAATCGTCCTGTTCGCGAAGAGCGGATCCTGGTGGCTTCAGCCATCCGATAGCGCGCCGTTTACCGCCATCCAGCCGGACTCCACCTGGAAGAGTTCCGTGCATCTGGGAACCGAATACGCCGCATTACTGGTGGAGCCGGGCTACTCGCCGCCCGCCGCCCCAACCACGGACGTCCTTCCAGCCAAAGGCGGCGGCGTGGTGGCTGTGGCCACTGTCCCCGCGCCGCCCGGTCCGCTGGCGCCGAAGAAAATTCGGTTCAGCGGCTACGAATGGCAGGTTCGCCAACTGCCGTCCGACGGCGGCGGGGTGGCGCATGCCAACCTCGCCTCGAATGCCTGGACCGATGCCAAAGGGTGGCTGCATCTGCGGATGACGCATGAGGGCGGCGAGTGGGCCGGCGCCGAACTCAACTTGTCGCGCAGCCTCGGATACGGCTCATACTCGTTCGTCGTGCGTCAGGCGCCTCGCTTCGAGCCCGGGACCGTTCTGGGCCTCTTCACCTACGACCACTTAGAGTCTGGAGCGGACCATCGGGAAATCGATATCGAGCTTAGCCAATGGGGAGACCCCGCCATCAAGAACGCGCAATTCGTGATTCAGCCCTATTTCGTTCCCGCGAACGTCTTCCGGTTTATGTCGCCCGCGGGCGCGGCGCTCACTCACTCGTTTCGGTGGGAAGCCGGAAGGGTATCGTTCCAGACAGTTCAGGCGGGTCCGGACGCGCAATCTCGCGTGCTCGCCGAGCATGTATTCACCTCCGGAATCCCCTCGCCTGGCGAGGAAAAAGTCCATCTAAACTTGTACGTATATGGCAGATCGCGAACCCCCCAGCAGAACGGCGTCGAGGTCATAATTGAGAAATTCGAATATCTCCCTTAATCGCCGCAAAGTGGCGCCGGGCCATGCCCTGCGACGACCGTTCCATCTATTGGCCGCCATCGTGATAGCTCTGTGTTTCACGCAATCTGCCCAGGCGATTGATCCCGACCGGACTATGTCGCAATACGTCCGCCAGCAGTGGGGCATTGAGAGCGGCTTCCCGCGAGGCCCGGTTTATGCTATCAATCAAACCGCCGACGGCTATCTATGGATAGGCACGGAGGCGGGGCTCGTCCGCTTCGATGGGCGGAACTTCAGCCTCATTCAGTCCCCGATTCCCCAATTGCCCACCATCAAAAACATCCTGGGCTTGGAGACCGACGATCGGGGCGACCTTTGGGCGCGATTGCCCCGGCCCATGCTCCTGCATTATCGCGATGGCGTATTCGAAGACGCCAGGCGAGACCCCCGTCTCTTCGGTTCGGTCGTGACGGCCATATCTCGCAGCCGCGATGGCGCGCTCCTTTTTTGGGGAGAGCAGGGCTGCATCGTGATGCGCGGCGGGAAGACCCAAATCGTGCCTGCCCCGGCCGGATTTACCCGCTCCACGGTGCTCGCCATCGCCCAAACGGAGAACGGCGACATCTGGATCGGTACCCGCGACGCGGGCCTGTTTCGTATGAGCGGCGGGAAAACTATCCCGATTACTAACGGCTTACCCGACCTGAAAGTCAACTCGCTGGCGGCCGCAAGAGACAATCGGTTATGGGTTGCCACCGACGGTGGTCTCGCGCGCTGGGACGGGGCGAAGCTTACCAGGGATGGCATACCCGCGGCGCTCGATGGCGTGCAGTCGCTCGCCATCGCTCTGGACCGCGACTCGAATCTCTGGATTGCGACTAACTCCCTGGGACTCGTGCGGCTCAACCATGGAAAAGTTGCCTTACTCGAAGACCCGCATCATGTGAAAAACGCCGTGACTGCCGTCTTTGAAGACAGGGAAGGGGACCTGTGGATCGGAAGCGCCAACAACCTCGAGCGTCTGCGCGACAGCGCGTTCGTGACCTATTCGCTTCCGGAAGGTCTGCCTACCGGCGGCAGCCACCCGGTGTATGTCGATTCCGAAAATCGCATGTGGTTCCCTCCCGTCGATGGCGGGCTATGGTGGCTCAAAGATGGCCAAAGCGGCCGCGTCACGCTCGACGGATTGGATAAAGACGTGGTTTACTCCATCGCGGGCAGACCAGGCGAGCTCTGGCTGGGGCGCCGAGGCGGCGGACTAACTCAGTTGCGCTCGGACAAAGGCTCGTTCACCGCTAAGACTTACACCCACGCCAACGGTCTTACTCAAGACAGCGTCTATTCGGTTTACCAGGACCATGAGGGAAGCGTATGGGCCGGAACTCTGAGCGGCGGAGTGAGTAAGCTCAGCGGCGGCCGCTTCACCACTTACACCATCGCCAATGGTCTGGCCTCCAATGCCGTTACTTCAATTCTTGAATCGTCCGATGGCGCCATGTGGTTCGCAACTCCTTCAGGATTGAGCGCACTCTCCAAAGAACACTGGCGAACCTACACTACTGCGGACGGGCTGCCGTCGAGCGGCGCCGTCTCTCTATTAGAGGATTCGGCCGGCGTACTCTGGATTGGAACCACTGCCGGTATCGCATTCCGCGATTCCACCGGGTTTCATGTGCCCCGTCAAGCGCGGGATTCTTTACGCGAACAGATACTTGGCATGGCGCAAGACAGGTTCGAATCGCTCTGGATCTCCACGTCCAACCACGTGCTGCGGGTGAATCGCGACAAGCTTATGCGCGGCGCGCTGGTTGAGGGCGATTTACGCGAGTATGGGCTCGACGACGGCTTGCGCTCCGTAGAAGGCGTAAAGCGGCAGCGGTCGGTAGTTACCGATCCGCTCGGGCGGATCTGGTTTTCCCTGAATTCGGGTATCTCCATGGTAGATCCCGCCCGGTTGACCGGTAACTCCGCTCCGGCCATCGCCCACGTGGAATCCATTTCGGCCGATGGCCAGAGGATCGGCCTTCAAGGCGCCGTTCACATTCCCGGCGGCCGCCAGAGAATCACGCTTGGCTACGCCGGTCTGAGCCTTTCGGTTCCCGAGCGCGTGCGTTTTCGCTATAAGCTCGACGGATACGATCCGGATTGGAGCGGGCCGGTCGCAATCCGTGAGGCCACCTACACCAACCTGCCTCCTCGCTCGTATCGCTTTCGCGTTGTCGCCAGCAATCCGGATGGCGCCTGGAGCGGCCGGGAAGCGATGGTCGCGTTCAACGTCGCGCCTTTGTTTTGGCAGACCTTTTGGTTTCAGTTTGCCCTGGCGGCAGTGTGCATACTGGCAACCGTCGGTCTCTACCGGTTACGGCTGCGCCAGTTGACCAGCCGGCTCAATCTGCGTTTCGAGGAGCGGTTCGCCGAGCGAACGCGCATCGCGCAAGAGTTGCACGATACGCTGCTGCAGGGCTTTCTCAGCGTCTCCATGCAAGTCCACGTAGCCGCGAATCGCTTGACCGCCGACTCACCCGCCAAGCCGGCCCTCACTCGCGCGCTTCAGTTGATGACGCAAGTGATCGAGGAGGGCCGTAATGCGGTTCGCGGCCTGCGCTCCTCTCATAGCGACTCGCTCGACCTCGAACAGGCGTTTTCGAGCATCTGGGACGAACAGCTTTCCCGACATCCCGCCGGCGGGCCGATCGACTTTCGCATTATTGTCGATGGACTGCGCAGGCCGCTGCACCCCGTCTTGCGGGATGAACTTTTCCGGATCGGGCGGGAAGCGCTCATCAATGCATTCCATCATTCCCGCGCGAAACGGATCGAGCTGGTGCTGAAGTACGAATCGAGCCAGCTTCGCATGCTGGTGCGCGACGACGGTTGTGGCATTGATCCGCACGTAATCCGTTCGGGACGCGAAGGACACTGGGGTCTCCCGGGAATGCGCGAGAGGGCGGAGCGCATCGGCGGCCGGCTGCATGTTTTTAGCGCCGCCGCCGCCGGTACGGAGGTCGAACTCTCCGTGCCCGGCCAGGTTGCCTTTCGGGACCAGCCCGATCGCAGCCTTGAGCCGAATGGTCGCTTGAAATGGTTCGGCAGCCGCAGACATCCATCGAACCAGCGTAGTCAACAGCCGGGTGGTCAACAGCCGGGTGTTCAACAGCCGGGTGGTCGACAGCCGGGTGGTCGACAGCCGGGCGCTCCACGGACGGGCGGTCCACAGCCGCAAGCAGAAAGTGGGAACAGCAAATGAGCGATCCAATCCGCATCCTCAGCGTCGACGACCATCCGCTTCTGCGGGAAGGCATCGCCGCGGTCATCAACGATCAACCCGACATGTTGCTTGTATCGCAAGCCGCCAACGGCGCCGAAGCCATCGAGCAGTACCGCGAGCATCGTCCGGACGTCACCCTGATGGACCTCAGACTTCCCGATCTGAGCGGCATCGACGCGATGATTGCCATCCGTTCGGAATTTGCCGACGCCCGCATCGTTATGCTGACGACATTCGACGGCGACGTCGAGATCCATCGCGCCCTTCAAGCCGGAGCTCGCGGTTATCTGCTCAAGAACATGCCTCCCAGCGAACTGGCTGAGGCCATCCGCCAGGTATACAAGGGAAAGAAGCGGGTCCCGCCCGAAGTAGCGGCGCACCTGGCCGAGCACATGAGCGACGAAGATCTGACCGCCCGTGAGATTGAGGTGCTCCGGAAGGTAGCGGGCGGTAATCGGAATCGGGACATCGCCGAACTCCTGTTTATCTCCGAAGAGACGGTCAAAGTGCACATCAAACACATCATGGACAAGCTCGGCGCGAAAGACCGCACTCAGGCGATCGCGATCGCCGTGCGCCGCGGCATCATCGAGCTGTGATCCGGCTCCATCGAGAGCCGCCGCGCCGGACAACCCTCCGCAGCGGCCCGCCATACACCGCGTGCTATCGTGAAATACGGTGTCATCGCCACTGAATATTCATCTGGAGCACTATGAGGGACCTCTCGATTTGCTGCTCGACCTGATCCGCAAGCAGCAGATCGATATCAAAGACATCCCCATCGCTACCATCACCGCGCAGTACCTGGAATACATCGATAAAGCGCGCGAAATGGACATGGACCTGGGCTCCGATTTCGTCTACATGGCCGCTACGCTGATTCATATCAAGTCCAAAATGCTGCTGCCGCGCGACCCGGCGCTGGAAAAGGACGCCGACGCCCTCGAAGATCCGCGGCAGGAGCTTGTGGATCGGCTCCTGGAGCACGAACGCTTCAAGAACGCCGCCGAAATGCTCCAACAGAAGCGCTTGATCGAAGAAAACGTGTGGTCCAATCCGCAGATTAAGGACTTCCTCTCCGACGACGACCCCGGCCTGAGCGCCACGGTTTTCGACCTGGTGAAAGCATTTGGCGAGATCATCGAGCGCGCCAAGAAGCGGCCCACTTACGAAGTGGAAGCCTCCGACGTTACGGTTTCGGACATGATCCGCTATTTGAAGGACCAGTTCGTCGAAGCCGGTCCCGACCGCCCCGTTTTCATCCTGCGGGTGTTCGAGCGGCAGCGCACGCGGCGCGCCATGATCGCGCTTTTCCTGGCCGTACTCGAAATGGTGCGGATGCAGGCGGTGGTGGTGACGCAGAAGGACCTCTTCGGTGAAATTGCGCTCACGCGGCACGGCAATTTTGAAGCCGCGTTCGCTTCCGATTTGCCCATTGCGGCGATCGAAAAAGATTACGTCTAACTCGAAAATGGAAGAATTGGAAATCAACCCGGAGGGTGAAGCCCCTCAACAGCCCGCGGCCGCAGGCCCGGATCAACCCGCCGCCGCATGCCCGGAGCAGCCCGCGGCCGCAGGCCCGGATCAACCCGCCGCCGCAGGCCCGGATCAACCAGCCGCCGCAAGCCCGGAGCAGCCCGCGGCCGCAGGCCCGGATCAACTAGCCGCCGCAGGCTCGGACCAACCCGCGGCCGCAAGCCCGGACCAGCCAGCCGCCGCAAGCCCCGATCAACTAGCCGCCACGAGCCCGGACCAGCCAGCCGCCGCAACCACACAGGAGGCCGAAACCGCAGCCACGCCAGCTCAAGAAGCCGCCGCAGACCCGGACCAACCCGCCGCCGCAAGCCCGGAGCAGCCAGCCGCCGCAATCACACAGGAGCCCGAGTCCGCAGGCGCGCCAGCTCAAGAAGCCGCGGCGGAGCCGGAGCCCGCTGCAACCATCTCCATGGAGGAACTGCTTGCGCCGGATGCCGAAGCCCCTGCCGCGGCCCCCATGGAAGACGTGCAGCTAATGGCCGTCCTGGAGGCCGTGGTCTACGTCGCCGAAGAGCCGTTGACCCTCGCGCAGATCGCCGCGGCGCTTCGGCAACCGGCCGAGCGCGTCGACGCAGTCTTGCGGCAGCTCATCGCCGAACTCGAAAAGCCCGAGCACGGCATCGCCATCCGCGAAGTGGCGGGCGGCTTCAAAATGGCCACCAAGGCCGAACACCATGAGGCCGTCCGCAGCTTCGTGAAGAGCCTCAAGCCACCCATGAAGCTCTCGCTGCCGGCGCTCGAAACGCTGGCCGTGATCGCCTACAAGCAGCCGGTTACCGCCCCTGAAATCATGGAAATCCGCGGCGTGCAGGGCACGGGAGTTTTGAAGACCCTGCTGGACCGCAAGCTGATCGCCGTGGCCGGGCGCAAGAACGTCATCGGCAAGCCGATCCTCTACAAGACCACGCGGGATTTCCTGATTCAGTTCGGCCTCAACGATGTGGGCGAGCTGCCGTCGCTCAAGGAATTCGAAGAGATCCGGCGCATGGCGTTCGCCGACAGCGAGCCAGTGCAGAGCGAACCGCCGGCGCCGGAGGCATCGAAGCCGGAAGCTCCCACGCAGGAAGCGGCTACACCGGAGACCCCGGACGCGGACGCCCCGCCGGCGGCGCCGGAGTCCGCACCCGCCGAGCCTGGACAGGAGTCCTGATGGCCGAGGAACGTCTGCAGAAAATTCTGTCGCAAGCCGGAGTGGCATCCCGCCGCCACGCCGAGCAACTCATGGCGGAAGGCCGCGTCGTCGTGAATGGATCCGTAGTCACCCAGCTTGGGTCCAAGGCCGATTTCGAGCGCGATCACATCAAGGTGGATGGCCGCCTGCTTCGCCCGCCCAAGCACATGGTCTACATCGCGCTGCACAAGCCCACCGGCACCGTCAGCACCGTCAGCGACCCCGAAAATCGCGACACCGTGATGGACCTGATCCGCGGCGTCAAAGAGCGCGTCTACCCGGTGGGCCGCCTGGATTATCACAGTGAAGGCCTGCTGCTTTTCACCAACGATGGCGATCTGGCGAACGCCGTCATGTCCGCCGCGACGCACTTGCCGAAGACCTACCTGGTCAAGATCAACGGCGCGCTGACGGCCGATCAGGAGCAGCGATTCCGCGACGGCGTTCCACTCTCCGGCCGCCGCACCATGCCCGCGGGCTTGAAGTTGATCCGGCAGGCGGAGAATCCCTGGTATGAAGTCAAGCTGCACGAAGGCCGCAATAACCAGATCCGCATCATGTTCAAACACTTTGGGCGGCTGGTGGAGAAGCTGAAGCGCGTGCGCATCGGGCCGGTCGATCTGGGGCCCATCAAGCCCGGCCAGTTCCGCTATCTGGACGCGGACGAGGTGGAAAAACTGAAGCGGGCTATCCAGGTTAAAGCGGTCCAGCCTAAAGGCAACCAGGTCAAAGGCGTACCGGCTAAAGGCAGCCAAGTCAAGAAGGAGCGCCCTAAGGCATGAGACGCGTCGCCGAGATTCTTCAGCAATCGCGGACTATTGCGGTAGTAGGTCTCTCCGCCAAACGGTTTCGCCCGAGTTACGGCGTGGCCGAGTATATGCAGCGCTCCGGTTACCGCATCATTCCCGTGAACCCGGAAGAGAGCGAAGTTCTCGGCGAGAAGTCTTATCCCGATCTCGATTCCGTCCCCGAAGCCATTGACATCGTCGACATCTTCCGCCGCTCCGAGTTCGTGCCGGAGATCGTAGAGGCTGCCATCCGCAAGGGCGCCAAGGTAGTCTGGATGCAGGAGGGCGTGATCCACGAAGAGGCCGCGCGCCGCGCCGCGGAGGCGGGTCTCGATGTGGTGATGGACCGCTGTATCTTGAAGGATCACCGGCGGCTATCGTAGGATAGCCGTTCTTCCGCGCCGGAAAACGCTACTATTGTTACAAGTTCCGGATGATAGATCCATCCACGCAAGGACAGTTGAAACAGGCTATCGCCGAGTGTATCCTTAGCGACCGCAGCGTGCTCGACGCTCTTCGCGAAGAGATTCAACCGTTGCGCAATCAGACGCGCCGGATTCAACCGCGCGCCACCACATCGATATCCCTGGTGGGCACGGACGGCGGCAACAATCAGCTCCAATTTGACCCATTCCTGATTCAACTTGTCCGAGTGGTTGATTCCAGCAACAACGAATACTGCCTGGAAGCGCTCTCACCAACCACGCCGATCGATGCGTTGCGCCAGCGGCAGTTTCACGCGGACGGAACGCCGCGGACTGCGCTTGGGGAAATGATGGCGGTCCTGGGTGTCAAATCTCTGCCCGAGTTGTCATACATGATCCGCCCGCCGGCAGACCGGTATCAACCGGCTTCACCGAGTTGGGTCCAGGTCTACCGGGAGCTCGTCGAATGGGCCATTCTGCTCTCCATCCTGAAAAAGGACTTCGCCACAGACACGCTGATCGTCTGTGACGGCCTGCTCAGAAGCAAGGTCTTCGCCACCCTTCTATTTCCCAGGCTGCTCGCGGAGATGAGAAGACTTATCGAGCTTCAGTGGACGCGGCATAAGCGGCGCGTTTACCTGGCCGGCGTAGCGAAACACAGTAAGGTGCTCACGCGGTATCGCCTGGCGATGGCATTGGAAGGCGTGCTCCAGGTAGATTACCCGGCGTATGTTGAAGTGCCGCGAGAGATAGAAGAGAAAGCGTATATATGGCCGGAGTACGCCAGAGGCGACGACGTTGCATCGAGGGGCGGCGCAATCAACCGGTTCGTTGGCGGGAAAATGTTTCTGGTGAAGTTTGGCAATAGCCGTCGCGACCCCGTCTGGCCGGTAGACATCTTCACGGCGCAGCGCGAGAGCGCCCCGATCATTCTTGGATCGATGCTCGCCGACGCGATCAATGGCTTTCCCGTTGCCTTCTATCCGCGATGCCTGCAAAAAGCGCACGAGAACGCCGCCCTGGTCGATTTCGATTTCGATATCCTTCAGGACAACATCTATGATGGCGTTCGCCTGGCGCTTGGCAGCCAATCCGGCGCCTTGGACGTCTTTCGACTTCAGGATACCGATGCAGCCCAGCAACGATACCGGTAGGGAAGACAAACGTGGCCGATTTCAATTTGTTCCCGCGTGAGCAGATAGTCGGAATATTCCGCGGATTCCAGCAGGAAGGCGGCTTGGAGTTCCATGCCGATCTTGTCCTCCCTTACAGAAGCGACTTCCAGCGCATCCCCATGCACGGTCAGTTTGTACTGGTACAACTCGAGACTCCGGATGAGGCCGTGCTCGGACGCATAGCTTCCTTTTCGTCCGAAGGCAAGTTGTCGTTCGGATCGGGCGAGGAATTCAATATTCGCGCGGTCCGCGAAGAGCGTCCGATTCCGGAAGACCTCAGAGAGCAATATCTCAAATACAGGATCAATATCCGCGTGCTGGGAGTTCTGCGCAAGAGCAGCTCCGGCTTGACCTTCGTGCCATCGCACCGGCGCCTCCCGCACGTGGGCAGCCCGGTAGCGTTTCCCTCCAGCCAGATCCTGCAAGAGATTGCGGGCCACAACATTGAAGGCGCGCACATCGGCCACATGGCATTCGGCGAATACATCTACGCTCCGGATGACAAGAGCCCCGGGTTGCAGGACTGGATGCAGATTGTTAAACCCGAAGTTCAAGTCCGTTTCCCGATCGAGTCACTCGTCTCGCGGCGAAGCTTCATCTTTGCCCGGGCCGGGTTCGGAAAGTCCAACCTGAACAAGCTGCTATTCAGCACGCTCTATCGCGGTACGCCTACTGTCTCGAAACGTGGCGGAAGGCGCGTGCCGGTGGGCTCCGTCATATTCGACCCTGATGGCGAGTATTTCTGGCCGGATGACAAAGGGCGGCCCGGACTATGCGATGTGCCCGAGTTAGAGGACAAGCTGGTGGTGTTCACGCCCAGAGCGAACCCCAGTCGCTTCTATCAATCCTTCGTAGCCGGAGGTATTCGGCTGGACATCCGAAGGTTACGGCCCTCCGATGTCATCGCCATCGCGCTCGGGCCGGAGCGTCAGGAGCAACAGAATGTACGCAAGCTCAGGGGGCTGTCGCAAGAGCGATGGGAGAGTCTCGTCAATCTCATCGATGCGAATGGCAACGGCACGCCGCTAAGCGAGATTGGCAGGCTTCTGGATCTGGATGAGCAGAGACAGGAAGCCGAGGCCGTTGCGGCGCGATCGAATATGACCGCCATCGTAAGGATGCTTCACGACCGCGGCAGCCAGTTGATGGACATGCTTATCCACGCATTATCCGAAGGTAAATTGTGCGTGGTAGACGTTTCTCAAATGCGCGGCGCACAGTCTCTGGTGCTCTCAGGGTTGATTCTGCGCCGGATCTTCGACCGGAACCAACAGGAGTTTACCAGCGCCAATCCGAAAACCATACCGACTATCGCGGTTGTCGAGGAAGCGCAGTCGGTATTAGTTGAAAATGGACCCTCATCCGAACCTTATCTCGCTTGGGTGAAAGAGGGCCGCAAGTACGACCTGGGAGCGGTGCTGATTACTCAACAGCCCGGCAGCATTCCGGGCGAGATACTTAGCCAAGGGGACAATTGGTTCATCTTTCATCTCTTGTCGGCATCGGACCTGGCCAGCTTGAAAAAAGCCAACGCGCATTTTAGCGACGACTTACTGAGCTCGCTTCTGAACGAGCCAATACCCGGACAAGGCATCTTCTGGAGTTCAGTAGGCGGCAAACCTTATCCCGTAAGTCTTCGAGTCCTGTCCTTTGAGCTCATGCACGCGGTGCGAGATCCGGATTATAGAAAGCCGCCGGTAAGTACGTACGCTCAACATTTGCGCGAGCTATTCGCCAACACGACAGATCCGCGACAGACTGTACTGGTCCCGGATCGAAATCCGCCAGATACGGAAACCGGCAGTGAGCCTGCGCAAGTCGACGCCCTGGAGACCGCAAAGGCGGCTGCGATTCAAGCTCTGCGCGCCGACGCTCAGACGATGAGCAAACTGAACGGGCCGGACGGGGCTCCGTGGGGAGGCATCAAGGCTGCGCTGCTGGAACATCTTTCGGAACGCCTGGACGACCGGGACAACATCGCCTTTCGTCTGGTGAAAACCGCCATGGACCGCATTTTCGGTCCACAAGGCGACGCGTGGGAATCCTATAAGCACCCGGTCAGGGAGAAGACATATGTTCGCCGAATCATAAGGCCCTAAACCCCGCCGGATCGACTCGGCGCCCTCCGTTTCCCAGGGTGAAGACGGATTCACTGGCCAAGCACGTGGCGCACGGGGTGCCCTCTGGGCCCTGCGTGCAGCGTTCACACTCATGTGAACGCGACATGTTTCGCTGCCCCTCAGGCGCGATTCCGACAAATAGAGCCGACTCCACCCAGATCGGTTAAGCACCCCCAAACCTCTCCCTATTGGACTGCATACAGCCAATATGGTATGCTTTGGCTGGATGCATCAGACTCCGGCACTCAATTCGAATTCGGAGATCCCGCTCTACCGTCAGCTATTTGAACACATAGCGTTACAGATACGTTCGGGCGAACTGACGCAGGGCGAGCGGCTGCCAGCCACCCGCGAATTGGCTGGCCAACTTGGACTGAACCGTACCACCGTCTCCGCTGCATACGAGCTTCTGGAGACCGAAGGTCTGATCTCCGGCCAAGTCGGCCGTGGCAGCTTTGTCACCGGATTGCCGCCCGTGCTCGGAACGGCTCGCGAATTGGCAGCCCACGCGCCCGCCTCCCCGGGCGTCAACTGGCCTCAACTGCTGGAACGTGGCGATCAAGGTCTGAGCGCCCAGGCCGGTCCCGTGGGCCGCGATGTGATCAGCTTCGTGATGTCGCGCCCTTCGCGCGAGCTCTTTCCGCTGGACGATTTCCGCGCAAGCTGCGAAGCTGTGCTGGCGCGTCACGATCTCGCCGACATCCTCCAGCTCGGCTCGCCCAGCGGCTACGAACCGCTGCGGCGTTATCTGCTCGATGGCGCGCGCGCCCAAGGTTTGGCCACGGCCGGCGACGACCTCATCGTGACCAACGGCTGCCAGCAGGCGCTCGATCTGATCGCGCGCACCCTCTTGCGTACGGGCGACGTGGTGGCAGTCGAAGATCCGGTGTACCCTGGCTTGAAAAGCCTGCTGACCGGAATGGGCGTGCGGCTGGCCGGAATCCCCGTCGGCGCCGATGGAATCGATCTGCCGCAGCTTGAGCGCGTGCTCTCGCGCGAGCGGCCGCGGCTGCTGGTGGTGACGTCGAATTTTCAAAACCCCACCGGCGCGACCTTGCCCCTCGCATCGCGGCGCGCACTCCTGCAGGCCGCGCGTTCGGCGGGAGTGCCGGTAGTGGAAAACGACGCCTATGGCGAGCTGCGCTATGAAGGCGAACCGCTGGCGGCCATCAAACAATTGGACGATCAATCGGGCACCGTGCTGTTGCGCAGCTTCTCGAAGGTGAGCTTCCCCGGCCTGCGCGTGGGATGGGCGCTGGGGCCGAAAGCCCTCATCGACCGCATGCGGCACGCCAAGGAATCGTCGGATCTGCACACCGATCAGCTTTCGCAAGCGGTGCTGCTCGAGTTCGCGGAATCGGGGCGTCTGGCGGCGCACCGCGCGTGCATGCTCGAAGCCGGCGCCACGCGATTGAGCGCTACGCTCGAGGCGTGCCGCGAGCATCTTCCGCCAGGCGCGCGCTGGACGCGTCCGCAAGGCGGGATGAATGTTTGGGTGCGGCTGCCGGAACCGCTCGACGCGGCGCAGCTTGTGCCGCGCGCGCAAAAAGAGGGCGTGGCGTATCTGCCGGGGCGGTATTTCGCGGTCTCGCGGCAGGATGCGGGCGCGTTGCGGTTGAGTTTTGCGGGCCTGCCGCCGGAGCGCATCCGGCATGGTCTTGCGATCCTGGGGCGAATATTCGCGGGCGAGCTCGAAGCGGCGTCACTCAACTACGAGCCGGCGCCGGCCATGGTTTAGACGGTCTAGATACGTAACGCATAGAAGGAGATCGAAACGATGTTTCAGTTTTCAAGCGAGCAGTTTCGGGTAAAGGTCGGCTTGGCGGAAATGTTGAAGGGCGGCGTCATCATGGACGTCACCAACGCCGAGCAGGCCAAGATTGCGGAGGACGCGGGCGCGTCGGCGGTGATGGCGCTCGAGCGCGTGCCATCCGATATCCGCAAAGAGGGCGGCGTGGCGCGCATGGCGAATATCTCCATCATCGAAAAGATCATCGCCACGGTTACCATTCCGGTGATGGCGAAGGCGCGCATCGGCCACTTCATGGAGGCGCGGATTCTGGAAGCGCTGGGCGTGGACTACATCGACGAAAGCGAAGTGCTGACGCCCGCCGACGAAGAGCACCACATCGCCAAGGCCGATTTCACCGTGCCGTTCGTTTGCGGCGCGCGCAATCTGGGCGAAGCGCTGCGGCGCATCGCCGAAGGCGCGGCCATGATCCGCACTAAGGGCGAGGCCGGCTCGGGCAACATCGTCGAGGCCGTGCGCCACATTCGCACCATCGTGAAAGAGATGCGGCAGCTCACCGTGCTGGGCAAGGAAGAGCTGGTACACGAATCGAAGAACCTGCAGGCGCCGCTGGAGCTGGTGGAATGGGTGGCGGAACACGGCCGGCTGCCGGTGCCGAATTTCTCGGCCGGAGGAATCGCCACGCCCGCCGATGCGGCGCTGGTGATGCAGCTGGGCGCCGAGGCGGTGTTTGTGGGCTCGGGAATTTTCAAATCGAGCGACCCCACGGCGCGCGCCAACGCCATTGTGCTCGCTGCCAAGAATTACAACAATCCGGAAAAGTTGCTCGAAGCCAGCCGCGCGCTGGGCGACGCCATGCCCGGTTTGGAAATCTCGAAGCTGCCCGAAGGGGAGTTGATGCAGACGCGAGGCTGGTAGATGAACGTCGCAGGCCATGGGCCCGCGCCACGGGGCGTTAGATGAAGAAGGTGGGAGTGCTCGCGCTGCAAGGCGATTTCGCGGCGCACGGCGCGGCATTGGAGCGCGCCGGCGCCGAGCCGGTTTTCGTCCGCGAGCGCAGTCAATTTGCGGACCTGGACGGCATGGTGATCCCCGGCGGCGAGAGCACCACCATGCTCAAGCTTCTGCACTACGACGAGCTGTTCGAAGCGCTGCTGGATTTCGGCCGCAGGAAGCCGGTTTTCGGCACCTGCGCCGGGGCAATCCTGCTGGCGAGCGACGTCTCGCACCCGGCGCAGGAGAGTCTCGGTCTGATGGATCTATCGGTAGAGCGCAACGGCTACGGGCGGCAGATCGATAGCCGCGTGGCCGAGATCGACACCGATCCCGATTTTGCGCAGCGCACCGCGCCGGGCAAGCTGGAAGCCGTGTTCATCCGCGCGCCTATTATTCGCCGCGCCGGCAGCGGAGCCAAGGTGCTGGCGCGATACGCGGGCGACCCGGTGTTGGTGGAACAAGGCCCGCATCTGGCGGCGACTTTCCATCCCGAGTTGACGACAGACCTGCGCGTTCACGAGTTGTTCCTGCAGAAGCTATGACGGATAACCGGCGGCGCGTTCTCTTCGTGTGCATTGGCAATTCATGCCGGAGCCAGATGGCGGAAGGCTTCGCACGCACGTACGGCGCAGACGTGGTGATTCCGGCCAGCGCCGGGCTCGCGCCGGCAATGGGCATCGCTCCCGATACCAGGCGCGCCATGCTCGAACGGAACATCGACATACGCGATCACTTTCCCAAGACCATCCGGCAGCTCGGCCGCGCGCGTTTCGACCTGGCGGTCAATATGAGCGGCCAGGAACTTCCCGCCGGCGCGGCTGAGAGCATATTGGAGTGGGATATTCCCGACCCGATCCGCTTCTCTTACGAGCGCCACTGCGAAATTCGCGACGAGATCGAGCGGAACGTCATGGCGCTGATACTCGAGCTTCGCCGCGAACAGCGCGCGCCTCTCTAACTTCACACCAGCCACGGTAAGCCACTTCATTTGCGCCGGCGTTGTCATAAGTCTGTGATCATACATTCATTTGGCAAGCCGGTTGCATACGTACTATTCGGGAGGATTTGCTAACGTGTTCGGGAACACAACCATCCTGGTGGTGGAAGACGCTGAAGCTATCCGCACCATGGTGTGCGCCATGCTCGGCCAGCAAGGGTATCGGTGCCTGGAAGCTGCCGATGGGGTCGACGCCCTGCGGGTGCTGGACGAAACCACGGCGCCCGTTCACCTTGTGTTGACCGATGTGATCATGCCTAAAATGACAGGAGCCGAGTTGGGCCGCCACCTGGCGCGGCTCAGGCCCGGTTTGCCCATCGTGTTTATGTCCGGCTATTGCGACGATCCCGCGGTCCGCGACTTCGAGCGCAAGCCACTTATGCTCCTCGCGAAACCGTTCACCGCTAACGCGCTACTGGAAAAAGTGCGCCAGGCGCTCGACCAGTCATGGGACGGCTTGCCGGATATCGCCTCCAATTCCGCGACGCGATGAAGCTCAACTTCTGGCGTTCGCTGATCGCCGTTTTGGCGGGCAATGTCATCTACTACAGCGTGGAACGCTATCTGCCGCCGCGCGCGCAGCATGAGCTCTACCGGATCGACTGGGGCCTCGCTGTGAACTTCTGGTTTTGCATGGCCTGCTACGGCATTGTGCGCATGATTCGGTAATTACTTCAGCTTGTCCATGCGCTTCTTGACCTCGGCGAGGTTCTTCGCGTCCGCCGCCAGATCGATGTATTTCGCATAGGCGTCGTGCGCTGCCGCCTTATCGCGCAGTTTCTCTTCCATCTCGCCCAGCCTGAGCCAGGCTTCCGCATCGCCGTCGTTGTACTTGGTCGCCGAAAGAAACCGGTTGGCCGCGGCGCGGTAGCTGTGTTTCTTGGCGTATTCGTTGCCGATCTCGATATCCTTCTTCGCCTGCAGGGGGTTGAACGAATAGGTGGTCGAACCGATGGAAGTATCTTCCTCCGGAGGAACCGCGTTTTGATCCGAGGTCTTCGCTTGCGGACGCTGCTTTTGAAGTTCCCCTGTATTGCCGGGCGGCGTTTGCGGCGGCGTTTGCGAACCCTGAGCAAATGCAGACGCAAGCCCCACGAACATTACCAGAAGCCACCGGAACATAGCTCAATTATAAACCCCTGCCATCTCACTAATCCACACTCTACATTGGCCAGACTGTCAATCCGCCAGCATCCTAATTCTGCGCCGGGACTCTCTCGGCATGATCGATCGCGATAATCTCCACCGGCCCTTTGCGCACCTCCAGCTTGAGCCCGAGTTGTTGCTCCACCGCCGCAAACAGAGACGGCCCGGTCTCGCCATCCGTGGAAGCTCCGGCGTCTGCGCCGCGTCCCGGCGCCGTGGATGCCGGCGAATGTTCCGGCGCCCACTCCACTCTCAAGTCGTACGACCCCGTGAGCCCGGTCATGTCCACTACGGTCTGTCCCGTAAACCGCGAGAACAAAGTGGCCAGGGTGGTCATGGAAATATGGTTCGAGACGATTAGCCCGATCAGGAACTTGTTGCCGGAAGCGTCCGAGTCCGGTATTGCCTCCCTCAGTTTCGGCCCCTTCTTTCCGATTACCAGCGCTACGTATGAGAGCTCCTTTTGTTCGCGGTGAAGCGCGAGCTGGAACCGCTCCGTCAGCAGGGTCTGCAGCATCAGACGGATCTGCTCGAGCGGCGTATCGGGCGGCGCCTTCGCCACAATATCGAATCGCACCACTTTCGACTTGATCCAGTCCGGCCCCGCGAGTTGGTCGTTGCTTGTCAAGCCGTACGCGTACCTGAGACAGTCCGCCAGCGAGGTGTTCGTCAACGTAAGCGTTCCGTGGCTCAGTGAGCCCAGATTGATGTAGATCTTGTCGCCGGGAATAGGCTGTCCCGGCTTGAGCGAGGCGACCTCGAATCGCGGCCGCGCGGCGCCATCGGCTTGTGCCTGGGCCAGGGTTGCGGGCGAGTGCACGAGGCTGATCGCAACCGCCGCAGCCCGGATTGCCCGAAGGCTTGCTTTCCCGGAACCTCGCTCATGTGCGAAGCGCATACTAAGAAATTAGTACTAATTGCTCTCCGCGTCAAGAGGCTCCGAAAAAGCCGCTGAAAAAGCGGCAGCAAGGCAGGATTGCCCGCCCCACTACTCCAACGCGAATGCCACTACCGCGTCCCCCATCTTGCTCTTGAACTTTCCGTGGCCGCCGGCGCAGATCACAACGTACTGCTTCCCGCGCCACGTATACGTCATCGGCGTCGATTGCGCACTCGCGGGCAGCTCCGCGGTCCATATCTCCTGGCCGGAATCCGCGTCCACTGCGTGTAGGTGCGCGTCGAACGCGGCCGCCGTGAAAATCAGCCCGCCGGCCGTCGCCATGGGTCCGCCGAAGCCGGGCGATCCAGCCGGCGCGCCTGGCGCCAGATTGCCGATCGGCGCCTCCCACCGCAGTCTTCCCGTGTTCAGGTCGAACGCCACCAGCGCGCCCCACGGCGGCGCATTGCAGGGCAGACCCGACGGCGAAACCAGCCAGTCGCGGTGCATACCGTAGGGCGTTCCCCTTTGCCGCGCGAACTCGCCGCCCCAAGCCATTTCATTAGGGTGATCCACGGCGGCTTGCATGTCCTCGCGCGGAATCAGTTGCGCCACCGCCGCCACGCGGTTGGTATTCGCCAGCAGAATGTTGCGCACCGGGTCCCACGCCGCGCTTCCCCAATTCACGCCGCCGATGTTGCCGGGAAATGAAATCGTTCCCCGATAGGTGGGCGGCGTAAAGAGGCCGTCGTTGCGCAGGGATGCAATTTTTTCCTGGCACCATTTGCGCGCTTCGGGCGTGGGTCCCCATGCGTCCGCGGCCGTCAACTTCTGCGGAACCATGGCGTTCCAGGCGGGAATCGGCTGGCTGGGCGAGGCGTCTTCGCCCGCAATGTCGCTCTTGGGAACGGCGCGCTCCTCCACTGTGTGCAGTGGCTTGCCCGTTATGCGGTCCAGTACAAATACGTTGCCGATTTTCGTGGTCACCGCCACCGCCGGGCGCCCGTGGAACTCGATCAGCGCCGGCTGCGACGCAACGTCAAAATCCCAAAGATCGTGATGCGCCACCTGGAATCCCCACACGAATGCGCCGGTGGAAGCCTTCAGCGCCACCACCGAGTTCGCCCATTTGTTGTCGCCAGGCCGCGCGCCGCCGTAATAATCGGGACTGGCGCTCCCCGTGGGGATGAACACCAGGTCGCGCGCCGGGTCGGCCGCAAATGTCGACCAGGCATTCGCGGCTCCGGTACGCACCTGCTGTTTGTTGGCCCACGGGATGGGGTCCCACGTCCAGCGCAAGGCGCCGGTGCGCGCGTCGTAAGCCCGCACCACGCCGCGCGGCATATCGACAGCGCCGTTATCGCCGATGGACGACCCCGTGATCACCAGATCGCCCACCACCGTGGGAGCCGACGTGACCTGATAATCGCCGCGAAATTCCGGACCGTACCCGACGCCGCGCGTCAACTCCACCTGGCCGGCATTACCGAAATCCGCGCAGAGCTTGCCGGTTTTGCCGTCCAGCGCCAGCAGCCGCGCATCGATGGTCCCTTCGAAAATGCGCAGCTTGCATGGCGCATTCGCCGCGGCTTTCGAATCCGTCCACGCCGCCACGCCGCGCGAGCTAACTTCGGAATAATCGTGCGTACGCACCACTTGCGGGTCGAACTTCCATTTCTCGGCGCCGCTGGCCGGGTCGAGCGCCATCACCTGGTTGAACGGGGTGCTGAGATAGAGCGTGCCATCGATCAGGATCGGCGTAGCCTCAAACGCCGCCTTCCGATTGAGGTTGGTTTCGGGCTGTAAGGCGCCAGTGTGGTAAGTCCATGCGACCTTCAGCTTCGAAACGTTCTCGCGCGTGATTTGCTTGAGCGGCGAATAGCGCGTACCGCCGGCATCGCCTCCGTATGTGGGCCAATCCTGATCGGCGGCAGCCGCGCCGCTCGCGAGGATCGATGTAAGAGCTAGTGCTCGGAACGCGAGACTCGGAGATAGCCGGGTTGACAGACGAAAGCGTCTGTCCCACGTTGGTGCGCCTGCTCTTTTGTGGGGCAGGCGCTTTCGCCTGCCAACTATATATCGCATATCCGAATTGTGGCGGATGCCGCTGACGCAATCCAGATCCGCGGGACGAACGGGCCTATTCGTGGGACGACGCGGCCCGGAAGCGCCGTGTCCACGTGAGCTCGCGGCCGTCTTTGAGGACGATGCGCCGCTCGCCGTGAAACCACGGCTGCATCTCTTTCACGCGGTCGAGATTGATCAGCTCGGAACGGCTGATGCGCGCGAACTGGTCCGGGTCGAGCTGCCGCGCGAGGCTCTCCAGGGTGCCACGAATAGTGTACATCTCGCCGCCGGCGTGGAGGCAAACGTAATTGCGATCCGCTTCGGCCCAATCCAAACGCTCCGCCGGCAGAAAGATTTCGCGGCCGTTCTTCTCCACCAGAATGCGCTTGAGAAACCGCGGCGCCCCGGCTTTCGGCCGCTGCTCGCGACGCAGCGCCACCTGCTCTTTGGCGCGTTCCAGCGCGCGCTCGAAACGCTCCGGGTCCACCGGCTTCAACAGGTAATCGAGCGCCTCCGCCTCAAACGCCCGCAGCGCGTGCTGCTGGTGCGCGGTCAGAAACACCACGTGGAAATCGCGCGGACCCGGTAAAGCCTCGAGCACCGCGAACCCGTCCATGCCGGGCATCTGCACGTCGAGGAACACCAGGTCCGGCGCAAACCTCTGGATAGCCGCAATCGCCTCGGCGCCCGACGTAGCTTCTTCGATCTCGCCAATCTCAGCGTCGTCCTGCAGGAATCGCCGCACCTTGCGGCGCGCCGGCGGTTCATCGTCGGCTATTAAAACGCGGATCATGTGCGATAGGGAAACGCCACCGTCACCAGCAGCCCGCCATCCTCGCAATTCTCAAATTGCAGTTTATGATGCGAGCCATAAAGCTGCTGCAGCCGCTCGGCGGTGTTGGAAATTCCAGTGCCTCTGCGCATGCCGCCGCCGGGTAGTCCGCGCGGCAGTCCGGGCCCCCAGTCGCGCACCCGCAGACGCGTATCGCCGCCATCGCGTTCCGCCGTCACCGTGACAGTGACCGCATTCGACCCAGGATCGATACCGTGGCGGATGGAATTTTCCACCAGCGGCTGCAGAAGCAAATGGGGCGCCAGCGCCTTGCGCACGTCCGGTGAAACGCGAACGTCCACGTGCAATTTGTCTTCGAACCGCTGCCGCATGATGGCGAGATACAGCTCCAGCGTTTCCATCTCGCGGTCGAGCGGCACAATCTGCGAATCGGCATCCGAAATGGATCGGCGCAGCAGATTGCTCAACTGCGCAATCATCGCATCCGCCTTGCGCGGATCGTCGTAGACCGCCGCGGAAATAGTATTCAGCGCATTGAACAAAAAGTGCGGCTGAAGCTGCAAGCGCAAATTTTCAAGCCGCGCCTGCGCCAGCTTGCCTTCGAGTTGCGCCGCGCGCACGTGGCGGTCGAACAGATAGAGAATGCTCACCATCACGGCGTACGAAATGACGTCATGGAAAAACTCCATGGGATAGCGCGCCTTCATGATGCCGTAGTCGTAGCGCCCCAGGCCGAACAGCGGATAAAGCACGCTGCGTCCTGCCCACAGCAGCGAAGTGTGGGTGAACGAATAGGCTAACAGCGCGCCGATATGCAGGGGCAAGCGCCGCATCCAGTTAGATCGGTCGATGGGAAACCGCCGCGCGAATCGCGCAACCAGCGGAAACAGCAGCGCTGCCATCCACGCGCCCGTGAACAGCTCGTTGGTCAACGGATCGAGCGGAGATACATACTCGCGGTTGGCCACGTACTCCAGATACCGGTAGCCAAAAAAAAGCAGGCCAATTGCGGTGAAGTATCCGAAGATGGTCAAGCCGGAACTAAGCCGCCGGTTCACAGAATCAGTATAGTCGTAGGACGGGCCTCCTGGCCGGTCCATGCGCCGCAGGCGCGCGGGGCCAGCACTAATTATCCAACTCATGAATTCCCGGCTGACCGGCCAGGAGGCCCGCCCTACTTCAGCATCGGCGACAGCGCCTTGAGCACCGTTGCCGTGACGATGCGCGTGCCCTCGGCGTTGGGATGCAGTCCATCCTGCTGCATCAGCCGCGGGTTACCGGCCACGCCCGCCAGCAGAAAATCGAGCAGCCGCACTTTGTACTTCGCCGCCACCTCCGGATAGATCGCCGCGAATCGATGGATATACTCGGGCCCGTAATTCGGCGGCAGCGTAATGCCCGCGAGCAGCACGCTCACCTTGGCCTTCTGAAAGCTCTCGACCACCTGTCCCAGGTTGCGCTCGATGCCCGAGACCGGCTGCCCGCGCAACCCGTCGTTCGCACCCAACTCGATCACGGCGATCGCCGGATGCAGGGCGAGCGCATTGGCCACGCGCGCCAATCCGTCCTGTGTGGTGTCGCCGCTGACGCCGAGGTTTTCTACGCGATATTTGTAACCGCGCCGGTCGAGCTCCCGCTGCAGCAGACTCGGATAGCTCTGGCCGGAATCGAGTCCGAACCCCGCCGTGAGGCTGTCGCCGAAACAGACGATGACGGGGCGCGTGTCGGCCCCGTAGAGAGCCGCCACTGCCATCAATGACCAGATTATTTTCATCCCAATGCCATAATAAAAGTTGATTCAGGTTCGCGCGCTTACCAAATCCATTCACACGGGAACGCACCGTGTGGAAATTCTCAAAGGCATCGACCTGGAAATTCCGCGCGGCCAGTTCGCCGCCGTCATGGGGCCATCGGGCAGCGGAAAAAGCACGCTGCTCGGCCTGCTGGCCGGGCTCGACAGCCCCACCAGCGGCCAGGTGCTGCTGGATGGCGAGGACATTACCCAGCTTAGCGAAGACCGCATGGCGGTGCTGCGCGGGCAAAAGATCGGATTCGTATTTCAGGCGTATCATCTGATTCCCACGCTCACGGCCGAAGAGAACGTGCTGCTGCCAATGGAGCTGGCCGGACGCGATCGCGGTGGACGCACCCGCGCCCGCGAACTGCTGGATCGCGTCGGGCTTAAGGACCGGTTCGATCATTATCCGGTCCAACTCTCCGGCGGTGAACAGCAGCGCGTGGCCCTGGCGCGCGCTTTCGCGCTGCGTCCGCCGATACTGCTCGCGGATGAGCCCACGGGAAATCTGGATAGCGCCACCGGAGCGGTAGTTTTGGATCTGATCCTGACGCTGCACCGGGAAGAGAACACGACCATGGTGATGGTGACGCACGAACAATCGTTGGCGGATTGCGCACAGCGGCGGATTATTCTCCGCGATGGACTGGTAGCAAGCTGACGCCTACCCCACTTCCTTTTCCACCGCGGCGCTGAAGGCGTCGATATCCTGAAGAGTACTGTAAATGTGAGGCGTGATGCGCAGGCCCGTATATTCTTCATGCGGCACGTAGGCGGTGATGATGTTGTACTTGCTCAACAGCGTCTCCCTCATCTTGCCCGCATCCACGCCGTTGAAAGCCAGGAAGCCGATTCCGCACGATTGCGCCGGATCCTCGCTGTGCAGGGTCTTGCACTTCGCGTTCTGCGTTAGGCGGTGCGCCCAGCGGTCGCGCAGGTAGCGCAGGCGGGCCGCCTTGCGGTCGATTCCAATGCTTTCGTCGAAGATCAGCGCCGCGCTGATGGCATTGTGATTGGCCGCTGGATGGGTGCCGATCTCTTCGAACTTGCGAATATCGCTCGCCTGCGTGGCGCTCGACGCCATCAGCGACCACGTGCCGGCGATGCGCGACTTGCGCACATACAGAAAGCCGGTCCCCACCGGCGCGCCCGTCCACTTATGCAGGCTCACGCCGTAGTAGTCGCAATCCAGCTCGGCGATGTTCACCGGGAAGTGGCCGAAGGCATGCGCGCCATCCACAATCACCGGAATCCCGCGCGCATGTGCCATCTGGCAGATGCGCTTCACGGGGAAAATCTGGCCGGTGCGATTGGTGATGTGGCAAACCAGGATCAGCTTCGTCTTGGGCGTCACGGCGCGCTCGATGCGGTTGTACAGATCGTCCATGGAAGGCGGCGGCACGGGAAACGAAATCGTCTTGAGCACGATGCCTTCGCGCCGCTCGCGCTGCTTGAACGTCTCCAGCATGCGCGGGTAATCCTGATTCGTGGTCAACACTTCGTCGCCGGCTTTGAGGTCGATTCCGTACTGCGCGTTTTCCAGCGATTCACTGGAATTCCGCGTGATGGCCATCTCTTCGGAATCGCACCCGGCCGCGTGCGCCAGGCGCTGCCGCACCATCTCCACCTGCCGCTCCAGAGTAGCGATCATAGTGTGGTAAGGACCCATGTCGCTGTAGTCCAGATAGCGCCGCAGGGCGTCCTGCACGGGTTTGGGCGAAGGCCCCACGTGGCCGTTATTCAGGTTGATGACGTTGCGGTCCACGGTGTAGGCCTGACGAATCTCGGACCAGTAGTCCTCATCCCTGGCCATCTCTTCGGGAGCGCGGTCCTTGGTTGCGCTGGCGGCCGCGCGAGCGCGCTTCAGCGAATCGTCCTGCAAAGCGAACGCCGCCGCGCCCGCCACCAGTTGGAAAAGGTTTCTGCGGTTCATTGACGGATGCTATAGCACGCCGCACCCGCAGTCAAGCGCCCTCTTGACGACCCGGAGACTCATGTGCCATTTCGCATCTGCTCCGCTTCCGCCCGCCTGCCACGGACACGATCTCAGTAAACTAAACGTGTAAACTGACATCGATGAGTGAGAACCGTCCAACCCGCCGTGAAACCCTGCTGGGACTGGCCGCCGCGCCTCTTCTCGAAGGCGCCCTGGAGGCTCAGGCCGCCGCCGACTCCATTTGTTTTATGGGCGCAGTCGAGATGGCCCGGCTGATCCGCGCCCGGAAGCTGTCCGCGCGCGAAGCGCTGGCCGCGCACCTGAAGCAGATTGAGCGCGTGAACCCTAAGGTCAACGCCATCGTGACCCTGGTTGCGGAAATGGCCGCCGCCGACGCCGCCAAGGCCGATGAGATGCAGGCGCGCCAAGAGACGCTGGGGCCGCTGCATGGTCTGCCGGTCGCGCACAAGGACCTCATGGAAACCCGCGGCATCCGCACCACCTTCGGATCGCTGCTCTATAAGGATTACATCCCCGCCGAAGACGATCTGATTGTCGAACGGATCCGCCGCGCGGGCGCCATCGCCATCGGCAAAACCAACACCCCGGAATTCGGCGCAGGATCGCAGACCTTCAACCAGGTCTTCGGCGCGACCCGCAATCCCTACGATCTCACCAAGACGTGCGGCGGATCTTCCGGCGGCGCCGCCGTCGCGCTGGCCTGCGGACTCGTGCCCGTCGCCGATGGTTCCGATACCGGCGGTTCGCTGCGCAATCCCGCCGCATTCTGCAACGTGGTTGGCTTCCGCCCTTCCATCGGCCGCGTGCCCAACCCGAAGGCGGCGTTCGCGTGGTCGACGTTAAGCACCTCGGGATGCCTGGGGCGTTCCGTGGCGGACCTTGCCTTCGTGCTCAGTACGATCGCGGGGCCCGATTCCCGCGCGCCGCTCTCCATCAACGAGCCCGGCGAACGCTTCGCGCGCCCTCTGGGCCGCAGCTTCAAAGGTGTGCGCGTGGCCTGGTTCAAGGACCTTGGCGGCGCGCCCTTCGACCCGCGCGTGCGCGCCGTGGTGGATGCTCATCGTGCGACATTTGAGTCGCTGGGGTGCATCGTCGAACAGGCCGAGCCGGATTTCGCCCTCGCCGGGATCTCTTTTCGCACCCTGCGCGCGTGGAATTCGGCGGCCACTTATGGCGCGCGGCTGCATGCGCACCCGGACGCTTTCAAAGACACGCTCAAGCGCGAGATCGAGGACGGCCTCCGACTGACAGGCACGGATCTCGCACAAGCCGAAACCGCTCACGGCCAGCTCTGGCGTGGCTTTCAGTTATTCCTCGAAAAGTACGAATACTTCGTTCTGCCCACCACGCAGTTGCCGCCATTCGACGTCGATACGCCATACCCAACCGCGATCGCGGGCGTGAAATTCGATAACTACATCGATTGGATGAAGTCCTGCTGGTACATCTCGGCTACGGGCAATCCGGCCGCCTCGACGCCGGGCGGCTTCACGCCTGAAGGACTTCCGGTTGGCGTGCAGATCGTCGGCCGCGACAAAGAGGATTTCAGCGTTCTGCAAATGGCGCACGCATTCGAACAGGCGACCGGCTTCGGCAAGAAGCGCCCGGCCATCGTGTAGAGCTTCGCATAGATCGCCCAGGCCGGCTAATCAGTCCTGTGTTGCCCGCCACACTCGCCGAGTTATACTGCGAATGGAAGGTAGCCATGGCCGCCGGCAACATTGCGGACGCGATCGCTTCATCGACGCCCGAACAGCAGGAATCCGTAATACTGTTCATTGAGTTTCTCAAGCGTGAGGACTTCGCCTCAATCATCGGGATCGTCTCCGTTTCTCGGGGCTGTTGACGAGTTTGTGGAGCAGCACCCCGAGTTGCTTCGCCGTCTGGTTCAGTGACATCCTATCCAACCATCGATGAGGCGATAGCCGTTCACGCGCGATTGATCGCCAGATTTGGAGGCTCGCTGGGAATTCGGGACCGTGCCGCTCGAATCGGCGTTGGCAAGGCCTCAAACCGGTTACTATAACGACCTCATTCAAGAGGCGGCGGCGCTTTGGGAAAGCTTGTCACAGAACCATCCGTTCTTCCATGGCAACCAACGCGTCGCGGTGAAAGCAACCGGATGCGGTTTCAGGAACTCGAGAACTGGCTGCTCCGGCACGCCTCTGCGGCCTGAAATCAGTTGCACTCACCGCGGGCTCGTCGTCATAGAGGAACGATGTCCGGTCGTGGTCGCCCAGTAGTCCATCCACCTTTCTCGAATCCCGTTGGTTCGCTCGATCAGCTCGCGGCTCGGCGTTTTGCCGTGCTCCACCACCATCACCATCCCGGTGTTGAACTTCTTCTGAGCGTGATCGACGTCGGGCAAACGCGGACCCTCCACCGCAATCACATCCTGTATAGTCACCTTCGTCCGGTCGGCCTTGAATATCGGGTGGCCATTAGCATCCCTCCCGGCCGCAACCAGGTTTCTCAGGATGAAGAAGTCGGGCACTTCCGTAGGAGCGATCATGCCCATCAGGTATAGGTCCAGATACGACCAACCCGTAGCCGGCACGTAGTAGTCGTCATCCAATTGGGTAAATGTGCCATCGTAGTTGTCCTGCCAGACGCCGCCTCCCATCGCCGACGCTTCATAGGGCCGCTGATAGGGGAATGCCACCGGCGCCTGCAGTCCCCGCGCCCAGTGCGTAGGACCAAGTTGGATAGTTTCGCCGTTGACCTTGGCCGATACGAACGCGCTCCAACGGTGGCCCATCTCATGCCCGATCTGCGACATCGCATAGTCATACGGAGGCATCTTTCCATTGGATGTCCGCTCCGCGAGTTGGTGAGAGTAAGCCGTCACATTGTGAATGTTAGTGTCAGTCACTCCTTCCGGCGGGTATTCCTGCATCTGGTTGGCGCCCACATACACAGGTTGTATGAACTGCCATTGGAACCTTCCCTGGCTGCAGTAACTCTCCAGGTTTCTTTGGTTGGCGCCGATTCCAGTGACTGCGCCCCCCGCGGGACCGCCGCCCAGCGGCCCATTGCTGGAAGTGCCCGCCTCCGGATTATCTATGCGGAAATCCGAGTAATACGCCAGCATATCGAACTTGTCTCCCAGGGTCTTAATCACCGTGCAGGTCAGGTCCACGGCTCTGGGCGGCTTCATATAATGGAATGCCTCGTAGACCACCGCGAAGGGGCCGTCCTCCTTCTTCACGGAAGACAAGTCCACTTCGGGACTGCCAATGCCAGTGAGCTTCACCGCACGCGGGCGTATTCGGGCGACGGTTGCGGCGGGAGTCGGGGAAGTCTGGACGGCGGCGTACACGAAGATTGGATCGCCAGCTTTGTATCCGGCGGGAAGAGTTCCTTGCGCCGAGATAGTGTTTCCGTCGATCTTCACACCCGGCGAGACACCCGTTCCTGACGCGTTGTAGCGGGGACCTGCGCCGCCTCCCCGGCCGCCGCGCCCTCCCGTTACGCCCTGAATCGTCCAGACTGCGTCGGCATGCGCGTTCTGCGTACAATCCCCCGCCGGCTTCCTGGCATCCAGGCAAATCCGGTAGGCGATACCCGTCATTCCCGGATCGCTTTCCGGCAGCACCGGCCCGCGGGTCTCGATAGTGGCCTTCAAGAATAGGCCATCGACTGCCGCCAGCTTCACACTCTTGATATCGAGGTTGGGGGCCGCGGCGGCATTCTCCTCGCCTTCGAGAGTCGCGATCTCCTTTTCCACACCCGCGGTGACTATCGGATAGATGCCGACGATCGCATCCCTGGCGGCCACCTCGTCGTAAGACATCTCAATCGTCCCGTCTCTCCGCAACACCGCCTGGAAGCGGTTCACCGTCGGCGTCCAAGTCATGTCCTGCACTCCGCCCACTGGCTCAGTCAGGCTCCATGTGATCACCGCGCGGTCATCGAGCTCTTTCAGATAGCGGACGCCCGACATCCGCGGCTTAAAGAACACGCTGATCGCCGGCACGGTATCGATCAGCGTCCGGCCGGCCTGCTGCAACTCGGCGAACCGATCCACGGAGATTCCGCCGCCGCGGCCGCCGCGGCCGCCGCCCGCCGGTTCGCCGAAGGTCATCGACCCGGTCATTCCCACGGAAAACACGTTCCAACTCTTGCCCGAAAAGGGAAACGAGAAGTTCTTCAGCGTCGCCTGGCTCCCGGTCATCTCAGGTCCAAATTCCGCGTCCCACTGCCATGCGAGATTTTCCGCGCGGTACCGGGACCCATCCGGCGTAAAGCGCAAAGTGTGGCGGACCAGGTCGAACATATTGGCTTTGCCGAGCGCCCCTTCATCGAGCGTCATGACGATCAGGTCGCCCTGAGTCGAGATCTTACCTATGGAATGGCCCGGCTCCTGCCGCCCCTGGCCGTGCAGAAGCGCCGCGAACGCCATCGGAAATGCGATCCGCACGAAACATCCGCTACGTCTCTTCAAAAATCGCCAAAGTCTCTTCACCGTCGCCCTCCACTCAACACCGAAGCCGTAGGGCGGACCCCCTGGTCCGCGCGGGTCCCCCTGGACCCGCTCTTCGCCCTTTACCAAAATCAGCCTGATGCGATCTCCAAAAGGCCGACGAGGGCGTCGGCCGCGGACCAGCGGGTCCGTCCCACAATTGCAACCGCAAACCGCTACCAGCTTACAAAAGCCCGCAGCAGAACGGAGCGGTTACCGCTAGCCGAGCTGACCTGCCCGAAACTATTCGCCGTTACGCTCGAACTGCCCAGGCTGAAGAACGGGTGGTTGAGGAAGTTCAGCACTTCCATGCGGAAGCCGACGTTCCAGCGCTCCTTGATGCGGACCTGCTTGTTCAGGCTCATATTGAGCGAGAACGTAGTCGTTCCGTAGAGGTAAACCAGGTCGCCGAACGCGCCCGGCGTGGAAGCCGGAGCGTAATCCGCGGGGTTGGCGATGCCGCTGGGCTGCACCACGCTCGATACGTTTGAGACCAGGTTGCCGCCCACCACCTGGTTCATATTGGGAATGGTGGAAAGGTCTTTCTGCAACTGGCCTAAGCCGAAACCGTTGCCGAAGACCACGCCGCTTTGCGAGAGTTGATTGAAAGTATCGCGGCCGCTGCTGATGATGGTCGGCGCGCCCGTGGCGATCTGTTCCACGCCCCCGAGTACCCAACCGCCAATCGCCCGATCGACAATCGGATTGGTAATGTTCAGCGCCTTGCCCTTACCTAGCGGCAGGTCGTAAGTCCAAAAGGAGTTCCATGCGAGACGGTGGTCGAAGGGCGAAGGGCCATAACTCAGACGGGCGTTGCGATCGGTGAACCACTGGTAAGTGGCCGTCTGGTCGCTGGAATTCAACTCATCTCCCATCGAGTGGCTCCAGACGAAATTGGCGGTGAACGCCAGCCCGTGGCCGAAGGCCTTGCGCACTTCCACTTGCAAACCGTTGTAGTTAAGGTTGCCGTTACTATCCTGATATTCCAGGCCGCCGCTGGCGTAGGGATTGGCTTCGAAGAAGTTGATGGGATACGGCGTGGTTCCGGTGTAGCCCAGCGATGCGCAAGGAGCGAACTTCGCGCCCACCAGACGGCAGAAATAAGTCGGGCTGCTGGTGCTGGCGAGCGATGCGGCCATTGTCCCGGCGAGGCCCTGCTGCAAGTCGGTGATGAAGGTGCTGCTGCCGTAGCCGGAGGAGGAAGCCAGCGCCGCGTTGGTTCCGCTGGCCCCGAATGCGGCGTCGAAAATCGGCAGCGGAGCTTGCCCGGCAAGGCCGTTGTTGACGAATGTGTTGCCCTTGCCGTTGGCCGCGTTAACGCTCAGATTTTGCTGCGCCTGAATGAACTGCGGCAGAAAGCCGTTTTCGAAGACGTTGACCTCGTTAAGATTCTGATAGTGCCACATGTGCGTGGATTTGTTGCCGATATAGCGCACCTCAAGCACCGTGCGGGCCGCCACTTCGCGCTGGATGCCGAAATTCCAGTTCTGCACATACGGCGAAACCAGGTTGGGGTTAACCTGATACAAGGTCAAAGAGCTGCTTAGCGAGTAATTCGATTCATTGATTGGATAACCCCAGGTTGCGGGAGTCACAGTAAGCGGCGGAACCGGCGAGCTGAGTAAGGTCCCTATGGGAAATGTCGAGCTGCCCACCGCCGCCGTTCCCGAGATGGATTGCGTCGCGCCTTTGTTGCCTGAGACAACGTTCGAGATCGCATTCATGCCCTCGTTATAGTAAGTGATGCCGTAACCCCCGCGGATGACAGTCTTCTTGTCGCCGATAAGTTTACCCATCATGCCCGTGGCGCTGGGATTCCAGGCGAAGCCGATAGTTGGCGCCGGGTTGACTAAGTCGGACTTATAAGGGTTGCCGGTGGCTTGAACCAGCGTGGGGTTCTGATTTCCGTTCAAGCTGCCCGGTTGGAACAGACCGGTCGAGGGGCCGTAGAAAGAGCCGGGGCCGGGCGTTCCGTCGATTCCGTTTGTGCTGTGAATGGCGCCATCCAGCTCCCACCGGAAACCATAGTTCAGGGTGAAGTTCGGAGAGACGCGGAAGCTATCCTGAATATACAGCCCGGCGTAAGTGTATGCGAAACGCTGCGTAGTCGGCTGGAACTCGGCGTATTGATGAGTAGTCTCACTTACATTGTTAGAGGCGGAGATACTGTTGACGCGGCCGGTCAGGATCGCGTATAAGTCTTCCGCGTTGGTCAGGTCGCCGTTGCTGGTGTTAATGGCCGGAAGGGCCGCGGTGAGTGCGGAGCCGACCGGGTCGGAAGATGTGACGCCAATGGTATAGACGGGTACTCCGGTAGTACCGTAGGACGTTTCATAGAAGCTGGAGTGCTTCACCGTGCCGCCAATCAGGAGCGTATGCTTGCCCTTCACCCAGTTCAGGTCGTCTTTGAACTGATATACCGGATTGTTGCGGATGAACGGCAGAACGTTGCCGCTCGACGGAATCGGCGTGGCGATCAAGGTAGGTACCGTGCCCCCGGCAACGTTAGCGTCGCCGGCGGTCGGGATACTCAGCCGCCGGTTGCCGTAAGGCGCCCACTCCTGCGGATAGGAGCCTTGGTAGAAGTACTCGCCGTTGCTCTGCACGCCAAACATGGTGGTATTGATCATGTTCGGCTTAATCGTATAATCCACCGTGTTTACGCCCACGTAAGTGGTGATCTTGTAAGCGTTCGTGAACGCGTATTGGTCCAAACCTGGATAGGGCGGCGCGCTGCCGTGAATATTCTCATAGCGCAGCGTCCAACTGCCGTGCCATGCGACTTTCGGCGTGATTTGAAAGTCTATGCGGGCGGCCGGAAAGAGTTGGTCGGTGTTGGTTCCCTGCGTCCACTCCATGGTTTGCCAGTAGGGTTGGCCGGTGACCGGCAGAAAGCCGCTGGCCTTCGATTGGGTTCCGTTAATCACACCGAGAATGCTCGATATGGTTGGGTCGATCGTGCTGGCGTAGCCGGCCGCTCCGGCGGCCGCCAGAAGGTTCACGGTGCGTGTCACGCCGTCGGTTCCGATGTAGGTAAAATTGCCGGCTTGGGCGGCCGGGGTTAAGACGGGGGTTGTGAGCGTGGTCGTACCCGGCTGCGGCTGAGCCTCGAAATACGCCATGAAGAAAAGCTTGTGCTTCAGTCTGGGGATGAAGGGTAGCAGCGGTCCGCTGATTCGTCCATAGGGGTTATTCTGGCGGGTTTTCGAAATTGGCTGCGCGCGCAAATTGGCGAAGAAAGTGTTGGCGTTCAGGTCTTCATTGGCGAATTGCTCGCCCACCGTGCCGTGATACTGATCGGTGCCTCGCCGCGTCGTGAAGCGTATGCCCATCGCGCCCATGGCGGAGGCGTCCGCACCCAACCCGGTAGTGGAGACGGTGGTCTCTTCAATCGCGTCGATGCGCTCCGGCGCAAATGCGTAGAAGCTGGTGCCGCCGCTCTTGAAGCGCTCGGAGTTATTGTCCATGCCGTCGATGGTGATGCTCATCGACGCGTTGGGAAGGTTGTTGAACGTGCTGCCTCCGGTGCTCGACTGTGCGCCCGCCATGAGCAGGCTGAAATTCAGGGAATCGCGGCTGCTGTAGGGCAGGTCGTCGATATTCTTGTTGTTGATGGTGGTGCCAACTTCGTTCGAGGTGGTCTCAAGCTGGGCGCCCACGGCCGAAACTTCCACCGTTTGCGTGGCGGCGCCGACCGTCAACTGAACCGGTACATCGGTGGTGCGGCCGCTATCGACCACCACGGCATCGAATACCGCCGTCTGGAATCCGGTGGCTGTCACGGTGAGTTTGTAGGTCGCCGCCTGCAGGTCTGGGAACACGAAGCCGCCGTCTTGAGCCGACACGGTGGTTCGCTCAATTCCCGTGCCCGTGTCGGTGATCTTCACGGCGGCGCCCGGAACCACTGCACCCGATGGATCGCGGACGATTCCGTGGATTGCGGTAGTGGTTACTTGCGCCAACCCGCTGAGCGCCAATGCGGCGATTCCAGCGGCAAGATACAGCGTACGAAAAAACCTGGCTTGACCCTTCTGAAGCATTTCTTCCCTCCTTCACGAGCCCGCGGACTCCCAATCACCGCCACAGCCCATGCCGCGTTAGTTAACGCAGATTTAAATTTATGCCGGAGTATATGCCGATTGGTTACGCCTTGTCAAGCCGCGTGTCGCATTGATTTGATCAAGATACAGGGAGATCCCTGAGCTTGTTTAATCGTTTCACCGCTGCTTGACACGGGACTGCTGTTCTGGCACTCTGTAGCGTACCTTGCGGAACTTCGACGGTTCCGTTCGATTATGGCGACCATCAAAGAGGTGGCGGTGAAAGCGGGCGTTTCCGTAGCCACCGTCTCCTATGTGCTCAACGATTCCCGCAAAGTCCGGCCGGAAACTGGGCAACGCGTGCTATGGGCCGCGAAGGAATTGGGCTACCTGCCGAACACCGCCGCGCGCAGCCTGGTGGTGGGGCGCAGTTCGATTGTCGGGTTGATCGTCCCTGACATCGGCAATCCTTTTTTCCCCGAAATCACCAAGACTTTCCAGGAGGAGGCGAATCTCTCCGGCATGGAAACCATCGTGATGAACACCAATAGCGATCCGCAGCGGACGCGCAACATGGTGGAGCGTCTGTTGAGCCTGCAGGTGCCTGGCGCGGCTTTTCTGACGTCGCAGGTGGATGCCCCCATCAAGGAATTCCTCGCCAAGAAGGGCATGTCCGCGGTGTATCTCGGCTATGGCGCGGCGGGTCCCAACAGCGGCAACGTGGCGATTGAGCAGCGGCAGGGAATCCTCGAAGCGGTGGACCATCTGGCTGCCCTGGGACACAAGCGCGTGGGCTTCATCGGCGGCCCATTCGATGGCGTATTTGCGCAGCGGCGCAAAGCTGCATTCCTGGAAGGCGCCCGCGCGGCGGACCTCGAAACGCGCGCGGTGGATTCCGATTTTACCGTGCAGGGCGGCTACTTCAGTTGTTCCAAACTGCTCGGCGGATTTGAAGCGACAGCCGTGATGGCAGCCAACGATCTGATGGCCATCGGCGCCATGCACTACGCGTTCGACCGGCAGATCCCCGTACCGGCGGCGCTTTCGGTGATCGGGTTTGACGACATCACCTTCGCGCAATTCACGCAGCCGGCCTTGACCACGGTGGCGGTGCCGCGCGCGGAAATCGGGCGGCTCGCGTTCCAGTCGCTGTGGAAGCTGATCAACGATTCCAGCCAGGACGGCGCCGATTACGAAGTGAAAACGAGTCTGGTCATACGGCAGACTACCGCGCCGCCGCCTTAGACTAATAGTGGCGCGGGCCCATGGCCTGCGCTGTCCCGAGCCGCTCCAGCGCTCGGCCCGGTCTCATAGTCAATTCCGGAACATGAACTGAGGAGATAACAATGCGAAAAACTTTGATCTGCTTTTGCTTCGTAGCGCCCCTCGCATTGGGCGCCGCCGAATTGGCGGGAACGTGGAAATACACGGCGCCGCCGAATCCCAACGCCAAGGGCAACCAGCGTCCCGCCGAGACTGTGTACGTGATTAAGGTCGACGGAAGCCGCTTCACCGGCACCATGCTGGTGAACCGCGGCATGTCCGACATCGTCAATGGCGCCATTCAGGGGGCCCAGATTACGTTCGAGAGATTCGAGGCCAGCGGTCTCAAGACGCCCTACAAAGGCGAGCTCAGTGGCGATCAGTTGACCGTCTCTCCCGTCAATCCGCCGGCCGCGGGGCAGGGTCGGGGTGGCCGCGGGCCGCAGGGCCCAGTCGTGCTTCAGAAAGCGTCGAGCGAGACCGAATACAAGCTGCCCCCGGAACTGGCGCACAAGCCGTTCCCGGAGTTCAAGCCGATCAAGGCGAATGGCCTGGCCAAGACGCCGCCGATGGGTTGGAACAGCTGGAATAAGTTCGCCCGCGCAGTCGACGATCAATCGGTACGCGGCATGGCCGATGCCATAGTTTCGAGCGGCATGCGCGACGCGGGCTACATTTACGTGAACATCGACGACACTTGGGAAGGCGAGCGCGATAAGGATGGAAATATTCAAACCAACGAAAAATTTCCCAACATGAAAGCGCTGTCCGACTACGTACATGCGAAGGGGCTGAAGCTGGGCATCTATTCGGGGCCGGGGCCGAGGACCTGCGCCGGATTCATCGGCAGCTACAACCATGAAGAGCAGGACGCGAAAACCTGGGCGGCGTGGGGCATCGATTACCTGAAATACGATTGGTGCAGCGCATCCGAGGTGGAGCGTCCCGGAGAACTGAAGGCGGCCTACCGGAAGATGGGGCTGGCGTTGCGCGCGACTAACCGGCCGATTATTTTCAGCCTTTGCGAATACGGCTGGCAGGATCCGGGCGAGTGGGGTCCTGGCGCGGGCGGCAATCTTTGGCGCACCACGGGCGATATCAATGACAGTTGGTATTCCATGTCCACCCTGGGATTCGATAACCAGATCGGGCGCGAGAAGTTCGCCGGGCCGGGACACTGGAACGACCCCGACATGCTGGAAATCGGCAACGGCCACATGACGGATACCGAATACCGCACGCACATGAGTTTGTGGGCGATGCTGGCGGCCCCGCTGCTCGCGGGCAACGATATCCGCAGCATGACCGATTCCATCAAGGAGATCCTCATGAACAAAGAGGTGATCGCGATCGATCAGGATAAGGCCGGCGTGCAGGGCCTGGCGGTGCGCAAAGACGGCGATTGCAGCATCGCCGGCCGGGGCGGCCAGGAGACCAAAATCGCATGCCAGGAAGTATGGAAGAAGCCGCTGGCGCAAGGCGTCGCAGTAGGTTTGTTCAATCGCAGCGGAGACGCCGCGAAGATGACGGTGAAGTGGTCCGAAGTGGGCGTGACCCGGAAGAATCCCAAAGTGCGCGATCTGTGGGCGCACCAGGACGTAACCGCGCCGGCTGAGCTATCGGTCGACGTCCCGTCGCACGGCGTAGTATTGGTGACAGTGAAGTAGGACAGGCCTCCCGGCCTGTCCTTTGCGGATCGCACATCGCACGCCCCCTTGGGGTAAATCCCCCGCGCCCGCCGCGGAAACGATCCCGCCGCACGGCACACCATAGAGAAGGGATACGTCCCCAAGAAGGAGAAAAGATGGCTACCCCCAAAACTGTAACGCCGCAACCCGCCAGGATCCCATCGTTCCGTTCGAGCCCGCCGGCTAGCGAGCTCCTCGCCAACCTGGGACCGCTTGCCGAGCTTCCCGGCACGTGGTCCGGCAGCGGATTCAACCTCATCGCGCGTCCGGATCACCAGGGAGGCAACGATATCTTCCTCGAGCTCAATCTCACGGAAGAGACCCTGGTGTTCGATTCGATTGGCGCTCCCATCCCCAATCGAGGCTCGAGCCAGAACGATATCCAGCTGTTCGGCATCCATTACCTGCAAAAAATCAACGATGCCACCAATCACGGAGCGCTCCACATCGAGCCTGGCATTTGGGCCAACGTGCCCGTAACTACGGTTCCCTCCGAAACGGCCAGCGTGGCCCGAATGGCCTGCATTCCGCATGGCAACTCGCTGCTGGCGGAAGGTCAGTCCTTCACGGTCGCGGGGCCTCCCGTTTTTTCGGCTGTCAATACTGTGCCCTTCTCTATCGGCACGAACACGCCGCCGCCGGGAGCCGTGAATACGTTCCCCGAGTACAATCTGGCCGCCCCCAACGCGTTCCGCACCAGCCCGCTGCCCGCGGCCATCACGCAGGCGATGGTGACGAACCCCAACACCGTTCTGGCCGCCGCTATTGCAGGCCAGACCATCGAGCAGACAATAGTGCTCAACATCGGGACCGTTCCCAGTTTCACCATTGGCACGACTCCCCCCACGGTGGTTTCGATCTCCGACGGCGGCGGCGGCGTCGAGAACATTCCCTTCCTCACGACCAACGCAACCGCCACCACAGTCCTCGCAACGTTCTGGATTGAGAGGGTCAAGCATCCTGAAGGCGTCGGGCACTTCCTGCAGCTTCAGTACGTGCAGACAGTGCTTTTGAACTTCCTGGGATTGAGCTGGCCGCACGTGTCGGTGGCAACCCTCGTGAAGCACTGACCCCGTAGGACAGGCCTCCTCGCCTGTCCCCAGAGTTTCCACATTCCGGGAGTGATCGGGCCAATTTGTGGGGCAGGCGCTTTCGCCTGCCAACCATTCGCCTGCCAACCACCGCGCGCCCGACCAAGGCCAGGCACGGGGATTCGCAGGGCCGGAGCTTCCCGCGCCCTCCAAATACGATTTTATTCGTTGACATACGTTTAAAATCGTTGTATGGTCGCAGTAGATGCCTGCGAACCCCTCAAAGCCCCAATCGCCAGCGCCGCCGCTTCCTACCGGCGCCGAAATCGACATCCTGGCCGTTCTATGGCGGCTAGGCCCGGCGACCGTGCGTGAAGTCCACGAAGCGCTCGGCAAAGATAACGGCTACACCACCACGCTGAAGCAGATGCAGTTGATGACCGGGAAAGGACTGCTCATTCGCAGCGAGCGCTTCCGGTCGCACGTCTACGAATCCGGCGTCCCCAAGGAGCAAACCCGGACACAGATCGCGGCCGACCTGCTGAAACGTGCGTTCGGCGGATCGGCCGCCAGCCTGGTCATGGGCGCTCTCGCAGCGCAGCCCGCTTCGAGCGACGAGCTGGCGGATATCCGCAAAATGCTGGCGACCTATGCGAAAGAGAAAGGACGGTCCCGGTGATCGCCATTCCATTACTCTCGTCACAGCCTTGGGTGGAACGCCTCGGCCGGACCCTGGTCCACTTCCTCTGGCAGGGCTTCTTGATCGCAGCTATATACGGCGCGGCGCGTCGATGGATAGCGAGCGCGCCCCGCTCGAACACACGATACATCCTCGCCTGCGTTGCGCTGGCCGCGATGATGACGGCGCCGCTGGTTACGTGGAGCCTGATGCGCCCATCGGCCGCGGTCCCAGTCGCAACTCATCTTACAGACCGGGTCCCGTTTGCGGCTGCCGCTGACGTCGCCACTTCGCCCGCATCCCTCCTCGAAACAGTCTCGCGCGCGCCCTCCGCACAACTCCTGCCATGGGTAGTTGCGATATGGCTCATGGGCGCGATCACTCTTTGGATTCGCCTGATAGGTGGCTGGATTGCAGCGGCGCGCATCGGATCCACGCTGGTTCGCCCGGCCCCGCTCGAATGGCAGCAGACACTCAGCCGTCTCAAAGCCCGCGTCGGAGTCACTCGTCCGGTTCGCTTACTGATCTCCGCGCTGGTACAAGCTCCGGCGGTGGTCGGCTGGCTCCGCCCCATTCTGCTCGTGCCCATCGGCGCGCTCACCGGGCTGCCTTCCGGGCAGATTGAAGCGCTGCTGATTCACGAACTGGCGCACATCCGGCGGCACGATTATCTGGTCAACATTTTGCAAAGCATCGCCAAAGCGCTGCTGTTCTACCATCCCGCCGTCTGGTGGGTGTCGGGACACATTCGCTCGGAGCGCGAGTTATGCTGCGACGATGTAGCTGTCTCGCTCACTGGCGATGCGTTCACTTATGCGCTCGCTCTAGCGGAGATCGAATCGGCGCGCCCCGCTCACCTCACTGCCGCCATGGCCGCCAATGGCGGGTCACTGGCGGACAGGATCGCACGTTTGCTGGGTCAGTCGCGGCCGGTTTCGCGGACACTCCCGGGGCCGGCAGTTATCGTGAGCGCGATTCTCCTGGTGGCCGCAGCTTATGGCATGTTCGCCCAGTCTGCCGCTGCGCCGCGATTCGACGTTGCGTCGATCAAACGCGATACATCCGCGCTTCCACGCCATACTGTTCGCCCGCTTCCTGGAGGCCTGCATACCGAAAACGCAACTGTCCGCATGCTCATGCAGAATGCATATAGTCTCCAATCCTTCCAGATTGTGGGCGGTCCGGGTTGGATCGAATCCGAAGGCTATAACATCGACGCGAAGGCGGAAGGCAACGCCAGCCGAAGCCAAGTTTTCCTCATGTTGCAATCGCTTCTGGAGGATCGATTCCAGTTGAAGGTTCACCGCGAAACAAGGGAGCTTCCGGCCTATGCGCTGACCGCGGCGAAGGGCGGTCTCAAGTTGCCGAGTCCGAAAGAAGGGGGTTGCGCGAGTTCTACCCCGGACGCGTCGACTTGGGCAGGAGGCAGAATGCCGCCGCCCGGGCAGGGGCAGCCGACCTTGGCGCCATGCGGCAGCGTCCGGGTGTTCTTGCTACCCTCGGGCGCGCGGATGCAGGGCGGAAGGATACCCATGCCGGAGTTCATCCGGATCCTTTCGATGGCGCTCGGCAGCCCGGTAATCGATAAGACCGGGTTCACGCAACTCTTCGATGTCCGGCTGGATTTCCTCCCGGATGAAACCACGGCCGCGTTGCCAGCGCCCCCAAGCCCGCCGGACGACGCCAATCCCTCCATTCTCTTTGCCATCCAGCAACAGCTCGGACTGAAACTGGAATCGACGAAGGGTCCTGTCGAAGTCCTCGTCATCGATCGCGTCGAGAGACCCACGGAGAACTGATCTCTATGCTCCCGGTGAATGTCATTCCATTACTCTCGTCACAGCCGTGGGTGGAACGCCTCGGCTGGACTCTGGTCCACTTCCTCTGGCAGGGCTTCTTGATCGCAGCTATATACGGCGCGGCGCGTCGATGGATAGCGAGCGCGCCCCGCCCGAACACACGATACATCCTCGCCTGCGTTGCGCTGGCCGCGATGATGACGGCGCCGCTGGTCACATGGAGCCAGCTGCGCCTATCGGCCGCGGTCCCAGTCGCAACTCATCTTACAGACCGGGCCCCGTTAGCGGCTGCCGCCGGCGTCGCTACCTCGCCTGTGTCCCTCCTGGAAACAGTCTTGAGCGCGCCGTCCGCGCACTTCCTGCCATGCGTAGTTGCGATATGGCTCATGGGCGCGATCACACTTTGGATTCGCCTGATAGGTGGCTGGATCGCTGCGGCGCCCATCGGCTCCACGCTGGTCCGTCCGGCCCCGCCTGAATGGCAGCAGACACTCAGCCGCCTCAAAGCCCGCGTCGGAGTCACTCGTCCGGTTCGCTTATTGATCTCCGCGCTGGTACAAGCTCCGGCGGTAGTGGGCTGGCTCCGCCCCATGGTGCTCGTGCCCATCGGCGCGCTCACCGGGCTGCCTTCCGAACAAGTAGAGTCGCTGCTGATTCACGAGCTGGCGCACATCCGGCGGCACGATTATCTGATCAACATTCTGCAAAGCATCGCCGAGGCGCTGCTGTTTTACCATCCCGCGGTCTGGTGGGTGTCGGGACACATTCGCACTGAGCGCGAGTTATGCTGCGACGATGTAGCTGTCTCGCTAACTGGCGATGCGTTCACTTATGCCCTCGCTCTAGCGGAGATCGAATCGGCGCGGCCGGCCCACCTCACTGCCGCCATGGCCGCCAATGGCGGGTCACTGGCGGACAGGATCGCACGTTTGCTCGGTCAGTCGCGGCCGGTATCGCGGACACTCCCGGGGCCGGCAGTCATCGGGAGCGCGATTCTCCTGGTGGCCGCGGCCTATGGCATGTTCGCTCAATCCGCAGACCCGCCGCGATTCGGAGTGGCGTCCGTCAAGCGCGGGGAAATGTGGACCATGGAGGTTCCCATGACCGTTCGTCCGCAGCCAGGCGGCCGGTTGACCACGACCAACGCTCCGCTGAAGGTTCTTGTCCAAAAGGCGTATGGCGTGCAGGCCTACCAGATTGTAGGAGGCCCGGCGTGGATCAATTCCGATGGCTACGATATCGAGGCCAAGCCGGGAACCAATGCCGATCAGAAGCAGATGTGGCTGATGCTGCAAACGTTACTGGCCGATAGGTTCAAGCTGAAGGTTCACCGCGAAACGAGAGAGCTTCCTGTCTTTGCGCTGACCGCCACAAAGAGCGTCCCCAAGCTGCCGCAGCCGAAGGGAGGCCCTTGCACCGAGACCTTCACGGGCCCACCGCCGGCGAAAGGCGAGGCGCGCCCGGCCCCTCCTTGCGGCCCCGGCATATTCGCGTCGGGCACGGGGCTGACGATGCAGGGGATCAACGTAACCATGGCAAAATTCACCGCGTTTCTAGGCACGATTATTGGCCGGGACGTAATCGACAAAACGGGGTTCGCGGGAAAGTTCGACCTCCATCTGGAATTCGCATTAGACGATGCCATCTCCGGACTCCCATTTCCCGCCCAATCAGCCGATTCCGATCGGCCTGCCGAACCTTTGGCAAGACCGACGATTATGATCGCCATCCAGCAACAGCTCGGACTGAAACTGGAATCGGCGAAGGGTCCTGTCGAAGTCCTCGTCATCGATCGCGTCGAGAGACCCACGGAGAACTGATTTCTGCGGGTTTTGCGGTAGTCTGGTTTGAGTGAGATGTTGAGTGAGACTGCGTGAGCCGATCGTCTGCACTGGCCTTTGCCTGCTTGCCACGGGTCTGGGCGCGCAGACTGCGATCGACACCAAGGAAGTCAGCGTTCGCAGCAGCGCTTACACGCTGCGGCTGGCGACCGCGCTCCAGGTGGACGCCACTCTGGTAGAGACCAACGTCGTGGTGCGCGATGGCCGGGGGCGCGCCGTTCCGGGCCTGCAGCGGGCCGATTTCGAAATTCGCGACGAAGGGAAGAAGCGCGAAATCCGCTCGTTCGTCGTCCAGACCGCCGTGCACGCGGGCGCGCCCGACGCAACCGGCGACTCCCCGGGCGCCGCGCCATCCGCCGCGAATCGGACGATCCGCACGCGCTGGGTCGGGCTTGTTTTCGACGACCTGAACTCGGCGGCGGCAGATTTGGTCTCCGCGCGAGCCGCCGCCGTACGCTTCCTGAAGGAAGGGCTGCAACCGGGCGACCAGGTCGCTGTCTTCACCACCTATGGCCGCCAGATACTTCCCTTCACTACCGATGCCGCCGCGGTCGCGGCCGCGCTCGACAACCTCGCGCCGCACGCCAGGACGCCGAATCGTGGAACGTGTCCCAGCATGACGCCATACGAGGCGTATCTCATCGATAACCGCCAGGACCCGTCGGTTCTGGCGGTGAAAGTCAGTGAAGCCCGGCGATGTAGCTTCGCCTCTCCGGGGGCGGTCGTGCAGATGGTGCTGGCGCAAGCGAGCCAGATTTGGGAAGAGGTGCTACAGAATTCGCGCAACACGCTGGGCGCGCTTCACGACATTGTGGATTTCATGGGGCGCCTTCAAGGCGACCGCCTGGTGCTAGCGGCGTCATCCGGTTTTCTTTCCAGCACGCTGGAAATGGAACAGGACAATCTGATCAATCGCGCGCTGCATGCCGGCGTGGTGATCGATGCGCTCGACGCCAAGGGGCTCTTTACGCAGACACCCGTGGAGAGCGTTCCGGGGATGACGCAGCGGTCGGTAACCATGCAACAGAGCATGGGCACGAGCCCGCAAATGGCGAGTAACGATGCGCTGGCGAACTTGGCCTACAGCACCGGCGGCATCTTCTTCCACAACAACAACGATCTAACGGCCGGCATCCGCGCGATGATGGCGCCGGAAGTGACTTACCTGATCGCGTTCGCCCCCGAGGGATCTCCCGATGGAAAGTATCACAAAATCAAGGTTCGAGTGAGCACGGGACAGAGCGTCGATGTGCAGGCGCGGCCGGGGTACATGGCATTAGCCGCGAAGAAGGAGGCGCGTATGGAGCCGCGCAAGATCGACGCGGAAGTGCTGGCGGCGGAAGACCATCGCGACGCGCCGGCAACCTTTGCGGTAACGGCAGCGGACGGCGAAGCGGCCAAGACTGTCTCGTCGGTATTGCATATCGATCTGCAGCGCCTGACGCTCAAGGAAATCCACGGCGTTCACAGCCAGAAGCTGACCTACATCGCGGCGCTGCTGGACGCGCAAGGCAATTTCGTCATCGGCAAGGAATACCAGATCGATCTGGCGCTCAAGGAGAGCACGCTGGCGCAATACCTGGAGCGCGGACTCAACCTGACCGCGCAACTACAGGCGCCAAAGGGAAGCTACCGGCTGCGCGCCGTGCTGGAAGTAGCCGGCGACGGAAAGATGTCATCGGCGACCCTGCCAGTGGAGATCCAGTAACCCAAACTACTGCCCACTAACACTAACATGCGCGTTAGTTAAGTTAGCGCTTCCTGTCTTCCAACATAGCCCGCAGACTCGCGATTTCCCGCTTCAGTCGCCGCTGGCGCCCCACCATCATCAACACATAGACCACCAGGATGATCCACGCCGCCACTAACCCGTAGCTCAGGAATTGATAGTTGCGCTGCAGCCGGCCAATCTCAAAGGTGATATCGTCGGACGAAACCTGCGCGAGAAGAAGTGGGAATGATGTCAGCATTGGCTCCCTCAAAAGGCGTGCGCCATGCGGCGCATCGATTCGATTTCCCGCTGCGATTCTTCGTCGCGCAGGCGAATGATGGTCAGCACGGTTCCCAGCAGGATCATGGCGAGCAATTGCCACAGGGCGACCCATAACCAATCCGTCGGGATGCTGCCTCCGCCCCAGAACACCGGCTGCGGATGCTGCGTGCGCCACCACTTGATGGAGAAGATCACAATGGGAACGTCGATGAAGCAGAAGATGGAAAACACCGCGCTGAACGTGGCGCGCTGCGTGGGTTCGTCGATGGCGCGGCGCAGCATCAGGTATGAGGCATAAAGTATCCAGCACACCAGCGCCGAGGTAAGCCGCGCGTCCCAGGCCCACCAGATGCCCCATTGGTTGCGGCCCCAAATGGAGCCGGTGATCAGGTTAGCAGCCAGGAACGCTAGGCCGACTTCAGTCACCGACACGGCCAGCGCGTCGTAGAAGAAGTTCTTAGTCGCCAGAAACAGCGCGCTCGCAATCAGCGCCACGCCGCAGGCCGTCATCGCCGTCATCGCCATCGGCACGTGGAAGAAGATGATCTTGAAGATCGCGCCCTGTGACTTCTCGGGCGGCAGACCTACCATCACCAGGATGTCGCGCGCCAGTATGGCGACCGCTGCGATGCCCAGTATCCATAGAATTTTGTCACGCATATTTCACTCCGCGTCTTTCATCCAACCAGCTCATCCAACCAGTACGAATTCCACCAGCATCAATGCGGCGGCCGTATACATCACATCGAAGCCAATCAGCAGCTTCAGCCACAAGAAAGTATCTTTGTCGATGGCCGTACCTAGAACAAGTCCGGTAGTTAGCCGCATAGCTCCCATCAGCGCCGGCGATAGTATCGGGTAAGTCAGCATCGGCAGCATCACTTCGCGCAGGCGGATATTGACCGTGAGCGCGCTGAACATAGTTCCGATGACGGTGAGAGCCCACGCCCCCAGCGCCAGCACCAACAGCAGCTCCGGCAGCTGCGCGCCCAGATGGACATTGTAAAAGATCGCGAACACCGGCAGCGAGACCAGCTCCACCGCCAGCACCAGCGCATAATTCGCCAGCGCCTTGCCGAGGAAAAGCGCCGCTCCGGAAATGGGCGCCGCGATCAATCCATCCAGGCAATCGTTGGGCAATTCCCGCGCGAAGCTGCGGTTCAGTATCAGCGCGCCGGCGAACGCGAAGACTATCCACAACAGGCCGCCGGAAATTTCGCGGGTGGTGTCGCTCTCCGGGTCGAAGGCAAAGCTGAAGAGCAGCAGGATCACCAGCGCGAACGCCAGCGATGCGTTGACCGCTTCCTTGGTACGCAGTTCGGCGCGTACGTCCTTGTGGGCGATCACGAAAACCTGCCGGAAAAATTCCATCAGCCCTCGCCGTAGCGCGCATACACATAGCCCGGATCTTCCACCATCTCAGAGGTGCACTCGCCCTCAAACGCCACCTGCCCGCGCACTAGCAGCGCCACATGCGAGGCCAGTTCCAGCGCTTCCCGCAATTGGTGCGTGGACATCACCACGGTTTTTCCCGCCGCCAGCGCCTGGCGCATCAGATCCTGCAGCACCGCGATAGCGCGGTCGTCCAGCGCCGTGAACGGCTCATCGAGCAGCAGCACCGAGGGGTCGTGGATGAAGGCGCGCGCCACCGCCAGCCGCTGCCGCATGCCGCGCGAGAATTCGCGCACCAGGCCGTTGCGCACGCGTTCGAGGCCGGTGCGCTCCAACCACTCCATGGCGGAACGCTGCGGATTGGGGAGGCGATAGAGACGCGCGTACAGCATCAGATTCTCGAACGCGGAAAGCTCGTCGTACACCGAGATGCCGTGGCCGATGAAGCCGATGCGGCGGCGCGCCGCGGTCTCGCGCGGCTCATCGCCCAGGATCTTTACCTTGCCGCGCATGGGCCGCGAAAAGCCGGCGATGATGCGCAGCAGCGTGGTCTTGCCCGCGCCGTTGCGCCCAATCAGCGCCAGGCACGATCCGGGTGCGGCGCCAAGGCGTATGTCGCGCAGGGCGGGATAGTCCCCGTAGAACTTCCAAACGCCCTCAACCGCGACCGCGTCCATTATCCTCCTTGCGGTAGAGCAGCGCAAAACCCAGCCCCAAAATGCCGAGTGCGATAGCCAAAATCGGCTTGACCTCGCCCAACACTCGCGGCATGGTCGCCTCGATTTCCGGACCGGCGCTGGCATCTGGCGCCGCTCCCTGGGCTGTACTCTGGGCCGCTCCCTGAGTCGCATCCGGCCCCGCATCGGGCGTCGCCACCTCGGCCCCAGTGAGCTGGATGTTATACGCCGTGCCCGGCAGTCCGAAGATATGCGCCTTTGTGCGCGGCTCCTGGCCAAGGTCGGTCAGGTTCTCGGCGGTGAGAGTAACTCCGTCAGGCACAATCAGGTAAGTGTTATCGTCTTTAGTGACAATCTTACCTTCGTACTGCGAGCCTAAGGTATACGGAACGTTATAAGTCAAATCGAAGCGAGTCTCACCGGGCTTGATGGCGAAATCCACCTTGTAGACATCCGGCTTGGTAGATTTTGCCGCGGTAGCGGGGACGTCCACGCCGCCCGGAGCCGTCGCGCGGATCTGAAACTTGCTATGCGCGTCGGGCAGGTAGAAATGCAGCGTGCCATCTTTGGGATCGTTCCAGGTGGTCTGGCCGTCGTTCTTGAGAAGGAATGTTTCGTTGACGGTCATCTGCCCGCCGCCAGGCTCGAACAGCAGCATATGCTTATCCACTTTGGCGGCGCCCGGGCTCTTCGAAGAGTTATACACGTCGAGGGTGATGCCGCTCGACGGAGTGCCCGGCCGCAGCATATGGCTGTAGGTGACGCCGTCCCAGGTGGCGCGGAGAAGCGTGGGACCGTCCACGGATGCGGTAAAGGCGAACTTGCCTTGTGCGTCGGTCTTCCCGCTGCCGGCGTTGTCGCTTAGCATCCCGGTCTCGGCGCTCATTTTGCTGACGGTGACGGCAACTCCCGATTGCGGCTGCCCGGTGGTGCGGTTGATCGCCACTCCATCGATGGAGGCGGCGGCGGACGCGCAGCAGAGAGAGAACAGGATAATGCGATTCATTGCGTAACTACCTTCATTGGTTTGCCGCACTCGCCGCAGAATTTCAATTCCGTTTCGAATGTGGCGCCACAGGCGGAGCACGTCCGGCCGTCGCGCTGCAACGTCTGCGGTGCGGAGCGCTCCGCGACCCGCTCGGAGCGCTCCGCGACCTGATCGGAACCGCGCGCGTTAGCAAGCGGTTTAGCCGGCGCGGCCGGCGGCGCAGCGTTGCCGTTAAGCTGGGCCTTCAGCTTGTCCACCTCGGCCATCACTCCGGCTAACTCTCTTTGAAGATCCTGTTTTGTATGCTGATAATCCGCGTCGGAAAGCTTGCCCACGCGATACTCAAACTGTAAGTCGCGCAGATTCTCATAAATGGAGGCCTTGCGCTCGTCAAGATGCCGGAAAGGCGATGGCGGCTCCACGTCCGGCAGATCCTGCGGACGCACCGTCAACACGAAAGCGATCACGGCGATCGCAATTAGACAGGTTAGAGCGATGATCACCGGAGGTCACTCAAACTTAGCCAGATCTTTTTCGATCTGGTCTCTGTATTTCTCGAGCGCCGGGTCGTCCAGTTCCATCGGCCCGAGCTCAACCAGCGGCTGCGGCTTGCGATATTTCGCGAGGTACCACCAGAGGCCCACTAAGCCCAGGCCGACGGCAGCATACGGTACCACCCAGCCGAACGCATTGGGCTTTGAGAGATACACGCCGGCGCCGTAATCGCGCACGAACGAATCGATAATCTGCGCATCGTTCATCCCCAGGGCCTGCATGCGCGCGATGCGCTCTTTGGCGGGCTTCGAGAAGCTGCACTCCAGCATGGCGCAGGTAGCTACGGAATCCTTGCAGCCGCATTGGCAGGCAAGACGCATGCCTACGCGGCGCGTATCCACGCTGGGTTTTTCCGCGGCAGTCTGAGCCATTGCCAAGGCGGCGGCGCCGAGCATTACGGCGGTGAGCAGTTTAATTCGCATATATGTGGGGCAACCAATCCTGGCTGCAGCCGGCTTTCAGCCGGCTCTGTTTTCGCACCGGGCCACAGTCTGAGATCGTCAAGCTAACTCTGAACCGGAGCATGTTTCCTGGTTACGCCGATCACTTCCGTGCGGGCGTATTGCATCTTGACTTTGCTTGGAGTGAGGCAGATAAACGTACCGCCTATCAGCACCAGGCCGCCAATCCAGATCCACGAGACTAACGGGAAGACATAAGCCTGTATCACCGCCCGCTTGTTATCGTCCGACATGCCGCCGAAGTTCAAGTAGAGATCTTCGTTGGGCCGCTGGCGGATGCCCACTTCCGAAGTTCCCTGGCGGCTGGCTTTGTAGAATCGCTTCTCCGGCTTGAGCGTGCCTAAAGTCTCGCCGTTCTTTGAAACCAGCATGATGGCGCGATGCCAGCCATAGTTTTCGTTGTCGCCCATCTGCAGGTCGATCATCTTCAGGTCATACGCGCCCACGCGCATCGTGTCGCCGGTGTTCAATTCCTTCACTTCGGCCTGATTGAACGCGTGCCCGGTGAAGCCGATGAACATCAGCACGATGCCCATGTGTACCAGATACCCGCCGTAGCGGCGCGTGTTGCGATGCGTCAGCTCTACCGTGGCGCGCAGCAGGTTCATAGAGCTCTTGGCGGCGATAGCGCGCGCGCCCTTGTAAAACTCCGCCAGCACCGTCAGGATCACGAACAGGCAGAAGCCGAACGAGATGATCGCATAGAAATTGCGCATTCCCAATGCCACCAGCACAATGGCCAAAACCAAGGCCGCCAGGCCCGGATACTGGAAGTTGCGCCGCAGACTATCCATCGAAGTGCGCCGCCACGCGAACAGCGGCCCAACCCCGGTGAGCAGCAGCAGGAACAGCCCGATAGGCACCATCAGGCGGTTATACCAATCGGCGTCGAGCGAGATTTTGTCGCCCGAAACGGCCTCGGAAATCACCGGGAACAGCGTGCCCCACAACACCGCGAAACAGCTCGCCAGCAGAATCAGATTATTGAACAGGAAGCTCGATTCGCGCGAGATGACGCTCTCCAGCTGCGATTCGCTCTTCAGGTATTCCAGCCGGTCGAGAATCAGCCACACCGTGGCCGCGACGCCGATGGCGATAAACGTCACAAAGTACTTTCCGATATCCGACTGCGCGAATGCGTGCACCGATTGCACGATCCCCGAGCGCGTCAGGAATGTGCCCAGAATGCACAGGAAGAACGTCGCCGAAACCAGCACGATGTTCCACACCTTCATCATGCCCTTCTTTTCCTGCATCATCACCGAGTGCAGAAACGCCGTGCCGCTCAGCCAGGGCAGCAGCGAGGCGTTTTCCACCGGGTCCCAACCCCAGTAGCCGCCCCATCCGAGTACGTGATAGGCCCACGCCGCGCCCAGCATCACGCCGCAGCTCTGGAAAAGCCACGTGACCAGAGTCCAGCGGCGCGTGGTGTGGATCCACGCATCGCCCTTCTGTTTGGTGATCAGCGATGCGATGGCAAACGCGAACGGAACCGTGAAGCCCACATAACCCAGGTACAGCATAGGCGGGTGGATGGCCATCGCCGGATATTGCAGCAGCGGGCTGAGGCCGTTGCCATCCGGCACGGAGGTGATCAGCTTATCCACCGTCAACATCTGGAACGCGTTGGCGACGAAGTTATTGAGGATCAGGAAAAAGGTCTGCACGGTGGCCATCACGGCGACCACGTACGGCATAATGTCGCGATGCTTGCGCCGGTTGGTGACCACCACGACTACGGCGTATGTGGAAAGCAGCCAGCTCCAGAGCAGCAGCGAGCCTTCCTGCCCGCCCCACCACGACGCGAACTTGTACAGCAGCGGCATGGCCCGGTTGCTGTGCTCGGCGACGTAGGCAAAGCGGAAATCGCTGGTCATCAGCCGCGAGACCAGGATGCCCGCCGCTAGCGTGATCAGCGCCCATACGGCAAAAACGGCGCGCTCGCCGCTAACGATCAGGAACGGCTTGTTGCGCAGCCGCCCGACGGCCGAAGCCACCGCGGCATACACAGCCACGCAGAAGGCCATCAGAATGGCCAGGGAACCCACGTTTTCCATGCTTACCTCTTAGCTCTTAGATGGCGCTTTTGCCGGCGTTGATATTCGGAGGGGCCTCGCCGGGTTTGAGTTGCCCCGGTTTCGCCTCATACTTAGACGCGCATTTGGCCTGAATCTTCCCTGCGCGAAAAACGCCGTCGCGGTCGAGCTTGCCGTCCGCCAGCGCCTGCGCGCCATCGCGGAACGTATCGGGCAGCGGTTCCGAGCCGGTATAGGCCACTTTGAGCGTGAGTTGGTCCTGCGTCAGCACGAATTGAACTTCTTTGCCCACCCGCTGGATCGATCCGGCGGCCACCGCGCCGCCCACGCGCAGCCGCTTGCCGTAAGCCTGCCCGCCCATCTGGCCCATTTCGGAGATGGACTTATAGTACGTCTGGCTCCCGCTCATCCCGGACGCGGCCAACCAAGCCAGCGTCCCAACGACGATCACGATCAGCGCTGCGAATTTGCCGTACTTTCTCATAACTGGTAAAACCTCAGTATAGCTCTATTCTCGAATGCCGCTTCGAACCGATTAGACGCGCGCAGGGCGTCCCAGCTTCCCGCTTATTCTCCAGAAGGCAGGGCATTCGGGATTCCATCCGCTCCGAGCCGGCCGAATATCGTGGAATTGCTTCCAAACCCTTGGCATCGTGGAACGCGGACGGCTGGTGGAATCCGCAGCCTGTTGGGTCGGAACTGGGTGTTGACGCCGAGGCGCTGCGCCATTTGGCGCACGCCCGCTCAGTTTCGTTCGCGACGGACTACGGGACGCCGCGGATTTGGCTTGCCCGCCAGCCGCGGGAAGCTCAACGCTTTACCCGCGGCGACATCTTTTTTGGATTGCACCAGAGCCGGTTCCATACTCTGAAAGCGAGAGAGCGAAACGAAGCGAGCGAGGCGAACATGGCAGATCTCGATTGGTCACAATGCCCCGGCCGTTGAGAGCGTGCCAGGACGATGAAGCGGCGCATGCGTGTTTCACGATGCTCATCCTTCTTGACCACGTAACGCCTCGCGGCTGGCTCCGATTGGATGGCACAATCCTGACCGATGGCTCGGCCAAAAATCTATGCGGAAGGGTTGGTGGGAGTGGCGAACGCCGCCGTGGGACACCGCCTGGGAGGATTCCATGGGTCGACGGCGGCTGCGCGGCGGTCCGCGATTACACTAGCCAGGAGAGTAAGACGGCAAGCCCTCCGTAGGACTCGTACATGCCCCGACCTCGGGACTAGTACCCTACTCCGACAATCCACTTGAAAAAGCGCATAGGGCGTATACAATCAGGGGTAGCGGGGAATAGCATGGCGATCTCACGAGACCTTACGCAAAACGAAGTCGTAATGCTTCGGTCGGTGTTTGGATCCGGCATTACGTATTCGAGTGTTAAAATCCACAATGAAAAGTGGCACTTCTTCCAGCCGAGTGACACCACAATGACTCCGAACGGCGAAGAGTACTGGAACCCTGGCGATTACCTGGCCGATTTCTCACCGGCATCGGTGCCGCTAAGTAAGCGGGCGTGGTTTATTCATGAAGGGGCGCACCTCTATCAATACTATGGCCTCAAGTGGAGTGTCATCGCTCGAGGGATAGTGTCGCGCAACTACGACTATAAACTCGATCCCGCGAAAACTAAGCTCAGCGACTATAAACTGGAAGAAATGGGCGATATCGCGGCTGACTATTACACGCTAAAAAATGGCGGGACAATTAAGGCGAGTCGCGCTTATAGTTTGAAGGATTATGCCGCTCTCTTACCTATACCCTGAGGCGTTGACGCGAATGACTGGGGCGCGCGTGGTTCTCCTGGCGGTCGCCTTATGGCTGATCGCCTGTCAGCCGCAGACCGCGCCAACCGCGCAGTCCACGCCGCCCCAGAAGACGAGTGACGCCTCCAAGCTGCCGGACGCGTCGTCCGAATTCAATACGCTGGTAAGCAAGGGCGACTACGCAGGCGCAATTGCGTTTGTTGAGAAATCGGGACTCGCGGCTGACGAGAAGGACGCCATCACCGGGACCTTGATCCTGGATGGATTGGTTGACCCGGAGGCCTCCACGCGTCCCCCGTACCCGCTTGGCGAAGGCTTCACTCGTATGGAGCGCGCCGTCTCCGCCGGACGTACCAATAGCGTGGCGGATTTGCGGGCCAAATTTACCACCGGAATTAACTACCAAGGGAAAAACATCCTGATGCCTCCTAATGAGGCGCTTGCCAACTGCTGGACCAACGTCGAAGCGGGCAAGGAGAAAGCCGCCGCTTGTATCGCGATGCGGCGGCGCCTTCGTGTTCCCGAGCGGTAGCGGGTAAGACTCCAGGCGCGGCTACTCATAGCGCAAGCAAACCAACGGAACCGTTGTGGATCACGGGAACTTCAAGGTGAACGCGCCGCCTCCGGACCAACCCTGCACGCGGACGCTACCATGGTGGCGCTGAAGAACTTCATTAGACGGCTCGCGGTGCTGTAGGACCGGCTCCGCTTCGTCCAGAAGCAATCGAAATTCGGTTGACTTCCCGGCCGGGAAGAGTGATAAATCGTCAGGTATGAAGCACACCAACAAAGCTCAGCCGCTATCCGCAGCCGGTCCCTCATAATCCCTCAAAAGGTAGTACACTGCTGCTGTGATGAGATGACTGTTGCGCGCAGGTGATTCTCTCGCCGGCGATTTAATTATGAGACCTGCCCGTTTCTTCTCTCTGTTGCTTTGCCTGGCCGCGGTGGGCTTACGAGCCCGACAGAGCGATTCGGGTCAAACGGTCCTAACGGTGCGCTCAACATTGGTGCAGGTACCTGCCCTCGTGAAGACCAAGGGAGGACAGGTGATGCTTAAACTCACAGCTGACGACTTCTTCCTCACCGACGACGGCGTACCCCAGGCTCTCACCCTCGATCAGGGTACTGATTTGGAGCCGTTGGCGCTGGCTATCGTCGTTGAGACTGGCGGCGCGGGAGCAAATCACCTCGTTGATTACCAACAACTGGATGCGATCCTCGACGCGCTGGTCGGCGCCGTGGAACATCGAGTCGCCGTCATTGGCTTCGACAGTAAGCCGCATCTGCTGAGGCCTTTTGAGCCCGGCACAGCCCATGCCTCACAGCAATTGGCGAGCCTCCGCGAAGGCGACTCAGGGGGAGCCATTTTGGATGGGGTGGCATTCGCCGTCGCGCAGTCAAGGGCACAGCCCGCCCGCTTTCGCCGTGCGATCCTGTTGCTCAGCGAAACGATAGACCATGGCAGCAAGACAACCCTCAGTGAGGCTCTGCGCCTCATCAGCGACACGAACACGACCATGTACAGCTTCGGCTTTTCCAGTACGCGCTCGGCGGTCTCCCATGAGGCATCGAAGTTCAACTCTACCGAGCAGGGCCCGGCGCACGGCTGCTTCAGTCGCGATGGAGCCGATGCCGAATACGAAGGCCACTACGGCAAGCAAGTGCTCGACTGCATCAGCCAGCTTGCTCCGCCGCTTCGCCTGGCCACCATGGCGTTTCTTGCCGCACGCAATGCGCTGCGGACCAATACCGCGGAAGCAATCGCGCAGCTCACCGGAGGCGAGTTCTTTCACTTTCACGAGGACAAGGACCTGAAGGCGGGTCTCATCGCGGTATCCAACGATGTACCGAACTATTATGTGCTGAGTTTCCGCCCGACTCCTCTCGCGCCCGGCCTGCACGCACTGCATCTGGAGATCAAGGATCGTTCCCACTTGGTGATCAAGTCCCGAAGTGAGTACTGGATGGACAGCGATTCTGCCCGCTAGAAGGGGCCAGGCGCAGTGGGCGAATGCGGTTGCCCGAATAGCTTAGCTTAGCCAGGAGAGTCTATTGCTGGCCGGGACGATTCGACCATCGGTTCAGCAATCTTTCCGGCGTAGGCGGCTAGTGTTTTTCGTGGGAAAGGGCCGTGATGCCTGTCCTCGCGAAGGTGTTACGTCTGCGCGATCACCTCGAACACGTAGCCGTTTACCGGCTCGCGGAAGAAGAAGCGTTCGTGCAGGCTGGGCCGCAAGGGTTGCATCACGTGCGCGCCTGCGGCCAGCAGGCGCTCTTTCAGCGCCGCGATTTCCTGAGCCGGGCGGAAGATTGCGATGTGCCTTCCGAACTCGCCCTCGAAGGGCGAGACTTCAAAGCCTTCGACGTAGACGATGTGCATCTGCTGCCCGCCACCTGCCGCGAGCCAGACCGTTTCCACGGGCGAGTTGGCCGGAGCTGGATCGCGGCTGTAGCCGAGCGCCTGCTCAAGAAACCGGGCGGTGCGTTCGACGGCGAGTGTCGGCAGCGTGAGATGCGCAAGGCTCATGGAGCGGTTAGGCGGAGAAGCCTTGGGCCAGCCACTTCGACCAATAAAACGTCATCTGCGTCGATCCAGTGTTGGTAATGCCGTGCAGCGTGTTGCCGGCGCAATACATCATGGCGCCCGGCCCGACCTGCGTGACCTTGCCGGCGCACTCGATAATTCCGTGGCCGTCGGCAATGATCAGGATTTCCTCTTCCGGGTGGCGGTGCGGCGGGTGGGGGCTAGCGCCCGGATCGAGAGTGGCCATCCCGGCGCACATCCCGCTCAACTGGTCGGTGGGTCCGTTGTAATGGACGAGGACGCTACAGCCCGGTTCGCGGATGGGCGCGATTTCGGTGGCTGCGATTACGCCATCCTGGAGTTTCGGAGTGGTGGTCGCGGCGGCGACGACGTTGTTGGTTTCCGGCACGAATTAATTATAAAACAGGCTCCCTTACTCCGCGCTCCGATTGGAATCCCGCTTTTGCTCCCTTGAGAACCGCGCAGCCGGACCAAATCGTGGCGCACGCATGCGTGCAGGGTTCAGACGCGCGTGAACGCGCGTCGAATCGGCGGCGTTAAGTGAATAGTGTCGGACCCAGCCCGCATTTCTCACCGGGTCTAGCTCAGCTGAGCAAGACAGGCGGCCGGGTATCGGGCAGGCAAGAATCCCGGCCGCCAACAAAATCAATCACTACCCTATTTTGGCATCAGGCCCTATTTTGGCATCAGGCCCTACTTTGGCAACAGGCGCGGCAGGTACGCGCCGGCGGCATCGCCCAGCAGGTCGCGGTGCATGCGCATGTAGTCTCCGAAAAATGCCTCGCCGACGCTGCCGTCGAGCAGGTGTGTGCCAAGCAAATCGAGAGCCTGCGGTTCCTCCCAGAGGGCTTCGGCGTACACCACCCGCCGGCCCTCTCTCGGCTCGTGCAGCAGGCGAAGGAAGTACTGCATCACCACCAGGTCCTCCCGCGGCATATGCGGGCCGACGATCACCACGTGTAACCGGTCCCATTCCTGCGGACTCAAGTCCCTGCGCCAAGCCGAGACTTGGGCGTGGATGGCATCGAGCTGCGCACGCGCGGCCTCCATGACATTCTCCATAACCAGCGGAGCCATGCCGCGGGTGAACGCCAGCAGCGAGGCGCGCGCGAACTTACCCCTGCCGGCCACATCGTCGAGGAAAGCCAGGGAGTCGGCCACGATCCGCTTCTGGCGCGCGAGTGTGGCGGCGGAGAGTTTCAGGGTATCGAGGCTGGCCTCGGCGGGCGGAACGAGTGCGCGCAGGCCGGCGAGGGTCTTGAGTCGATCCTCGCCGACAACTCCGTCGCCCGGCGTGAGGGTCACATAAATCGCGAGCGGGAGGTGTGCGATGGTCTTGACAGGGTCGTAGATTGGGGTTCCAGTATTGGCTTCGACGCGTCGCCCGTCGCGCAGCAAGGCGAAGGTATCGCCGTTGACGATTAGGGTTGGACCCGCAGATGCCAGGACGCGGCTCTTTGCTTCTGCGTAGGCCGCGCGAAACGCGTTGTTGAGCGCGGTGAGGGCCAGCGGCTGTACCGGCGCGGCGGCAACCGGCATAGTTTGGGCAAGGACCCCAGCCGCCGACGTGAAAAACACCAGGGCAGTCAGGATCGGGTTTCGCAAAGGCATGGTTGATTATCGCTTGACGGGAACCCGATAAAGGCGGCTCCTTCGGTCGCAAGCCGCCGAACTCGTGCACACTTCACCATATGCCGTAGCGGCGGAATGCCCGGGCGCCTACAGCGCGGCGGCTTTCACCGGCCACCCCAGCTTCACCGCGTTTTCCATCAGCTTGAGCCCATGATCGCCTTCCGCCGTGAGGATCGATTCCGGGTGAAACTGCACGCCCTCAATCGGCAGCTCGCGGTGGCGGATGCCCATGATCACGCCGTCCTCAGTCTCGGCCGTGATTTCAAGGCACGCCGGAAGGGTCTCCCGCCGCGCGAACAGCGAATGGTAGCGGCCTACCGTGAACGTCTCGGGCAGTCCTTCAAAAACGCCGATGCCGCGGTGTCTCACCACCGACGGTTTCCCGTGCATCGGGTAATCCAGCACTCCCAATTCGCCGCCAAACGCTTCCACGATTCCCTGCAGGCCCAGGCATACGCCGAATACCGGCACGCCCAGCCGCACCGCCGTTTTCACCAGCGCCGGCACGCCGAAATCTTCCGGACGCTTGGGTCCGGGCGAGATCAGAATCAGGTTCGGCGCGATCTTCGCTATCAGCTCGGGCGGGAACCCCGCGCGATACGTGACCACCTCCGCGCCCGCCTGCCGCGCGTAGTTCGCCAGCGTGTGGATGAAGCAATCGTCGTTATCCACCAGCAGCAGCTTCGACCCCGCGTCTTCCGTTTCGGTCTCCGCCGCCGCCGTAGATGGCGCCGCTTCGCCAGCCCCCAGCACGCGGAAGAAGCCGGTCGCCTTGAGCCGCGTTTCGCGCTCTTCCATCTCGGGAATGGAGTCGTAGAGCAGCGTCGCGCCCACCCGATAAGACGCCACCCCGTCCCGCAAATGCGTGGTGCGAATCAGGATTCCGGTATTGATATCGCCATTGAGCGAGATCATTCCCACCGCGCCGCCGTACCACCCGCGAGCGTCCTTTTCGAGCGCCTCCACCACCTGCGCCGCCGCTTTTTTCGGAGCGCCGATCAGCGTCACGGCCCACATGTGGCTCAGGAACGCGTCCAGCGCGTCGAAGCCTTCCTGGATGATGCCCTCCACGTGATCCACCGTGTGAAAGACGCCGGCATACGATTCGATCAGCCGCCGCCCGATGACGCGCACCGTACCCGGCTCGCACACGCGCGACTTATCGTTGCGATCGACATCCGTACACATCGTGAGCTCAGACTCTTCCTTCGCCGATTTCAATAGCTCGCGGATATTATCGGCGTCGCGCATTGGATCGCCCGTGCGCTGCGCGGTTCCCGAGATGGGGCAGGTTTCCACGCGATGCCCCTCCACGCGCACGAACATTTCCGGCGACGCGCCCACCAGTTGCTCATCGCCGAACTGCAGCAGGAACTCGTACGGGCTGGGGCTGGCGCGCTGCACGCGCCCGAATAACTCGGACACCTTCCCCGAATAGGGCGTGTGGAACGTCTGGCTCAGAACCACTTCGTAGTAGTCGCCGCGCCTGGTTCCTTCGCGCACCGCCTCCACGTTCGCCATGTATTCTTCGGGCGTGTGATCGCAGACGATTGGGCCGGGCGATCGCTTGCGCGGCGGCGCCACCTTTTCGCCGTCGCGCGCCAAACCGCGAGTGGATACGGATGCGCGCGTGAACTCGTACTGATACCGCTCGATCTGTTCCTTCTTACGGTCCATGAACCAGATGTCGTCGTAGAGGTAGAGGTGCAAATCTTTGTGGCCGTGGCGCGGCAGCTTCTTTTCGACGGGCTCGAACTGAAACAGCAGGTCGTAGCCGAATGCGCCTACCAGGCCGAGGCGCAGGTCCTCCGCCCCGCGGAATTCCTCGATCAACGCGCGGAGAATCGAAAACACCGAGGGCTGTTTGCTGCGTTCCTCCTCGGGAAATAGCGGCGGCAGCGGCTTGAGCATGCCTTCGAGAATGCCATTCGAGGCTGCGAAACTTTCCCAATGCGGATGCTCCGCCAGCACCGGATGCAGAATCTCCAGAATGCGGCGGCCGCGCTCATTGAGCGGGCGAAACTCTACGCGGCGGTCATAAGAGACGATCTCGAGGGGCGGACAGGTGGAGCCGAAATCCCAGCGCGAATATCTGCCGGGATACTCGTAGCCGGAGGAAAAGTAGACGCCGCGGCGGCGGTCGAGATCGCGCAGCAGATGCGTCAATCCGCGGCGGTAGTTGATCTTCGATACCGTGTGGGCGACCTGGATTCCGTGCGGAGTGGTATAGCTGTATTCACGCATGGGTGGTGTTCCCTTCGGGAATTATCCCCAGCATAGCAGAGCCGCGGGCAGTGGGGCGGGCCCATGGCCTTCCTTGACCGAGCCGCTCCGAGCGCTCGGTTCGAATGGCGCGCCACGCTGTTCGTAAGCGCAGGGCGACCCGCCGACTTTGCGATAATGCGAAATGACAGCGGGTGATGATGAATACCATTAAGGTAGCCGGATTGATGGTCTGCGCCATAGCTGTATCTCAGACTCGGACAGGGCCGCAAGCCACCGATGCGGTAACTCCCACGTTCGAAGTGGCATCGATCAAGCCAAACACATCCGGTGGGCCCGGCGCGGAAATGTATCCGGGCAAGAGCGAGGTCAGGATAAAGAACTATTCTCTGAAGCAATTGATCCAGGCAGCGTACAAAGTGAAGGACTATTCGTTTGCCGGACCGCCCTGGCTCGATTCCCAGAGATTCGATATCGTCGCTAAGCTGCCGCCGGGAGCCACTGCCGATCAGTTCCCGGCCATGATGGAAACGCTGCTGCGGGAACGCTTCCAACTGGTGGTCCATCGCGAATCGAAAGTCATGACTGCGCTCGCGCTGGTAGTGGACAAAAATGGACTTAGGATCAAGCCGGTGGAAGCCGGACAGGGCGGTACGTCGTGGGGACGCGCCATGGTCAAAGCTTCCAAGGTTTCCATGACGCAGTTAGCGGATCTGTTATCGGGCGTCATGGATCGCCCCGTGAAAAATCTAACGGAACTCCCGGGCGTATATGATATCGATCTGAAGTGGATGCCCGACGATGCCCCATCAATGGACGCGGCAGGCGGCGGAGATCGCCAATCGCCAACCGGCCGCGCGCCCGCCACGTCGGTCTTTTCAGCGGTACAAGAGATTGGTTTGAGACTGCAAACCCAGAAACTGCCGGTTGAAGTCCTGGTAGTTGACCACGTGGAAAAACCCTCCGCAAACTAACGCTGCCTCCCCGGCGTCTTTCTTCCTCCGGCTTGACGAGAGGCCACCTTGTGCGAGACGGAAGCGCCATTCCATGCAGCCCTCAGAGGCCGTCCGCCGCCAAATTAGTTAAGCATACGACGACAGACCACAAATGGCGACGCTCTGCATCTACCTGCTAACTTGGTGTGTCCGGATGATCTCTTTCTCTAATATTCATAAGCAGTATGGCAAACAGCTAATCTTGGTCGACGCCTCCTTTCAATTGAATCCCGGCGAGAAGGTGGGTCTGGTGGGTCCCAACGGGTCCGGCAAGACTACCCTCTTCCGCATGGTGGTCGGCGAGGAATCCCCCGATGAGGGCGAAGTGTCGGTTCCCAAGAAGCTTACGATCGGCTACTTCCGCCAGGACGTGGAGGAAATGAAGGGCCGGCCCGTGCTCGACGAGGCCATCGCCGGGAGCGGCCGCGCCGGCGATCTGCACCATGAGTTGGAAGACTTGCACCAGGCGATGAACGATCCCTCGCGGGCGGGCGATATGGACCGCATTCTGGCGCGCTTTGGCGAAGTGCAGGAGGAGTACGAGCACCTGGGCGGCTATACGCTCGAAGCGCAGGCCCGCGAGGTGCTGCATGGGCTCGGCCTCAAAGACGATCAGATCGATGGCGACGTGGGCGCGCTTTCCGGCGGGTGGAAGATGCGCGTGGCGCTGGCGCGCGTGCTGCTGGGGCGTCCGGACGCGCTGCTGATGGACGAACCCACCAACCACCTGGACATCGAATCCATTATCTGGCTGGAGCAGTTTCTCAAATCGTATGCGGGCGCGCTGCTGATGACTTCGCACGACCGCGAGTTCATGAACCGGATCGTTTCGAAGATCGCCGATATCGACGCGGGTGAGATTGTGTCGTACTCGGGCAACTATGATTTCTACGAGCGCGAGCGCGCCATCCGCGAGAGCAATCAGCAGGCGGCATTTGCGCGGCAGCAATCGATGTTGGCGAAGGAGCAGCGCTTCATCGATCGCTTCAAGACGCACGCGGCTAAGGCGGGTCAGGTGCAGAGCCGCATCAAGGCGCTCGACAAGATCGAGAAGATCGAGCTGCCCAAGATGCGCCAGGTGGTGAAGTTCGAGTTTCGCACGCCGCCACGCTCGGGCGACCAGGTGGCGGTGATCGAAGACTTGCACAAGAGCTACGGCGCGCGCACGATCTACCAGGGATTCAGCCTCACCATTCGCCGCGGAGAGCGTTGGGCCGTGATGGGAAGGAACGGCGCGGGCAAGACTACGCTGCTGAAAATGATCGCCGGCGCCAGCGCGCCCGATTCCGGCCGCGTGCGCCTGGGCGCCAGCCTGAGCATGGGATACTTCGCGCAGCAGTCGCT
>Ga0116129_1000057_pt1 | contig 83081 bp, 71 predicted proteins | sample June2015DPH_17_2_FD_89732 | JGI IMG/M metagenome (GOLD analysis project Ga0116129, IMG submission 89732) | Peatland microbial communities from SPRUCE experiment site at the Marcell Experimental Forest, Minnesota, USA - June2015DPH_17_10 | ecosystem: Environmental > Terrestrial > Soil > Wetlands... | reverse complement strand
GGCTCTGGCGTTCGTATGCCAGAGATCAGATCTTCTCCTTGGGCGTTGAGCAGATACTCCCCCGACATGGCCTTCTCGCCCGAAACAGGGTCACGCGTGAAGCCGACACCAGTGGCGCATGCATCGCCCATATTGCCGAAAACCATCGCTTGCACGTTCGCCGCGGTGCCAATCCCGTCCGAAATCTTTTCCATTTTGCGGTAATAGGCAGCCTTCGGCTTCCACCAAGAACCGAAAACCGCGCCCACGCAGAGATTAAGTTGCTCAATGGGATCTTGCGGGAACTGCTTTCGTGTTTGCCTCTGAATGAGCGTTTTGTAGTCGGTGATAATACCCTTCAAGTCATCGGCTTTCAGATCGTCATCGGTCTTCGCCCCAACTGCCGCCTTGCGTGCGTCGAAAATGTGATCGAACTCTTCCATCTCGATCCCAAATACGACTTCGCCGAACATCTGAATAAACCGGCGGTAGCAATCGTAAGCGAAACGCTCGTTGCCACTGCTCGTTGCCAAGCCAATGGCTGTCCTATCGTTAAGGCCTAGGTTGAGAACGGTATTCATCATTCCCGGCATGGAAAACCTCGCACCGGAACGAACGCTAACAAGCAGCGGGTTCTTCGCGTCGCCGAGCTTCTTGCCCATTTGCTCTTCTAACTTCATCACCGCTTTGCCGATTTCCACTTGGACGGCCTTCGGAATCTGCTCACCAAGTTCGAGGTAGGCGATACAAACGTGAGTTGCGACGGTAAAGCCGGGGGGGACTGGTAGCCCCACGCGCGACATTTCCGCCAGCCCGGCACCTTTTCCACCGAGGAGCTCTTTCATTTCTCTGTCGTCGCCGTCGCCTTCTGCTTCACCATTTCCGAAGGAATAAACGTTTTTCGTCACGGTTCTCACAACGTCAGCTCCTTACGTCCCTTTTACTTGGGAGTTCTTACCCTGCAATCGCCAGATGACATGGAAGGGAGAGTTTCTGTGCGCCTTCAGTTGCATGAGATAGGTTATGTACTGAAGCGCCATAGAGCTTAATCCGCCTCCGCCCAGAAGTTTGGCTGCAATCGTTGGAATGTCCAGCACCGAAACTGCGGCGAGCGTCGATATGGCGGTCACTATCGCTCCGCCGGCACTCTGGATCGCCGTTGAGTTTCTCAGCAGGCGGATCTTATCTCCTAGTTCCTTTGCTCCGTCCTCCAGTTCGCGCACGAAACGTTTGCGAATTCTTGCGCTCTCGACGTCGGAGCCCGACTCGATGAGGTCATCGATTACCTTTCGAGTGCGACCTCGAAATGCGAGTAATGACTCGCGATTGTCCCTCAAAAGGTCGCCAAGGAGATGGGCGGGGACATTTGCAATGTAGGGTATTTCGATCTCAGCTATTGCTCTACCGATTTCGGCCATGGGTCTATAGTCGGCGAGAACTACATGTCCAGCATTGATCTTGTCGGCCGATATGTACTGGTCGAATGCGCTGCTTTCCTGCCAAACCGATAGATGCGGTTTTGTTTCGATGAGCCCTTTAGTTTCGGGAGCCAGTTCGTCGGCATTGGCCGCAGTGACGCGAATCATGGTAGGCGAGGGATAAAAAACAACCCGCCCGTCGGCGAACATCGGAGCGTAGCTCCTGATGACGCCGGCGATGGCTGTCTGAATCGTCGAACCGCACTGCGCACCGATCAAGTCCCAGAGAGGAAGGACCTCCACTAATTCGCCCTCCAGCGATGGCGAATGCGCCACCGGCAACTGAGTAAACACAACGCGGTCACAGATGAATAGAGCCTTTGGGAGCAGTGCGCTAAGCTCATTTGCCATGCCGATTGGGATGAACAGGTTCAAGTTGTTGTTCTCTCGGGATAAGGCTCGTAGAAACGAACGATGGTGGGCAGTAAGTATCCGCAATCCTCGCCCGAGCGCGTCGCAGTCAGTAGACTGCAATTGTTCGAGAAATTCCTTTTGAAGAAAGGAAATGCCACCCGGACCGGCAATTTGTAGCCGAATCGCACGGATTGTACTCAAGAGGTCTATGGCTAGTCGTCTCGCATCAACTCGATTGGAGGAGTCGGCGCGAATGACCGTCGCGCGATCAGAAAGTCGCGGAATATCGGCGAAGGCTGATATCACGCACACGGGAGCAACGAGGCAGCTTTCGCTCGCAACGGCGTCGAGTATTGGGTGCCAGTAATCATCCTCAAACACGGACAAGACGATCTCGATTTGACCGCGCAGAAGTAAAATATGCGCTTCTTCGACAGTCGTTGCCGTTGTGAAAGTAAGTGGGCAAGAGATGTCCGCAAAGGCCGCCGCTAATCCGCGGCAGATAGATTCAGCCCGATGAGTTGATCGGCTCAATAGGAGAACTCGGATTGCGCCGAACTGCTCCTGAGCGAACTCCGTCTGAATCGATCGCCATTCCTCGGACTGACCGTCCAACTCTTGCATTGAACGAGCAACGAATGCGAGAACAAGAGACGTGTAGGCATTCTCGTATCCTTTTGCTGCGCTGAACAAGTCTGCTTTTCGAACGACTCGGATCCTTCCCCCAGTTGAAAGCCCCATAATCTCTTCGTCCGTAAGGGAATTTCGCGGCGCTCCGGTGATTACCAACGTTCGCATCGACGGTTGCTGGCTAATAAGGGTCCCCAAAGACACCTTTGATAGCGCGTAGGAGTCGGCCTTCGAAGCGTACACGTGTCCTCCAAAGCCGGGAAGGAGCTGCGGTTCGTGAGCGTCGGCGTACGTTGAATCAGGCGGGAAATTTGTTATTAACGCCGTTGTTTCGCCTAACTTAAGGGCATCTGTGAGTTCTTGGATCGATGTTACATTGCAAATGCAAGCGTCCACCTTGTTCGTCTCCAAGAACATCGTAAGAACTTGGACAACCTCCTGATCAAGGGAGCCAGAATCCTGCACTGTGCGGTTAATATTGGCGAGGACGATGGTTTTCATTGGACGATATTGGCGCTTCCATCACGTGGTTTTGGTAGGGCCTGAACCTCAGAGTCCCATTGTAGGAGATGAAGCAGGTCCTGCTGGACGACGTCGACTGTCCACCCGGTATCCTGTCTCGTCCCTCGAACGCCCAGCTCGGTTCTGCGCGACTTCATCCGACTCTTCGGGCATTCGCCTACGATTTGGTAAGCTCTCAGCATGTGGGGGCGAGCGAAGGCGTCAGACAAGCAATATCTCGTGCCGAATAGGCTGGCGGATGTGCTCGCCTTGATTCAAGTGCTGGCACTTGACGAGCACGCCCACAGAAGCGAAGACGGGCTTAACAGCGAACTTCAGGGGATCCCAAAGTCCGGGGGTACATGGACCGATATCGCTAGGATGCACCCAGAGTTCTTTCGCGTGCGACCCGAATCGACACATGGCGTTTCCTTAGTGTCTCGCCATGTGCTGCCAAAGGACGACCAAGGAACGCGCCGTTTACCATCGGAATTTGTGGGCCAACTCATCGCGGCCGCGGTCGATCTCTATGATCGCCAGGTTAAACGCAGCGAAAGATGGACCTACCTTGTTCCGATTTGGGTTGCTCTCCTTGTGGGTATTTTCGGACTTCTCGCAGTCGTATTAAAGGCCCTGTTTCAACAGGAATAGCTCAGCGCTCGCCCAGCGGTGGCCTCACTTCGTTGCGTCCGGGGTCAACGGAATTGCCGATCCGAATGTTCAAGCAGCCGTTCTCGCGTGTTGCGATGCGACGCGCGAACTTCCCAGGTAACGGCGTTCAGACTCTCCCGATCCGTGAGCTTGGTGACCGTGGGATGCATGTATAGAAAATCTCTTGTTGTCTCCTCAATCGCGAGACGACAACAAAATCGTGAACATGGCTACCATGGATACCACTCGACTGAACCGTAAGGGTTTAGCGTGGAAATCATCGACTACCATATGGTCCCATGGATACCAGGAACGCAGCCGTAACGATTTTGGACTCCAAATGGACTCCACGGAGGCACTTTTCGAGGGTCCGCTGGGCCGGAGGATAGCCCGCAAGTCTATGAAACTGGAAAGGTTAAATGTGGTGGCCAGGGACGGAATCGAACCGCCGACGCCAGCCTTTTCAGGGCTGCGCTCTACCAACTGAGCTACCTGGCCGTAATTCCGCTGGAACATAGCTAGTGTACCATTCCGATATGTTCCCTGCTCGCGCCGCTGCCTTCCATCTCTTCGTTCTACCCTGATACTATCCGCTTCCGACTCCGCGTCGCCGCCCGATGGGATGGAATCCTCAACGCCAGTTCAGGAGCCCCGCCCTCGACTAGCTCTGCGTCACAAAATCCGCATCCATGTCAAGAGCTACCTCGCCCCGCGATCAAGCAGGCAAATTCCTTACTTCTCCCCATACACCGCATTATGCTTCTCCTTTTCCTGCTCCCGCTCGATATACGGAATCCCTTTCTCCATCCAAGCCGGCTTCGGACCGTCCTTCAATTCGTAATCGAAAAACTCCTGCATCCGCAACGTGTAGTCTTTCTGATTCGGCCTCCGATTCAAGTGGTGAGGCTCGCCGTTATAGTTGAACATGTACGCCTCTTTCCCCAATCGCCGCAGCGACAGAAAAAATTCGATTCCCTGATACCACGGCACTGCATCGTCGGCATCGTTCTGCAAAATCATTACCGGAGTCTTGACCCGATCCAGCTGGAACACCGGCGAATTCTCGATAAATTTCAGCGGCTCCTCCCACAGAGTCCCTCCGATCCGGCTCTGCGATTGCTCATATTGGAACTGCCGCGGCAATCCCGAGCCCCAGCGAATCCCGTTATACGCGCTGATCATATCCACCACTGGAGCCCCCGCCTCCGCCGCGTGAAAAATATTCGTCTGCGTCAATAAATAGGCCGTCTGATAGCCGCCCCAGCTGTGCCCCTGAATCCCGATCGCATTGCGATTCACGAACCCTTTTTCCACCACCGCCTCGATCGCCGGCAGCACGCATTTCAGCGCGCTCTGCCCCGGATGCCCGGTCGTATAGATAATGTCCGGCGTGATCACCAGGTACCCGTTGCTCACGTAATACGCGATGTTGATCGAATGCCCCGGCGCCGGCCGCACAAAGCTATTCACGTTCTGCGACAGTCTCTCGTAAAGGTAAACCATCATCGGATACTTTTTTTGCGGATTGAAATTCTCCGGCTTATACAGCGCCGCCTGTAGCTCCACTCCGTCGTCGGTCCGATACTTGATCAGCTCGCCCGTCCCCCACAAAATCCCCGCCTGCTGGGGATTCGCATCGGTCACCTTCTTCATCGCCCCGAACGTCGTGTCCGTAATCTGAATATCCGGCTGATCGTGAAACGTCGTCGCCGTCACCATCACTACGTCCGCATCCTTCGCCTTCCCCAGCGCCCGATAATTTTTTGGACCCATCAGCAGCTTCTGCGGCGTCCCATGATCTAAGCTCGCCAGCGAATAAAATCCCGTATCCCGCGTATCCGTATTCTCAGCGCGCAACAGTAATGGCTTCGCCGGATCGATCCCGCGCTCCTCTTCGCTATCGTCGGCATCCAGCCGCGCCACGCGAAACTGCACATGCGAAGCCCGCCCGTCCGTCAGCTTCTTCATCACCAGGCCGTCCGCCGAAAATCCCCACAGATCGAACTCGTCGTATACCAGCGCCCACTTCCCGTCCTTCGTCCAGCCAGCGGACCCATACGCCGGAGGGGTATCCGGTGTGTCGTGCTCTTCATTGAAAAACACCGCTCCCGTCTTCCCTGTCAGATCCGTCATCGCCCCATCCGGCGTCCGAATCGACCACCACTGCTTGTCCTTAAACGCCAGCAGATATTTTCCATCCGGCGAAAACTGCATCCCGCCGCCGCGGCCTCCGCCACCCTTCACCTTCGCCAGCAGCAGCTTCCGCGCCCCAGTCATCGTGTCCACCAGGTACACATCGTTATAGTTGCCGTCGTAATCCACCATGCGCCGCATCGTCCGATCGTCCATGCCGATCGCCCACCGCCCGTCGTCATCCGGCGTCAGCCCGATCATCGTCGGATCAGCCAGTTGCACAAATTTCTTATCCGCCAAATGCACCACCGCGCGATAGGATCGAGCCCTCTCCTGCGCCGCCCGCACTTTCTGCATCGGCTGAATATAGTCGTCATTCCATCGCCACAAATCCGCAATCACTTTCTCTTCATTTGGACCAGGCGCAGCTGTGCTCGGAGCAGGCGCCTCGCTCTCCGCCGCCATCACCGTCTCCACCGGAGCCGCACTCAGGAATAATCGCGACCCGTCGCGCGAAAAACTCACCGGCCCGCGCTCGAAAATCGCATAGCCCGTCTTGAATCCCGGCGTCGCGTCCGAAACCAACGCCGTCGCCGCGCCCGCCTTCCGGTCCCATAAATAAACTTTGTACTTCGGAGGCTTCGCCGCCGCATCGTCCCGATCGCTTAGAAACGCCATCTCCTTCTGCGCGAAATCCCAAGTCAGCTTCGAATACCGCCCCTTCCCCGCCAGCAGCGCCACCGGAGCTTGCTCCGTCCCCGGCGCCACCGCATACGCCCCATTCGATTCTTCCTTCTTCGACCCCACCGTATAAGCCAGCGTCTTCCCGTCCTTGCTCATCGAGTATTCGGAGACATCTTCAAACCTCCGTTCTTTGCCCACGCGCAGATCCAGCACTACCATGTCGGACCCATACTTGCTGCCACGCGCTCCCCGGCCGCCTCCGCGCCCTCCGCGCCCTTGATCCTGATCGACGGCGTCATTTTCCGTGGAGCCCGCCGGCGTAGCAGCAGCCTTGGGATTTTTTAAGTACGCCAGTAGACTCGCCCCATTCTCAGGAACCTGGAAACTAGCGACATCGGCAACCCGCGTAGCCGTCATCGTTGTCAGATCGAAGATCAGCAAACTGCTCTTGGGCATCTCGCCCGCCGGCTTCTTGTCTTTTTTCGCCTGATCCGTATCCGCCTTCTTCGCGAATGCCGTCGAGATTAAGAATTTGCCATCGGAAGTGAACGCCGGCCGAGGCCCGCGCGCACCAGGCGCTTCGGGCGCAGCCTCCGGATCCTGATTCTCCGGAGCCGGCGGCATCACTCCCGCATTCTCCCGCGCCTCCTTGCCGGTAGCCAGATTGCGCACCACAATCTCCCCATCGCCTTCTTCCGGAAACAACGCATAAGCAAGAAATTTCCCGTCGCGGGAAAGCACCTGCCCTGAGATCGACTTCCAAGGATCGTAATCCCGATGGTGCATCGGCCGTTTAGCCGGAGTCTGCGCAATTCCCACCAGCGCAAAAATTAAAATCATCAACAGCCGAGGTTTATGCATAAAGAGGAGAGCCTTTCAACAGATTATAAACCCACGTGGAAAAACCCGGGACTCCTGGCTACTGGCTTCTTCTCTTCCAAACCTCCACCAACACAATTCCAATCAGGACCAGCCCCACCGACAACCCGATCCACAACCCCGCCGCCCCTGTCCCATACCGAAAACAAAGGAGCCATCCCACCGGCAGTCCGATCACCCAATATCCAGTGAAATGGCAAATCATCGGCGTGCGAGTATCCCCGGCCCCGCGCAGCGCTCCCGTGGCCACCACTTGCAATCCGTCGAAGAGTTGAAAGAACGCCGCGATCCTCAGCAACACCACTCCCGCAGCAATCACATCCGCTTCCGGCGTAAATAGCCGCGCAATCCAATAGGGAAACACCAGCAGGACAACCGCCGCGAACGACATCACCACCGCTCCCAACCCCAACGCCGTCCATCCCGCCCGAGCCATCCCTTCGTGATCGCCGCGGCCGACTGCATGGCCCACCCGCACCGCCGCCGCCGAGCTGATTCCCAGCGGCATCATGTACGTCATGCTCACCGTTAGCAATGCGATCTGATGCCCGGCCAATGGAGTCGCGCCCAACTTCCCGATCAACACCGTGACCGCGGCGAAAACTCCCGTCTCCAAACCAATCTGCCCCGCCGCTGGCATCCCGAGCCGCAACAATTCTTTCACTCTTCGAAAATCGGGTTTCCATTTCACGTGCGGTAACCCCGGATCGTTCCTCCAAATCACCGCGCTCAGCGCCACCATCATGTAGACTCGCGACAGGAGCGTTGCCCAAGCCGATCCTTCCGCGCCCAGCCTTGGTGCGCCCAGATTGCCGAACACGAAAACCCAGTTGCAGAAAATGTTGACCAGGTTCGCCGTCAGCAGCGTCGCCATCACCGGGCGCACGATGTTGATCGATTGCAAATAACGGCGGAATCCAAAGAACAACAGGAGGAACGGCGCGCTCAAGTTCAGCACCCGCAGATACGGCTGCGTCACCGCCATCACCGCCGGATCGATGCCCCACGCGGAGAGCAAAGGAATCAGCGCGCCGATCAATCCCATCACCACCGGAATCAGAAACAGCGCCAACCAGACCCCGCTGATCAAGGAGTGCCGGCAGTCGTCGCGATCTCCCGCCCCGAACGATTGCGACACCAGCGTATCGAGCCCTAATAGCAAACCGCTGGCAAAAATTCCGATGCCATAAAACAGCATGGTGCCTAGCCCCACCGCGCCGATGGCCTGTGCGCTCACCCGGCCCACGAACATCGTGTCCACCACGCCCATCGCCATCCAGCCGATTTCGGCGAACACCAGGGGAAGAGCCAATCGGACCATCGGAGCAATCTCGGCGCGCAGGCCGTGTTTTATGCTCAATTAACCCCTCTTAGGGTGCGCTTTTGGGTCATGTTATGGCCCTTTAAGGCTACCCTAACATCCTCCCCAGCGCCTATCCCAGTTGATATTCCTTTAGTTTTCGATAGAGCGTGGTTCTGCCTATCCCTAATAGATGAGCGGCTACTGCCCGGTCGCCTTTGGTGTAATCGAGGGCGTTCATGATCGCGCGGCGCTCCAACTCCATTAAGGGAATGATGGGGGCGTTTTGCGCGGGGACCGTTGTTGAAGGAGCAGCGTCCAGCTCCGTTGGATTTTGCTCGGATGCTTTGGGCCATGCAGAGGCGGCGGCGGTGAGGTACTGCGTTTTCTTCTGGAGAAGATGATTCTGAAGATTCGAAGGAAGATCGGCCGCATGCAGCAATGGTCCTGAATTGATCGCCACCATGTGCTGAATGCAGTTTTCCAGTTCCCGCACATTTCCCGGCCATTCGTAGGAAAGCATGACTTCCAAGGCTTCCGCGGTGAGAGTGTAACATCCGCCGGCGCGCGTCACGAAGTGGTTGACGAGCTCCGGAATGTCTTCCTTGCGCTCCCGCAGAGGCGCGAGCCGGATGTTGATGACATTGAGGCGAAAGAACAGGTCGCGGCGGAACGTCCCTTTCTCGACTTCCTTCGCCAGATCGCGGTTGGTGGCGGCGATGATGCGAAAATCCGAGCGCCGCGTGTTGAGCGATCCGACCGGGCGAAACTCCTTCTCCTGCAATACTCTGAGGAGCTTCGCCTGGAGGTCCAGAGGAAGCTCGCCGATTTCATCGAAGAACGCCGTGCCGCCATTGGCGGATTCAATGAGGCCGATCTTGGTGGCGGCCGCGCCGGTGAATGCGCCTTTGACGTGACCGAAAAGCTCGCTTTCCATCAGCGGGCCGACCATAGAGGAGCAATCGATGGTGACAAACGGGCCCTGCGGATTAATCTGATAGATTTGGCGAGCTACAACCTCCTTTCCCGTGCCGGTCTCGCCGAGCAGCAAGGCAGGCCAGCGGCATCGACCGAGTTTCTCTATCATCCTTAATACTTGCCGCGCGCGGGGGGATTGCCCGACGAGCACATGTTTGGTTTCGTTATAGTTCGCAAGCATTCTTGTCCTGATCGCTGGCGCAGAATCGGCGCTCTCTAAGTAGAGTGTGTTTAGCACAGATAAACTCTACGGTCGTTTTGAAACTTCCTCAAGCCCCCCTTAGGGATAGAGGGGGTAGGTTGGTTGTGGGTAGGGACTACACCCAAATGGGGGGTCGGAAAGAAGTAGCCAGTAGCCAGGAGCCAGGAGGGCTGGGAGCGGCACTATATATATGGTTAGGGTTTGGGAATTACTTTGATGCGGACGTGGACGATGCCGGATTGGACCATATCGAGTTCGCGCGCGGCGGCTAGCGAGAGATCGATGATTCTTCCGTCGACGAATGGACCGCGATCGGTGATGCGGACATCGACATGTTTTTTGTTCGCGAGATTCGTCACCTTCACCCACGTATCGAAGGGAAGAGTGCGATGCGCGGCGGTGAGTTTTTCCATGTCGTAGATTTCGCCGTTGGCGGATCGGCGTCCGTGATAAGGGATTCCATACCAGCTCGCGATTCCGGTTTCAGTTTCGCCGATGCGTGCCGGCTTCACGGACGATGGAACATGCGCCGAAGTTTTTTTCGCGCAGCCGCTGAACAGCAACAGAGAGACGAGTACCAACGCGAAGATCTTGGAACCCGCATGAATAGGCCTCGCAAACACTAAAACAATTCTACTCGATTACGTTTTTTAGTTTGCGAAGCGTTTTTGCATCGCGCGCTTCGATGGCGGTGTGCATTTTTTTCTTGACATTGATCTGAAAGAACCTTATAAAGGGGACACAAGCGCGCTCTCTAAGAGGGCGTATAAATTTGATGTAAGGGAGAATCAATCGATGATGAACGCAACCAAGAAGAAAGCACCTGCCAAGAAAAAGGCTGCTCCGAAAAAGAAGAAGTAGCTAGAGCAGGTCATTCAAGTTCGAATCAACCGGCCCCGAGAAATCGGGGCCGTTTCTTTTTGGTGCGGACAAAACGAGCTGCGAGTTATTTGAAGAGGGCTTCGACGCGCGGATGGAGTTCTTCGTAGCTCAGGACGCCGGGATGGTACGTCCTGACGATGCCGGCGCGATCAATTAGAACCAGCGTGGGCACTGTGCTGGCCCCGTATTTATTGAAATTTTCCTCACTCACCGGCGCCGGCGCGTCGATCACCGCTCCATAATATTGCTGGCGCACCTGGTCGATGTAGCGCAGCTCCACCGCGGGCGGCGCTTCTTCTCCTCCGGCGACGTAGCCGTATTTCTGGGTGGGCGCGATGAAGACCAGGCCTTTGGGAACGAACTCCGCTTTGATGCGGGCGAGGATGGGACCTTCATACTTACAATCCCCGCACCAGTGGGCCCAGAAGAACAACATCACTGGCTTGCCGGAAGGAATCGTCGCACGCTCCAGCGCGGGCGCGCGTTTTCCTTCGAGGCTTAGCAGATTAATATTCTTCTGAATCCGCGCGCGGAAGGGCATCGCGTAGTAGGTTTTCAATTGTTCCTCTAAATACGTGATAGCTTCGGAGCGCTGGCCGCGCGTGGTGAGGACGTTGGCTTCGACTTCGATTGCCGCGCCGAGGGCAATTTGCAGGTTCGAATCGTGCGCGAGGGGGTGGGTCTTCTGCTGCTCCAGTGCGAGTTTGTAAGTTTCCTGCGCGTACTTATCGGCTTGCACCAGATTTTTTTGAGCGAGTTCCGCGCGCGCCATCCAACTGAGCGCTTCGACTGCTTCCGGCGTGACGCCTTTAGAGGCGCGATAGCCGCGAATCATTTCAGAGGCGCGGGGAAGGTCGTTACGGGCGATGGATTCGCGAACGTCGTTTACCAAAGTCGAGGCCGAGGCCAGCATGGCCACGGAAAAGAGCAAATACTTCATCTACATCGACGATAACAAGTATCCGCCGTCGACCACCAGCGTCTGGCCGGTCATGTAAGAGGACTGGTCGCTCGCGAGCATCAGCGCGATTTCGGCGATCTCGACCGGCTGGCCCAGGTGTTGGATGGGTTGATGGCCCAGTTGCTTTTCGCGGCGGGTTTCATCCTTCCAATAATATTCGCTGAGAGCGGTTTGGATCAGGCCGGGGGCGATGGCGTTGACGCGCACACCTTGGGGCCCCAGCTCGACCGAGTAGGATTGGGTCATCATGATCAGCGCGGCTTTGGTCATGCTGTAGAGCAGGCCGTGGAACTGCGGGCGCAGGCCGGCGATGGAGGCGATGTTGATGATGGACCCGGAGCCGCGCTGGCACATGCCGGGCGCGATAAGCTTCATCAGGCGGAAGGTGCTTTTCAGATTCACTTCGACCATTTTGTCGAATTGGCCTTCATCCATATCGAGGCACGGGCCTTGGGCGATGTTGGTGGCGGCGTTGTTGACCAGGATGTCGATCTTGCCGAACTCGCGGGTGGTGGTGGCGACAAGAGCTTCAATATCGGCGGATCTGCCGATGTGGCAAGCGACGGGTTTGATACCGGCTCCGATTTCCTTCGCGACCTGATCGAGCGTATCCTGCTTGCGGCCGCAGATGACGACTTGGGCGCCTTCGCGGACGAAGACTTCGGCGATGGAGCGTCCGATGCCGCGGGAGGCTCCGGTGACGATGGCGACTTTGTTTTTAAGAATGCTCATACGTTGAGAATGTTCCTTGTAAATGTCAGACTGGCTTCGAGGTCGGCCCGTTCGCGCGCTTGGGATGCTTCGCCTTGGAGCGGCGGCAAGGGCTCGCGGGGATGGCCCTGCTCGGCGATTTTCACGAAGCGGGCGAATTCCCAGGCAGGCTGATTGCGGTAGGGATCCCAGAATTTTTCGTCGAGATAGGGAAAGATGCGCGCGTTGGTCACGATGATTTCGAGCGTGACGGGAAGCTCCGGCCGCAGGCGGCGGAGTTTCGAGATATATTCCGTGATGCCGACGTTGCCTTCGCCCATGCGTACCCAGGCAACGGCTGCGCCTTCCGGGACGCGCCATACGGCGGTATCCCGGCAATGCGTGGTGAGGACGTAAGGATAGAGCGTTTCGAGGGTGAGATGCGGATCTTCGAGCGCCCACAGAGGATTGCCGGAGTCGAGACAGACGCCGACGAAATCTTTGCCGCACATATCAACGAGAGATTTCAGTTCGCGCGCCTGCATGTCGCCGGCGTGATTCTCGATGGCGATTTTCAGGTTGAGGTCGGTGATGCGCGAACGAAGACTCTTCAAGAGGCGCGCCATGGCTTCCATATGACGCTCTATTGGATCGCGATCGGCGGAGGTGCCCATGAAGGTGCGCACGATGGGCGAGCCCGTGATGCGCGCGGCATTGATCGCGCGGAGCATTTGCTCTTCTCCCGTCCCGAGCTTGGGATCGAAGGATTTCGAAGTCGGGCAGCAGGTGCGCGTGCCGACCTCGATGGCGACGCCGAATTTCGCCGCGTGATCGCGTACTTGGCGAAGATTCGCTTCGTCGAGACTGCCGAGATATTGCAGCTCAGAAAAATGCACCAGCTTCGCGCCGAGGCGGGCACAGTAGTCGAGCGATTCAAAGGGGGTCCACTTCTGGCTGCGGAGGCTGAACAGGTCGACGCCGAGGCGGGCGTTAGTATCGGCGGCGAACATCATCATGGGTGTGGCGGCGAGAAATCCGCGGCGGGTCATATAGTTTTTCCTAGAAGGCGGGAGATCGCTTGTCGGATGGCCTCGTCATCGCCGCTGCGGACGCTTTCGTGGTCGGAGACAGGAAACGGCAACGCCTCGATCACGATTTCGCGGCCTCCTCCGGGACGGATTCGTCCGAGCAGGATGGAGTCGGGTAAAGATTCGCTGGAGGCGAGCGCGATGCGGAGCAGCATGGGCGCGTCCATGGTATCGATGGCGATGTAGTAGGTGGATGGATGAACCAGATCCCGGGCCAGGGATCCAGGAAAAGGCGTGAACGTCTCCAGGCCGAGGTGCGGCAGGCTGGCCGTGAAAAGATCGCGTTGCACCTGCGTAAGAGGCTTCCCCTCCAGTTGCCGATAGACGAGATCCGCCAGCGCGGCGGCTTCGTTCGCTTTCAGCGGCAGCAGGAGAGGAGTCATGTTCAGAGCGAAAGGGATTTCAGATATTGACGGAAGTCGGCGCCTAAATCGTAACGTTTGAGCGCGAATTCGACGGTGGCTTTCAGGAATCCCAGCTTGTCGCCGGCGTCGTAGCGATTCCCTTCGAAGCGATAGCCGTAGATGGGACGGCTGCGCAGCATGTGCTTCAAGCCGTCGGTCAACTGAATTTCGCCGCCGCTGCCGGGTTCAATCGCGGAGAGCGACTGGAAAACTTCCGGCGTCAGCACGTAGCGGCCGATGATGGCGAGATTCGACGGGGCATCGCCGGCCTTGGGCTTCTCCACCATATTGCGGATGCGGTACAGGCGATCGCGGCCGCCATTGTGCGCTACGGGTTCGGCATCAACCACTCCGTAGGAGGAAATCTGATCGGGCGGCACTTCCATCAGCGCGACCACCGGCGCTCCATAAAATTCGTAGACGTCGAGCAACTGGCGGAGGCACGGAACTTCGGCGTCGATCACGTCGTCCGATAGAATCACCGAGAACGGCTCATTGCCCACCAGTTCGCGGGCGCGGAGCACGGCATGGCCGAGACCGAGTGCCTCTTTTTGGCGAACGTAAGAAATATCGATGAGGTCGGAGACGCTCCGAACGGTCGCCAGCAAATCCTTCTTGCCGCGCGTTTCGAGCAGATGCTCCAGCTCAAAACTGACGTCGAAGTGGTCTTCTATAGCGACCTTTCCTCGCCCGGTGACGATGATAATATTCTGAACGCCGGAATGAATCGCCTCCTCGACGCCGTATTGAATCAGCGGCTTATCCACCAGCGGCAGCATTTCCTTAGGCTGCGCCTTGGTTGCCGGCAGAAATCTGGTACCCAGCCCCGCGGCTGGAAAAACTGCCTTCCGAACTTTTGCAATCATCTCTTTAATTCTAACGGTTCCAATTGCGATAATCGGTCCATGCTGAAAATAGGGGCATTTTTTTTCATTGCGATGGTCTGCGCCGCCGCCGATTATCCCGATCCTGTGGACGGCGACTTCCTCATTCGCAATTTTCACTTTCACAGCGGCGAGGAGCTGCCTGAACTGCGGCTCCATTACACGACTGTCGGAAATCCTTCAAATCCCGCCGTTCTGATCATCCATGGAACGGGCGGGACCGGGCGCGCGTTTCTCTCGGCTGGATTCGCGGGGGAGCTGTTCGGTCCGGGCCAGCCTCTGGACGCGACGAAATATTTCATCGTGCTGCCGGACGCGATCGGACACGGAAAATCCTCCAAGCCGAGCGACGGCCTGCGCGCGCATTTTCCGCATTATTGCTATGACGACATGGTGGCGGCCGATTACCGGCTGCTGACGGAGAAGCTCGGCATCCGGCACATGCGGCTGATCATGGGAACGTCGATGGGCGCCATGCACTCCTGGGTGTTTGGCGAAGCGTATCCGGATTTCATGGATGCGCTGATGCCTCTGGCCAGCGCGCCGGTCGAGATCGCCGGACGCAACCGCATGCTGCGGCGCATGCTCGTCAATTCCATCCGCGAGGATCCGGAATGGAAGAACGGCGATTACGAGAAGCCTCCGCGCGAAGGCCTGCTGGGCGCGCAATATGCACTGACGGTGATGACGTCGAGTCCTTTACAGATGCTGAAGCAATGGCCCACGCACGCGGAGGCGGATGCGGCAGTCGACAAACTGGCGGAACGAGCGCTGCGCACCGATGCCAACGACATGTTGTATCAGTTCGAATCGTCGACCGATTACAATCCGGCGCCGGGCCTCGAAAAAATTAAGGCGCGGCTGATCGCGGTCAATTCGGCCGACGACCAGGTGAATCCGCCGGAGCTGGGAATTTTAGAGCGCGAGATCAAGCGGGTGAAGCATGGGCGCTACGTGCTGATCCCGATCAGCGATGAGACTCGCGGGCACGGGACGCATTCGGTGGCGAAGTTATGGAAGCAGTATGTGGTGGAGTTGCTGGCGAACGACGCGAAATCGGAATAGCAGCTTATTTCTTGGCCGGCTCCGCGAGCACGCCTTGTTCGTTCAGAATCACGATATCCGCCCGCCGGTTGCGCGCGCGGCCTTCTTCGGTATCGTTCGAGGCGATCGGCGCGGTATCGGCATAACCTGCGATCGACAGGCGGTTGCGCGGAACCCGCCATTTATCCGATAGCAATTCCAGAATCGCGATGCTGCGCGCCGAGGACAATTCCCAATTGCCATGAAATCGCGCGGTGCTGATCGGCGTCGAGTCGGTATGCCCCTCCAGGCGCACCGGGTTCGAGATCTTCGAAATGGCCGACGCCACTTTTTCCAGGCCATCGTAAGCTTCAGGGGAGATCGCGTCTCCACCGGGGGGGAACAGCGCCGCCTGATTGAAGCTCACCACCAGCCCGCGCGCCTGCATGCTGATCGTTATTTTTCCTTCGGCGATTTCTTTTTTCAGCTCCTCCGACAGCACTTTCAGCGACGGCAGCAGCTCGGCGAGCTTTTCGTCTTTCTTTGCTTCGGCGGCCTGCTGCGTCCCGCCGGGCCCGCGCATTTGAGCATTGCCCTTGCCTTTATCCGTTGCCGACCCGCCCAGAATTGCCGAGATCACCTGCGTCATCTTGTCGCCTTCGAGGGCCTTTTTCACGGAATCTGAAACCTGCTGGGCTTTTCCTTTGTCGGTTTGCGAAGTGGCGAACATCACCACGAAAAACGCGAACAGCAGGGTGATGAAATCGGCGTAGGATACCAGCCATCGCTCGTGATTCTCCGGCGCGGCGACCTTTTTCTTTCTCGCCATCTTAAGCCTCCGCGCTCACGGGCGCTTTGACTCCCGATTTTTCACTCGATTTCTTTTCCTTCACCACTGGTCCGCCCTGGATATACGATTCGAGCTTGGCTCGAATCAGCTTCGGGTTCAGGCCTTCCACAATTCCCGTGACGCCTTCGAGGATCAGCTCCTTGCGCTTGGTTTCGGCATGGGCGCGAGCCTTGATCTTATTCGCCGCCGGCAACAGCAGCAGGTTCGAGACGCCGACGCCGTATACGGTCGCGACGAATGCCACTGCGATGCCGTGGCCCACCTCGTCGATATTAGCCAGGTTTTTCATCACCTGGATCAGCCCCATCACGGCGCCGATAATTCCTACCGTAGGCGCATAGCCGCCGGCGCATTCGAACACCTTCGCCTCAGCCTCGGCGTGCTCCTCTTCGATACAGATTTCCAGTTCCAGCATTTTCCGGAGCTCCTGCAAATCCGTGCCATCGACGGCCAGGGTCATCGCTTTCTTCAGGAACGGGTCCGCAATGGTGGACGCTTCTCCTTCGAGCGATACCAAGCCATTCTTGCGTGCCTTGGTGGCGTAGCCGATCACTTCCTGGATCATCGCTGCGAAATCCGGAGTCGAATCGAAAAACACGCCCTTCAGCCGCCGCAAGCCGCCCATGATGACCTTCAGCGGCAACGAAACCATGACCGCGCCGGCGGTGCCTCCCAGCACGATCATCGCGGCGGTGAACTGGGCGACATCTTTGAGCTTGCCACCTTCGATGATCAAGCCTCCAAGGATGCCTCCGAATGCCACCATCAGCCCTGCAATGGAGGCGAGGTCCGGCTTTATCGATGTTTTGGCGCTCTTCGTATTTTCGGCCATGGATTAATCGCAAGCCGGCAAAGCGCGATAGATCTGGCGGCGGAATTCAATCACGCTGCGAATGATATCTTCGGTGGATTCGAGCACCACTAATTTCTGACCGTTGGTCAGGCTGATCACCGTGTCCGGCGTCATTTCCATATGCTCGATCAGGTCCGCGTTCAGGACCAGGGGAACGTGATTTATGCGTGTCAGACGGATCATGCCACTCTCTATCTGTTGTGCTTATCGGACCGCGGATAGATTGTGTGAACGCCGGCTCCGGCGCGAAAGTGGAGATCCCGCTATTTCAGCATTTCGACAATTTCGCGCAGTTCTTTGCGAATATCTTTGAGGAAAGCGTCGGATGCGGGCGATGGCGCGGCGGGGAACAACTCCGCTTGTGCCTTCTTTGCGCTCTTCACCGCTTTCGCCTTGCTCGCGGGTTCCACCTTGCCGCGCGTCTCCAGAAACTTTCGCGCGCCTTCGATGGTGAACCGCTTCTCATAAAGCAGCCTCTTGATCTCGAGCACCATCTCGACTTCTTTCCGCCGGTACAGCCTGTGGCCGGTGCCGGATTTCTTGGGGCCGAGCGAAGGAAACTCCGTCTCCCAAAAGCGCAGCACGTAGGGCTTGATCCCAGCCAGGCGCGCCACTTCGCCGATGCGGAAGTAGAGCTTATCCGGGATTTCCTGCGGTGCGATCGTGGCGGCGGTGTTCTCAGGCACGCTCATTGAGAGTACCCTTATCATAATGTCCCTGCTGTCAGGAATCCATCCCGTCCGGGAAGCTTTACGGGCCGGGCGTCCTCTCGATCGTATCCTGATCGCCAAAGGAAGCGCCGGACCGCGCATCCAGGAAATTGTCGACCTGGCCCGGGAGCGCAAAGTTCCGGTGCGTTTCGAAGCGCGCGAAATGCTGGACCGCGCGGTCCAGGGCGCCTCGCCTCATCAGGGAATCATCGCGTTCGGCTCGGCGGAGCGATTCGCAACACTCGAAGAAACCATCGCCGGCGGGGGAATGCACGTCATTCTCGATGGCATTGAGGATCCACACAATTTGGGCGCGATTGTCCGGACCGCACACGCAGCCGGAGCTTCGGCCATCGTGATTCCGGAGCGCCGCGCGGCTGGATTAACGGAGGTCGTAGCGCGCGCCGCGGCCGGAGCGCTGGCGTATCTTCCTGTAGTTCGGGTAACAAATGTGAACCGTTCGCTCGAAACATTGAAGGAGGCCGGTTACTGGATCTACGGCCTCGATGAGCGCGGCGAACAAAGATACGATCAGGTGGAGTTCACCACGCCGACCGCGATCGTGCTCGGCGGCGAAGGAAAAGGATTGCATGAACACGTCGCCAAACACTGCGATTTTCTGGTGCGCATTCCTATGCCGCCCGGCGGTGTCGCCTCGCTGAACGTGAGCGTCGCCGCGGGCGTGATGCTGTTCGAGTGGCGGCGCAGAATGCCGGTTTAGATCTGTTACCATTGGGCATGGTTACTTGTTCGTTTGTTGTTGGGCTTAATCGCCGATGAATCCACGAGGTTTTGCACCCCGCCGGCCGAGGATTCGGGAGAACGTGAATGAAGCGATCCGCGCACGGGAAGTGCGTGCGGTCTTTCCGGATGGCTCCGTTGAGGTAATGCAAACCTCGCTCGCGGTGCGCAAAGCGCAGGAATTAGGTCTCGACCTGATCCTGATCGCACCAACCGCTGAACCTCCTGTCGCGAAAGCGATGGACTACGGGCAGTGGCAATACGAGAACAAGAAGAAGCAGCACGAAGCCAAGCGCAAACAGCACATCATCCAGGTGAAGGAGTTGAAATTCCGCCCCAACACCGACGATCACGATTACGATTTCAAAAAGAATCACGCGATTCGATTCCTGAAGGAAGGGAATCGCGTGAAAGCGGTGGTGCAGTTCCGCGGCCGCGAGATCGCCCACACGGACCTGGGCCGCAAGCTGCTGATTCGGTTCTCAGAGGATCTGGCTCCTTACGGCACGGCCGAAGGAATGCCTCGCCTCGAAGGCCGCAACGCGCACGTCCTGCTGAGTCCGGTAAAGGCTTCGGCCACCCCCGCCAAGGATAAAGACAAGGACAAGCCGAAACCGCCGGACGCGAAGCCTAATTAAGCTTTAGCGCCAGCGTCCTTCGTGAAAATAGTAGCGGCCTCCTCTGGCTTCCCACCGCGGCGCGACCCAGACAGAATGCGGATGCGGCGGGTGCACATAAGATCCGGCAACCCATACGTGAGCATTTCCGCGCCAGCCCCAATATCCGTTCACCCACACATATCCTGGTCCCGGTGCGACGCCGACCACTTCCGCTCGCATCGGCGGCGGCGGAACGTTGGCATAATACACCGCGCCTCCACAAGCCACCAACGAGAACGCCGCCAACGCCGGCGCTAATAACCATGTTCGTTTCATAACTGCCTCCACTATTAGAAACGCCATGTACAGCAGCGGAGTTGCGCACTTCACCTTGCGTTAATGTGTAGCGATTTTCATGCGTGGTGAGGACTATGGACGTTCCCGAACCTCCACGTCCACCGGAAACTCGAATGTCTCTCCCGCCGCGTTGACGATCAGCTTTCCCGCTCCCAACGGTTTTCCGCCGTTCAGAAAGAAGATGGCGCCGTCGGTTGATTGGCCAGGCAAGAGCTTGCTGGGCACGAATGCGATTGCCGACGCCGCGGCCGCCGCTCGCAATTTAGCGCTGCCGCCTTCCCCCTGCGCATTTTGCCGGCGCGCTTCATATCCATTGGTCGAATGCATGCGCGCGTTGCCGTAGAGCGCCGCTTCATAGGCCGTGATCAGCTTCACCACGTCCCCGCGGCTGGCCCTTTCCATCAGGGATTCGACCACGGTAGCGGCGGGAAGCGCGGCGATTGTTCCTCCCTCCGGTTTCTCAAAGCGAAAGTCCGGCGGCTTCACCGGCCACGAAATAGGGGACCCGTTCGAGACCGCGACCTGCAACACCGCATACTCTTTGATGTGCATCGGCAGATGCGCCCACATAATCGTCACGCCGCCGCGCGTGAGTGTTCTGTATTTCAAGCCTCCGGATTCGAATTCGATAATCTGAGCAGGCAGTGCGCTTGCGAACAGAACAGCCACAAGAGCCAGTGAAGAGAGCAACCCCATAAAGCTAGTGTAGGCGACCTGTGCCCGTTTACCAGCGCGTATCTTCCCGAATCGCGCTCGCCAAACGCTTGCTCACCACCGCTTCGAAATTATTCGACATCTTCAGCATCCAGCGTTTGCTTGAAAGCGGTGAAATTTTGCGAATGTGATCCGTATTAATGATCGTGCTGCGGTGAATTCTGCGGAAATGCTTTGGCTCCAGCTTCCCTTCGAGAACCTTCAGGGAATGATCGCTCAAATAACGCTGCGCAGTGGTGATGATGTGCACCAGCTCGCCCTCGGCCTGAAATGCCACGATCTCCGAAGGGTCCAGCAGGTACAGATCGGAGCCGCGGCGTCCCACGATTTTTCGCAGAGTTTCGCTCGTCGCGGCAGCCGCCGGTTTGAGCTGGCGCCGCGCCTTTTCGATCGCTTTTTCCAATCGTTCCCGCCGCACCGGCTTCAACAAATAATCGATCGCGCCGACTTCAAACGCCGCCAGCGCGTGATTTTCGTACGCCGTTACGAAAATAATCAGAGGCGTGCGGTCGCCGCTCAGGGAGCGAACCACGGCCAGGCCATCGAGCTCCGGCATCTGCAAATCGAGCAGCACCACGTCCGGACGCAGATCGAAAATGCGCGAGATTGCCTCAGGACCCGTGGAAGCCTCGCCCGCATATTCCAGCCCGGCGATGGAATCGACATGCTCGCGCAGAATCTCGCGCGCAATCGGTTCATCGTCGGCAATCAGGACTCTCAAAGAACTGCCTCCACTGGGCGCCCGATTGAGACGTTGACGGGAATCGAAAACGACACAGTGCTGCCCGCCGCGTCGGACTGAATATGGAGCTGCGATTCCGCTCCGTAGCAAAGCTGCAAGCGCCGCGTGACATTCTCGAGGCCGACGCCCGATTTTGCGCCGCCCGCCTGGCGAAATCCCGAGCCCGTATCGCTGACGATAATATTCAGCGCGCCTTCCACGAGCCTGGCCTGGAGACGCACCACACCGCCTTCGACCTTCGGCGCGATGGCGTGTTTGACCGCGTTCTCGATCAACGGCTCGATCGAGAGAATAGGAATCGGCACATGCAACGCGTCGATATCGACATCGATTTCGATGCGCAGCTTGTCGCCGAGGCGCAGTTTCTCAACCTCCAGATAAGCCTTAATGATATGCAGCTCCTGCTCCAACGGCAAAAATGTTTTGCCGGTTTCTAAAAAGTAGCGCAGGATGTCGGCCAGGTTCAGAACGGTGTCCCGCGCGCCCTTCGCCTCGCGCGGAATAATGCCGTAGAGCGTGTTCAGCGCGTTAAACAGGAAGTGCGGATGAATCTGCGATTGCAGAGCGCGCAGCTCGGCTTGCGAAACCAGGCGGCGCATTTCGGATTCGCGAAACTGCTCGATCTGTTCCACGATCAGCGATGCGGCGCGGCCCAGCGCGAGAAGGTCTTCGCTCAAATAACGGCGTCCACCGGAGCGGCGTCCCAACAACACATGCCGCGCATCGCCCGAAGCGCAGCGTAAAGGCACGATGACTTCGATGCCCTGGTCCTCCAGTTCGGCGCGGCCACGCGACAGTTGGCCCACCAGCGCCGGACGACGCAAATCGAGGTCGCACAGCTTTACATCGTCGACCACCGAAGCGTCGGCGCCCATGAATCGGCCGAGTTCGGACGCTGCCCCGAGCAGGTATTGAGCCTCGTCGCGAATCGGCAATTTCAGGTTGTGGAGCAGCGATTCCTGATCCGGCCGCCGGAAGACCAGCCGCGTGAGCAGCCTTTGCACCCACCCGCGCAGCATCGCGAAAACGATCAACAGCAGGCACGCGCCGGCCAACAGGAGTGCCTGATGAAACGGAGTCGATGTCTGCGATAACCACCCCAACCTCCATGCCTGCGCCACTCCCACTGTGAATAATGCCGCCAGAAATACGTTGGCCAAGAAGCGCAGAAACGCATCGAGCAGCACGAAGCGGTAATCCTGCATCAGCACCAGTAGCGCCAGCGGAATCGCCGCATGGTGGAAGGCCAATTCGCGCGACCAGACCTGCGCGGCGTGTCCTCCGCCTAGATGGACGAAGGACATCGCCAGCAGAAACAGAGACATGGTGCCCACCAGGCGCGATGTCGTCGCCCTCCGCGTATGATCGAGCGACGCGAAAAAGCCCACCGCCGCGAAGCAGGTGAGCAACCCGAATCCTACCGTGATCATTTGCAATCCCAGCCGGTGATAACGCGCGCCTTCGCTGAATAGTTCCGCCACATGGAGCGCGATCGCGACCCCACTCAGCGCATATCCGCAGCGCGCCAGTATCCGGTAGCGGTCCCGCAAACAGAGGTCGAACAACACCGCGGGCAACAGACTCAGAACCGAAAATCCGATGGCGACGGTAATGCTGGTGAACGTACTCCCCGGCGTGTTCGCCCCCAGCACCAGCAGCGAGGCGAGATTCCATGCCAGCGCCAGCGCCGCCGCCAGCATCGATTTGGTGCTCCCGCGCAGCCGCCGCGCAGCCCGGTCCTGGATCAATAAATACAGGAAGATGCCGAAGATCAATACTCCAGCCGAGTGTCCAAGCGTATTAACGAGCAAGGACTCGTTCACGGTCCAATCATATAATGACTCTCGTGTTTTGTCGCTCGCGTCCGCCTTCCTCTTTTCTTTTTCATGCGAGAATTGCGGCTTGACCACTGTTCGCGTGAACTCGAAAGGCGCCGGCCGCGCCGCCAGCGGCCATCCCTGGATTTTTGCAAGCGACATAACCGACCGTGGTAACGCGCAGCCCGGTGATGTGGTTAAAGTCGCCGACCCTCGCGGCAGGCCGATCGGAGTCGCGCATTACAGCTCGACCTCTCAGATTACCCTCCGCCTTCTCTCCTCGAAACCACAACCGGTCGACCAGGAATTTTTCCGCCGCCGCCTCACCGCCGCGATCCGGCATCGGGAGCGCGTCGTCAAAGATTCGAATGCTTGCCGCCTGGTTTTCTCCGAAGCCGACCTGCTTCCCGGCCTAATCGTCGATCGTTACGGAGCCTGCCTCGTCATCCAGACACTTAGCCAGGGCATGGAGCGGCAACGTGATTTGATCGTTCATTGTTTGAAAGAGTTGCTCGCGCCCGCGGGCATTCTCGCCCGCAACGACGCCGCGGTGCGCAAGCTGGAAAGTCTGCCGCTGGAAGTAGTTGTCCTCTCCGGCGAGGTCCCGCCCAGAGTCGCGATCGAGATGAATGGACTCCATCTCGAAGCCGATCTCTTAAAAGGTCAGAAAACCGGCGTCTATCTCGATCAGCGCGAAAACTATCTCGCCGCCGCCAAATTCGCCCACGGCCGGATCCTCGATTGCTTCACCTCGACCGGAGGATTCGCGCTGCATTGCGCGAGCCATGCCGAATCGGTGGAGGCCGTGGATTCCTCCGCCGCCGCGCTCGCCACTGCGGAGTCGAACGCCAGGTCGAACAACATTTCCAACATCCAGTTCCGCCAGGCCGACATGTTCGATTTTCTATCGGGCATCGATCGCAAGTACGGCATGATTATCCTGGACCCCCCGGCCTTCGCCAAATCCCGCAAGATGCTCGATGACGCCGCGAAGGGTTATAAGGAGATCAATCTGCGCGCCCTGAAGCTGCTGGAGCCGGGCGGCATTCTTGTGACCTGCTCCTGTTCGCACCACGTGAGCGAAGCGATGCTGTTCGAAATCGTCGCCGAAGCCGCGCTCGATGCGGGTAAGACATTGCGTGTTCTGGAGCGCCGAACGCAGGCCGCGGACCATCCGATTCTGCTCACCGTGCCCGAAACGCTGTACTTAAAATGCCAGATTCTAGAGGTTCTAGCTCATTAAACGGCTTGCCAGTCCAGCACCACCTGCGGTAAGGTAACTTAAGTCGCAACGGTCCTTTGGGGAGCCGTTCGTCTTTCAAGTCTCGTTAATTGTGGAGGATTTTCCGGAATGCTTCTGACCTCGTTGTCCGCCTTTTTCAGGCGCGCCTTCCCGGTTTTTTTGATTCTTTTAGCTGTTGCCGCCGGATCGGCGCCGTTGCGAGCAAGCGAGGCAGAATTGAAACTGCCGGACCTGCACACATCGTCGTTTCTCGGCGGATCTATCAGCGGACCCGCGCTGCTAATGATCGGCCTGGGTATCAGCGCGCTCGGCTTCGTCTTCGGCATCGTAATGTACATGCATCTGAAGAACCTTCCGGTGCACGCATCCATGCTCGAAATTTCCGAGCTCATCTACGAAACCTGCAAAACCTATCTTCTGACGCAGGGCAAGTTTTTGCTGATTCTAGAAGCCTTTATCGGCGCAATTATCGTTTTTTATTTTGGTTTTCTGGCTCCAAATGGCGACCATGCCGGCTTGCCTTGGTCTGAAGTGGCGATCATTTTGGCCTTCAGCCTCGTCGGCATCGCGGGCAGCTTCGGCGTCGCCTGGTTCGGCATTCGCGTCAACACGTTCGCCAATTCGCGCACCGCGTTCGCCAGCCTGAAGGGGAAACCATACCCCTGTTACGCGATTCCCTTGAAGGCCGGCATGAGCATCGGCATGCTGCTGATCAGCGTGGAGCTGTTCATCATGCTCTGCATCCTGCTGTTTATTCCCGGCGATTATGCCGGCCCTTGTTTCATCGGCTTCGCGATTGGCGAATCGCTGGGCGCGGCGGCTCTGCGCGTAGCCGGCGGAATCTTCACCAAGATTGCCGACATCGGCGCGGACCTGATGAAAATCGTCTTCAAGATTAAAGAGGACGACGCGCGCAACCCCGGCGTGATTGCGGATTGCACCGGCGATAATGCCGGCGATTCCGTCGGACCCTCGGCCGATGGCTTCGAAACTTACGGCGTCACAGGCGTCGCGCTGATTTCGTTTATCCTGCTGGCCGTCAATAACGACGTGGTAAAAGTGGACCTGCTGGTCTGGATCTTCGTCATGCGCGTGATGATGGTGATCACCAGCGGCGTCTCCTATTTCCTGAATGAAGCCATTGCCAAGGCCCGTTATCAGAGCGTCGACAAAATGAATTATGAGACGCCTCTGACCACGCTGGTCTGGCTGACGTCGTTCCTTTCGATCGGCGCGACATACGTGGTTTCGTACTTCATGATTCCTGATCTCGGCGGCGATCCCACCATGTGGTGGAAGCTCTCCACCGTAATCACCTGCGGCACCCTGGCCGGCGCCGTGATTCCGGAGCTGGTGAAAGTCTTCACCTCGGTCGATTCGGCGCACGTCAAGGAAGTGGTCTCCTCGTCGAAAGAAGGTGGCGCGTCGTTGAATATTCTTTCGGGATTGGTGGCCGGTAATTTCAGCGCGTACTGGCTGGGCATGGCAATCCTGGCGTTGATGACCGCGGCTTATTCGGTGAGCACCTACGGCATGGACGGCCTGATGAAAGCTCCCGCGGTGTTCGCGTTCGGCCTGGTCGCCTTCGGATTTTTGGGCATGGGCCCCGTCACCATCGCCGTCGATAGCTACGGCCCGGTGACGGACAATGCGCAGTCGGTTTACGAGCTGTCGGTAATTGAAACCATCCCCAACATCCGCAAGGAACTCAAGAAGGATTTCGATTTCGACGTGAATTTCGAGCTCGCCAAGCATCACCTCGAAGAGAACGACGGCGCCGGCAACACCTTTAAAGCGACCGCCAAACCAGTGCTGATCGGCACCGCGGTCGTCGGCGCGACCACCATGATTTTTTCGATCATCGTGAAACTCACAGACGGATTGAAACCGGAGCTGATCCAAAATCTATCGTTAATGCATCCGCCGTTCCTGCTGGGCCTGATCACCGGCGGCGCGATGATTTACTGGTTCACCGGTGCATCGATTCAAGCCGTGACCACCGGTGCCTATCGCGCAGTCGAGTTCATCAAAGCCAACATCAAGCTCGAAGGCGTCACCAAAGCGTCGGTCGAGGATTCGAAAAAGGTGGTCGAAATCTGCACGCAATACGCCCAAAAAGGCATGTTTAACATCTTCCTGACGGTGTTTTTCGCCACCCTGGGCTTCGCGTTTATCGAACCGTACTTCTTCATCGGCTACCTGATCTCGATCGCGCTGTTCGGACTCTATCAGGCGATTTTCATGGCCAACGCCGGCGGCGCCTGGGACAACGCGAAGAAGATTGTCGAAGTGGAGCTGAAGGCCAAGGGCACGCCTCTGCATGACGCGACGGTGGTGGGCGATACGGTGGGCGATCCTTTCAAGGACACGTCGTCTGTGGCGCTGAATCCGATCATTAAATTCACCACCCTGTTCGGATTGCTCGCGGTCGAGCTCGGCGTCTCCCTCACTGAAAAGCAGGGCGCGGCGTTCAGCACCACGCTGGCGATTGTGTTCCTGTTGATCTCGATGATCTTCGTCTGGCGCTCGTTCTACGGGATGAGGATCCTCGGCTCTTCAAAATAATTCGAGCCGCACTGCCGGGGATTCTTCACCGCCGAAGTGCACCGTGAGCTGATACTCGCCACAATCGAGCCCGGCCGGAACCAGCGCATTGATCTGCTTCGTGCCTCTCTCATCATTGAGCGGAGTCACGAAGCAGGCCGGTAAATCCGTTCCATCGAGCCGGAAAGAAACCTGGTTTCGCTCGATGCCGTCAGGCAATCCGCTCACCCATGCGGAAACGCAACTGTCGATCCCCGCGCGCACCTGATTCCGTTCCCACGTGCGCCCGTCGCACACGATGGAGATTTCGAACGCGCCCGTGGGAGAACAAACACGCGCCTCGCGCGGCAGATCCACAGCGATGCGCACCCGATTGGACCACTCGCTATCGCGGATCGCGACCGATACCTCATGCCAGCCCGGCGCGAGCCCCAGCGGCAATTTGCAATTCGCCTGCCACGCGGTTCCCACGTCGGTACGAACACCCGCGGGCCGTGCGCCATACGGACCCACTTGCACTTGGATATCGTCGCACGTCAGATCCCGCTCCTCCGAACTGATCCAGACCGTGATGTAATCGTCGCGACGCGCCGTGAAACTGTGGTTTTGGAGTTCGCTATTTTCGACCACGATCAAGTCCGGCCCCGCGCCGTGCCGCGCAATCTCCGGCCATTTTCGATGACAGATCACATGCGCGCGGCCGTCAACCACGCTCTCGAAATCAACTCGCGCGAATCCGGCAGTGCGGCACATCGCCATCAAGCACGAAATGTTCGGACCCACCCAATTGTCGAACTGCCCTCCCAGTTGTGTTCCTTCGAAAAACTCCATCGCCGGAATCGTGCCGAAGGGCTGGTCATCAGTGACGAAGGACTCCACACACGCCAGATCGGTGGTCAGCTCGCAAACACGCTCCAGCGCCAACATCGGATGCTTCAAATGATAGAGGACTCCGAAAAATAGAACGATGTCGAAATAGCCGATCTCGCGCGGCGTCAGGAAGGAAATATCGGCCACCACGTGCTCCACCTTGGAGTTCAGCATCGCCTTGGCTTCCAGAAACCGCGTCCGCTTCGTCGCATCCACCGCGACCACCTGGGCCCCGCGCCGCTCCATTTCGAAGCTGAACCAGCCGTCCCACGCGCCGATATCGAGCACCCGTTTCCCGCGCAGTTCCTGGGGAATCGGAAACCGCGCGATCCGCGCCCGCTGCGTTTCGAGCGCCTGAATCCCGGGAATCACCCGCCCATCCGGCAATTCAATGCTGTGATAATACCCGAGCTTCGCGAGCTCGCCACTTTGTCGCTGAAGGTCGGCAGTGTAACCTGGGTCTCTGGCTTTTGGCATGCCTGCAAAATAATTATACCGGGCGCAGGGTCAGGAACCGCGAATTTCTAAATAAGTTGGCAATGGTGTATAATGCCAGGGAGCCGTGAGGCATACAGAATGGATAGCCCCGGCCTGTCGGAGGGCAGATGAACAGGTTCAGAGCATCAAAGTGGTTCCGAACAGTCTTGGCAATAGCCGCCACCGCGATTTGTGCATCGAGCGTACCGGCCTATGGAGCCGGCGTCCAGGTGAGCTTCGCGTCGCTTGCGAATGGGGATGACATTCTGCGTTATAGCGGCGGTGTTTTCACTACGCCGAATAGTTCTTGGGACAGCGCCGTTCAGGGAGGCGGGACGGACAATTGGGCGCTTACTCAGAGCGCGGCGACCCAACTCGGGGGCGTCGGCGCGGTAGGCATCAATGACAACGGCTTTTACCCGGCCGGCGGAGCGCGGCTCTACGACGTGCAATTGGGGTTCACAAATGCGACGCCCACGGGAACCAGCACCGTGGTCCGGTCGACTGTGCCGGGCAATTTCACCTTTAACGTGCCGAACAATCAATACTCGCAGTTTGCACTTTTCGGCTCGGGCGGCAGCGGAAGCACGCCCCTTACCGTCACCCTCAACTACGCCACCGGCTCGCCCACGGTTCTGAGCGTGACGCTCCCGGATTGGTATAGCGGCCTCAGCGGAACAGCGGCGGGTGCGGCCGGAACGTATTTCGCTCTCACTCCGGCGATGTCGCGGCAAGCGGCTTATCTCTTCCCGGGTTCCGGCTATCAGCCCCCGAACCCGAGCGGAGCGGGCGCCTATATTTATGGACTGAACCTGGCGCCGGATTCCACAAGGGCGCTCACCAGCGTCAACGTAGCGTATGTTTTAGGATACGGAGGAATTACGGTCGTGAATTTCGTGGCCGCCGCGGGAGCGGTTGCAACAGCGACTTCTCCTGCCGTCACACCCGCGCCGGGCACCCTGATTCTGGTCTTAATGGGATTGAGCCTGGTGTTCTGGTTCGTCCTGCGCCGTCAACGTAAGGCGTTCTGAAGCGCACAAGTCCCCTGGCTCACCCCAAGGGGTTATAACCCCGGCCCGTAAGGGCGGGGATTTCAACCGGCGTCACCGGATCGATAAACATCCAGCACATCGCCCCGATCAAATAAATCCCCACATTGAGATAGAGAAACAGATTCCAATTCCCGTGCGTGCGGTCCAGAATTACGCCGCCAATCGCCGGCGCAACGAATCCCGCCAGATTGCCCATCATGTTCATCGATCCGGCGATGGTTCCCGCATATTTGCCGCCCACATCCATGCAGGTGTTCCAGGACGTCGGAATGTCCAGGTCGTTCGCGAAGCTCGCCAGGCCCATCAGCACCATCGCCCATAACGCGTCCTCGGTGCCGATCGAGATAGCCAGCAACCCCGCAGCCGCCAGAAATCCAAAAGTGCCGATCGCCCGCCGGCCCAGCGTCAGGCTTCCCAACCGGCGCGAGACGCGAGGCATGATCAGGCCGCAGACCAGCGCTCCGAAGCCTCCGCAGAGCAGCGGTAAAATGGCCAGCCGTGAGGCCGCTTCAGGCGATTGATGACGATACTCCTGCAAATAAGTCGGCAGCCACGTGATGTAGAAATACCAGGGGAACGACAGACAGAAATACTGGATCCACAAAAACCACAGGCTGCGATTGTGGATAATTTTTCTCCACGGCACGTTCACATGCTCCGCCGCATTGGCGCTCACTTCGGCCAGTAGAAGACGTTCTCCCGCATTCACTGACGGATGGTCCGCCGGCCGGTCTCGAAACCAGCGATGGAAGAAAAATGCCCACACCAATCCCAGCGCGCCGAAACAGACGAACGCCCAGCGCCAGCTCATGTGATGAAACGTCAGGATCACCAGCGGAGGCGTGAACGCGCCGCCCCAGCGCGCGAAGGTCCACATGAATCCCTGTGCCCGGGATCGTTCGTTCAGCGGCAGCCAAGTGCTGAACGCCTTCGTCAGATTCGGGAAGCAGCCGGCTTCGCCTGCGCCGAACAACATGCGGATCATCCACAGCGATCGGAAATTCCACGCCGCTCCAGTGAGCGCGGTGAAGGTCGACCACCACAACACTACCCGCACCAGCACCCGCCGCGGACCCATCCAATCCCCCAGCCATCCGCTGGGAACTTCGAACAGCGCATACGACAGCGCGAACGCGCTGAAGACCAGGCCCATCTGTGATTTTGAAAGATGCAGCTCGTCCGAAATCGGCTTCGCCGCCTGCGAAATCGCCACCCGATCGATGTAGGAAAGAATCGCCAGCGTGATCGCGTAAAAGATCACCCAGTAGCGAGCTCGACTCGCCTTCACGAAGCAATCTCGCGATCGATCCAGCGCAGGTACGCGTCGGACCCGTCAACGACGGGCAGCGCAATCACTTCAGGAATCTCGTCGGAGTGAAGCTGACCGATCGCTTCGCGCAGTTTATCGAAAACGTCGCGGCGGGATTTGATCATGATCACCGCCTCCGGCGCATTCTCGATGTTGTCCTTCCAGCGATAGAAACTTTGAGCGCCGGGAAGGACAGTAGCGCATGCAGCCAGCCGCTGCTCCACCAGATGCCGGGCAATCTGCGCCGCCTGTTCCTGGGAATTGCACGTGGTGAATACGACAATCTTGTCAGTCACCACACGAGAATATCATTAAGTGGTTTCGGTGCTCTCTTCGACCACTCGCCCGTCGAACAAATGAATGTTCCGGTCCGCGTAGCGGGCGTAGCGCGGATCGTGCGTCACCATGCAAATCGTTGCCCCGCCGCGATGCAATTCGCGCAACAGATCCATCACCGCTTCACCGTTTGCCGAATCCAGGTTTCCAGTCGGCTCATCCGCCAGCAGGATCGCAGGATCGCCGCCCAAAGCTCGGGCCACCGCGACGCGCTGCTGTTGACCTCCAGAAAGTTGCGACGGATAATGCTTCACCCGATGCGACATTCCCACCCGCTCCAGCGCCTCGTGCACCCGCTTCTTGCGCTCCGCTCCCGGCATCCCGCGATAAGTCAGCGGCAGCTCGACATTTTCGTAAACCGTCAGATCGCCAATCAGGTTGAACGCCTGGAAAATGAATCCAATCTCGCGATTCCGGATGCGCGCCCGCTCGCTCAGCTTCAGTCCCTGCACCGGCTTCCCGTTCAGGATGTAGGTGCCGTCCGATGGCGAATCGAGCAGTCCTAAAATCGCCAGCAGCGTCGACTTCCCGCAGCCCGAAGGCCCGGCAATCGACAGGTATTCGCCCTTTTTGATATCCAGGTGAATGCCGGCCAGCGCGTGCGTTTCCACATCGTCGGTGACGAAGACTTTCGTCACTCCATCCAGATAAATCATCGATTCAGCCATCTTTTTCTCCTAATTTAACCTGATCCGCGGGTTCGCTTCCTGCGCCGACATATCCGACAAAATCACCTGATCGCCCACCTTCAACCCATCCAGCACTTCGATCGTATTCACGGAGCTGCGGCCCAGTTTCACCGTCGTCCGCGTCGCGCCCTTGCCGTCGTCATCCAGCTTGAACAAACTCACGGAGCTGTTCGGTTGCCCGAATACCGGCCGTCCCACGTACACCACGTCCGCCAGCCGCTCGATCTCGACCACTCCATCCACGCTCAGATCCGGCACCGCGCCCGCCGGTAAAGGACCATCTAGTCTTACGTCAACCGTGCGCGTTCCGTTCACAATAGATGCATCGATCCGGCTCACGTGCCCCGGAATAATTCCGTTACGCGTGTCGATCTCCGCTTTTTGCCCCAGCAGAATGTCTTTCGCCTGCGTCTCGGCGATCTTCAACTCGGCCTTCAGCTTCCATGGTTGCGCCAGCTTGGCGAGAACGTCGCCCGGCTTCACCCTCTGCCCCACTTGCAGCGTCATTTCCTGCATGCGGCCGTTGATCCCCGCGCGAATCGTCAGATCCGCCACCTGCTGCTTCTTCAATGTATATGCCGCGCGCAGTTTATCCACCTGCACCATCGCCCCGCCCAACTGCGCGTCAATCGATTGCTGCTGAATATCCAGCTTCTGCTTCTCCATCTTGTACTTGTTGGCCGATTGCTCCCATTTCGCCACCGCCAGCTTTACGCTCAGCTCGCTCTCCAGTTGCATCTTGCCCAACTGTTCTTCTTTTTCTTTTTGCAGCGCGGCCTGCTGCAAATCGCTCTGCGCGCTCGCGACCACGGACTGCTGGTCGAACAGCTTGCTCTGCAATTGGACCTTTAGATCCGCCAGCGTCGCCTCCGCCTGCTTTACCTGCCATTCGAGATCGTTCGCGGCAAGCTGCATGTCCGGATTGCTCAGCACCAGCATCACGGACCCCGCCTTCACGTCGTCGCCCGAATGCGCGACAATCTTGTCCACCTGGCCGTCAAACGCCGCCGGAATCCAGATAATGTCTTCCGGTTCGAGCGCACCCAATCCGCGCACCTCGCGCAGCATGGGACCTCGCTTCACTGAATCGATCCACACCGTCGCGCGCTCCTGGGTCGGCGCGGCAGGCTTCAACAACATCAGCCGCCACGTAATTAACCCGATCGCCGCCGCGGTCAAGGTGAAGTAAATCACCCTCCGGATCATCTTCTTTTTTGCTACGCCTTCTCGTTTAACGTCCATAAGGGTCCCGCCAGATGATTGGCACGCCGTCTGCCAATGCTCGCGTAGCTAAATCATACTCATAAAAAGAGAGTTACGGGTGCGCGAACCATAAGGACGCAATCATTCGCTGTTCATTACTGGGACGGATTGTCCGAAAAGTGGTTGCAGACAGAGCCGCCATGCATCGCATGCGGTGGTTTTTGTTCCCCTGAACCGCCATGCGTCAGCATGCGGGCAAACCATCCGTCCGAGCCGCCATGCATCGCATGCGGTTTCTTTGGTGGGGGATTTTTTGGAGCGGGAGACCGGATTCGAACCGGCGACATCGACCTTGGCAAGGTCGCACTCTACCAGCTGAGTTACTCCCGCTGAAGCGATAGCCTTGTCTATTGTCGCGCCGCCGCCAGGGAAAGTCAAATCGGGAAATTGCTCTTTTCCGAGCCCTACTCCACGCAACCCAAGGGCCTAACTTTGCCCATCAAACAGAACCGTAATCGAAATGTTTTACTACACCAATAGTAATGCAATAATGGCTATAAGATATTGAAAACAAAGTATATGAAAATCGGTAAATCAACCCTTGCGACCGACTTCTTTTGTGCTATGCTGAGATTCCGCACACGTGGGGCGGCAGTTTTTGGAGGCGCCTCCGCGTTCGTAGAAACATAGCCGGCCGTTCCAAATCGAAGCGGTAGCGTGGGTAGTTAATAATTTCCACAGGATGTGGAAATATTGTGGGTATCGTCTGCTCTAATGATCGTAACGGGGGAATTTAGTGAGGGATTCACAAGACACGGGATCGGCTGCGGCCTTGTCGCCAATGCCATCGAATCCTTGGGATCAGATTAAATCGAGGCTGGCCGCCAGGATCAGTCCGCAGGATTTTCAGAATTGGGTCACCCGGACGGCTTTCGAGCGTACCGATGACCGTGCCATCCGCGTCCAGGTGCCTGACCAGGTCACCAAGGAGTGGATGGAGCAGGAGTACGGCGACGAAATTCGGCATGCGATTCGTGAATTGAATCTCGGGATTGACCGTATCGTTTATATCCCCAGCGCCACCGGTTTTGCGCCCGCCCCAACATCCGATCATGGTGGATCGGAGCCCATTTTCGCCTCGGCCAGCGGTCAGCTCAACCCCAAGTTCCGCTTCGATAACTACGTCGTCGGATCTTCCAATCAGTTCGCCAACGCGGCCGCCCGCGCGGTGGCGAATAGCCCTTCGCGCAGCTATAATCCCCTGTTCATCTACGGCGGAGTGGGGATGGGGAAAACCCACCTGATGCACGCCATCGGCCGCGATCTTCTCGACCGCTATCCCAGCATGCGCATCGTCTATACCTCGAGCGAGCGCTTCATGAATGAGATGGTGAACTGCATCCGTTCGGACCGCATGCCGGCTTTCCATCGCCACTATCGCTCGGCCGATGTTTTACTGGTCGACGACATCCAAATCCTCGCCGGCAAGGAACGCACTCAGGAAGAATTCTTCCACACTTTTAACGAACTCTACGATCACCAGAAACAGATCGTCATTTCAAGCGATTCCGCCCCGAAAGCCACCCCTGGCCTAGTCGAGCGCCTCCGCTCGCGCTTCGAATGGGGTCTGATGGTCGACATTCAGCCGCCCGATCTCGAAACAAAAATGGCCATTCTCGACAAGAAAGCCGAGATGGAAGGCGTCATTCTTCCGGAAGACGTCCGAAATTATATCGCTACCAAAACCAAGTCCAACGTGCGGGAGCTGGAAGGCGCCATGGTGAAGCTCGTCGCCTATTCCTCCGTCACTGGCTCACCCATTAACCTCGGCATGGCGCAGCAGGTGCTGAAGTACCTGATCCCCGGCGGTGAGCGCCGCGTTAATATGGACGCCGTGCTGCGCGCCGTCGCGGAGAAGTTCCAGTTGCAGCCCGCGCAGCTCAAGCAGAAGACCAACGCCCAGCAGATCGCCTACCCGCGCCAGGTCGCCATGTACCTCATTAAGGAGCTCACCCAGTCGTCGCTTCCGGAGATCGGGCGCATGTTTGGTGGCAAACACCACACCACCGTCCTCCACTCCGTCCAGAAGATTGACAAGCTGCGCCAGCGCGACGCTGATTTAAACAGGTTGATACACAGCGTAATCGATTCAATCAACTGATGTTATATGGGTTATCCACAGATAGGGTGCAAATCTTGCTGTTCATGCCTGTGGGAGAATGACAACCAACCCCGAAATTGCACTGCGGAACACCTGAAAACACACAGTCTGTGGTGGTAATAACCGCTCAGTCTTGCTATAATTTAGAGAGAAATCAACGTTTCAACAGTCCCTATAAATCTTCTTCTTCTCTATTAAGTATTTCTTAGAGAAAAGAGAATAGAGAAGGCGTCCATGGAATTCACCGTCAGCCGAGCAGATCTGGTTCGTGAACTGAACCTTTCGCAGGGTGTGGTTGAGAAGAAAACAACGATTCCCATTTTGTCGAACGTCCTGGTCGAGGCCGATGGCGATAAAATCGTCCTCACCGCCACCGATCTTGAGCTCGGCATCCGCTGTTCCTGCCCGGCCCGCGTCAAGAAGTCCGGCGGCGGAACTATCCCGGCGCGCCGTCTGCTGGATTACGTACGCCTGCTGCCTGATGCCGACGTGCACGTCAAGATCCAGGACAATCATTGGGCCAGCCTGACTTCTGGAAGGTCTAAGACACGTATCGCTGGCATGTCTAGGGAAAGCTTCCCGGAGCTGCCGAAGATGCCCGAAGTGCTAGCCGAGATCCCCATCGGCGTCCTGGCGTCGATGATCAGCAAGACCATTTTTTCCATCTCGAGCGAGGAGTCGCGCTTCACCCTCAATGGCGCGCTCATGGTGCTGCGCAAAGGCGGCTTGGCCATGGTCGCCACCGACGGCCATCGTCTCGCCATGGTCGAAAGCTCAGCGGACCTTCCCGGTATCACCGGAGCCTATCGCGCCTTGCTTCCGAAAAAGGCCATGAGCGAGATTCAGAAACTCGCCGGGGATTCCGATCCCGCCGCCATCGTACATTTTTCGGGGGACGAAAATCATCTCTTCTTCCAACTCGGAGACCGCTTGCTCCTCAGCCGCAAGTTGACCGGAAATTTCCCCGATTATGAACGCGTGTTGCCCAAAGAGCACTCCCACACGGTGACTCTCGAACGCGATGAGCTGCGCGGAGCTATCGAGCGCGTGGCGCAATTCTCAGACGAGCGTTCGCGCGGCATCCGTGTGCGCGTCGAGAAAGACGAAATGAATATCCACTCGTCCGTCTCTGAAACAGGCGAGAGTGAAGAGAGCATTCCAACGGCATACGAAGGTCCCTCCGTCGAAATCGGTTTCAATGCGCAGTACATGATGGAGTTTTTGCGCGCCGTACCCGACCAGCAGGTGTCATTCCTGTTCAAGGATCCGCACAGCGCAGGCGAGCTTCGCCCGGCTGGAGAGAAGGCGGAGAACTACCGCTACGTCATCATGCCGATGAGAATCTGAACGCATGAGGAAGAGCCTCGCAGAGTCTTGGAGCTGCTGGAAGCTCAGCAGGATCACGGAGCTGGAACGGACCGGTTGGAGCGCGGATACTTGGCTTTCCCACTGCCGCCCTGAGGGGCAAAATGATATACGTCGTGCTTTACGGTGTAAGTGGGAAAGTGACGAGCCCGCCCGCTGGCTGGTGTGGTTGATGTTGAACCCCAGCTGGGCCGCCGAAGAGCACGATGATACGACGAAACGAGTCACGTACTACACGATGCATTGGCCTGAGGAACGGTTTGACGGCTGGATTGCGGTCAACCTTTCCCCGCAGGTCAACCCAGACGGGGCGAGCTTCTCAAGTGGAACAGCGGGACTGGCCGAGGCCGCTAAGGACGACAATCTGCTAGATATAGCTGAAGCTGGAGCAGGCGCCGCTAAGCGCGTTGTGGCATACGGAGTTAGTGCGATAAAGAGTCATCGGGCTTTGGTGTGGTCGAGCATTGACGCCCTCGTTAGGCCGGTATGGTGCCTTGGCGTGAACGGCAAGCAGCAGCCATACCACCCAAAGCGGAGAGCAGCGATTATGACTCCGTCGGAGCTTGCAGATAAGGTGAAGGTGCTCCCCGAGCGAGTCCTAGGCAAGAGGAAACGAAGAATTTAAATGGCAACAAAAGATACGACCCCGCAGGTTTACGATTCAACAAGCATTAAAGTGCTGGAAGGTCTCGAAGCTGTTCGACTGCGTCCGGCAATGTACATCGGTTCAACCGGCGATGCCGGTTTGCACCATCTCGTTTACGAAGTCGTCGATAATTCAGTCGACGAAGCGCTTGCAGGATACGCCACAGAAGTTAGCGTCACGATTCATGACGACGATTCCGTTACCGTCATCGATAACGGCCGTGGCATTCCAGTCGACATTCATGAGGAAGAAGGCGTCTCCGCCGCGCAGGTGGTGATGACGAAGCTCCACGCGGGCGGCAAGTTCGATTCGAATTCCTACAAAGTCTCCGGCGGATTGCACGGCGTGGGCGTAAGCTGCGTGAACGCTCTTTCCGAAACTCTGCATCTCGAAATCTGGCGCCCCAAGAAAGGCGAGTCGGCGTCCTCCACCTGGGAGCAGGATTATGAACGCGGGGTGCCTAAGGGCCTGCTCACGCCTACCGGCAAGGCCGGGAAAAAGACGGGCACAAAAATCACTTTCAAGCCGGACTCGTCCATCATGGACGCGACGAAGTTCAATTTCGACACGTTGGCCCAGCGCTTGCGCCAGCTCGCCTTCCTGAACAAAGGTCTGCGCATCATGCTGACCGACGAACGCCAGGAACCCGCCCGCGTCGAAACCTTTCACTTTGAAGGCGGCATCGCGGAGTTCATCAAGCTGCTGAACAAAGGCAAGAGCGTACTTCACGACAAACCGATTCACTTTGAGGGCGATCGCGAGATGCCCAACGGCGGCACGCTCACCATGGAAGTGGGTCTTCAGTACAACGATACCTACGGCGATACGGTGTTCAGCTTCGCGAATAACATCAACACTGTTGACGGCGGCTCCCATTTGAGCGGATTTCGCAGCGCGCTGACGCGAACCATCAACGCCGCGGGCCAGGCTGGTGGTCTGTTTAAAGACGTCAAAGAAAATCTAACCGGGGACGATGTTCGCGAAGGCCTCACCGCTGTGATCAGCGTGAAGCTGCCTCAACCGCAGTTCGAAGGGCAGACCAAAGGGAAGCTCAATTCCGATATTCAGGGCCAGGTCGTGCAGCTTGTGAATGAAAAACTCAGTGAGTTTTTCGATAAGAATCCTTCCGTGATGAAGAAGATCGTCTCGAAAGCGATCGACGCATCCCGCGCGAGAGAAGCCGCCCGCAAAGCCCGCGACTTAACTCGCCGTAAAGGCGCGCTCGATTCCGGAGGCTTACCCGGCAAGCTCGCCGACTGTCAGGAAAAAGATCCCGACCGTTGCGAGCTGTTCTTAGTCGAAGGTGAATCGGCCGGTGGAACCGCAAAAGGCGGCCGTGATCGCCGTTATCAGGCGATTCTGCCTTTGCGTGGAAAAATTCTCAACGTCGAAAAAGCCCGCTACGATAAAATGCTGGGCCACGAAGAAATCCGGGCCATGATCACTGCCATCGGCACCGGAATCGGCAAAGACGACTTCGACGTCACCCGTTTACGCTACGGTAAAATCATCATCATGACCGACGCCGATGTCGATGGCTCGCACATCCGGACCCTGCTTTTGACCTTCTTTTTCCGTCACATGCAGGAGTTGATCAAGCGCGGCAACATCTTCGTCGCCCAACCGCCTCTCTATCGCATCAAGAAAGGCAAATCGGAAAAGTACATCAAAGACGACAAGGAATTCACCAGGGAAATCCTGCGCCGCGCCACCGAAAATGTCAGCGTGGAACTTGGTGATAAAGCGGTTCTCGAAGGCACGGAGCTGCGCAATTTCCTGATGTCTTTGGACGACTTTCAACTCACCTGGCGCCGCTTGGAGCGCCGGCTGCGGGAGCCTCGTGTTATCAGTGTGTTATCGCGCACCGACCTCGCCATCGATAGCAAAGCTGACTTTCAGGAAGAGAAGAATCTGCGCGCCGTTTATGAGGCGTTAAAGGCGGAAAAGGTCGAAACGCAGATTAGCCGCGAAGAAGAGCATTCGGCATGGAAAGTCACGTTTAAAGACCCGACCAACGCTGAGCGCTCGATCGATATTGAGCTCGCTACGCAGCCTGAATACAAGCGTTTACGCGCTGGCGCGCGCGCCGCGGCGAAGTTCAACCGGCCTCCATTTACGGTCATCAAAGACGCCCATCGGGATCAGCTTCCCGGATGGCGGGAGCTGCTGGCGCATATCAAGAACGAGGGCACGCGCGAAGTTAACGTGCAGCGCTACAAAGGCTTAGGCGAGATGAATGCCGAGCAGCTCTGGTCTACAACCATGAACATCGAGACCCGGACGCTGTTAAAAGTCTCGCTCGAAGATCTGGTGCAAGCGGACCTGATTTTCACCACGTTGATGGGCGAAGACGTCGAAAGCCGGCGTCATTTTATCGAAGAAAACGCCTTAGATGTCCGCAACTTAGACGTCTAATCTACATACACGCGCTTGACGCGCGCGCTGATGCCGCATAAAACGCTGTAGGAGATGGTTCCGGCCACACGGGCAATCTCCTGCGCATCGTTGCCAGGACCCAGCAGGGTGACCGCATCTCCGACTCGCAAGTCATTTGATTCTATAGTAGTTAGGTCCATCGATACGGCGCCGATGATGGGAACCAGTTTGCCGTTGGCGATCACTTTTCCGCGGTTGGATAGACGATGAGGAATTCCATCGGCATAACCGGCGGCGAGAATCGCGATACGCATGGGCTTCGAGGCGCGGAATATTCCTCCATAGCCGACCAGCGATCCTGCTGCTAAGTCCTTGACGGAAATGACAGTTGCTTTCCAGGTCAGGGCTGGTTTTACGCGTAGTTGCATGGGTGGTCCGCTGCGGGCGGGCGAAACATAGCCGTAAATCGCATGGCCGGGGCGCACCAGATTTCCCCATGCTGCCGTGCGTTGGTAAGCAATCGGTATCGTGCTGGAAAGATGGACGTAACGCGGCTTGCCGACGGCGGCGAGAACGGCTTCGAAGCGGGCGAGTTGCTCTTCGGTTTGGGCACTTTCATAGTTGGCAGATGACGCAAAGTGGGTCATGAGACCTTCTAAAGGCTTTGAATGCATGGCTTTGGCGATCTCCGCCGCGCTTTCGCGTGCGCCTAATCGACCCATGCCGGAATCGATTTTAAGGTGAAAAGGAATCTCAGCGGTGGCCGCGTCTTCGAGCGAATGGATAACTGGGGTGAGATGGAACTCCTTGAAAAAAGGGCGGTTTTCGGGCAAATAATCGGCCATGACGAGAATGCGGACAGAAATGCCGGCTTGGCGGAGAGTGACTCCCTCTTCCACGTTCGATACGGCAAGCCATTGAGCGCCTTCGGTTTGGAGAATTTGAGCGACTTCAATGGCGCCGTGACGGTAGGCGTCGGCTTTGACCACCGGCATGACTTCAATGGAGGGTCCGACGGAGGCGCGGACGGCCTGGAAGTTGGCCCTGATGGCCGACCGGGAGATCTCGATCCAGCTACGCATGGGCCAGCCCGGCGAGCAGGTTTTCGTAGGAATCGGTCACTGCGTCCCAACTGTAGCGTTCCTGGACGCGCTTAATCGCGCATAATCGCCACTTTTCACGCTCGGAAGAGGGCATAATCAGCGATAATTTGAGCACCTCTGCGAGGTTTTCGCGGGTAAACGCGATTCCCGCGCCGGCGGCCACTTCGGCGTTTTCCGGCGTATCGAGGTAAAGCGTCAAGGCGCCGCGGCCCATGGCTTCAATGAGAGCTGGGTGCGTGCCCCCGACTTCTGTTGCGTGGATATAGGCGAAGCAGTGCGAGCCTAACTCGCGATAGCCTTCGCCGTAGATTGCTCCCGGCATCACAATTCTAGGATCGCGCGTATCGCGAACTTTGGCGATGTATTCGGCGGCGTAGGGTGCGTCGCCGATGAGGGCCAGTTTCGAGGAGGTGTCGAGCTGCTCGAAAGCCTGGCGGACGAGCAGGGCGTTGTTTTCAGGCTCCATGCGGCTGACGTAGAGGAAGTATTTTTGCGACTCCAAGCCGAGTTGATCGAGGACCGCGGTGGTTTGGACTGCGCCGGTGTCCGCGCCGTAGGGAATCATGGTGGATGCTCGATGGTAGCGCTGTTGGTAATATTCGGCGATGGCGGCGGCGTCAGTGACTACGGCGTTCGGCATCCAGGTGGCTAGCCATTCAGAGAGTTGATACCAAGCCTTGGCGGCGGCGTTCCATTTTTTGCGATTGCGCTCCAAGCCATCGACGTTGAGGGCGACGGGCATGCCGAAGAGGCGCGGCATCCAGGTGAAGATGGCGTTGGCGGCGTTGCAGTAGAGGATCGCGTCGTTGCGGTGGGCGAGCAAATGCAGAGTGGAAAGAAAAGTGTGGGCGATGGTGTCGAAATATTTGTGGCGGATGGTGGGGAGGGATTGGAGAGTCACGCCTCGGTAAGGGGATGGGGATTTCTGGCGGCAGTAGACGGTGACTTGATGGCCTCGGGCGGCTAATCTGGTGGAGAGCTCTTCGGCGAAGGTTTCGAAACCGCCGTAGCGGGCGGGGATGCCGCGTGTGCCTAGGATTGCTAGTTTCACAAAGACTCGTCGACACTCTCGAAGACATCTACGGAGACTCCGCTCCCTGCGGTCACGGCTCGGTAGGGGTCGGTTGTTGGCAGCGCATGGCGCCGCCCCACAGACACTCTCGAAAACGCAATCGGTCCGCAGGTTGGCAACCTGCCCCACGACGGACCATCATATAACAGCAGTGATGTTTGGTTCGTCGAATGATTATCCACGGCCGGTGCGGGAGGCGCGGGCTAGGGTTCTGGTGGGTTTGGGGGCTGGGCGGCTGACGGGTTCGTAGGAGAACCAACTGGAAATGTAATCGTCTTTGGCGGTGCGGCGATTCATGATTTCCTTGCGCTTGGCCAGCACGCTCTTCAAATGGGTTGCCAGGAACCAGAACGCGCGGAGGGAAGAATGTTCGCGCACTACGCAGGCGCAGATCACGACCAGGTCGCGGCTGGTGATCGAGACCCAGTTGCGGCGGTAAAGATCCGGCGTCATGTTCTTAATGCGCATCAGGAAACGGTTCTTCACCGAGTGCATGTTGATTTCGGGCGGCAGGGCGCGGCGATTGCCAGGCAGCACGGCGCGCACGTGATAGCCGCGGGCGAGCGGCGTATAAAGACAGCGCCAGCTCATCAACTGCGCGCGCCAGGCGACATCGGCATCTTCGCGATAGACGAAAAAGTCGGGATCGAAAAACTCGCCGAGGATGGAAATATCGTCGATCATCTCACGGCGGTAAAGAGCGGCCGCGGCGGTGGCTCCGAACACGTATTCGAAGTTGAGATAGTGGCCATTATCCACTTCCTGGCTGCCGCGATCGAGATGGCGCAGCATGGGAGTGAAATAAATGCCGGTGGAATCGACCAGTTGTTTATCGGGAAGATCGAAGGTGGCGCGGATGGTGAGCAGCTTGCCGCAGACGGTGCCGACTTTAGGATCGACCCGGCCGGCGTCGACCAGGGACTGAATAAAATTGGGCAGCAGCAGTACGTCCGGGTTCAGAGTGAGAATCCAATCGCCGGTGGAGAGTGCGATGGCCTGGTTCTGGGCGGCTGCGAAACCGATATTCTCGTCGTTGTAATGGATCTGGCAGGTGTCGGAAAACGGTTCCAATAGATCCACGGTACCGTCGGTGGAGGCGTTATCAATGATAATGACCTCCAGATTCGGGTACTTCTGTTCCAGTACCGATTCAAGGCAGCGCTTGATAAATCGGCCGCTGTTGTAAGTCACCAGCGTGAGGGAGACTAAATCGTTGTAGGCCATGCGTGTTCAGAGATTAAGAAATTCTACTGCCCCGCGCCGCAGAGCTCCTGGAGGAGAAGAGGCACAGACCTGCAAAACGTACAATTTTTCGATAAGTGGCAACCGGCTGAAGACTTCGGTCCTGAATCATCCGCGCGACCATCCGCGGGAAGGAACTGAGCACGACCGCCAGACATACCGCGCGGTAGCCCGCCGACTGGAAGTGCTTCGCTGCATACCTTGTAAGGCTAACACACCAATAGACCGCACGGCATCCCTCCGGAATCTGGCCGACGGAGTGAGCGCCTTGATGGGCGGCCTGAACGGACGGCACATATTGAATCTGGTACTGATGGTCCAATGCCCTTCGGCAATAATCGACGTCTTCGAACCAGACCGGATGGAAACTTTCATCGAAGCCATGGAGCGTGTTCCACACATCGCGGCGAGTCATGAGAAATGCGCCGGCGGGCTGTTCCACGGGGCCGGGCTGGTTCAGATCGTGGTCCTGATAACGGTAGCGGCGATTCACCGGATTGGAGGGCCATAATCGATTGATCCCGAACAGCTCAAAGATCAGAGCTAGGGGAGTGGGGAGACGGCGGATGGTGAAGCCAGACTGGGCCTGGCCGGTGTTGTCGACCAGCTTTCCGGCGGCGAGTCCATATTGTTGGCTCGCCTCAATTAAGGCGTCGATTCCGGTGAGGAGATTGGCGTCGGGATTCAGGATGAGCAGGAATTCCTGGTCGCAGGCGGCGATGCCTTGATTGACGGCGGCGGCGAAGCCACGATTTTCAGGATTGGCGATGAGGGTTGCGGAGGAATGCTGACGGACGAGTTGGGTGGTCCGATCGCCGGAAGCGTTGTCGACGACGATGGTTTTCACGTGGGGAGCCATCTTATTGAGCGCGTCCAGGCAGGAAAGGATGACGGCGTCTGAATGGAAGGTCACGATGATCGCGGCAGCAGCCAGAAGTAGGCCCTCCAGTACCAGTCGAAGCCGGTTTGTTGCTGAAGCGCGAAGATCTCCCGCTCGCCTGTGACGGCGAGACGGGAGATTCCTTCCTCCGAAACTCTAACTTTTCCAAAATAGATCGCACGAGCAGTTTTCCAACCCGAAATCTTGCCGCGCAGATAGGAGACGCCTCGAAAATGCCGAAGCGCCACCAATCCCCAGAGCAATTGTCCGGCCACGATCGGCCAGCGCGGTTGCCCCCCGAAATGCTTTACAGTCAGTAAGATTTGATTCCGGGAAATTCGTTTCACTGTGTCGTTATTCCACGGGCCCCAGGTGGAACTGCCCCGGTGCCAGGCGACAGCGGCGGGAATATAAGCGCCTTGCTGGCCGGCGAGAGCGCAGCGGATGCCGAAATCGACATCCTCCAAATAGGACCCGAAGGTTTCGTCGAGGAGGCCGACCTGGTCGAAGAGGGATTTCCGGAATATGGCGGCGGTCATGGGGGCGATGCGGATGGGGCGCGGCTGATTCCAGATGGGGGCGTCGGGCTTGCCGGAGCCGCAGCGCCAAGCGCAAGCTCCGCGGGAGATTTCGTCGAAGGAGGCGTCGATTTGGGAGGGGTTGGCGGCGCGGAGGATTTTGCCAGTTGCGAAGGTGGCTACGCCACTTTTGGTCAGTAATTGCTCGAGCCAATCTGGCGCGAGAGTCACGTCGTTGTTGAGGATGGCGATCCAATCGGCGGTGGTGGAGATGATGCCGCGGTTTACGGCGGCGGCGAAGCCTTCATTTCGGGTGAGGCGGAGCACGGTTGCCTGGTGATGCTCGGCTAGGGAGGCGGAGTCGTCGGTGGAGCCGTTGTCGATGAGGATAATTTCGTCGAAGGGGCGGGTTTGGGCGTGGAGGCTGGCGAAGAGAGGGACGAGAAGGTCGCGATGGTTGTGGTGGGGGATGATGGCGGCGACTTTCATAGGACGGGTATAAGGCCGCGAATGTGATTGAACGGCGTTGCGCAACCGCGCCGTGCTCTACTTCGCACTTGGGTTTTCGCGGCTCCATGTACCATCTGGCTTCTTCTTGAAGTAGAAGGCCTTCGCTGGGGCGTCTGACGCGTCCGTGACATCAATTAGCGCCTCTGTCAGGTTTCGATGTTCCGCATCGATCTTCAGCCACGACCAGATTTCATCGATCTCCTTATTTAATCGGACAGCGTCGGTAATTTTCAATCTTGTTTCGTATTGCATCATCAGCGCCCAATCCATTTGCCAGTAGCAGAGTCTGTGAGCTCGATCTGATCCACCGACAGAATCTTAATCTTCCTACCAGACCGGAAGGTCATGTCTCGCGGCGCTTGTTGGGCTGACGCTGGAGGGCACGATAATGCCGCGAGGGCAAGTGTGAATCCGACTACTCGCATCACCACTTCAGGATACTGCTACGCAAACCGAGCATTCGTATCTGCCTCGGCAGCGAAGACGGAGGACTGACGCCGGCTAAAGCCGACGCTGCAAGCTGAAGCTCGCGCCACCACGCTTGCGAAGAGGGAGGTCGAGGGGGTCGTGATGGCTCCAGTGGGATGACGGCGACTATCGCTTCCTGTGGTCGCGGCTCGGATGGCGTATTGTTGAGGCAGTGATGTCCGATCAAACTGTTCAGGTCGCACTTTCGGCTGGTGTTCCTACGATCGCCGTACTCGTGGGGATCCTTATTAATAACTCGCGTCTTAGCGATTTGCGGTCCCACATGGATTCGCAATTCGACGCCCTCCTTCGAAGATTCGATGACGCACGGCTGAAGCATCTCGAACAGCGGTAGGTTCATGAGAAGCGCTTTTTGAGCAGGAACCACAGGTTATAAAAACCGTCGCGCCAGGGGTTTAGTTTGATTTCGCCCAGGCGCGAGGTGTACATGATGGAGAGCTCCGCGAAACGGTGGCGGTTTCGTTTGAGCGCCTCGATTTTGATTTCCTCAGAAAAGGCCATGCCGTCCGATTCGATGGTCATGCCGCTGAGGATGGAACGGCGGAAGATCCACATGCCGGATTGCGAGTCGCGGACCCAACGGAAGTAGAGAATCGACATGGCGAGCGATAAAATCAGATTTCCCATTTTATGTTTGAGGCTCATGGCCTGACGGTCGCGCACGGGAAAGCGGGAGGCGTTGAGGAAATCGACGTCGAGGTGGAGGAAGGCTTCAATCAGGTAGGAAATGGCGTCGGGAGGATAGCTTTGATCGCCATCGAGGGTGACGATGAGGTCGGAGGTGGCGGCGGCGAAGCCGGTTTTGTAAGCTCGGCCATAGCCGCGGGCGTCTTCCTGAATGACTTTGGCGCCGTAACTTTTTGCCACGTCGGAGGTGCGGTCGGTGGAGCCGTTATCGACCACGATGACCTGATCGATGAAATCCGGCATACGCTTCATGACTCCGTCAATGCCCTGCTCCTCATTCAGACACGGGATGATGACGGTGATCGATTGCTGCTTATACATTCGGGACTTGGCGCGATACAGGTTGCCTGAAACGGCAACCACCAGAATAGCGTGCGAGCGTATGATTGATCTATGAAGTGGTTTTTTTTACTAGCCGCGCTGGGCGTGGCGCGCGGCGGGGACGTGGCGCATCCGGAGCTGGCCGACATCAAGACGGTGTATCTGCTGCCGATGACTTATTCGCTGGATCAGTTTCTGGCGATCCGGCTGACCAGGGGCGGTGTGATGCAAGTGGTGACGGATCCGAAGTTGGCCGATGCGATTATCAGCGATCATATTGGAGCTGGATTGGAAGAGTCCTTGCAGAAGCTGTACGGCGAGAAAAAAGTCGAGCCGCCGAAGGACGATAAAGACGCGGACGGCAAGGATAAGGTGAAGGAGCCGGCGGCGTTCAACGGTCCAGTGGCGGGCGGGGCGCGGAGCAAGGGCGCGGTTTTTCTGCTGGATCGAAAAACACGGAGCGTGCTATGGAGCGATTATGTGCCTCCGAAAAGCGCGCAGGCGGCGGATCTGAACCGGGTGGCGGATAAGATTGCGACCCAGCTCGAAAAGGATAAAAAAGGGAAGTGAATTGCTGACGGAGCGCTTTGATCGGGCGCTGGTGTATGCCAATGAGCTGCATCGGGAACAGCGGCGCAAGGGGTCCGGTGTGCCGTATGTTTCGCATCTGCTGGCGGTGTGCGCGCTGACGCTGGAATATGGTGGCGATGAAGACGAAGCGATCGCGGCGCTGCTGCACGACGCGATTGAAGATCAGGGCGGCGAGGTGGCGCGCGCGGAAATTCTGCGGCAGTTCGGGGAGCGGGTAACGGAGATTGTGGTCGGGTGTTCGGAAGAGGATGAATCGATTCCATGGCGCGCGCGGCGAGAGGCGTATGTGCGGCATATCGGGCATGCGTCGCGGTCCGTCCGGCTGGTTTCGGCATGCGACAAATTGCACAACGCGCGGTCCCTGGTGATGGATTATCGGATCTGCGGCGAGGATTTGTGGGGCCTGTTTACAGGGCGCCGAAGCGGAACGCTGTGGTATTACCGCGCGATGGTGACGGCGCTGCGCGCGGCGGGAGATTCGCCGGTGGTGGAGGAGTTGGATCGGGTGGTTACGGAGCTGGAGCGGCTCGCATCCGCTTAATTTCGGCGCGGTAGCATTCGACTAAACGCGCGGTCATGACGCGCATGTCGCGAGTGGAGACGACTTCGGCGCGGGCGCGCTCTGCCATTTGCGCGGCGGCTTCGGGATCGCGAAGAAGTTTCACGATGTGGGCGGCGAAGGACGATGGGTCATCGGCCAGGGCACAGAGGTCGCCATCTTGATCGGCGAGTCCTTCGGCGCCGAGGCGCGTCGAAACCACCGGAATTCCCGCGGCGAAGGCTTCGAGGAGTTTCACACGCACGCCGGAGCCGCTGAGGATGGGGCACACGAACAGCGCATAATGTTTCAGAGGCTCGCGCACATCTTCGACGAAACCGATGAGCTCCACCGCTTCCGATTCGGGCAAAGAGTGTCGGAGGGGAGGGTCCGAGCCGATGACGATCAGGCGCGCGCGCGGCTCCTCGGCGCGGACTTTGGGAAATACTTCGCGGAGGAACCAGGTGAGCGCTTCCTGATTCGGGAGGTGGCGGAAGCTGCCGAGGAAGAGAAGTGTGAACGGCTCACGATTTCGTGGATTGAAATCGTAGAGCGCGGTTTCAATGCCGGCGCGGTAGTGATCGTCGATGCGGTCTTTGATGGCGGGTAAAAACGACGCTATGTAATCGCGATTATCGCGGCTACAGACCTGGATTCGATCGGGCGCGGGGAGCATGCGAAGTTCGTAGCGGAGTGCTCGCAGATATTCCCAGCGGGCTTGCATTTTCTCGACGGCGTTGGTGATGAATGGCAGACGGCGCGCGATGGATTGAAAATAGATGTCGTGCTCAAACAAGATGCTGGGGATTCGTTTGAAGCGTCCGGCATATTGTCCGAGGACGGTGTATTCAAGCTGAAGGACGTCGATTTGCTTGGTAAAAATCTGACGGTGGATGAGCCACGCGAGGTCGGCATTGCGAAATTCGCGGACGGCGTGAGGCTCGGTGGAACCAAACGCTTTCTGGCGTCCTTCCATGCGAACTATATATTCGGTTGACGCGCAAAGAGCGTCTAGCTCATCGTGCGCGGGACGTTGATGAGCGTAATCGAGCAGCACGATGACATGCAGTTCGCATAAGCGGGCGAGCTCACGGACGGTTTGCGACATGAAGACGGCGCCGCCATGCACCGGTGGAAAAATCGGGTAGGGCGAGACGAAGAGGACTTTTAATTTGTCCTGCTGCATGGGCGAAAACGTATCGCGGAAATGGCCGCCCAAGGGCCGGCGGAAGGCCTCGGTATCGGAAATGACGGCGAGCTGGCGGGCTCGCGCACGGGAGGCGAACGTTTCGGGAAGTTGGAAGGCGGCGCGGGCGATGCCGGCGAAACTGGTGCGCTCCGGTGAATCGCCGAACAGCCAGCTCAGAGTGGCGCTGGTCCAGGAAAATGCGAAATGCGTGAAGAGGCGGCGCCACTCATGGATGTTTTTCCACGTGAAAAGAAGAAAGTTTTTCTTGAGCACGCCCTGGATATAAGCGTCGCTAAATTTTTTGCCGATGGTGCCGCGATGCTCATGATAGACCACGCTGGCAGGTTGATACATGGTCTTCCAGCCGCGTTTCCAGGCCATGTAACCGAGATCGGTGTCTTCCAGATAGAAGGGAGCGAGGATTTCATCGAATCCGCCGAGCTCCAGAAATTTGTGGCGATCGAATGCGCAGGAGCCACCGCCGCCGTAGGCGCAGGGATAGAGATCGCGAATTTTTTCGTCGGCGCGATGGCGCACGCGGAGGCTTCCCTGCTGCCACCAGGATTCGGTGAGGCCCGTTTCCTGGCGGAGTTTTGCGGGGTCGGAGAAAAAAATCTGGCAGGCGACGGAGAAGACTTTCGCGTCCGTGAAGCCGTCGAGCAAGGGCTGTAGGAAATTGGGCTCGACTCGCATATCGCTGTTCAGAAGGACGACGATATCATTGTGCGCGGCGCGGAAGCCGGCGTTGGATCCTCCACCGAAGCCAAGATTTTCTTTGAGCGGAAGCACGCGAACATCGGGAAATGTTTCGGCGATGAATGCGACGCTGCCGTCTGTCGATCCATTGTCGACGACGACGACTTCACTCTCGGGATGATTCTCGATGGACGCGATGACTGATGGCAGATACTTCGCGAGAAGGTCACGGCCGTTCCAGTTGGGAATGACGATGCTCGCTTTTTGCGTGTCAGGGCGAGTCTCAGGCCGCAGTTTTCTGCGCGGAGTGAGCACGGTGGCGAGATCGGCGAGAGCCAGAACGATGACGGTGGTGAACAGTAAAATCGGCGAGAGGAGCGCGAGCGGCAATCCTCGAATGAGGCGCCATGCGGCGCTCAGGGCTCTGCGCATCATTTGACCTTTGGCGCGACTCCGGCTGCTTGGCCGAGCTTGACCCAACGCGATTCCGCGACGGTCGCGAGCTTAGCGTTCGCCTGTTCCAAATCCGCGCTGAGACTTTGCGCCCAAGTGGTCCGCTCGATCACCGAAGCTTCCGCTTGATCGAGAAGACGCACGGTCTGCACCAATTCCTCGCATTTTTGGGCGAGGCGCCGGTCGGTCTCCATGGCCCATTCGGTCTTGCTGCGATTTTCCTGTTCCAGCGAATCCACGGTGCGCTGGTAGGCCGCGCCCATCTCGATGGCCTTCGCCTGCTCGGTTTGCATCTGATCCTGAAGGTCCGAAATGCGTTGGAGTGCGGCGTTGTGATCCTGCTCGAGTTGCTGAGCCCAGCGGTTTTGCTGTTCGAGATGAGCCTCGAGTTCATGCCCGGCCTCGATGAGCTTCTGACGGTCGGAGATGACGCCTTCGAGCCAGGTTTTGGTTTGGGCGAGCTCCTTCTGCAAAAGAAAAATATGCTGCTCGCGCTCCCGCAGCAGATTCGCGGCGCGTGGAACATATATAAAGGACCGAATCTGCGGCGGCCGGTCAATGGAACAGAGCGCGAGGAAGAAATGGGCTTCGGCGGGCGAGCCACGGGTGCTATCCAGTTGGGAGTCGACCGGCACAAAAGTTGCGTGCGGATAGAAAGCCTGCGATTCCAGCCGGTTTTGCAGCAAAATCGTCACATGGGGAAACACGGCCGCGAGAGCATCGCGAAATTCGGCGAACTCGAATTCATGGGTGTGGAAGGGATTCGGGCCTTCAGAAGCACGCGATTCGGCGTAGTACAGCTTGTTGGGAGTCGAGACCAGAAAAGTGCCTTGCGGATGAAGCAGGCGGCGAGTCTCAATCAGAAGGTCGTGCCAGTTGTCGAGATGCTCAATCACTTCAAACGCAGTGATGAGGTCGAACGAGGCGGGCGGGAAAGGAATTGTGGTTGCGGACGCGGTGAGAAACGTGGTGTTCGGCAGCGGGTAATGCGCGCGCGCGTAGTCGATGGCTTCGGCGGAAACATCGATACCGGTGGCGGATTGAGCGTGCTGCGCCAGCTCCGCGGTTCCATAACCGGCGCCGCATCCGATGTCGAGAACGCGTGCCTCGGAGGCGAGGCGGGCGGCGAAAGCGTAGCGCGCGATGTGCTCCGCCCAAAGATCGTCGTTAACGTGACCGGGGATAACACGTTCGCCGGTAAACTCGCTCACAGCGCCGGGACTCCGGCTGTCATCCTGGCATTTACTTCGACGCGGCAGGGGAAATGGAATTGACCGTAGATGGGTCCCTCAGACGGATCCATGTGAAGCGCGACAGCGTTGTCGATCCAGTCGCAAATCGCGTAGTGTTCCAGCGACCCGTTCGCGATCGCCGGCGAGAACGAAAATGAAGACGGGTACAGCGCGGGCAAATCGAGATGGAAATCGACGGTGCAAACGTCTCCGGCAGCCATCGGTGGAAGCGGATGCCCTTCCCGAGAGGTGTTGGTGCCCGCGAAATCGACACCCAGATGGTTGCGGAACATGAATCCGGCGATAGGATGATCGAGGTTGGACTTTGCCCGGAAACTGATCCTGACTATAATTGTAGTATTTGGTGCAAGTGATTGTATCTTAAGGCCTGTAGCATCATGGACGGCAATGCCCAGGATCTGTGCGCGGCCATCGCCGAAGCGATGGTCAATATTCGGAATGTGGTCCTCGACCTCTGCGGGAGCCTGATGGAGGTGGTCAGGATGTACTAGAGCATCATGGGCCAGATACCGAGCGTCCTTCTCGACCATCGCCGCAAGATATTGAGTGACAATGAGATCCGCTTTACCGATGCCGCGCACATTGCCGTGGTCGAGCCAGATGGCACGATCACCGAGCGCCTTAATATCGCCGGTGGCGTGAGAAACGAACAAAATCGTAATACCGCGGGCGCGGAGCTCGTGAACCTTGCGCATACAGCGCTGGCGGAAATAGACGTCTCCGACGGCCAGCGCCTCATCGACCAATAAGATTTCGGGGTCGACATGGATGGCGACCGAGAAAGCGAGCCGAACCACCATGCCGCTGGAGTAAGTTTTGACGGGCTGATCCATGAAAGCGCCGATTTCGGCGAATTCTTCGATTTCAGCAAAGCGGCGGTCCATTTCCTTGCTGGAAAAGCCGAGGATGGCTCCGTTCAAGTAGACATTATCGCGACCGGAAAATTCCGGATTGAACCCCGACCCCAATTCGAGGAGTGCAGCGACGCGGCCGTGGACCGCAAATGTCCCGGAAGTCGGCTCCAGCACGCCGGCACAGATTTGCAGCAGAGTGCTTTTACCAGAGCCATTTTCGCCGACGACACAGAATGTTTCGCCACGCTGAACCTCGAAGCTGACGTCGCGCAGCGCCCAATAATCGGTGTGAAACCGGCGTTGATTGAGGGTCATCAGCTCTTTCAGCCGGTCGCCTGGCGCGGCATAGATGGAGTAGCTCTTCGAAACACGCGAGAATTCGAGGGCGATTCCTGGCACTATAGAGAATTGTAGAATATTGAGAGACTTGACAGGTAGCACTTCCGCTTCATACGCTGGTAGATGCGCCGGCGTAGCTCAGGTGGTTAGAGCGACGGTCTCATAATCCGTAGGTAGTAGGTTCGACTCCTACCGCCGGCACCACTCCTAGCTGGATCCCGTTATGTGCTGAAACAGGCGGTCGAGTTCTGCCTGTGAGTAATATTCAATTTCGATCCGGCCACGCTGGTCACTAAGCTCAACAATGCGGACCCGGGTGCCGAGAGCGCGCTCCAATTCCTCGATGGCGGCTTTAACGTTCGGATCGAGGGCCTGATCCTTGCGATGTCCGGAACCTTCGCGCGGCCGCTCCGATGTAAGCTCCTGAACCATTGCCTCGACTTGCCGGACCGAAAGATTCTGGGCAGCGGCTTTCTCAGCGATTTGGATTTGAGTGGTCGCGTCAGGTAATCCAAGGATGGCGCGGGCGTGACCCATGGAAATCCTGCGCTCGGCAACTAGGAGTTGGACCTCCTTGGGGAGCTTCAGGAGGCGTACGATATTGGTAATAGAGGTACGGTCTTTTCCGGTACGCCGGCCGATTTCCTCATGCGAAAGGCCAAGCTCGCGACTTAACCGGTCGTAGGCGTGGGCGGTTTCGATAGGGTTGAGGTCTTCGCGCTGGATATTCTCGATCAGAGCGAGTTCCAGCATCCTAGGGTCGTCGACATCCTGAACGACGACCGGCACCTCAGTGACACCCGCGAGTTTGGCGGCACGCCAGCGGCGTTCACCCGCGACGATCTGGTACCCATCGCCATGTTGACGAACGACGATCGGCTGGATAATGCCATTTGCGCGGATGGATGCGGCGAGTTCGTCTAGCCGATCAGGCTGAAAAACAGTGCGGGGCTGCATCGGATTCGCGTGGATGGAAGACAGCGGGAGGCGTCCGGGTTTCTGATCCACCGGCGTCGACGGCAATTCTGGGGCGGGCGCTGACGGGGAGCGCCCGGGCAAGAGGGCGGAGAGACCTTTACCCAGCACTTTGCGTTGCTTGTCCGTTCCGCTGCTCATTCTCTAGAATCTCCTTTGCCAACTTGATATAGCTCTCGGCGCCCTTGGATCGGGGGTCGTACATGAGGATGGGTTTGCCATAGCTGGGTGCTTCTGCCAAGCGAATACTGCGGGGGATTACGGTCTTGAGGACTTCGTTCTTGAAGAAATCCCGTAGGTCGTCGGAGACCTGGCGGGTCAAGTTCGTACGTTCATCGTACATTGTGAGGAGGATTCCCTCGATTTGAAGGGGATGGGCGAATGCTTCGCGGACCTTGTCGACTGTATCCATGAGTTGAGAGATCCCTTCCAGAGCGAAAAACTCACACTGGATCGGAATCAGGACTGACTGCGCGGCCACAAGCGCGTTTAGGGTGAGGAGATCGAGGGCCGGCGGGCAATCGATCAGGATGTAGTCGTACTTTGGCTGGATCTCCGTGAGAACTTCCTTTAGGCGATGTTCGCGATCAGGTAGATCGACAAGTTCAAGATTCGCTGCGACGAGATTTTTGTCCGCTGGAACGATATCCAGCCCCTCACACTCGGTCCTTACAATGGTCCTTTCCAGAGGCATCCCACCTAAGAGTGCATTATAGATGGTTAAAATCTCAGGGTTTTTGTCAATTCCAAGGCCGCTTGTAGAGTTTCCTTGGGGATCGAAGTCCACCAACAGAACTCTTAAGTCATTTGCTGCCAATGACGCGCCCAAGTTAATCGACGTGGTGGTCTTTCCCACGCCGCCCTTTTGGTTTGTGATTGCGACTATTTTACCCACGACGCTCCGATCTTAGCATGTTCCACGTGAAACCTTACCTTGTGCGTTTCACGTGGAACAAAACTCGATGTTTACCCCACGGGATTGACACACTTGTGCCATTTAAACCTGCGGCATCTTCTTCACCGATTAACAGCGCAATATCTTCGGCCAATTTGAGCTTAAGAACATTCAGTGGCGCCACTGCACGCGAAACTACCCAGTCAAAAGTGTTGTCTATGTCCTCTGCTCGCTTCGGAACGACACGGACGTTGTTGAGGTCACGCGAGCATTCCCGTAAAAATACTGATTTACGTTGATGCGATTCGACTAGGGTCACGTGATATTCAGGGCGAAATATTGCGATCGGGATCCCCGGAAATCCGCCCCCCGAGCCGATGTCGACGATGGCAATAGCTCCCGTGGGGAGAAATCGTGCGAGGAAAAGCGATTCACAATAGTGGAACCTGACAGACTCCTCCAAATCGCGAATCCTTGTCAAATTGAGGCGTTTATTCCATCGACTCAGGGAATTGTAATGAGCCTCGAGTTGTTGTAGTTGCAGTTCGGAAAGGGTACCATACGGGGCAAATTCCGCAGCGAGCAACTCTTTAAACATGCTGGGAGACAGTTAGGTACACGTCCAGCACAGCAAGCGCCGCGGGGGTTACTCCAGGAATTCTACCTGCCTGCCCCAGAGTATCCGGTTTCACTCGCGTAAGTTTTTCACAAACTTCCCGCGAAAGCCCTGGAATGTCGGTGTAACAGAAATCCTCCGGGATCCTTCGCTGACCTGACCCTTGGAGTCGCGCGACTTGCCTATTCTGTTGGGCGATATAGCCGGAATACTTTAATTCCGTCTCAACGGTCGAAAGGACACCTTGCAGCGGTTCCTCACCAAGCAATTCCTGCAAAGCTGGCTTCAAGGTTTCGATCCGAGCTTCGGGGCGCCGCAGCCAAATTGCCATCGTAGGCCGGCCCTCAACGTTCGCTCTGGTGATCTCCATCCAAGTCAAAATTCGCTTTTTCTGTTGCTGCTTATGGAGATAAGTCTGCCACCGTTTGTCGGTCACCAGACCTATGGTGCGGCCAATCGGCGTCAGACGCTCGTCGGCGTTGTCAATTCTCAAGTGGAGGCGAAACTCGGCACGCGAGGTGAACATTCGATAGGGCTCATCTGCGCCCTGGTTTATCAAATCCTCAACAAGAATTCCCACGTATCCATCGGTCCGGCCAAGTATTACGGGTTCGGATCCGCCTACCCGCCGCGCCGCGTTGATGCCAGCGACGAGGCCCTGACACGCTGCTTCTTCGTAGCCCGATGTGCCGTTGATCTGACCCGCTAAAAACAGGCCCTCAATTGATTTAACTGCCAGTGAATTCGTTAATTCGCGTGGATCGATCGCGTCGTACTCAATCGCGTATCCCGGCCGCAACATCTCTGCTGACTCAAGGCCCTCTACCGAAGCAACCATGCTTGTTTGCACGTCGATCGGCATGCTGGTGGACATTCCGTTCAGGTAAATCTCGTATGTATCTGCACCTTCCGGTTCCAGAAAAAGTTGATGCCGGGATTTGTCGGGAAACTTAACGACCTTGTCTTCAATGGAGGGGCAATATCTTGGACCGATCCCCTCGATCTGGCCGCTATACATTGGAGAGCGGGATATGTTCCGACGTAGGATCTCATGGGTTTTTTCCGACGTATATGCAACATAACAAGGTACTTGCTCCCTTTCAATTTTGCCAGTGAGAAAAGAAAAGGGAGTCGGCTCCGGGTCGCCATACTGAGGCTCGAATCGCGACCAGTCGATGGTGCGGCCATCGAGGCGCGGAGGAGTGCCTGTTTTCAATCGCTTCCAATCCAGGCCTAATTCACGGAGTTGATCGCCGAGAAGGTTTGAGGGTGCTTCACCGCTGCGGCCGCAGTTTACTTTGGCTTCCCCAATATGGGCTAACCCGTTTAGAAATGTGCCGGTAGTGACTACAACAGCTTCACTTTTGAGCGATCGGCCGTCGCGGAGTTGGACGCCGATGACACGGCGGCCAACCAGCAGAAGTTGGGCTACTTCGGCTTGCAGGATGCGGAGATTTGGCTCCTTTTCGAGAAGGTCACGCATGCGTAAGCGGTATTGTTTCTTATCACATTGCGCGCGGGGCGACCAGACTGCCGGGCCTCGGCTGGTGTTTAATAATCGGAACTGGATGCCGACGGCGTCGGTGAGTTCGCCCATTATGCCGCCCAGCGCGTCGATTTCACGCACCAAATGACCTTTGGCAATCCCGCCAACTGCTGGATTACAGGACATTTGGGCGATGAGATCGAGGTTCATCGTGACCATTGCGGTCTTCAGGCCCAGACGGGCACAGGCTCGTGCGGCCTCACAGCCTGCGTGGCCGGCGCCTACCACAATGACGTCATAATTAGCCATTTTCAACACTATTCTAGCGCTTAAAGCGGGTTAAAATGGCATTATCCACACGTGAAAATTCTCGTCATCGGCGGCGGCGGCCGCGAACATGCCATCGCCTGGCGCCTTTCTCTCGAAGGTCATCAGATTTTTTGCGCGCCCGGGAATCCGGGGACTGCGCAAATTGCTACGAATCTGGACACGGCGGACTATCTGACCATTGAGGCTGATCTTACCGTTGTAGGGCCGGAGGCACCGCTCGTCGCGGGTGTGGTTGATCAGTTTCGGGCACGTGGCCGGGCGATTTTTGGACCGACGAAAGAGGCGGCGCAGCTTGAGGGGAGCAAGATTTACTCTAAGGAATTCATGCGGAGCGTCGGCATTCCTACTGCTCGATTCGTCCGTGTGGAGAATGACGGACTGGCTGCGCTCGATCAGTTCGACTATCCGATTGTGATTAAGGCAGATGGGCTTGCGGCGGGGAAGGGCGTCGTCATCGCTCACAACCGAGGAGAAGCTGAAGCGGCTGTTATTTCGCTGGGGCCCCGGTTGGTGATCGAGGAGTTTCTCGAAGGCGAGGAAGTCAGCTTTATCGTAATGAGCGATGGGAGGAATATTGTTCCGCTGGAAGCGACTCAGGATCACAAGGCGGTCGGCGATGGCGACACGGGGCCTAATACCGGCGGCATGGGAGCTTATTGCGACGGGCGTATTCTGAGGCATGAGGATATAGGACAAATCCTAGACGTGGTGATTGAGCCGGCTGTTCGCGCGACGGGCTTTACAGGGTTTCTGTACGCGGGGATCATGATGACCTCAGCTGGTCCGAAGGTGCTGGAGTTCAACGTGCGGTTAGGAGATCCGGAGGCACAGGTGCTAATGCATCGGCTGGACGACGATTTCGCGGGAACGCTCATGAGGGCTGCCACGGGAGAATTGACGGCGGGGAATTTGCGCTGGAAGAAGGAGCCCTCGGTCTGCGTCGTGCTGGCTGCCGCCGGGTATCCGGGACGCGTGCGGAGTGGGGATTTAATTACCGGCGCGGACGCCGGCACGGCGCAGGTGTTTCACGCGGGGACTCGAATGGAGGCCCATGGTTTGGAGACTTCCGGAGGGCGGGTTCTTGGAGTGACTGCGTCCGGGAACGATCTTCGGTCGGCGATGGCGAACGCGTACGCGGGGGTTGATAAAATTCATTTTGAGGGGATGCATTACCGGCGGGATATCGGGAAGAAGGGGCTGAAACGCTGGTACAATTAGTGCGTCGGGGACGTAGCTCAGATGGATAGAGCGGTCGCCTCCTAAGCGGCAGGTCGGCAGTTCGAATCTGCCCGTCCCTACCAACTCCTATGCTAAGATTGGGGGTTCAACACTTATGGCCTATGTAATTGCGGATCCTTGCGTCGGAGTGAAAGATGCTGCCTGTGTGGACGCGTGTCCGGTGGATTGTATCCACCCTAAAAAGGACAACCCTAAGTTCGCCGAAGTTAACCTGATTTACATCGATCCGGTGGAGTGCATCGATTGCGGCGCCTGCGTGCCGGTATGTCCGGTGTCGGCGATCTTTGCGCTCGACGATCTGCCGGAGAAGTGGGCGGATTTCGCGCAGCAGAACGCATCGTATTTCGGGCGGTAAGTCTCGGCTTATTATTGTAGAGTCGTTACGACATTGGCTTGCGTCGAAATTCCGTTAACGGTGGCGAGTAGCAATTGATCTCCTGTGCCTAGCCCTTGCGGGATGGTGACGTTGAACTGGAATAATCCTGGCGCACTGATTCCAGCAAACGTCGTTGTTAGCGGCTGACCATTGATCGATAAATGACTCGTGAAGATCGCGGTCGCCGCACCCGAATACGGTGACCCGGGTGGCACGGGCGGATTGGTTGGCCCAAACCCCACTCCGAAAAACACGACGTTGTCGCCAGCCTTGGCCGGGATCGTCTGGTAGCCAAGCGATGTTCCAAGAGGGCCGACAATGTCGTAGGTACCCCCACCGAACGTACCCGATCCATCCGATCGCAAAATGATGGCCGCCGCGTGCTTTCCATCGCCAAGAAGACTGAACGCAGGACTAACGCTTCCCAGGGTCACCGTGGACGTCGCGGTTCCGTTCGCAGTAGTCAGAGTTACGCCCACGGTACCGCTTGATCCATCGGAGGGTGCTTGCAGATTCACCTGCGTGGGGGAAACGTAAGAGAGAAACGCGGCCCTGCCGTTAATGGTGACGGTGGTTCCACCGAGTGTGAGCGGATAATCTCCATTCCAATTCACGGGCGCGGATCCAGCGGTTAGATTGGTGCCATAGATCGACACCCAGGAGCCGGGTTCGATGGTGGAAGAGGTACTGGCGGAGGTGACCACTCCTCCCTTTGTGATTGAGGGCGCAGGTCCGCCCGCGGGCGCGCCTGGCGTCAGAAGACGGACTAGGTTGTGGCCGAAATCACAAACATAAATTATTCCGCCCGACGCAGCTAGGCCGAAAGGGCTTTGAAGACCGGCATTGGTCGCCAGGCCGCCATCGCCCTGATAAATCGCGTTGCCGTTGCCGGCAGCCGTCGTAATAGTTCCGTTTGTCAGGACTTGGCGAACGCGATTGGTCCCCGAGTCCGAGATAAAAAGATTGCCGGACGCATCGATGGCTATTCCGCCTACGTTGTCTATCGCCGCACTCGTAGCCTGGACGCCATCGCCAGTCAGCGTGCCATTCCCTGCAGCCGTGGTGATGATTCCGTTGAGAGCCACTTTCCGGACGATGCTGTCGTCCCCTATGTAAAGATTCCCCGATGCGTCAAATGCCAGCGAACTCGGATTGGAGAGCGTCGCGGCCGTGGCCTGACCGCCGTCGCCCGAGTATCCCCGCTTGCCTCCTGTCCCTGCGAACGTCGATATTACGCCGTTCGTCGAGACCATCCGAATAGCTCCGTTCCAGGTATCGGCGATGTAAACGTTGCCGGAGGGATCCACGGCGACGCCATCGGGTAGATTGAGCTGGGCGCTGACTGCGGGATTACCGTCTCCGGAGAATCCGAGTGTTCCGTTGCCTGCGAAAGTTGAGATTATGCCGCTTGGCGACACTTTGCGAATCACGTTGTTCTGCGTATCCGCGATGAATAAGTTACCGTTGGCGTCGACCGCAAGACCCGAGGGGCCGTTCAGGAGGGCACTTATCGCAAGGCCGCCGTCACCGGAATATCCACCGCTTCCCGTCCCAGTGGCGCCGCTACCCGCAATCGTCGCGATGATGCCGCTGGTAGATACTTTGCGAATCCGATTATTGGCGCTGTCGCAGATGTAAAGATTTCCTGACGAATCCAGGGTGACGGAGTTGGGAGCGCTCAACTCCGCGTTGATCGCTAGGCCCCCATCGCCGGAAAATCCGCCGCGGAACTGGCTCGCGGAGGAGCCGGCAACGGTCGTAATGGTGAAGGTTTGTGCGCAGCACCACAGAGGCGCAAACAGAACAGCAATTAAGATTCGAGTTGATTTTATTTGCTTCACAGAGAAGGTCCGGTCTAAAGATCAAAGGCTAGCATGGGCCTTTATGGGCGATAGCTGGCGCTTTGGATGTCGGTTTCCCAGACTCTTACTTCGCTGATGCGAATCGGCACTGGCGCGGCGGCTAGGCCGATGGTCATTTCCACGTGAAAGTATTCGGCGATATTTTCGGCGGAGGGGTTTTTTACGTCGAAGGGCGGCACTTCGTTTAAGAATTGATGATCGAGGCGCTCGATCACTTTTCGCATCACCGACTTTACGTCAATAAAATCGACCAGCAGGCCGGTGTCGTCCAGGTGCTGGCCTTCGATGCGGACCTGCACTTTGAAATTGTGGCCGTGGACGTTTTCGCACTTGCCTTTATAGTTGCGCAGCGCGTGTCCGGCGGCGAAGGTTTGCTCGACTGTTACTTCAAACATTGAAAAACTTCTCCACGTCCGCCCGGTTGGTTGTAAATGCGTAATCGGGAAGACTATCGAAAAAAATCTGGCCGTAGCGCGTTTTCGTTACGCGATTATCCAACAGCGAAAGCACCCCGCGGTCTGTGCGGCTGCGGATCAGGCGGCCGAATCCCTGCTTCAACGCAATGGCGGCTTGCGGCACCTGATAGCTGCTGAACGCGTCGCCGCCGTCTTCCTTAATCGCGGAAATGCGCGCTTCCACCACGGGATCGCTGGGCACCGCAAAGGGTAACTTATCAATAATAACGCAGCTTAGCTGCTCGCCTGGCACGTCGACTCCCTGCCAGAAGCTGGAGGTCGCGAACAGCACGGCGTTGGGGGTGGTTCGGAATTCTTCGAGCAGAGCGCTCCGCGGGCCGGTGCCTTGCATCAGCGTCTGGTAAGGGATTTCGAGCGACACGCGATCGTAGATCAGGCGCATCTGCTGATAGCTGGTGAACAGCACGAAGGCGCGGCCCTGGCTGAGCATCAGGATCTCGACGATCTCTCGCGCGGCGGCCGCGGTGAAGGCGGGACTCCTCGGATCCGGCAGCGTTTGCGGGACATAAAGAAGGGCTTGCTTCTGATAATCGAAATGGCTGGGGACGATCAAGGTGCGCGGGCTGCGCAGGCCAAGGCGGGCCTTCGCGAATTCGAAATCGCCGGAGACGGCGAGAGTAGCCGACGTGAGCACGACGGTATCAATTTTGTCGAAGAGGCGCTCATCGAGGAGCTTTGAAACGTCGATAGGAGTGGCCTGGAGGAATGTTCCACGGCCGCGGCGCTCGATCCAATAAACGAAGGTACGATCCTTGCCGTCCATCCAGAACTCCAGGCGGCGAGCCATGTCTCGGGCGCGATTCACGAGAGGGATCGTTTCCTCGGGGCCGAAGCGCAGGAGCTCCAGTTGCAGAGAGACCAGCTCCAAGGCGTGGAGCACGTCGTGATAGGCGTCGTTATGGAGTTCGAGGAACGCTTCGTGGGCGCGGAAACCGGTCCGTCCTTCATTGGCGACGAAGAGATTGAAGAAGAACTGGGCGCGGTCGCCGAGGATGATCAGGATGTTATCGAGCTCGACGCTGCCGAACTCTTTTCTACGGGCGAGACTGGAAACGTCGCGGGTTAGTTCTTCGAACTGATAGCTGGAAACCGCGACGCCGAAGTATTGGCCGGCTACGTCCTCGACATCGTGGGCTTCGTCGAAAATCACGGCGAAATATTCGGGGATGATGCCGGCCAGGTCCTCGCGTTTCACGGAGAGGTCGGCGAAGAGCAGGTGGTGGTTGACGATGATGATGTCTGATTCCTGGGCCTTCTGATGCATTTTGGTGATGAAGCAGCGCTCGAATTGCTGGCACTTCTGACCGGTGCAGAGATCGCCGCGGGCGTCGATTTTCGCCCAGGCGGAACTGGATTCGGGAAGAGATTTAATCTCGGAGCGGTCGCCGGTGTCGGTGGTTTTCTCCCATTCGCGAATGATCTGGAAGTCGGCGACTTCTTCAAGGCCGGTAAGGACAGGCTCAGTTTCAGCGTCGTAGATTTTCTGGCGGCAAGCGTAGTTGGCGCGGCCTTTCATATAGCAGACGCGGAGAGGGGCTTGAAGGTGTTTTTCGAGGAAGGGAACGTCCTTGTAAAAGAGCTGTTCTTGGAGGTTTTTTGTGCCGGTGGAGATGACGACGCGGCGGCCGGAGAGAATGGCGGGGACGAGGTACGCTAACGTTTTTCCGGTCCCGGTTCCGGCTTCGACGATGAGATGCTTTTTGTCGGCGAGGGCGGAAGCGACGGCTTCCGCCATTTCGAGTTGGCCGGCTCGGAATTCGTAATTGGGGTGCCATTCCGACAGGAGCCCTTTGCGGCCGAAGAACTGGCGAACGGTCATGGCTTTGGTGGGGGACGGAGGCACCGGATGTATTGATTTTAACAAGGGCCGGCCCTACGTTATAGCGGGCCGGAAAGCCGGCCAAAGCGAGGGAGCTCGCAAGCCGCAACTCAAAATTTATTTTCTGCCGGAATCCCCTGCTGGCACCGAGGGACTGGGCTTGAGATCTCGTCAAACCGGACGGCGTTTATGTAGCAGACTTCCATCGATGAGAACCTAAGGGAGGTACCGTCGCAGCCGTCGGGTGTGAGCGGCGGCTTCTCGGCTCTATGCACCCAAACAGTATATTGGAGGTCAGGGCTATCGAGGCAGTCGTGACCGTACAGTGAATTGTCCGAAACGGTTGCACCCTCGCCAGCCTCTGCACTCTCGCCGCTCGGTGGAACAGAACGACGTTGAAGTTCTCCTTACCCTGCCAGGAAGTGTGTTCGCTTCAAGTTTTCGTCCTGCAACTCGTTCAGGGCGGGAAGGTCCAATAGCCTTAAGGGCCGGATAACTTCAAAACACCCAATCAGCACTTTGCTACCGACAGGCGGCCTCACCTCGACGAGCGCCACATCTCGGTCTGTGGCTCCGTAAAAGACGGAGACCCCGGCCGCGCTCATACGTCCGGCCGTTGCTTTGTCCGGGGGCGGCGGGCCAACGTCCCGGTCCGGCTGAACCATTGCTCCTCGGAGCTCCTTCTCGGACGGAAATTTTCGCGCGCGATAAAGCTTCGAGAAAACGGTGCCGGGCCCAGCCTCTATAATGACTGGGCGCCCAGACTTCGTGCGGTACTCATCGATTCCCTGGAAGAGATATGTCAGCAGGTGTTCGGCGTGCTTGTTAAAGTAACGGTTCTCCGTCTTTAGGGTCTCTTCGAAATCATACCAGTCGCCCGTGCCGACTTCACCGTAGCTGGAAGAGGGCCTGCCCCAACATTCAGACCCTTTGTAGCTTCCACTTACCCCTCCGAAACGCGAGCATCCCGATCACGGCGATTAGGGATTGGGAGATTGCTATGGCCGCGAAGATTCCGTTGCTGCGCATTGCGGTGTGGAAGGCTAGCCACCAGGCGATTGGGAGTTGGCAGGCCCAGAAGCAGAACAGGTTGATCAGCGTCGGCGTGACGGTGTCGCCGGCGCCGTTGAAGGCTTGGATTGCGACCATGCCCCAGGCGTAGAAAATATAACCGCAACTGATGATGCGGAGGGCGCTCGAGGCTACTTGCGCTACTGCCGGGTCGTTGGTGAAGATGCTGACTAACTGGGGCGCGAAGGTGATGAAGAGGACGGCTACCGCGCCCAGTAGAATCATGTTGTAGAAGCCGGCTCGGAAGACGGCGGCTTCGGCACGGTCGGGTTTTTTCGCGCCCAGGTTTTGGCCGACCAGGGTCGCGGCGGCTCCGGCCATGCCCCAGCTCGGCAGGAGAGCGAACAGCAGGATGCGCAGCATGATGGTGTAGCCGGCGATGACGGCGCTACCGAAGGGGGCGGTCATGCGGATGAGCAGGATCCAGCTCGAAGTGCCGACGAAATATTGCAGCATTCCACCGAGTGACAGGCGCAGGAGTTTCAGCATCAGCGCGGGGCGCAGGCGGAATTCGCGGGCGTGGACTACGACGCGGGACCATCCTTGTGTCAGCATCCAGAATTGCAGCAGGACACCCAGGCTTCGTCCAATGGTTGTGCCGATACCGGAGCCGGTGACGCCTAATTTCGGGAAAGGGCCGATGCCGAAAATCAGCAGAGGGTTCAGGACGATGTTGATGAGGTTCGCGCTCCACAGGACGCGCATGGCGAGCGACGCGTCGCCTGCGCCGCGGAATACGGCGTTGATCAGGAAGAGCAACATGACGGTGCCGCTGCCTCCGAAAATCGCGCGGGCGTAGCCGGTGCCGACCTTGATCACTTCGGGGCTGGCTCCCATCAGGCGTAGTAGCTGGGGCGCGAAGACGGCTCCGCTGACGCCGATCGCGAGGGCGATGATTCCGCCGAGCAGGATCGCTTGCGCGGCGGTTTCAGAGGCGGCGGCGGGATCCTTTTCGCCGATGCGGCGGGCGACGGTCGCGGCGGTGGCGATACTAAGGCCGAGCGCGACGGTATAGACCAACGTGAGAAGGCCTTCCGTGAAACCGATGGTGGCGATGGAATCCGCGCCCAGATGCGCGACCCAGAACATGTCGACGACGGCGAAGAGCGACTCCATCATCATTTCGAGCATCATGGGAATCGCGAGCAGGGCTATCGCGCGGCCGATGGGCTCCTGGGTAAAGTCGCGATGAGTGTCGCCGGTGACGGCTTCGCGAATGGATTTGAGTAGACTGGTCCTCTGAGAGAGAACTTCTTGCATGAAACCTCCAGCTCGGGCTGTTAAGAGAGTATTCCGCCGGGCGGCGGGAAGCAGTCGGAGTTAGAGGCGAACAATCATTGGCTTATGGCCTTTGCATTATAATAACTTTGCTTCCCAGGAGGAGTCAAGTATGAGACGGCTGGCGTTGTTGTCGGTGGTGTGTTTACGGCTGGGCGCTGCTGACGCTCATATGACGGCGGAGGATCGGATGAAGGCGATCAACTGGCTGGAGGAGTCGCGCAAAGAGTTCCTGGCGGCGATCGACGGCGTGACGGAGGAGCAGTGGAAATGGAAGCCGGCGCCGGAGCGCTGGTCCGTGGGCGAGACGGCGGAGCATATCGTGCTGGCGGAGGCGCTGCTGTTCGCGAACGTCAAGACTGCGATCGCATCGGCTCCGAATCCGGCGTGGGAGGAAAAGACGAAGGGGAAGACGGAGTTGATCGAGAGGGTGATGGCTCCGCGGCTCGGGAAGGCCAGCGCGCCGGAGCCGATTGTGCCGTCGGGGAAGATGACGCAGGCTCAGGTGAAGGAGACGTTTCTCAGACAAAGAGTTGAGATCGAGAAATTCGCGGCGGAGACGCAGGTGGAGTTAAAAGAATATACCGTGGAACATCCGTTTGCGTTCTTCAATACATTGAACGCGTATCAATGGCTGATCTATGCGCCGCTGCACACCGAGCGTCACGATAAACAAATCGCTGAGGTGAAGGCGACGGCAGGTTATCCGAAGAACTAAAAAGCCTGGCTGGATTGGATGCCGTTAGCTTGCAACACGACCATCATTTTTTCGAGCGCGGATTTGTGAATCTGCGACACGCGGCTCTCATTGATGCCGAGCACGCCGCCGATTTCCTTCATCGTCATTTCGTTGGTGTAGTACAGCACGACGACTTTCTGATAGCGCTCCGGCAGGGTTTTCATGGCTTCGCCGAGGACGCCGCGCAGTTGCTCCCGCGCGCAGATCGAATCGGGCTGACCTTCGGGCTTGCCCGGGAAGTCCGGAGCCGGCAGATCGTCGTTTTCATTGGAACGGGTGGAGGCGGAGACCAGGCCGACATTGCGCAGGTCCAGCATCATGGTGCGCCACCGGTCGACGTCCATGCCGAGCTTGGCGGCTACTTCAGCTTCGGTTGGGGCGCGTTGCAGGGTCGAGGAGAGATCGCGGGTGGCGGCTTCCACTTGCTTGTGGCGGCGGCGCATATCGCGCGAGGCCCAATCGAGCTGGCGGAGGCTATCGAGAATCGCACCCTTGATACGGTGCTTGGCGTAGCTTGAAAAAACAACCTGCTTTTCCGGATTGAACTTGGTGGCGGCGTCGAACAGGCCAATGATGCCGGCGTGGACCAGGTCATCGAGGTCGACATGCACCGGGAGATTTTCGTGAACGCGGACGGCGATCGCCTTTACCAGGGGCAGATGCTCCAAGACAACGCGGTCGCGGCGCGCCAGACGAGCTGCCTGCGCCGTTCCACTGGATTTCGAATGCACCGCCGGGTGGGCAGGATCATGCGCGGCTGGAACCGCGTGTAAGGAGGTGCTAGTGCCCATAGGCTTCGTGGGCGCAGTACGTATCCGCGACGAAATCTCCCGAACCGGGACCGGCATGGTAACAGTGGCCACAGCGGTCTTGAATTTTGTCATCAGCATCACAACTTTCTCCTAGCGTCTTCCGGATGAAGCACCTTGAATTTTGTCGGCACCTCGGTTAAGGCACGCTCCGAACCAATCTCAAAAACCGGCGGCAGAGGGTATTTGGGGCATCCTACGTAAGCCTTTCGAAGAAGGCTTAGTGTTTTAGAATCAGTAGGAAACCTTAGGCGTACGGCAGTCTGGCGAGTGGTAGATATACGACCGATCCCCGATCCTGCTATGACTCGCGTTCTGATTCGGCACCCAGCTTGCATTGTTTCCTCCCAGACTGGAACTTTCGTACCCTTTTGGCACAGAAGGCACCTGGAACTATCCGGTAAATAGAAGGTTAAGGGGGAGGACCCCACCTCGTATCTCGAAGCTTTACCTTAGAAGAGGACTAATAATAATCCGATGGAGAGTATGCTACGTGCTTAGCCCAACCGGCGTTTTAGAACCACGAGCACCGTTTTCACTGCGATTCCACCTAAAAAAACCCACGTTGCAAGGCGAATCCGGCCATCTAGGGTGAATCCGGCTACCAGGGCGAGGGCAGCGTAGGAGGACATCGCGGCTATAAACCTAAGATCCGACATGGGTTCTGGCTCTAATGCGCAGGGGCGTTGTATTGGAAGGCAAGTTGGAGCCGGATCTGGTCGCCTTTGAACTCCTCAGGCAGGGGTGGGAAGGGATTTGAGGCGCTAACGCCAGCGACGGCGGCACGATCGAAGGCTTCGGTGCCGGAGGATGTGGCTATCACCAATTTAGGAACAGTGCCATGGCGATCGATGATGAACTGAATCAGGACCGTTCCCCGGCGGCCCATTTTCGAGCTTTCCGGAATGACCATCATCCAGTTGCGCCGGACAGTGGCAAGTATCTTCATTAGATATGGTTTGAAGTCGAAACCATTGGCGTCGCTGAGCAACTGGAGATTGCTGCCCATGCGCCCCTTCGATTGAGCCTGGTTGATTCTGGGCAGATCGCTTAAATCGTCGCCGGAATCACCCACGGTAATCCCGCCGCCGCCCGGATTCCTGGGAGCAACCTGCGCGGCGTGTTCCATGGCGGCGGCCTGCATCAGCAATCTGGGATCGGGTGGTCCTTTGAGCTTAACCGGAGGGGGAGGCGCGACATTTTCAAATGAAATTTTAGGTTTAGAGGAATCCGGCGGTGGAGCAGCCTGAGGGATAGCCCCATCCGGGATGGGCGGGGCAATGGTAGGAAGCGCAGGCGGCTGGGCGGTAGCGACTTGAATTTTAGGTGGCTCGATCATCGGCGGTGGGGGTGCCGAAACGGGAGGCGCGACCGGTCCCGGTGCCGGTTGGGGACGGCGCATTTTCGGAGCCTGCGGCTGCGGAGCGTCCACTTCGCTGCGGACGTCGAGTTCGGGATGCACAATCTTGCTCAGGTTCGGCGCTTTTTGCGTAGGCTCAAACAATTTTGGAGCATACAGATGAACTGCCTTATGCAAATCCGACGTGACAATGGGCGCACGCGGGGCCGGAATCACTTCGGGAAGGCTGAAAAAGAACACTCCGCCAACGATGTGGATAGCGATCGACGCCAGGGCCATCGCGACGAAGTGCCGTGAGGTGAGCCGTTCCTGCTGCGGGAGCAGATCCAGTTCGGGCGGAGCTTTAGCGGAAATGTCTACGGGAGACATGGGTTCGACAATCGTTAGGACGCATCCGGCGGGATAGAGGTTGCTGCTCGAAGGCTTTGGCCCACCAGAGTGGCGTGTTCTTCTATCTTAGCGAGAATATCGACTGCCACTTCCAGGGCAGCCATAGCCTGCTGCCCGGTGACGCGAGGCGGACGGCGGGTGGCGATGCTTTCCAAGAAATTCTCAATTTCCATACGCAGAGGCTCGTCTTTAACAACCGGGAGGGGAGCGAAATCGATCCCGAGAGGGGGTTTGACCCGGAATCTTACGGCGTCCTGGCGTCCGTAATCGAGGGAAATGTATTCGTGCGGCTGGAAGAGGCGCAGCTTCCGGACGCGTTCGGTGGAAACGCGGCTGGCCGTGAGATTGGCGATGCAGCCTCCGGGAAATTGCAATCTGACGTTGGCGATATCCACTTTTGAGGACAGGATCGAGATGCCGGCGGCTCGAATTTCCTCCGGTCTTTTGCCGGTGAGGGCGAGGAGGATATCGAGGTCGTGGATCATCAGATCCAGCACGACGTCCACATCGAGACTGCGGGGGCTGAACTCGCTTAACCGGTGCACCTCGAAGAAAAGCGGCGTCGTCATGACGGATTCGAGGGCCAGGATGGCCGGATTGAATCGCTCCAAATGGCCTACCTGTAGAATTTTGCCGTGCCGCTCGGCGGTGTCCACCAGCGCCTTTGCTCCGGCTAAGGTGTTGGAAATAGGCTTTTCCACCACGACATCGAGGCCGAGTTCGATGAGCCGGCATCCGATTTCCGCATGCGTTAAGGTGGGGGTCGCGATGATGGCTGCGTCGGCTTTGGACGCCAGGTCTTCGAGCGAACTGAAGATGGCGCAGCCGTAGGGAGAGGCAATTTCCGCTGCGCGAGCGGTGTCCAAATCCAGAACTCCCGCCAGTTCCCCATGAGGCGAATGATGGACCACCCGCAGATGGTTTTTGCCGAAAGAACCGGCGCCTACGACCGCGACACGAAGCTTAGCCACTTACACGAGACTAACATTGCTGGCCGCTCGCGGACTACTACCCTAAATAAATCAGAGATATCCGCCGATTTATGCGGGTTAATGCGCACCGCCCTTGCCTGGATTTTCGCTCTGCTCAGCGCGTCGACGCTTTACGGGCAGCGGTATAACTTCAAATTTTACGGCGAGGAAGAGGGCCTCCAAAATCTGGCGGTGCAGGTCGTTTTCCAGGATCGTGCCGGATTTCTCTGGGTGGGCACGCAGAACGGGTTGTATCGCTATGACGGAAGCCACTTCGCCGGGTTTGGGAAAGCCGAAGGGTTGCCTGACGCGCATATTGAATCGCTCCATGAATCGATTGACGGGACTCTGTGGGTGGGAACCCGCTTTGGTTTGGCGCGCTCGAGCCATGAACGCTTCGAAAAAGTTCCGACGGGTGAGCCGGCCGGAATTGTGGGCAGGGAGGGAATCGCGTCCGATGGCGCCGGCCACTTGTACGTCGCCACCGAACGCGGGCTGGTAACCGGGATTCCGTCAGATAAGGGTCTGCATTTCGAGCTGATTCCCAATCCATCGCGGGCTGGCGCGCCGGGGGCGTCCAGCGTTTACGTGGATTCCAAGGGAACGGTGTGGTTTGGGTGCGGGACCAGTCTCTGCATTCTCAAGAACGGGCAGGCGCGCGAAACCGGCATGGAGTTGGGACTCCAGCAAGAACGCTGGGACGCGATTCTTGGCGATGTAGATGGGAACCTGTGGGTCCGTAGTGAGAAATATCTCTACCGGCGGGAGAGTGGAGCGCGATTCCTGTTGCAGGCGGGTTTGCCGGAGTCGGTCAATACCACTCCGACGCTGGCGCTCGATCCGGCGGGCAGGCTACTGGCGCCCACTGATAAAGGTCTGGCACGGCAAACCGACGCGGGGTGGGAGATGATCGGCGCGAAGGACGGACTGACAACGAATGACATCTCGAGTGTGATGCAGGACCGGGAAGGATCGATCTGGATCGGCCTGTTAGGCTCCGGTCTGGCGCGCTGGCTCGGCTACAACGAGTGGCAGAGTTGGGGTGAGACAGAAGGTTTGAACCGCGAGTCGACATGGTCGATCGCGAGGGATGGCGGGGGCCGGCTCTGGGTGGGCTCGCAATCCGGATTGAATTACGCCGAGGCTGCCGCAGGAAAATTAGTCTGGCGGGACCAGCGGCTCCCCGGCGCCGGCTTCATACGGACTCTGGCGGTAGCGGCGGATGGCACGTTGTGGATTGGAGCGGATCCAGGTGGGGTGCTGGCGCTGAATCCGAAGACCGGCGTGGTGAAGAAAAGCGCCGAGGCACAGGGCCTGAAGAGCACGCGGTTGCGGCACGTGGCGGTGGACCAGCAAGGCCGGGTGTGGGCTGCGACTTATCGCGGACTGTTCCGGAGCGTGGCCGGAAAACCGGGCCAGTTTGAACAGTTGACGCCGGCGGCAACCGATGCCGCGGAGATCTTCAACATGATCCTGGTCGATCGCGACGGGGAGGTCTGGGTGGCGGGAGATCTTGGCCTGTTGCGCTACGCCGGGGATCGCTGGCGGCGCTTTACAACCAAGGACGGACTGGCGTACGACAAGATCGCGCAAGTGATGGAGGATCCCGACGGCTCCTTGTGGGTGGGCTACAGGGATGCCTACGGCATCACGCACGTAACGTTTCCCCGGGGCGGGCATTCGGGTGAAATGAAGATGGAGTCCGTTACGCAGGCCAACGGTCTCCGATCGGACAAGACGCTCTTCCTCGAATTCGACACGCGTGGATGGCTGTGGGTGGGCACGGACCATGGAGCGGATGTGTTCGACCGCTCCCGCTGGCGCCATTATGGACGGTCCGACGGGCTGATCTGGGACGATTGCAATTCCAACGCATTCTTCGCCGATTCCGACGGCGGCGTGTGGATCGGGACCAGCCGCGGTCTCTCCCGATTCAGGCCGGCTTCGACACCGGCGCCCAGCGTGCCGCCGCCAGTGGTGTTTACGGCGGTCAAGCTTGGGGAGAAGACCGTGGATCCCACGCACAGCCTGGAAATGCCGTACCAGGTAAATTCTCTGCAAGCGCGATTCGCGGCGCTGACCTTCGTGCAGGAATCGAGCGTGCTGTTTCGCTACCGGCTGGATGGAGTGACGCCGGAGTGGCTGGAGACGACCGAGCGCGAGCTGAACTATCCGCACTTGCCGCCTGGACAATACACGCTCGAAGTGATGGCGCGCAGCGCTCAGGGATTGTGGAGCGCGGAGCCTGCGCGGCTATCGTTTCAAGTGCTAGCGCCGTGGTGGGTAGCTTGGTGGTTCCGTTTGGGGTCGATCATATTGACGCTGATTTTCGGGCGGCTGATGTGGCACAGGCGGACGCACCGGCTGGAGGCCGAACGTTATCGTCTGGAGAAAGCAGTGGCCGACCGCACCCGCGAATTGTCCGAGGAAAAGCAGCGGGTGGTCGAAGAGAAGGTACACGCCGAGCAGCAGAATCGCGAAATCGAGAGATTGCTCGCCGAGGCGCAACAAGCCAGCCGCCTGAAGAGCGAATTTCTGGCCAACATGAGCCACGAAATCCGGACGCCGATGAACGGGATCATCGGCATGACGGATCTAGTGATGACCACACCTTTGACAGCGGAGCAGCGCGATTACCTCGATACGGCGCGCCTTTCGGCAAGGTCGCTGCTGACGATTCTCAACGATGTACTGGACTTTTCCAAAATCGAAGCGGGCAGACTGGATTTGAATCCCATCGACTTTTCACTGCGCCAATGCGTGGCCGAAACCTGCAAAATGCTCAGAGTGGTGGCGGCGGAAAAGGGACTTGTTCTGGAATGGGCGGCGTCCGGAGGCGTTCCCGACAACGTGGTGGGCGATCCGGATCGTCTGCGGCAAGTACTCTACAACCTGCTCTCGAATGCGATCAAGTTCACGGCGAAGGGTGGTGTGTATCTGAATATTGAACATCAAGACACCGCTCCTTATGATCACGGCTCGGAGGGCAGTGCCGTGCTGCGGTTCGCGGTTCGCGATACAGGGATCGGCATCCCGCACGAAAAGCAGCGCATTATTTTCGAGGCGTTCCGGCAGGCCGACGGCTCGACTACGCGCAAGTACGGCGGCACGGGGTTGGGTCTGGCAATTTGCTCGCGGCTGGTGGAGATGATGGGCGGCTCGATTCAGGTGGAGAGCGAAGCAGGCGCCGGCAGCACCTTTCACTTCACCGTGCGATTCGGCCTCGCGCCGTTGGCTTCTTCGGCCAGGCCTACGGACGCGGTGAGCTTGAAAAATATGCTGGCCGCGGTGGGCGCCAGTGGGACCAACGCGCCGGCGGCCCCGTTGCGCATCCTGCTGGCCGAGGATAACCCGGTGAATCAGCGTCTGGCGATGCGGCTGCTGGAGCGGCGAGGCCATCGGGTGAATCTTGCATCGTCCGGCCGGGAAGCGATCGAGTGGGCGGAACGGGAAGCCTTCGATCTAATTCTGATGGACCTGCAAATGCCGGACATGGACGGCCTGGAAGCCACCGCCATGATCCGCGAGCAGGAAAAGCAGCGCGGCGGCCGCACGCCGATCGTCGCACTGACCGCGCACACCATGAAGGGCGACCGCGAACGCTGCCTGGCGGCCGGGATGGACAACTACATCAATAAACCGATTGACGCGGTCACCTTTCTCGAAATTGTCGAGATGTCAGCGGCCCCCCACTCCGGGGTCTAGCCCGCGGCCTTCGCGCTCTGCATTGTAGCGAGCCGCTCCGCAAACTGCCGTGTGGTATGCGGCGTAATCCCGAGCAGCCGTTCCGCCACCATCAACTGCGCCCGATGATGCATCTCGTGTTCCTTGGGACTGAGAAGCATTTCGAAGCGTGCCTTGTGCGAAGCGCCCATTCCGGGGGCCAAGGCGACGATTTCCGCCAGAAATTCCTCACTCAGCGTTTCGAGCCAACCCGCGAAACGCTCGCCCTCTTCGTGCAGCAGGCTGAGGATATGCGCCTTGGTATGCGGTTTCTTCTCCAGCACCATGAGCGTGCCGAAAAAGTCCATAAAATCGAATTGCGACAGGTCAGACAAATGCTCGACGGCATGAATCTGATGGGTGGCGCGGGGTGTCATCGCGATGTGGATCAGCGTTTCCGCGACGGTGCGCATCTCCGGAGTCGGACGGAAGTTGTAGTGCTCTTCGCCAATTTCCTCGGCGATGACGATCGTATTCTTGCGCACCGTTCGAAACGCGGCGGCCAGTTCTTTTGCTCCGTAGTAGTTCATGAACAGTAGTGTAGGCCCTTTTGCCTGTTAAAATTAAAGTTCCCCATGGAAATCGAGAAAGTATATGAACCCCAGCGGTTCGAACCGCACTGGGCCAAGTGGTGGGTAGAGTCGAATCTCTTCCACGTGGAAGCGCCGCCGCCGGGAACAGACTATTTTTCGCTGGTCATTCCGCCGCCGAACGTCACCGGCTCCCTGCACATGGGGCATATGTTCGAGCACTCCATCATCGACGCGCAAGTGCGATGGCAGCGCATGTGCGGCAAGGTCACCTTGTGGGTTCCCGGCACCGACCACGCCGGCATCGCTACGCAGATCATGGTGGAACGGCAGCTTGCAACCGAAGGTCTAACTCGGCACAACCTGGGCCGCGAGAAATTCGAGGAGCGCGTCTGGAAGTGGAAAGAAGAATACGGCGGCAAAATTGTCGATCAGATGAAGCGCGCCGGCGTAAGCTGCGATTGGTCCCGCGCCCGCTTCACGCTCGACCCCGGCTTATCGCGCGCGGTGCGCGAAGCGTTCGTGCGGCTGTACGAAAAAGGTCTGATTTACCGCGGCCAGTACATGGTGAACTGGTGTCCGCGCTGCCAGACCGCTGTCTCCGATCTCGAAGTGGAGCACGAAGAAACGCAGGGCAATCTTTGGCACATCATTTATCCCGTCATTGGGAGTGATTTGAAATTGGTTGTGGCCACCACCCGTCCGGAAACCATGCTCGGTGATACCGCGGTCGCCATCAATCCGGCCGACAAGCGCGCGGCGGAGCTACGCGGTAAGAAAGTGCGTCTGCCGCTGACGAATCGCGAAATTCCCATCGTGCTCGACGATATGGCCGATCCCGAATTCGGTTCCGGCGCCGTTAAAATCACGCCTGCGCACGATCCCAACGATTTCGAAGCCGGCAAGCGTCATGACCTGCCGAGCATCAAAGTGATCGACGAGAATGCCAAAATGACGGCGGCCGCGGGACGCTTCGCCGGCCTCGATCGCTTCGAAGCGCGTAAGCAAGTGGTGGCGGAACTGGAGCAGCTCGGCCTGCTCGAAAAGATCGAGCCGCATAAACTCAGCATCGCCAAATGCCATCGCTGCCGGACGATTGTCGAGCCGCTGGTATCCACCCAGTGGTGGGTAAAAATCAAGCCTCTGGCCGAGCCCGCGATTAAAGCGGTGGAAGAAGGCCGCATCGAATTCGTTCCCGCTAATTGGTCGAAAACTTATTTCGAGTGGATGTACAACATCCGTGACTGGTGCATTTCGCGCCAGCTCTGGTGGGGCCATCGCATCCCCGCATGGCACTGCCCCGATTGTAAGCAAATCACCGTGGCCCGCGAGACTCCGTCTGCCTGTTCACATTGTGGAAAGGCCAACATCACGCAGGAAACGGACGTGCTCGATACGTGGTTCAGCTCCGGCCTGTGGCCCTTTTCGACGCTCGGCTGGCCGGACGATACGGCCGACCTGCGCGCGTTTTATCCCACCACGCTGCTGGTCACTGGCTTCGACATTATCTTTTTCTGGGCCGCGCGCATGATGATGCTGGGGATCGAAATGATGGGCGACGTGCCGTTCCGCCAAGTCCACATTCACGGTTTGGTGCGCGACGCGGAGCGCCAGAAGATGTCGAAGACCAAGGGAAATACCATCGATCCTTTGGTCATCAACGAAAAATACGGTACCGATGCCGTGCGATTCGCGCTACTGATCAGCGCCGCGCCGGGCGGCGATATCGCGCTGAGTGAAGACCGCATCGCAAGCTGCCGAAACTTCGCAAATAAAATCTGGAACGCGTCGCGGTTGTTGTTCAGTAAGTCAAGAGAGGGCGCAGGCGAGCCCGTATCGCTTGCGGATCGATGGATCGCCAGCCGTCTGAATGCCTGCGCTAATGTCGTGAATCCTTCATTCGAGGAACACCGATACCACGAGGCCGCGCAAGCGCTGTGGCATTTCTTCTGGGATGACTTTTGCGATTGGTATCTGGAGCTGAAAAAGCCCGATACCGATTGGAGTTACGCGTACGTTGTTTACGAGAAAGCATTGCGATTGTTGCACCCACTGATGCCCTTCATCACCGAAGAACTGTGGCAGCGGTTAGGGAACCGAGGGAAATCGATTGCTTTGGAGTCGTATCCTCAAGCCGGCCATACGGACCATCAGGCCGAGCGCGAGATGACCCTTCTCCAAGATATCGTCACCGCCGCCCGCGCACTGCGCGCCGACCACAAGATCGATAAGAAACCGCTGCTGACCGGCGTCCTGTACTCGAAGGCAGCGTTAAACATAGATGCAATCGAGCGCTTGGCGAACGTGAAGTTGACCGTTGAGACCGGTGCCGCGCCGAAATTGGAAGGCGCCGTGCGCTCGTCCCCCGACTTCGATCTCGCGCTCGAAATGCCGAAAGCCGCCAACCAGCGCGAACGCCTGCTCAAAGAAAATCTCGAGCTCGAAAAAGTTATCGCCAACTCCGATCGCCAGCTCTCAAACGAAGAAATCCTCAGCAAGATGCCCGAAAAAGTGGTCGAGACGCTTCGCGCCAAGAATGTCGCCTACAAAGCGCAGCTCCAGAAAAATCTTGACGCCTTGGCCAACGAATGACATTCAATATCTCTTTTGTGGGGCAGGTTGGTAACCTGCAGCGGGTTGTTAACCCGCTCTTCGGAAGAGCGACAAAACGCCGGTTAACAACCGGCGCGCAGGATACCATCCTACCCCATAGCCGCCACTCATGACCTTCGACATCTTCCATCCCGACGTCCGACTCGCCGTCGACCGGGCACTCTCAGAAGACCTGGGCTCCGGCGATATCACCACCGATTCCTGCATCGCCGCCGACGCGCACGCCGAAGCCCGCTTCGTCGCCCAGCAGGATATGACTGTCGCCGGAGTCGAACTTCTGTCATTACTCTTCGACTCCGTAAAATTGCTCAAGAAAAGCGGCGATCGCGCGACTTCCGGCGAAGAACTCGCGCGAGTCCGAGGCGAATCCCGAAAGCTCCTCTCCCGAGAACGCGTCTCTCTCAATTTCCTGCAACGCCTCTCCGGTGTCGCGACCCAAGCTGCTCGCTTCGTCGCCGAAGTGAAAGGCACCGGCGTCAAAATTCTCGACACTCGTAAAACCACTCCCGGCCTCCGCGTCCTCGAAAAAATGGCCGCTTCTGCTGGCGGTGTCGTGAACCATCGCATGGGCCTCTACGACGCGATTCTTATCAAGAATAATCACATTCGCCTGGCCGGAGGCGTTACAAAAGCGATGCAGCAGGTCCGCAAGAGCGGCAAGCCTATCGAAGTTGAGGTCCGCACCCGCGCCGAAGTCGAGGAAGCGCTCTCGCAGGGGGCCTCGCGCATCCTGCTCGATAACATGACGCCCGACGAGGCAGCCATCGAAGTCGCGCTCATCAACCACCGAGCCGAGACGGAAATTTCCGGAGGCATCACGCTCGCGAACCTGCGTGCCTACGCCGAGGCGCGCCCCGATTTCATCTCCTCCGGCGCCATCACGCACTCCGCCGTCGCGGTCGATATCAACTGCGGAATCTATGCCGTTTGATATCGCCTCCGTTCGCGCCCGATTGCCCGGCCGCCAGATCGAATGGTTTCAAAGCGTCAGTTCCACCATGACCATTGCCGCGCGTCTGGCTCGGGATGGATGCGCCTCGGGAACGATCGTCGGCGCGGATGGGCAGGTCGCCGGAATTGGCCGCCATGGTCATGCCTGGCAATCCGAAGCGTGCGCGGGATTATATGTCTCTATAGTGCTGCGGCTGCCGCTCGCTGCGCGGGATCTGCCCCTTGTGATGCTTGCGCTGGGCCTCGGAACCCAGGAAGCCATCACACAAATCACCGGCCTCGCACCGGACCTGCGCTGGCCCAACGACGTTTTGATCGATGAGCGCAAATGCGCCGGCATTCTCGCCCAGCTCGATGGTGACGCCGTGATCGCCGGCATCGGCATCAACGTCAATCACACGGAATTTCCCAGCGAGATCGCGCCGCTCGCCACCTCTCTTTTTCTGGCGGCCCGGCGCGGCGTCTCCCGCGAGGATCTGCTCGTCGCGCTCATTCACGAAGTTGAAAGTTGCTGTAAAATCCTTTCGGAGGAGGGCGCGCCCGCGATTCTGCGCATGTTCACCCGCGCATCGACCTACGCATCCGGCCGCCGCGTCCGCGTGGATCAACTGGAAGGCGTCACCTGCGGACTCGATCCCGCCGGATTTCTGATAGTTCGTTCGGACGATGGAAAGGAAACCACGATTCTCGCCGGCGGCGTGCGCCCGGCCTGAGTCGCGAAATCAACCATGCTACTTGCGCTCGACGCGGGCAACACCAACATCACCATCGGCGCGTTCGAAGGGAAAAACCTCATCGGCCGCTGGCGCCTCCGCACCATTAAGGAACAGACCGCCGACGAATGGGGCATCCTCATGCGCAATCTGTTCACGCTCTCCTCGCTCGACCTTGCGGCCGTTGATGGCGTCGTGATTTCGAGCGTCGTGCCCGCGGTCGATCAGCCGCTCGCCGCCATGTCCCAGCGCTATTTCAAACGCGAGCCTATGTTCGTCGGCTATCAATCCAACCTCGGCATCGCGATTCGCTACGATAATCCCCGCGAAGTCGGCGCGGACCGCCTGGTCAACAGCGTCGCCGGATTTTACAAATACGGAGGACCCTGCGTGGTAGTCGATCTTGGCACCACCATCAACTTCGATATCGTGTCAAAGAACGCGGAATTTCTCGGAGGCGTCATCTGCCCCGGCATCGGCATGTCGATCTCCGGCCTCTTCGCGAAGACCGCGCGCCTGCCCATGGTCGACTTCCGCGCCCCCGAACGCCTGATCGGCGCGAACACCGTCGGCGCCATTCAATCCGGCCTGTATTACGGCTTCCTCGGCATGATCGACGGATTAATTGAGCGCATCGCCGCCGAACTCGGCCCGGAGACCAAAGCCATCGCCACCGGCGGACAAGGCGCCTTGATCGCCCAAGGATCCCGCCTGGTGAAAATCTGCGATGACGATTTGACGCTCGAAGGCCTGCGCATGATCTGGGATCGTCGTTGAAATAACGTGTTGAATTATTTCAACTACTTCACTGAAATTGAGGAGCACTTCCAGCGCGCCCGAGGCACCGGCCTCTTCCTTCTTTCGCCGCTCGATTGGGCCTTAATCGAAGCCTGGAAAAACGGAGGCATCCCCTTAGAAGCCGTCCTCCGCGGCATCGACGCAGCGTTCGAGAAATGGCGCAAACGCCCCGCCCAAGCCCGAATCCACATGGTGAACTCACTAGCTTACTGCGCTCAAGCGATCACGGCGGAAGCGCAAGCGATGGTCAATGCCGCCCCCGCTTCGAAAAAGGAATCCGCCACCCCGTTCCCCCTCGACGACATCCGCGCCTTCGTTATTAAGAACGCCGAAACCCTGCGCAAATCCGGCCATGAAGAAATCGCCGCGTCGCTTGAAGCGCTCGACCTGGACGCGCTTTATTCAGACCTCGAACAACTCGAGCAACGCCTGACCGCAATCGAAGAAAAAATGATCGCTCAATTACGCGCGACCGCCACCGAAGACCAACTATTCGAAGCCCGCCGAGCCCTCGACCAAGAACTAAAACCCTACCGCAGCAAAATGACCGCCGACCAGTTAGCAATGCTGGAGAAGAAATTCCTAGAGCGCCGCCTGTTGGAATCCGCAGGCTTGCCGCGGTTGAGTTTGTTCTATCTGTAGAACCACAGACTCATCTTTTCGACACCTCGGGCTCAACTGACTCGGTGCCTTCCCGACGCCACATGATCCACTCGTGGCTATCGTTCTGTCGCACTGCTCCGATCAATAGCGGCCATTGTTTCCAGGGAAATGCGTCTACACTAATCTGGTCGTCAGATAATTCGACGCCTTCTGGATCGCCAACACAAACGAACAGCAGGTCAGGGGTTGCCAACAAGGCATCCCAGACGAATGACCAATCTTCCGCAGTGACCTCTATTGTACCCATCCACTTTGAGAGCCCCGAGTTGTTGTGTCGCGGGCTGCAGATAAGCGCGTATCGTATTCGTTCGTCAGGACACCTAATGACGGCGGAAGCCGCAGTTCCAGCTTCCAGATCCGCAACAACTTGCGTCAGTCCTCCCTCGCTGGCGAAGTAGTGGAGCTCGCTACCGGCTTCATCAACTGAAATGTTGTGGGGCGATGGCACACACAGAGCTATCCCAGCCACAATTGGACGCACTCGCTCCGACCCAAACTCGATCACAAATTGGGACACGTAATCCACTCTATCGGTTTTCGTCCTTGATTGACTCTCCTTCCCTCAAAAGAATCGCCGCGATCCCCGGAGACTCCGTGCCCGAATTGAACCTAGATCTGTGAGGCCGATTACTGGCTAGGTCCCTTCGTCCGTGCCAGCTTTCCTTTTGCCCTTTGCTGCTCGACTCTCGCAGACGCCCTAATCTCCTCGACGTCGGCAAGATCTCGTAGCCGCCCCGAAGCAAGCTTCGCCGCTATAAGATCGTCCTTCGAAATGAAGAACGCTTGCAGACCTGTGGCGATGTCAAGAACGCCTTCAACTCTGTGTTCCCAAGCTGAATCAAAATCGACCCCGGGTAGGTCCGGCAGAACATCGAAGCCTTGTGGATCGTGTCCAAAACGAAAAAAGCTGTTACGGTCTGCGAAGTCCTCCGGACGAATGCCCTGAAGCGAGGCCCCGAACTCCGCGAGCGCAGCATACGTCGCCTCCGCGTTGGCTGCGTCTGCCTTTATAAAAAGATCGATGTCCTTGGTAAATCGAGGCTGCGCATGGAAGATGACAGCATAGCCACCCACGATCAGATACTTAACGCCATGGGCATGGAAGGCGGACAAAAGGTCTTTGTAATCTTGGTACATCCGGTTCCATCTCCCAACCCTTCATCGCATAGGCAGTTTGGATCATCTCTTCGACCGCGTCCATCCGCTCCCATACCGGTCGGCTCTGCCAATACCGATACTCGTCGGCCTTCATCTCTTCGTGACTGTGATAAATGCGAACGCTCTTATCCATGACGGTCTCCCTCCAGCGTACTCCACCAACCTGATAAACTCCATCGGATGAAGCCCGCCGCCATTCTTCTCTTCCTCTTCCTCGCCGCCTGCACCCCTAAAGCCTCCTCCGCCTGGGACAAGACCGAAGTCATGATCCCCATGCGCGATGGCATCCGCCTTCACACCCTTATCTACGCACCGAAGAATCACCCCGAAAAACTCCCTTTCCTCATGGAGCGCTCCCCCTACGGCTTCACCGACGGCCGTCCCGAAAAGTCCTTCAACGCCCGCTATAAACAGCTCGCCGACGAAGGCTTTATCTTCGTATTTCAAGACATCCGCGGCCGCTACGATTCCGAAGGCGAGTTCGTCATGACCCGCGCCCCGCGCGACCGCTCGAAACCCAATTCTATCGACGAAGCCACCGACGCCTACGACACCGTCGACTGGCTGCTCAAGAACGTCCCCAATCATAACGGACGCGCCGGAATGCTCGGTATCTCCTACGGCGGATGGCTCACCTCCATGGCCCTCATGGAGCCTCATCCCGCCCTCAAAGCCGTCAGCGAACAGGCCTCGCCCGCCGACATGTTTCTCGGCGACGACTTCCATCACAACGGAGCATTCCGTCTCAGCTACGGCTTCGAATACGTCTCCCGCATGGAGACCGGCAAGGTCCAATTCAAATTCGATTTCGATAAGTACGACACCTTCGATTGGTATCTCGAGCAAGGCCCTCTGTCCACCCTCGACCAGAAGTATTTTCATGGCGAAAAGCCCACCTGGAACAATTTCGTCAACCATCCGAATTACGATTCTTTCTGGAAAAATCAAGTCGTGAATCTGATCCTCAAGAAAACCACCGTGCCCAACCTCAACGTCGCCGGCTGGTGGGATCAGGAGGATTACTACGGCCCCATGAAGATTTACGAGACCCTCGAAAAGCAGGACGCCCAAGATCATAATAACTACCTCGTGGTCGGCCCCTGGCGTCACGGCGGATGGGGTGGCGCCGGTGCGAAACTCGGCCCCATCGAATTTGGCGCGGATCAGTCTTTATACTTCCGTGAAAAAATCGAAGCCCCCTGGTTCGCCTACTGGCTCAAGGATAAAGGCACTCTGCATCAGCCCGAGGCGATGGCCTTCGAGACCGGCCGCAATTCATGGGAGAGCTATGAAGCGTGGCCGCCCCGCGAAGGCATCCAGGATCGCCATCTCAACTTCGCAGCCAACCAAAAACTCTCTTTCGACGCCACCCGCGACGACGCGGCCTTTGACAGCTACGTCTCTGATCCCGCCCATCCCGTCCCCTATCGCCACAAGCCCATTCAAGCCACCTATGGACCAGGCTCGCAATGGTATGAATGGCTGGTGCAGGATCAGCGTTTCGTCTATCAGCGCCCCGATGTCCTGGGCCTCGCGACCGATCCTCTTTCGACCGATCTGACCATCGCCGGCGACGTCGTCGCGCACATTTTCGCCTCCACCACCGGCTCTGATTCCGATTTCATCGTCAAGCTGATTGACGCGTATCCCGAAAACGACGACAAGCTTCCCGGCTACCAGCTCATGATCGCCAACGACGTGTTCCGCGCCCGTTTCCGCAACAGTTTCGAAAAGCCTGAGCGCGTCGAGCCCAACAAGGTCTACGAATACACCATCGATCTGCACGGCGCGAATCACGTTTTCCGCCCCGGCCATCGCGTTATGGTGCAAGTCCAGAGCACTTGGTTCCCGCTCATCGACCGCAACCCGCAGACCTACGTCGATAACATCTTTAAAGCGACCGCCGCCGATTATCAACCCGCAACGCAAAAGATATTCCGAAAGTCCTATATCCAACTGCCCGTCCAGTCGAGGTAAATCATGATCCTGTCCGGTCTCCGCGTCATAGACTGCGGCACTTATATCGCAGGCCCCGCCGCCGCCGCGATTCTTTCCGATTTCGGCGCGGAGGTCATCAAAATTGAGCGCCCTCCCTACGGCGACCCCTATCGTTATCTCTCGCTCCTGCCCGGCATGCCCGTCTCCGATCAGAACTATTGCTGGATCCTCGACGACCGTAATAAGAAAAGCCTCGCGCTCAATCTCACCGACGATGAAGCGCGCCAGGCGCTCCTCAAACTGATCGCAACCGCCGATATTTTCATCACCAACTATCAACCTCAGTTGCAGCGAAAATTCCAACTGACGTATGAAGATCTGGCTCCGTTAAACGACCGCCTCATCCACGCCTCCATCACCGGTTATGGAGAACATGGCGAGGATGCCGATAAACCCGGCTACGACGCCACCGCCTATTGGGCGCGCAGCGGGCTGATGTACGGCATGCACAATGGCGATGCCGACCCCGTCCAATCCCCCGCCGGCTTCGGCGATCATCCCACAGCCGTCTCGCTCTTCGCCTCGATCATGGTCGCGCTCTATCAGCGCCAGCTCACCGGCCGGGGCTCTCGCGTCTTCACTTCATTGATGGCCAATGGCATCTGGTCCAACGGATGCGGCGTGCAAGCCGCTCTTTGCGACGCGAAATTTTATCCCAAGTGGACCCGCAAAACCGCCATCTGCCCGCTCGTCAATCATTATGTAGCGCGCGACGGCCGCCGCATGTTCTTCTGTCTCTTGGAACCCGTCCGCGACTGGCGCAATCTCTGCCACGCTCTCCATTTCGATGAACTGCACGACGACCCCCGCTTCTCGACCACCAAGGCCCGTCAAGAAAACTCCGCCGCATTAGTGAAACGAATCGACGAAGTAATCGCCACCCGCGACCTCGACGAATGGGCGGTAATTTTCAAACAATATGACTTGGTCTGGGGCCCAGTCCCCTCCTCCGTCGAAGTCGCCGCCGATCCGCAAGCCCAGGAAATCTTCACAGAAATCGCCCCAGGCCTGAAAACCATCAAGAACCCCCTCAACATCGAAGGCATCGAAAAAGCCAAGCCCCAAATGCCCCCCGCCATAGGCGAGCACACCACCGAAATCCTAACCTCTCTAGGGCTGACCAAAGAAGCAATCGAAAAAATGCAAACCCGC